>Ga0207707_10004246_pt1 | contig 12683 bp, 8 predicted proteins | sample KBSC83BmetaG_FD_184336 | JGI IMG/M metagenome (GOLD analysis project Ga0207707, IMG submission 184336) | Corn rhizosphere microbial communities from Kellogg Biological Station, Michigan, USA - KBS C8-3B metaG (SPAdes) (version 2) | ecosystem: Host-associated > Plants > Roots > Rhizosphere ... | reverse complement strand
GACGGCACTGGCCGCATCACCCGCATCCCGAAAATATTGATGGACGTTTTAGACGCCAAGTCGGACTAGCAAGCTGAGCGGCGCGCCGCTCAACCGGCCTTCTCCTTGAGCATTTTTTTCAAATTTTCGTAGGACGATTTCGATATCACGCGGTCAAACTGAGCGCGGTAGTTATTGACGCTGCTGACGTTTTCGATCACTGCGTCATAGACCTTCCACTTGCCGCCGCTGCGCCACAGGCGAAAGATCACGGGGGGTTTGTTCTTTTTTGGCGTTGATGACAGCCGATTCCACCTGGGCAAAGTCGCCGTCGACGGTTTCGCGGGCCGAAGATGATTTTTTCGCCTTCTAAACATCGACCTTGTCGGAGTAAATCCTTTCCAGAAACGCGCGAAATAGCTGGGCGAACTCTTCCTGCTCCGCGGGCGTGCGCCGGCGCCAGTGCTGGCCCAGGCTGCGGCGCGCCATTTCGTCATAATCGAAGATCGGATTGACGACTTCTTTCAAACGCTCGACGCTCTCCTGCTTTTTTTCCGGGATTTTGAGCTGGGGATCCCCAAGTATTTGAAACACTTTGTCCACCGCCGGCTTGACCACATCGAGCGGCTCGCCGGCACGCGACTCGCTGCTGATCCAGAGCATGAACGCGACCAGCAAAAGGATCAACCGGATGTGTTTTCTTTGCCGATTCATATGCCTCGCTCCGAGAAGAATTTGTCTTCAGCCGAACCAACGAAAAGCCAGGATGCTCCACACGGTTGCGGCGAGCACGATCGCGCTGAACACCGCCGCCGAGCCGAGATCCTTGGCGCGCCCGGAAAGCTCATGGCACTCGCTGCCAATCCGATCGACGATAGATTCGATCGCCGAGTTGATCAACTCGACGACAATCACCAGGAGCCAACTGCCGATCAACACCGCCCGTTCGACGCCGTTCGCGCCAAAATGCCAGGCAAGCGGCACGATCCGCAAAAGTGCGTAGCACTCATAGCGCAGCGCCGGCTGAGTACGCCAGCCCGCGCGCCAGCCGTTGAGCGAATACCGCGTCGCGTTGACGATCCGGGCCAGCGGTTCGAGAGCGGCCTTGGCCATGAATGAAACTAACGCTCGAACCGAGACCTCAAGATGGAATCGGCAACCGGCATTTGGATCAGCGGCTTTTCAGCGCGCTCAATACCTTTTCGGCGGTGATCGGCAAGGATTTGATGCGAACGCCGACGGCGTCCTCCACCGCGTTGGCGATGGCCGCGGCGGTGGGAATCAAAGCGGTCTCGCCGATGCTCATGCTGTTATACGGTCCGCTGCCAAAATCGGATTGAATGATCGCCGTCTTGAGCTCCGGGATGTCCTGGATGTTGGGAATTTTGTATTCGCCCAGGCTCGCCGCCAATACTTTGCCGCTCTCGTCGTAGGCGAGATCTTCGACCAGGCCGTAGCCCAGGCCCATGACGACCGCGCCGTCGATCTGGCCCTGGTGGGTCAAAGGATTCAAGATTGCGCCGGTATTGTGCGCGGTGGTGAGTTTTTTCAGATGCACGGCGCCGGTATCTTCGTCCACTTCGACTTCCGCCACCTGCGCTACAAGAGAGGCCTCCGGTCCGTCCGCCATATTCATGTAGTGCCCTTCGGCGGTTAGCGGCCGGCCGGCGGCGCGGACGATCTCGCCATACGTCATGCGCCGTTCCGCGCGGCCGTGGGTCACGCCGCCGTCGTAGAGAATCAATTCATCCGGTCTGGCGTCCATCAACTCGCCGGCGACTTTTAGAATTTCCTCGCGCAGGTTTCGCGCCGCCGCCAGCGCGGAACTGCCGTGCACCCGCGTGCTGCTGCTGCCGCGCACTCCGGTGTCCTTGAGGACTTTGGAAGAATCCAGCATTTCCACGCCGATGGAATCAAGCGGCACCTTCAGCTCCTCGCCCACGATCTGGCGCATCATCGTGAATACGCCGGGCCCCGTATCGGTCACGGCGGATGAAAGCATCACGCTCCCATTCTCGTCGACTTTTAGAAAAGCGTAGGATTCACCGCCCTTGGAAACCCAGTCGGCGATGGCGCAGCCGCGGCCGATATTTTTTTTCTTTTCGCGCCGATAACCCGACTCGTCCAGCGCCTTCAGCAAGGTCTCGGTCGCTTTCACGTGCGGGATGACCTCGCCCAGCGGCGCCGCATCGCCGTCGTGCATCAGATTCATGCGGCGGTACTCGACCGGATCGAGGTTCAAGCGGCGCGCCACCAGATCGGCTTGGCTCTCGCACGCGAACATCGCCTGCAAATGACCCGGCGCGCGCATGTAGCCGCACGGCATCTTGTTGGTGTAGACGTATTTTTCTTCCACCAGACAGTTAGGCACGCGGTAGGGTCCGGGCGCGTCGTGAGCGCCGACGAGAAAACCCTGCGGCCGATAAGCACCGTAGGCGCCGCTGTCGAAAATAAATTGCACGTGCTGCGCGATCAGTATCCCGTTCTTCTTCACTCCGGTCTTTACCTTGATGACGGCGCCGTGGCGCGGGTTGCCGGCGGTCAATTCCTCGGTGTAATCGACCACCAGCTTGACCGGCCGGCCGCTTTTTTTTGCCAGCGCATAACAGAGCGCCACGTCGTTGCCGTCACCCTTGCCGCCGAAATCGCCGCCGACGTAGCAGGGATGAATGATGAGACTCGCCGGCGCGACCTGCAAGGCGTTGCCCACTTGGTCGCGCATGCCGAAGGGACTTTTGTTCGACGACCAGATATCCGCCGTACCGTCGCTGTTCACACGCACGACCGAGGAATGCGGCTCGATGTAGGCCTGGTGCACCGCGGGAACCGTGAAAGTATTTTCGACCACCACGTCGGACTGGCGAAACCCTTCCTGCACCTCGCCCTTTTTCCAGCGCAGATCAACGAACACGTTGCTTGGTTTTTCGATTTTGTGCAGCAGGCCTTTGTAGTCGGCGAGGCTCGGATGGAGCAGCGACGCATCCGGCGCAATCGCCGCGAGCGCATCGGTGACGATCGGCAGCTCTTCGTATTCGACTTCGATCAGATCGAGCGCCGCTTCGGCGATCGCTTCGCTGTCGGCCGCGACCGCGGCGACCTTTTCGCCGATGTAACGGACCACGCCGTCGGCCAGCAGCGGCATGTCGATGATCTTCTTGCCGATCCGCGCACCGCTCATCTCCGCGCCGATGATTGCGGCGCGCACGCCGGGCGCAGCGAGCGAGCGCGCCATATCGATTTTCTTGATCCGGCCGTGCGCGATCGGACTCCGCAAAACCTTCGCCCAAAGCATGTCGGGCAGCACCACATCGACGGCATACACGGCGCCGCCGCCGACTTTTTGCTCGCCTTCGACCCGCGGACTAGGAATTCCGACGCTGCGAATCTCGTTCATGCGCGCTCACCTCGGAGGAACAATACAACAAATCGCTCCAATTTCTACGCTAACCTTCATGCGTCGTTACAAATTGTGACTTGAAATGCTTCCGTGCTTGTTTTCAAACCACAAACATGTTTTGTGGTAGTTACAATAAACCCCCGATTCGTGGCAAGTGCACAAGGAGGAAACACTGTGGACGACGTGAAAAGCCAGATGGAAGGCGTAACGCGCGTATACATCGAACTGGACAATAAGATTTCCGACAAAGGCGGCGTGCAGAACCTGTTCGGCATGAACCGCAAAATCCGCCAGGCGCTGGAATCGATCAGCATCGGCGAACTGGACTCCATGCTCGCGGAAATTCACCGCGCCAAGGAAGGCCTCACCCGGCTGCAGGAAGATGTCGTCGAGATCAGGGTGCTAAAGGAAGTTCTGAGCGCGCCGATGCTCAAGCCGGTGAACGGCCAGGCGCGTCCCTGATTCAGCGCGACACGCCCGAGAGATAAATTTAATCGCGCCTTTCGGCGGCCGTCGCTCTCGTATTGCGACCGCTGGTCAGGTCTTTTTTTTCACCCGGTTCAGCCCGGCTGCGGCGCCGACACCTGCTGCAACTGACTCCGCAACTCGCCCAACAGGCCGGTGCCGATGACCGCTCCGTTTTCGTAGGCCACGGCTTGATTCGAATAGGGCGAGAGCCGCGCGCCTGGAGTGAGAATACCGACGAGATTGAGCGGGTCCGCCGCGGCGACGATCAGCGGACCAGCCACCGATGCTTCGCGTCTCATGGCACGGAGCGCATCCACCGCCTGCGGCAGCGCAAACTGCTCACCGACAAAGCCTTCGATAAAGCGCCCGCCGCGGATTTCTCCGCGCGCTTCGAGACGCCGGTAGACGTTCAGCAGATTGCGCCAGGACGGCGCAGCAGCTTCTCGCGCCAGCAAATCGCGAAACACCACTCCGTAGCGCTGCAATAATTGCCGCGCGCGCCGCTCTACGATCGCTTCGCCGCTCGGCCGATCGTCGGCAGGCCGATTGCGCCACAACGACCAGCGTCCCACCGGCATCGACCGCTCGGAGCTTTTTCCGCCGGAGATGACTCGCAGCGAGCGGCGCCGTTCGACTCGCTTGTGATCCGGGGTCAGAAGCACGCGCAGGCCGGCGATGCCGTCGCCGGTGGCCAAACCGTGCGCGACCAACTGCCAGAGCGCTTCTTCGACTTTGACCTTTAAAAGGCCCGTGCCGCGCGCGATATCGTCGAGAAACGAAGCGCCGTGGCGCTCGAGATAACGCGCCGCATCGAGGGCCATCGGCGAAAGCGTGGCGATTTCCTCGAGCCGCTCCACCGCCGGATCGAGGAAACAGTCCAGTTCTTCGCGCAATAAAAAAGATATCGGCGCATTTCGGCCCGGCGCCAGAAGCCGCCGCGGCCGGCGCGCCGGCAGCGCTGCGCGCGCGCCCTCTTCCGCAGCCCCTGCCCCGCCACGCAACCGTCCCCAGGCGATCACGCCGGCCAGGCAGAGATGTTCCAGATCGGCGGGATCGTAGCGCTCGATGCGCGCTGGCAACACGTGCTGTTCCCAGGCTGGGGCGGGCAGCTCAAGTCCTTGCAGTTGCTCGATCACGCGAAGCACACCTTCGCGCCCACGCAACTGCGCGCCGGGCATCGCGTGCTGCCAGGCCAGCAAAAACTTCATGAACTCGGTCGCCGACACCGGCTCGATTTCCTTGCGCATGCGGCCCAGGGTCAAACGATGGATGCGCGCCAACAGCGCGCGGTCGCACCATTCGACGCCGCCATCGGTTTCGGCGGTGAATTGACCGCGCATGGCGACCCCGGCGCTTTCAAGCGCGATCAACGCGGCTTCGATTTTGTTCGACGGCAAACCGAGAGTCGCCGAAAGCTTCTTGTCGGTGACCGGCCCGGAGACTTCGAGCCAACCCTGAACGATTTTCTTGATCGCTTCTTCCTGAGACGAAACGCTTTCAGCGAAACCGAGCGGCAGCTCAATCGGTGGATCGAAGGAAACCTGACCGAGCGCGAACCGAATCCAGTCGCTCCGCTCCGCCGCGACGTACGCATGCCGTTCGAGATTTTCACAGCGCCAGACCGCCACGGTGGCGCGTCGGCTTCGGATCAACTCTTCGGCGAGCAGATGCCAATCGGCGCAGCGCTCCACCGGCAAAAGACCGATACCGAGCAGGAGATCGTGCAGCTCGTCTGGATTGCGCGCGTCGGGCCAGGCTTGTTTGCGCACTTCGGCAATGGCGGCCGCGTCAAGCCGGCCGAATTCGCGGCCGAGCCACGGGTCGACGCGGCGGAGCGAAACCGCCCGCGCGCGCCGTTCTTCGAGCGGCGCGTCGTCGAGAAACGCGTAAGGATTGGCGTTGAGAATCTCGTGGGCCATGGGCGATGGCGCTGGTGTATCGATGGCGATGGGTTCGATCGCGCCGTTCTCGATCTGCTCGAGCACCCGCGCCAACCCGTCCATGTCCATCGCCTCGTGCAGGCAATCGTTCATCGTCTCGTTGACCAGCGGGTGATCGGGAAGCTCGGTCGGTCCGGCGCGATTGTCCTGGCACATCACCTGCTCGGGAAAGACCGCAGCGAGAAGGTCTTCGGCGCGCATGCGCTGCAGCGCGACGGGAACTTTGCGTCCGCCTCGGTGGCGCAAGATCGCCAACGCGCGGCTCGCGTTCCAGCGCCAGCGATTGTCGAACATCGGCGACGCCAACGCGGCTTGAGTCAGGTTGTATTCGAGAATCGCCGGTTTGAGCATGGCGAACACGTCGCTCAACGGAAACGAGTGCTGCTCCACCAGAGAGATGCAAATGCCGTCGTCGGTGGCCGCCGCCTGGAGCTCGCGGTCGAAGCTCACGCAAAAGCGCTTGCGCAGCGCCAGGCCCCAGGCGCGGTTGATGCGCCCGCCCCACGGTGAATGAAGAATCAGTTGCATGCCGCCGGCTTCGTCGAAGAAGCGCTCGGCGATAATTTTCTTTTGCGACGGCACGGTGCCGAGAGCGGCGACGGTTTCCGCGACGTAGGTCGCGACCTGCTCGGCCGCGCTCAGCGGCATGGAGACTTCTGCGCTCAGCCAGCGCGCCGCTTCACTCCGGTCGGGCAATCGTTTCGCCACTCCCTCGCGCAAATCGGACACCGCGGAGGACAGTTCCACCGTCCGTCCCGGCGCCTCCCCCATCCAGAAGGGAATTGTCGGCGGCAGTCCTTGCGCGTCCTCGACGTAGACTTTGCCCGAGCCCACGCGCCGAATGCGCCAGGAACGGTTGCCGAGAAGAAAAATGTCGCCGCCCAAACTCTCGATGGCGAAGTCTTCGTGCACTTTGCCGACGAAAGTTTCGCTGGGAAACTCGATCACATCGTAGTCGGCGGTATCGGGAATCGCGCCGCCGTTGGTAATCGCCGTCAGGCGCGCGCCGCGCCGCGCGCGCAGCATGCCGTGGATCCGATCGCGGTGCACGTAGGCGCTCCGCCGGCTGCGCCGCGTTTCGACGCCTTCGCTGAGCATTTCCAGAACCTGATCGAACTCCTCGCGGGCAAGATCGCGATACGGGTAGGCGCCGCGCGCCAAACGCCACAGATCCATCTCGCTGATACCGGCTTCCTCTCCGCCTTTTCTCGCGCTCTTTCCGTTCTCCGAGATCGATTCCCAGCTCGCCACCGTCGCGACCATCTGCTGCGCCAGCACATCGAGCGGCTTGTGAATCACGTGGAGCTTGTCCAGTTCGCCCTGACGCACGGCGCGGATCGCCGCCGCGGATTGCACCAGATCGTCGCGGGTCAGCGGAAACAGCACGCCTTTGGGAATAGCGCCTAGCCAGTGTCCCGAGCGTCCGACTCGCTGCAGCAGCACCGCGATATTTCTCGGCGAGCCGACATGGCAGACCGCGTCCACGTGGCCGATATCGATACCGAGCTCCAGCGACGCCGTGGCGACCACGACCGGAAACTGACCCGACTTGAGTTTTTCTTCGACTTCGAGGCGAGTCTTGCGCGAGAGACTGCCGTGGTGCGCGCCCACTTTTCCCTCGCCTAGCCGCTCGGTCAACTGATGCGCCACACGCTCGACCAGTCGGCGCGTGTTGACGAATATCAACGTCGTGCGATGCCCCTGGATTTGCGCCACGAGCTTGTCGTAAACCGCGTTCCAGATGTCCTGGCGGATGATCGGCCCGAGTTCCTCGTCGGGAACTTCGATGTGCAGCTCCATCTCGCGTTGGTGTCCAACGTCGACGATGTCGCACGCCGGAGCGCCGTCCGAGCCGATATTCCGCGTGCCGACCAGAAGACGCGCGACTTCTTCGATCGGTTTTTGCGTCGCGCTGAGACCGATGCGCTGAAGCGGCTTGCCGACGAGCGCATCGAGGCGTTCCAGCGACAAAGCTAGATGCGCGCCGCGCTTGTCCTGGGCAACGGCGTGAATTTCGTCGACGATGAGCGTCTCGGCGGTGCTGAGAAATTCCCGGCTGCGGCCTGCGGTCAGCAAAATATAGAGCGATTCCGGCGTGGTGATGAGAATGTGCGGCGGGCGCCGGGTCATGAGCTGGCGCTCGCGCGCCGGCGTATCCCCGGAGCGCACCGCGACCCGGATGGTCGGCAGTAAAATCCCTTCGCGTCCGGCCAACTCGTAGATTTCCGCCAGCGGCGCCTGGAGATTTTTCGCGATGTCATTGCCGAGCGCTTTGAGCGGCGAAACGTAAACCACGCTGGTGCGATCATCGAGCCCGCCGTCGAGCGCTCGCTTGATCAACCGATCGAGCGACCAGAGAAACGCCGCCAAGGTTTTGCCGGAACCCGTCGGCGCGGCGATCAAAGTCGATCGCCCCGCGGAAATCGACTCCCACCCCGCCGCCTGCGGCGCCGTCGGCGCGGCAAAGCGCTCCGAGAACCAGCGCTCGACCAGTGGATGAAAAGCCGTCACGTATACACCAGACCGGGACCTCTCAAGTTAAAAGGATTTTTATCTGTCGGTCAATCCAAGACCGTTCTGTCATTGGGAAAACGGCTCGCTCTCTTCGAACGAGCCAATGGTCACAGAAAATAGTGCACACACTTAGAAGCAGTGGTTTTGGAGCGGCACGTTGAAGAACGAGCCCGACAGCGGGTGCGAAAACCCAGGCGAGGCCAACAAGGCCGATCGTAGGAGCTGCCAGACTGTCGGAAGATCTTCAAACCATCGCGAGTATCACGCGATCGAGATGGGCGGCAACGAGCGATGGTTATGAGTGTTGTGCTTGACCCAACCCCCCGAAAATCCCCAAGTTAAATTCGAGCGCGCTGGATCGTTCGCGCGTGGGAAAGAAATCTGCCGTTTGGCTTTCCAACTTTCGCCGGCTCCGTTGCCGAAGCGCGCAAACACGCCAAGAACTTCTGTGCGAGCGCCGGCGATCTGCTCACTCAGAAAGATGCCAAGGTCGCGTCTTGCATTCTACAAATGTAGTAATGCAAGACCTGGCCCTAAACGCCTAAACCGATCCAAGCTTCGGCGTAAGAACCTCGACTACCGACGCTCGCGGTTGCACGACCACGACCGCCTACGAGAGCACGAAGACATTTCCCCAGACGGTGACCAATTGTCTCACCCATCAAGCCACGATGGTTTACGACGCCCGTTTCGGTGTCATGACCAGTCAGACCGATGCAAACGGGCAGACGACGACTTCTGCCTATGATTCGTTCGGCCGGCTTACCAAAGTTACGGGACCCCTCGACGGCGCCTCGACCTACGGGGCAATGAGTCAGTTTTATATGGATTGGGGTAATCCATCGCTGCAGCGAGTGGTGACCTACCGAACCGAGCAATATGGCACGGCGAATTATATTTGGACGGAAGAATACTTCGATGGTTTGGGAAGAGGAGATGTAACACGAAAGGAAGGCCCCGGCGGCCAAATCATCTCGACGGAGAGGACCATCGACTCGCGCGGGCTTGTGACAGCCGCGACCGCGCCGCACTTCACTACCGAAACTCCTGTTACCACAACGTATCAATACGATGTGCTCGGGCGCGAAACCCGGGTAAACCATCCGGACGGAACATTTTCTATGGGTACATACACGCCCGGACTAGTAACACTTACAGACCCCAAGGGCAAAATAAAGCGGCAATATCTCGATGCTTACGATCAGCTAAGACAGGTCGACGAAATCAACGGAGTTGAGACATACGTTACAACCTATGCTTACGATACTGCCAGATCGTTGACCACAGTCGTCAATCATCTGGGCCATACCACTCGCATGGCTTTCGACATGCTCGGCCGCAAAGTCGCCATGTGCGATCCCAACATGGGTACCGCGTCGGGTGTTAGCAGTTGTACCACGGCCAGCGTCGGTGCGTGGGCTTACACCTATTCTACCGCGGGCGACCTCCTCACCGAGAAGGACGCCAAAAATCAGACGCTTACGTTTATCTACGATTCTCTGGGCCGCCCACTCACCAAAAAACAGGGCTCAACAACCTTAATCACGTGGACGTATGACGATCCGGCAGTGCTTTACTCCAAAGGTAAACTGACTCAGGTTGTTGACCAGGCGACTACGACCAAATTTACCTACGATCAAGTGGGGCGAACTACGCAGGAACAGCGGCTCCAACTCGGAGTGTGGTATTCAGTGGTACAGCAATACGATGCTCTAGACCGTATTGCCAGTGTAACCTTCCCAGACAACGAAACTGTCAATTACAGTTACAACGAGGCCGGTTGGCTAGGCACAGTACCCGGATACCTCAATGGGATCACCTACAACGCCAGGGGCCAGAAAACTACCCTAACGTATGCCAATAATCTAACGACAACTTGGACGTACGATCCAAATAATTTCCGGCCAACGAATCGCGTTACGTCGAACAATCAGCAAAATCTTACCTACGGTTACGATAATAACGGCAACATTACGTCGATCACAGATAGTTTATTTACGGGAAGCCGCACGTTTACGTATGACGATCTGAACAGGTTGGTAACTGCGTCTGGAACTTTTGGCGCAAATCAGTCGCAAGCGAATTGCACATATGTTTACAACGCCATCGGGGACATCACCAACAAGTGCGGCACGGTGTTCACCTATGGCGATGCAATGCATCCTTCAGCGGTCACGTTCAATCCGGCCACGGGGAGAAACTACACCTACGATGCCAATGGCAACATGCTCACTAGGGGAAATCAGACGCTTACGTGGGATATCGATAACCGTGTAAGCCAGATTTCCATCTCCGGTGGCGGAACAACTTTTATGGAGTATGACTACACGGGTATGCGGGTGAAGAAGAACGCGCCCACTGGGATCACGTTATTTCCCTTCCCAGGCTATGAGATCGATCCAAGTGGAGTAGTAACGAAATATATCAGAATAGGCGTGGAGACTTTCGCCGCGAAGAAAGGAAATAACAAACTTTTTTATCATAACGACCATCTTGGGAGTGTGAACGTCATCACTGATATCAACGGCAGTCAAGGCCAATTAAATGAGTACGACCCATGGGGTGGAGTGGCAAAAACTGTCGGAATTGCTGACCCGACACATCGTTTTAACGGTAAGGAACTCGACCCGGAATCTGGGCTCTATTACTACGGAGGGAGATATTACGATCCGGAGATCAGCCGATTTATAAGTCCTGACCCATTTGTGCAGACAATTGAGAATCCTCAGAACCTGAATCGATACGCATACGTCCTAAATAACCCCCAAAACTACATCGACCCCAGTGGTTATTTCTTCTGGTTTATCCCCAAATTTTGGAAGGCTTTTTTTCGAAGCTTTCCAGCCCTGGCAAAGCCTTTCCATGTTTTTGTTAAGTTTGTAATGCCCGTCCTTGAGTTTGCCGCCTTTTTTGTAGCTCCACAGTTTGGTCTCATGCCATTTGCTGACACTGGCGGAGGAACAAGTCCCGGTACTGGGGGATCCTTCAGTATAGTAAATGGTCTGATTAAGAAGATTACAAAGGCAGTCGAAAAGGGTTATCGGGATTTTAAAGAGAGACGGGAGAAAGAATTTCGAACGTACTACGAGCAACACGGTCACACTGCACAAACCGGCGCAGCAGCGGCCGGTGCGGCAGATGATTTGGACGGTTTCCCTTCAGGTCGTAGCCCCTATCTTATGACCGTGCAGGAGTTTATTAGGGGGACTCGAAATGGTAGCATTCCCGTTACGTCTGCCGCCGGAGCAGTGGCGAAAGGCTTGCCTGACGATGCTCTCGTTTGTCGCGGTGGATTATGCACGGCTTCTCGTTTTTCGAATGGGAGGGGCGTAACGGTTGACTCAAACGGAAAGCTGCAGGGGGCTAGTGTTAATAGCGCCGCTGGGAAAACTGTTGAAGAGCTTTCAGTCGGAATCCCAAATCCTCAAGTTGGAGTCACAACTGTAGGTGGGATCCGCAAACTAGGGGGAGATGTCATCCCAACACCGAGCATCAACAACCCCAACCATGCAACTTTAGGTGGTATAACCGCAAGAGAAGCCGAAACCCTATTTACGCCCACAGTTCCACACCCAAACAAGTAGGATATAATTATGAACGAATTTATCGATGAAAATAGGCTTGCTGCAATAGAGCAGCGCCTCACTGGCACTTCAAAAGGGCCATGGATTGCCATGTTGGAAGGGAGAGACCACCTGAGTGGCTCTAGCTGTATTCGTACTCAAAATGGAGTAATCGATGTTGATGGGGCGACGGATGGAGACATAGAATTTATTGGCAATGCCCGTCAGGACGTGCCGTACTTAATATCTGAGCTCCGTCGTGTGGCATCGCTTTTGCGCATTAAGTCTTGATGAAGTGCGCCAAAAGGGGTCGGGACAACTGAAGGAGCTTCAGCCATTGCGTGTCATAGCAATTGCCCTTGGCGCTCATGCTGCGCAGCATTGTTCGGCTTTTCGCATGTTCGGCTTTTCGGTTCGGCTTTTCGTCGGCTTTTCGGGTCGTCGGCTTTTCCACACGGAAAAGGGGTCGGGAGTCTTTTCACTAGCCTCTGGTACCAATCTGGGACTCTTGGGGCTGCTTACCTGCCAATACATGTTCTTAACAAAGCATTAACCCTAAACCGACAATAGAAATTGGAAGGAAGATGTGGGATTCTGGGGCCGTGGGATTCTGGGGCCAGGTCTTGCAATGCGACATTGGGCTTTGATGCAAGCGAATAACGGAGGGGCTTCGGTGTCAGCCTCTGTCAGCCTCTGGTAGAGTAGAGAACAGGCTCATCATTCTTTAGGTTAACCCTTGGCCGTCTCGGCCGTTTCCAGCTTTGTGCCCGTTTAGGGTTTTCCATGAAACAAAGTCCTGTTCTCCCTCATCAAACCGTACTG
>Ga0207707_10004241_pt1 | contig 12693 bp, 14 predicted proteins | sample KBSC83BmetaG_FD_184336 | JGI IMG/M metagenome (GOLD analysis project Ga0207707, IMG submission 184336) | Corn rhizosphere microbial communities from Kellogg Biological Station, Michigan, USA - KBS C8-3B metaG (SPAdes) (version 2) | ecosystem: Host-associated > Plants > Roots > Rhizosphere ... | reverse complement strand
AAGAAAACGTCGCGGTGTCGGAGATCGCTCTGAACGCGGAGGAACTCGCCGCCATCGATAAATTATTTCCGCGAAGTGGGGCCGCGGCCGGGGCGCGGCATGAGTACGATCGCTCCAAGGAGCTGAACATCTGAGCTTTGCTCGCTAAGCTCTGTTCGCGTATTTCATGAACACGAGCACGATCACGGTCAGAGTTTCTCCGGCGCGGGCATGATCTCGCCGCATTCTCTGCAAGTGCGGAATTTTTCGCTGTCAAAAAACCGCTTGTAAGCTTTTGAAACCGGGTCGAGGGCGTAGTCTTCCACGACGAAGCGTTCCTCGTGTAAAAGTGTGTCGCACTCGAGACAGAACCACTGAAAGGCGTCGATCTCACTGGAGCGACGCTTGCGCTCCGAAATCAGCGCGAAGGCGTCGGGCGCGAAACGCGGCGAGTGCGGCGTGCCGGCGGGCGTGTAGATGATCGCGCCTTCGCGGATCAGCGCTATTTCTTCCTTGCCTTCCGCCGTGCGGTAATGCAGACGCATCTCGCCCTGGATCATCTGCATGGTTTCGTCGCTCGGGTTGACGTGAAACTCGCTCCGGTACTCGCGCCCCCGGGCGAGAAAAACCAACGTGTCATTATGCTGCCACAGCACGCTCACGCGCCTGCCGCTTTCGGCGAGCTCACGGCCGCGCGCCAGCAGATCGACAATCGGCATCTGAAACATTTGCTTCTCCGTATCAAATCTCATGACAAGGACAGTGAGGACGGGTTCACTGACGATCTTATGCCGCGTAGCCGCGCGATACAATTGGACTTGACGCCAAAACATCCTCGCCGCTTTGCAAAGGCGGCACGGTTAAGTAAGAATGGGCTGTTCGCTTCGTCGCACCGTCAACATGGCAAGCCTCAAGAATCTTCGAACCCTGCGGTCTCTCAGACATCGAAACTTTCGTCTCCTGCTGGAAGGCGCGCTAGTCTCGAGCTCCGGCGACTTCATGCAGAATGTGGCGCAGAGTTGGCTGGTGTGGCACGTGTCGCGCTCGCCCATGGCCATCGGCGTCGTAGCGTTCTTCGATACCATGCCGCGCCTGTTGGTAGGTGCGGTCGGCGGCGCGATTGCCGACCGCTTCGACCGCCGGCGCGTGCTGATGATCACTCAATCGTTGGCGATGATCCAGGCGATCGTCTACTGGCTTCTCGTTCAATTCGATCTGATCGAGCTCTGGCACATCGCGGCGCTGGCGTTTTTTCTCGGCATCGTCAACACGATCAATCAAACCGCGCGACAATCGCTGGTCAACAGCCTTGTGCCCAAGGAAGAGCTGCTCAACGCCATTGGCCTGCAGTCTTCGGTATTCAACTTTTCGAAGATCCTGGGCCCGTCAGTGGGCGGGCTGATCATCGCTTGGATCGGCATTGCGGGCTGTTTTCTGGTCAACGCGTTGAGCTTTATATTTCTCCTGTTCAATCTTTATTTGATGGAGCTGCCGCCCTGGGAAAAACGCAAGGACGAGCAGAATATCTGGGCCGACGTGCAGGAGGGGTTTCATTATCTGCTGAGCAACCGGCGCATGCTCTATATCGTCGGCCTTTCCTACATGATCGCCACGTTCGTGGCGCCGTATAATCGCTTCGTGCCGATCTTCGCCACCAATGTGCTGCACGTTGGCGCATCGGGTTTTGGCCTGCTCATGTCCGCGCCCGGAGTGGGCGCGACCGTGGCCGCTTTGGTGTTGGCGTCGGTGAACCGCATCCGCGTCGGCATCAGCTCGATTTGCTTCAGCTCGCTGGGCTTCGGAATATTCATCGCGATGTTCGCTTTTTCGCACAGTTTTCTTCTGTCGTTTTTCTTTCTGACCTTGATCGGCTTCTGCCAGATTGCCGGCCGCGCGCTGTCCAACACCGCGATTCAAAGCTCGACGCCGAACCATTTATTGGGGCGGGTACTGAGCTTGTTTTTTATGGACCGGGGCCTGTGGTCGCTCGGCAGCATGATCATCGGCGCGTCAGGCTCCGCCATCGGTATGGACTGGACCTTCGCCTGGTGCGGCACGGTGTGCGGTGTTGCCTCGATGGCGCTGCTGGCGCTCAGCCGCCGCTATCGCGCCGAAGTAGCGCGCCAACGGGCCCAGTACCCGACCGTCACGCCACAATCGGATCTTTGAGCGGAGTGTGGCTCGGAATCTTCGGCACCCGCGTGCGCGGCTTGCCGTCCACGCCCGTGTTGCCCGCGCCGAGCAGAAGCATCCTGCCCTTGCCGCTGTTGCATAGCTGATAGGTCTCGCCGGATTTCAGCAGCACGGTGTCGAACTGCTTCAGGACAAATTCACGGTGCGGTGTGCGCACGGTGCATTCGCCTTCCATGCACATGAAGATGTGATCGTCGTTTTCGTGGTAGTGCATGTCATCCTGCAATTGGGATTCGCAGTTGATCACCCAGAAGTAGGCGAGATCGGTGCGCCAGAGGCTCAAGTGATTGACGCCAGGGTTGGCGTCGGCTTCTTTGATCGGGTTTTTCATTTCAACCATGATGTATTCCTCCTTTGTCGAACATTTCTTTGGTAGGGGCGGGTTTCAAACCCGCCCTTACATAGTTCGTCAGCCGTGATTTCGCGGCGGTCGTTCCTTGGGTTTGACGAGCCGGCCGTGAGTCCCGTCGCAGAACGGGTGTTCTTTGGATCTCCAGCAGCGGCAGATGGCGATGGTTTCGGGCTGCTGCTCGAGTTCCAGGACGAAGGGCTGGATGGTCGTTGCCACATGGGAGCCGTCACAGAAGGGCAGGTTATTGCTCCGCGTACAGCGGCAATATGCGACGCTCTTGGAAACTTGTTTCACAAATCGTCGGCTCGATCAGATCTTCGTAGGATAGCGGCATGAATCTCTCCTTCGGAACGAGACCAGAGTGGGCCGGAACCGCGGCGTTGTCAATTGATCGCGACGCCGTCGATGCTTTCGAGGCGGATAATGATGCGGGAAAACTCGCGGTTGCGAATCTCGACCGCTTCGGCGCCGATCACTTTCACGACCACGCCCGAGATGGTCTGCCCTTTGACGTAAAAGGTGAGGCCTTTCTTTTCTTTTTCGCTGCGGTCGAGCAGCTCGCGAAAGCTTTCGCTGACTTTCGATTGGGCGGCGACGGTGGAGATGAAGGCCGCGCTCAAAAGCAAGACGATCAACAACGTCCGTCCCGTGGTCCCGGCGCGCTGTAGCATGGGCGACTCCTCGGCGAATAAGTCGCTCCCACTTAGCCTAGACGGCGTCAAACGTCAAACCCGGAAAGCCGATGGCAGTGATTCGGTATGGGAAAGATCTCCCACGGAGTTTACCCTGAGTTTGCCGGAAGGGTTCGAGATGACAAACTTATAACTGTCATTCCGAGTGAAGCGAGGAATCTTTCCCAATCTGAAGGCGCAGGGCCGAAACTGACTCATTACCGAGCCGATGGATCATCTTGAATCTCGCCGCCTCAGCCGCGCTGCAATAACTTGATCGCATTGTTGGCAAAGATGTCCGCGCGTTCGCTTTCGCTGATCGGCAGCTCCTCGATAATGTTCTTGGCGCGCGGCAGGAGCGGCAAAAGCGGCGGCGCGTCGCTGCCGAAAACCAGGCGCTTGGCGCCGACGGTCTGATAGGCGCACATCACCGCCGGCGGATGATACGCGACAGTGTCGAAGTGGAGATCCTTCAAATATTCACTCGGGCGTTTGGTGATGCGCATGGGTTCATAGGAGCCGAGACCCGAAGCGCGGTCTCCAAGCTCGTAGGCGTAATCCATCCGGCCGATCACGTCGCAGATGCCGCCGCCGAGATGGCAGCCGACAAATTTCACCTTCGGATAGCGCTCGAACACGCCGCGCACGATCAGCCGCGCGATGCTCAGACATTCGTCGAAGGGCCGCCCCACGCTCGAGGCCAGGCGATACTCGCGCATGCGCTCCTCGCCATAGCCGACCGAGGGGGCGTGCATCATCATGGGAATGCCCAGGCCGTTGACCAGTTCGAAAAACGGCTCGGCGGCATCGTCGTCGGGATACGCGTGCTGGTGGCTCGAGTTGATCAACACGCCGTGCAGGCCGTACTCGACGATGGCGCGCTCCAACTCTTTCACGAAGGGCGCGCCGCCGCAGGGCAAGGTGCTGGTAAAGACCGTCACCCGGTCTTTGTATTTCTGCTGAATCTCGGCCGCGTATTCGTTCCAGCGTTGGAGAAACGTGAGCGACTCCGCATCGGTCTTTTCTTTGAGATAGTGAATCGTGTTGCTGACCACGCAGCGCTCGATGCCCGCCTGCTCGTGCGCCTCCAGCAAATTTTCGATCGTGAACGGCGTGATCCCGCCCCAGCGGCGCTCTCTTGCGAGCTCGGGCGGATAAACATGAGCGTGCCAGTCGATGATCATGGTGGTTTTCCTTGTGCTGATGGTTCTTCGGAGGGCGATCGCCGGTCGCCCCTACACGCTATCTTGCTTTGATGCCCAACTCCGTCTGAGCTTCGCGGAGAAAAGTCAGATCGACGACGTCGCCGGGGGCGATTTCGCGGGCGACTTTGGCGCTGCGGCGCGCCTGGTCGATCACGAGTTTCAAACCGTCCTGCGGAATTGCGCCGTCGGCATTGAACAGATTTCTCAGCGCGTCATAGGAAGCGTAGGCGAACTCGCGTTCGACTTTGCCCCAGGCGATGAGCGTTTTCACCGCCTCGTCACGATGATCGCGGATGAAGCGGTTAGCGCGGATGGTGGCTTTGATCACGCGGCGGATTTCGTCCGGGCGTTCTTTGATTTTGCGCGTGTGGGTGCCGAGACCGAGGTAAGGAAAACTGAAGAGTTCGTAGGCCCGCGCCAGAATGCGATAGCCCTGTTTTTCCATCTGGGTGTCCGCCGGCGGCGAGATCACCACCACGTCGACGACCCGCTGCTTCAGCGCCGTGAGCCGCGCCGCATCGGAGCCCAGCGCGAGGATTTTGATTTCTTTATCGGGATCGATGCCCGCCTGCTTGATCATCAGGCGCGCGCCCACGTCCGGGGTGGCGCCGAAGCTGCTGATACCCAGCGTTTTGCCCTTAAGATCTTTCAGCGACTTGATCTCCGGCTGGGCGATCAAGGTCATCGGCCAGTTGTCGAGGTATCCCGCCACCACGCGCACCGGTAATCCTGCTATGGCGCCGCCGACGACGGCGCCGAAAAGCTGGCAGTAGTCCACATCGCCGGTCGCCAGCGCGGTGACCGCGACGTTGGGATTCATGCGGATGATTTCGGCTTCGAGATTCTCTTCCTTGAAAAAACCGTTTTGCTGCGCCGTCGCGGCGGTCAGGTTGGGCATGTTCGGATTCGATACGGCGATCCGAATGCGGTCGGCGGCTTCGAGCGGAACGCCGGTCAAAAGGGCTGTCAGGATGATGAGAGCGAGTTTCATCGGGTTAGTGCTGCACCGTGCCGTGAAAAGAATTCGGGATCACCACGGAGACACGAAGGGCACAAAGGATTTTTGAACCTCTTAATTCCGACCTCCGTGTCCTCCGTGGTCTTCGTGGTCTTCGTGGTGAAAAAATCTATCTCTCCTGGAGCACGGCAAAGCCGCTGTAGCCGCGGATTTTGTCGATGCGCACGAGCACGCCGTAGCCTTTGCGCTCGGGGTCTTTGTCGAGCTCGGCTTGGACGGTCTGTCGCAGGATGTTCCGGCGAATCTCGCCTTCCTTGTAGATCGTCGCTTTACCGTAAAAACGCCAGCCGATCCGGCTCGGGCCGTCGTAATAGAGCATGCAGACGTTGGGATTTCTTTCCAGATTGGTCGTGCTCTGGCCGAGAGAGCGGTCCCAGAACGCGATGTGCTCGTCGTCGTAGACGAAGGTGCTGCCGCGAAAGCTCACGTCGGGATAGCCCTCCTCGGACGTGGTGATCCAGATGCAATATTTTTTCTTGGGAAACGCCTTGTTGATGCGTTCCTTCATGTCGTCGGTCAGCTTGATCATGCCGGTAGCTCCTCGAAATCAAAATCTATTCGAAGCCGTACAGACGCGCCGGATTATCGACCAGGATTTTCTTTCGCACCGCTTCGTCGGGCGTGAAGGCGGCGAGCAGGTCGACCAGATCGCCGTCGTTGGGCGTGTGGCCGGGGGAGAAATTGTTCGAGTGCGGCCAGTCGGTGCCCCAGATCACGCGGTCCGCTGCGGCGGCGGCGACTGCCTGGGCGTAGGGCACGACCTCGACGAACGGCAGGCCGTGATAGACATGCACGGTGGCGTCGCAGATCTTGTCCGCGCCGCTCACTTTGACCCAGACGTGTGGAAGTCCCAGCAAATCCAGCAGCAGTTGGAATCCCGCCTGGCTCAAACCCTCCGTCGGCTTCACCCGGGCGATGTGATCGATCACCACCGGCACCGGCATGCGGCGGATGCGGTTCTCCTGCGCCAGCAGGTTTTTCATGTCGATGTGAAGATCGATGGACCAGTTCAGGTCGACGACGTTTTCGACGCAGCGGTCGAGCACGTCGAGCTTTACGTTTCCGCGCGGCCGGTCGAGAAGGTTGAAACGCACGCCGCGAATGCCGCCGTCATGCAGCCGGCGGAGTTCGTCCTTCGACGTTTTGTTGTCGATGCGGCCGACGCCGCGAAATCTGCCGCCGGCGTTTTCGATGGCGTCGAGCGTCGCCGAGTTATCCAGGCCGTGCACGCTCGGCTGCACTACGACGGCGCGCTCGATCCCGATGACCGCGAGCATCTTTTGATAATGCTCGAGCGGCGCCGCCGGCGGCGTGTATTCGTGGGTCGAGACGAAGGGAAACTTTTCCGGCGGACCGAACACATGAAAATGGCTGTCGCAGGCATTTGGCGGCGGCGCAAATTTAGGTTTGCGGGTGTTGGGATCGGGCGGATAACAGTACGGCATGAGGACGGAATCTCTGGGAGATCTTTTAGCTTACCGCGCCGCGGGTGTCCACCGAGGAAACTCGCTGCTTCGGTGATTTGCCAGGTTGCGCCGCGGTATCGGCGGGAGTAGAAGGAAATCGATTTCATTGTTCTCCCCGACCGAAAGGAGCGTGACATGGGCAAATTCCGCATTCAGTCGCACGGGCGCTTGCAGGAGTGGGTGGCTGAAGAAAAAGGCTACTTCAAGGACGAAGGTCTGGATTACGAATTCCTGGTCAAGCCGATCATCACCTGGGCGGCGGGTGTGGCAGCGGTCGATGCGCCGACTGCGGATATTCAGCGCGGCGCCTTCGAGTCGATCGAAGACGGCCGCGGCTGCAATCTGAGCGCGGCGTGCCATTGGACGATTAACATGGCAGCGGCGGCCGGCCACGGCAAAATGTGGGGCCAGGCCTATTCGGTTTCTCCCTCGGGTATTTTTGTGGCGCCGGAGGCGGGCTTACAAAAACCCGAAGATCTCGCCAACGTGCCGGTGACGGTCGGCTACCATTCCGGCAGTCACTATTCGACGTTGCAGGGGCTCGAGAGATTTCTTAAGCGCGAACAGATCAATCTCCACTTCGGCGGCTTGTTGCTCGATCGTCTGGCATTGCTCGTCGACCGCCAGGTCCCGGCGGCGAGTCTCTTCGGCGCGCCGTTTTACGTCGCCGAGCAGCTCGGTTTCAAAAAAATCGTCGATACGACGTTCATGATCGGTCATCTTGTTTCCGAAGGCGCCGACCTCGACGACGTGCAGCGCTACTTCCAGGCGCTACGCCGTGCCCAGCATGACATCGATCTGGAACCGGAAGCCTACAAGGATTACTTTGTGCGCGAGCTGCCGGAGCGCTACCATGGAGCGATCGATCTGCGCCGGTTCGGTCCCGGCGAGCGCATCGTCTTCGAGCCCTATCCGCGCGCGGCCTTCGAGCGCACCCGCCGTTGGATCGAGTCATGGAATCTTTTTCCGCCGGAGCAGAAGGGCGACGCACAATACGAAGTCGCGGTCGTGTAGCAGTCCGTTTTCGGACCCGCGCATTGCGATCGACGCTACAAATCCCCATAGCCCCCTTTGATAAAGGTAATAACATACTTCCCTGACCACGGGAGGTGTGATAAAAATGCCCCTTGATGGGTACAGGGAAACCCATTCCGTTACAAGACTTTCTCCATCGAATCCACCGCCAGCACACAGGCGCTTTTTTATGCTGAAGGCATATTTCGACAAAAGCGCCGATGGACGGGAGCAATATTTTCTCACTTTGGGTGGCATCGTCGCTGCTGGATTACTTTGGGAACAATTCGAGAAACAGTGGCGAGCTATCTTGGAGGAATACGGCATTGAGTCTTTTCATATGGCACCGGCTATGGCGAATCCGCCAGGGCGACCATTCAAGGGACGCAAAACTGAAGAGATGAGAGAGATTACCAAACGGCTATTAAACCTCATGGGACAATTCAGAGGCCCAGAGTTTTTAATTAAGTCCTGCACAATCAATCTAATAGATTATGAGAGAGCCAAAAGGGAGAATCCGAAACTACGAACTAAAGAAGCAATTTGCGTGAATTTCTGTTGTGGTTCGGGTCTGCCTCTCGATGCAGAACGGCCCGATGCCGAACATCAGGAAGTCGAACTATATTTCGATATCAGTGAGAAATTTAAGGATCGGATTGATCGGGTCTGGCAGAGATTGAAAAAGCGAAGAAATCACCCCGGCTGGGTAGATCAAATATTCTCTATAGGCACGGTTTCATCAGAAGATGTTTCAGGTCTGCAAGCGGCGGATATCGTAGCTTGGACGGTGCGGGGGCATTACTGCGGACATGAACATGCAAGCGCGTTTTATCTGTTTCTTACGGTAATGGGTGGGCTGCACGGATTCTATGACTACGAAAGGATTAAGACCGAATATGCCAATGGATAGCGCGTGCACGTTTTAACTTTTTCTATTCTTTTTTTTGCGCTTATATTTGGCAATCTCTTTGTCCAGTTCTTTTTTAGGCACGGCAAGCAGATTCTTCGTGAAAGTCTCGAAGCGCTGAAAGGAAGATTCTGATTTAGTCGTCTTATCCAGTTTCGTCATAGGCGGGAAGCATTAAAATCATCGATGGCGGTCGACGGTTTTAATGGCGTCATCAAACGCAAATCTAGCGTATTGGAGATTTGCGTTCATGTCAAATAAGATCAGCGCTCTTCAAAATGTGGTTCTCGATACTAGATTGGGGGGGGCAGAACGAATATTGTGGCAATCGCGTGAGAAAAACATCATGAGAGCGCCTGATGTCATCCTTAAAAGTGTCGTTTTCATCGGGGCTCAGTCCTTGCAGGCAGGGTCGACTGACATTGCATATCGCGGAACCGGATTTTGCGTCTCTGTTCCGTCTGAACAGTTTTCAAGCAGAGGATATCTTTATCTCATAACAGCCCGGCATAATATCATGCAAGCAGACGGCAAGCCGATTATTCGATTGAACAATAAAGATGGGAGTTATCATGAGGCCCACTGCGAGCTGGAATGGAGCTATCACCCGACCGATGAGACCGCTGATATAGCTGTTTTGAGATTTCCAGAATCAAGCAATCAGTTTGATATTGCGACTATTCCGACAAGCATGTTTGTCACTGAGGCAACGATCATTGAAAAAGATCTTGGGCCGGGTGACGACACTATCGTGAGCGGCTTGTTCACTCGTTTTTACGGCAACCATAAAAATATTCCGGTAATGCGCTTTGGTAATGTTGCCATGATGCCATCTGAGAAGATCAAACAAAAAACACCTTGGGCAAAAACGGAAATAGGATTAGCCGATGCTTACTTGATTGAAGTGCGTTCAATTGGCGGGCTGAGCGGATCGCCAGTCTTTATACGGCGGATATTTCCTAAGGACAAGCTAGAATGGAGAACCGAATATTACTTTTTAGGGTTGGTGCATGGACATTGGGATATTTCGCAGTCTGCCACGGGCATACAAGAGAATATTAATGTTGGTTTAGCTCATATCGTTCCTGCCCACAAAATATTGGAAACCCTAAATCAACCTGCGTTACTTGATGAACGCAGAAAAGCCGACGATCAAGAAATGGCGAGAGGCACAGCCGTGCCAGATTAACACAGGAATCCCCAGTTGCCTTATGCTTGTGTAGTTAGTTTACGTCATCTTTCCCGGTAAGCTTCTTATAAGTAATGCGCTTGCCGACGACGCCGCCAACAACTTCCGTAAACCGGCCGGCATTGTCGTTGTCGCGTTTATTGAACCGAAAACTCTGCTCATCAAGATAGCGGAAAAGGTGGAACGGTTCGACACTGACATAGGTTCCGCGAATCGTGCGCTTGAGCAAGCTCCAAAAGTTTTCGATTCCGTTGGTATGCACGTTGCCCTTAACATAGGCTTCCATGTGGTTGATGACGCGGTGGGTGTATTCCTTATCCAGACCGGCATAAGAGGAAAGCTCATCGGTGAATAGCTGGCTATTGGGTTCAACAGCCCCTCTGATTTCCTTTTCAATGGTCGGGGCCGCCGTGGAGTGAATGACTTTAGCTCTGACCCGGCTAACGGCATCTTTGCCGTGGCGCTCAAGAATGCCCATGACAATGGCTTTGCCAGCGGTGCCGCGTCCCTTGATGCTATTTGCCTTTTTCCACTTGTGCATGTTGCGAGCTTTACCGCCGATATAGGTTTCATCGGATTCAACCTGACCGGAGAGTTTCTTGAATGTTCCGGTCTGCATGGCAAGGCGAATCCGGTGGAGCATGAACCATGCGGTTTTTTGAGTTACGCCGATCTCGCGCCCGATCTCGTAAGAGCTGACGCCGTTCTTATCGTTGGCGATCATCCAAATCGCGGCAAGCCACTTATCCAGCGTGATCGGGCTATCCTCAAAGATTGTTCCAACCTTGACGGAAAACTTCTGGCGCGGATGCTTGGTATGGCATTTCCACAGCCGCGCATTGGCGAGAAACGTTACCTTGTCGGAACCGCACTGCGGACATTCAACGCCAGTGGGCCAGCGCAGTGCGACCATGAACTTTAAGCAAATGTCGGGATCAGAAAAATATCGAATCGCCTCAACCAGTGTGGTAGGTGTGGTCAGCTCTGTTGTTTTCATTCTCCCAATGTAACACATGGGAGCGGGTCAGTCAAGTATATTATTACTTTTGATAAAGGGGGCGGGCCGCAGGACCGGGGGATTTTTCAGGACGAACGGATTACGCTTGAATCGCAGCGTGAAAGTCTGTTCGTGTTGGGAGTATCGAAACGTGTTTCTGAGGAGCCTTTATAACTGCCGACGACGCAGTCGCCAGTCAAAACGGCCGGCACCAGGTCGGTTCGGAAAAAGGATGGGCCGAACGCTGATACGATTTTCCGCGGTCGCGCGATCGCGCGAAGTCATTTTGCCGCGTGCCGCTTGACCCAATCCAAAATCGTTTGATTGGTTTCTTCCGGCGCCTGCCAGAAAAATCCGTGGGACTGGCCCTGCAATAACTTCAGTTCGCCGCCACGAATGCGATTTTTGAGCGATTCCGCTTGAACGAGATGGTTGCTGCGCCCGGAATCGTTGTCGCCGATCAAAATCAACGTCGGGCACTTCACATCGCCCAAGCGATGCGTCGCTTCCCAATTGTGGCGAGCGATGGTCAAGTGAATGTACTCGGACAGCTTCGCGTGGGTGGGCCAGACCAATTGGAAAAACGCCTCGATCTCCTGTGGATTTTTCTTACGATAGTCGTCGGTGAAAAAGGCACTGGTGTCGCAATACTCTTCGCGCAGCGCTTTCTCGAAACCTTTTTCGACCATGCGGATCACCAGCCAGTGCGGCATGCCCGGGATGCAATCCGATCCGGGCCGCGGCACCTGGCCGGAGCCGCTGGCAGCCATGATCAAGCTTTTGACTCGCCCGGGAAAATTGAGCGCCAGCTCCAGCGCGATCCGCCCGCCCATCGAATGGCCGACCAGGTGGGCTGACGCGATCTTCAGATGATCGAGCAGCGCGACGACGTCGTTGGCCATCTGATTGATCGTGTAGACCTGCTGGCCGGGCACCGATCGTCCACAGCCGCGCGGATCGTGCAAAATCAGGTTGGCCGATCCGGCGAGCGGTAGCTGGGAAGGCTTCCAGGCTTCTGCGGAGAAGCCGGTGGAAGGGATCAGCACCAGCGGCTCGCCGGAGCCGTGGGTTTCGTAGTAGAGATCGACGCCGCTCGGGAGATTCACGTTCGGCATGGATGCAATTCCTTTCGAATAGATTACAGACCGAGCAGCTTGATCATCGCGCGAGTCAGCGGACGCTGATCGTCGAGCAAACGTTCAGTCATCGTGTAGTGGTTCGCGTCGGGTTCGATCAGGTATTCGGCGCTCAAGCCGTGTTCTTTGCAGAACGCGAAATAGTCCTGGGACATCTGTTGCCAGCCTTTGGGCTCGGCGCCGCCGACCGCGATCAGCAACGGGCATTTCGCGCGCGGTGGATTTGTGAACGGACTGTTGGCGCGGGCGATCTCCGGGGTGAGATGCACGTCCTGCTGCACGCTGATCTTCATCACGACATCGAGGTCGTACACACCCGAGGTCGCTGCCGCGCCTCGGATCAAATCGCCCGGCAAGCCATCTTGGCTCCAGTCGTGGGCCAGCGCGAGGGCGGTCAGATGGCCGCCGGCCGAGTGGCCCGAGACAAACAGCTTCGCGGGGTCGCCGCCGTACCGCAGGATGTTCTTGTAGGTCCAGCCAATCGCGGCGCGCGTCTGGCGCACGATGTCGGTGACCGTGACCTTGGGGCAGAGATCGTATTCCACGAGTACGACGGTGGCGCCGCG
>Ga0207707_10004240_pt1 | contig 12694 bp, 8 predicted proteins | sample KBSC83BmetaG_FD_184336 | JGI IMG/M metagenome (GOLD analysis project Ga0207707, IMG submission 184336) | Corn rhizosphere microbial communities from Kellogg Biological Station, Michigan, USA - KBS C8-3B metaG (SPAdes) (version 2) | ecosystem: Host-associated > Plants > Roots > Rhizosphere ... | reverse complement strand
TACTCCTGCACCCCCGACGGCGACGACCTCCGCCGCCACACCGACCACGACGAGTACTACGCCCGCTTCGCCAAGACCGACGGCGCCCGCATCGTCTACCAGCACGCGGCCGAGATCTGGCTCTTCGACCCCGCCGCCGACGAGGGCCACCGGGTGGAGATCGACCTCCACAGCCCGAGGGTCCAGCGCCACCGCAAGTTCGTGGCCGCCGACCGATACCTGACCGACTTCGCCCTCCATCCCGCCGGCCACTCCATCGCCCTCGAGACCCGGGGGAAGCTGTTCACGATGCCGCTGTGGGAGGAGGCGGTGCGCCAGCACGGCCGCCCCGACGGCGTCCGCTACCGGCTGGCCAAGTGGATCGGCGACGGCTCCTCGATCGTCGTCGTCAGCGACGAGGGCGGTGAGGACGGCATCGAGATCCACAAGGCCGGCGAGGCCGTCGGCTGGCGGCTGGAGCCGCTCGACCTCGGCTGCATCACCGACCTCGCCACCCCGCCGGCGGGAATCGAGGTGGCCGTGGCCAACCACCGCCACGAGCTCCACCTCGTCGACCTGGAGGCCGGCACCGCCCGGCTCGTCGACCGCTCGGAGCACGGCGGCCTCGACGGCGTCGTCTGGAGCCCGTGCGGGAAGTGGCTGGCCTACAGCTTCGCCACCACGGCCCGCACCCGGTCGATCAAGGTCTGCGAGGTGGCCACCGGCGCCGCCCACCTGGTGACGAGGCCGGAGTTCCGCGACGTGCACCCGTCCTGGGACCCGGACGGGAAGTACCTGTACTTCCTCTCCTACCGGGTGTTCGACCCCGTCTACGACTCGCTGTACTTCGACCTCGGCTTCCCCCGGGCCGTCCGGCCCTACCTCGTCACCCTCCAGGCCGACGAGCCGTCGCCGTTCGTCCCCCGGCCGAGGGGCATGGGCGGGGCGGCGCCGAAGCCGGCGCCGCCGCAAGAACAGAAGCCGCCGGAGCAGAAGAAAACCAGGACCCAGAAGAAACCCGAACCCGAGAGCGCGGCGAGGCGCATCGACTTCGACGGCATCGCCGACCGGATCGTGCCGGTGCCCGTCCCCGAAGGGCGCTACTCGCAGGTCGTCGGCATCAAGGGAAAGATCCTCTTCACCTCCTGGCCCGTCCTCGGCAGCCTGGGACGGGACAGCTTCTCGGGCGGCGCCGGGCCCCGCGGCTCGCTCGAGGTCTACGACCTGGCCGACCAGCGCCACGACGTCCTCACCGGCGGCATCAACGGCTTCGAGGTGTCGCGGGACGGGCAGACGCTGGCCTACCGGTCCGGCCGCCGGCTGCGGGTCGTGAAGGCGGGGGAGAAGCCGCCCGACAACGACGACGGCGCCACCCGCCGCAGCGGCTGGCTGGACCTCGACCGGGTACGGGTGTCGGTCGACCCCGGCAGCGAGTGGATGCAGATGTTCAAGGAGGCCTGGCGCCTCCAACGGGACCACTTCTGGGCCGAGGACATGTCGGGCGTGGACTGGTGGCTGGTCCTCGACCGCTACATGCCCCTGGTCGGGAAGGTGGCCACGCGGCTGGAGTTCTCCGACCTCATGTGGGAGATGCAGGGCGAGCTCGGCACGTCGCACGCCTACGAGCTCGGCGGCGACTACCGGCCGGCTCCGGCCTACCTCGTCGGGCACCTCGCCGCCGACCTCGCCTACGAGCCGGGTGGCGGCGCCGACGGGGCGGGGGCCTGGCGCTTCAGCCACGTCGTGGACGGCGACCCCTGGGACCCGGAGGCGGCGTCGCCGCTGCGGGCGCCCGGCGTCAACATCGCCGCCGGCGACCGGCTCCTGGCCGTCAACGGCCGCCGGGTCGACGCCGACACGACGCCGGCGGCGCTGTTCGTCAACCAGGCCGGCCTGGCGGTCGAGCTCACCGTCGCCCGGCCCGACGGCTCCGGCCCGCGCACGGTCGTCGTCTCGACGCTGCGCGACGACCGCCCCGCCCGGTACCGGGAATGGGTGTCGGACATGCGGGCCCGGGTCCACGAGGCGACCGGCGGCCGGGTCGGCTACGTCCACCTGCCCGACATGGGGGCCCGGGGCTACGCCGAGTTCCACCGTTCGTACCTGGCCGAAGTGGAGCACGAGGCGCTGATCGTCGACGTCCGCTTCAACGGCGGCGGCCACGTGAGCCAGCTGGTGCTGGAGAAGCTGGCCCGCCGGCGCATCGGCTACGACGTCAGCCGGTGGGGCGAGCCCGAGCCCTATCCGGCCGACTCGCCGGCCGGGCCGCTGGTGGCGCTGACCAACGAGCACGCCGGCTCCGACGGCGACATCTTCACCCACTGCTTCAAGCTGCTCGGCCTCGGGCCGGTGGTCGGCAAGCGCACCTGGGGTGGGGTCATCGGCATCTCGCCCCGCCACGCCCTCGTCGACGGCAGCCTCACCACCCAGCCGGAGTACGCCTTCTGGTTCTCCGACGTCGGCTGGAGCGTGGAGAACTACGGCACCGATCCCGACGTCGACGTCGACATCCGCCCCCAGGACCACCTCGCCGGCCGCGACCCGCAGCTCGACACGGCGGTGGAGCTGGCGCTGGCGGCGCTGCGGGAGCACCGGCCGCTCAGCGCCGACCTCGCCCAGCGGCCGAGGCTCGCCCTGCCGACGCTGCCCCCTCGGGCGCCGTCGTCGGGCAACGGCGCCCGCGACCCCGCCCCGATGCGGAAGCGAGCGCCGAAGGCCACGGCCGGGCCCGCCGCCAAGCCCCCGGCCAAGCCTTCAGGCAAGGCGGCGGCGAAGACGGGTCGGAAGCCGGGCTGAACTAGGCGGGCCGGGGGCCGCCCGCCCGGCGGAGGTGGCCGGCGACGTCGGCGGGATCGAGCGGCCGGGCGAAGAGGAACCCCTGCCCGCCGGCGCAGCCCAGCCGGTGGAAGCGGGCCAGCTGGTCGGGAGTCTCGATCCCCTTGGCCACCGCCGGGATGCCCCGCTCGCCGGCCAGACCGAGGGCGGCGGTCAGCGCCCGCCCGGCCCGGGTGCCCGCGCCGTGCCCGAGGCCGGCGGCCACGCTGCGGTCGATCTTGAGCATCCGGACGGGCAGGCTCCACAGCCAGCCGTCGGCATCGGGCCGCCCGCTGCGGTTGCCGGGGCGGGGGGCGCCGACGTCGTCGACGGCCAGGCCGACGCCGAGCTCCACGAGGGCCCGGAGGTTGCGCTCGGCCGGGGCCCTGTCATCCTCACCGGCCGTCGCCTCGCTGATCTCGACGACGAGGCGCCCGGCCGGCAGTCCGGCGGCGTCGAGGGCCTGGGCGGCCCGGTCGACGAGTCCCGGGTGGCGGAGTTCGGCTCCGGAGAGGTTGACGGTCGCCAGCACGGCGTCCGCCTCGGCGAGCCGACCCCGCCAGACGGCCATGCGCCGGCAGGTCTCGGTCAGCACCCACGCCCCGAGCGGGACGATCAGGCCGGTCTCCTCGGCCAGCGGCAGGAACTCGGCCGGGCCGAGCAGCCCGCGTGACCAGTGCCGCCAGCGGCAGAGTGACTCCAGCGCCAGCGTCCGCCCGGTGGCCAGCTCGACGATCGGCTGGTAGCGCAGGACGAGGTCGCCGGCCACGAGGGCGTCGCGGAGGTCGGCCTCCAGCGTGATGCGCTCGACCATGGCGGCCAGCGAGGTGGGCGGCATGCGGGTTTCTCTCCGGGGGAAGGGCGGTCGTCACCCTCAGATCGGCCCGGCGGGGGCCGCCCATAGCCGCCGCTCAAGCCCGGCGGCGATCTGACCGATATGACACCAATCTGCCCGGTAGGGCAGAGGTCCTGCGGGCGGAACCGGGGGGGCCACGATGGAGTTGTCGGAACGCGAGCGCAGCCTGGCCGTCGTCGGCCTGCTGTTCATCGTCCTGTTGGCCGGGCTCGGTACGCTCGGCGCCGTGTTCACCGGCTTCTCGTTCATCTGACCGGCGGGCGCCGTTGGCCGCCGCCAGCCGGACCGTCAAACTGCTCGCCGCCGGAGGGGCGGTGGCCGGGGCCGCCGTGGCCGCCGCCGCGGTGGCCGCCAACCCCGCCGTGCGCGACGAGGCCCGCCGGCTCCGCCGGATGGCCCGCCCGCTGGGCGTCGAACCGCCGGGCCCGCCCATCCCGCCGCCGCTACCGCCCGGCCGGATCGTCCACCTCCCCGGCCGGGGCGAGACCTTCGTCCGCGATACCGGCCCGCCGCCCGCCGACGGCCCGGCGGCCGGCCCGCCCGTCCTCCTCCTGCACGGCTGGACGGCCAGCGCCGACGTGAACTTCTTCGCCGTCTTCCCCGAGTTGGCCGGCCGCCACCGCGTCGTGGCCCTCGACCACCGGGGCCACGGCCGGGGCCTGCGGCCCCGCACGCCGTTCTCGCTCGAGGACTGCGCCGACGATGCCGCCGCCCTCCTCGACGAGCTCGGCCTCGACCGGGCCGTCGTCGCCGGCTACTCGATGGGCGGCCCGATCGCCCTGCTGCTCCACCACCGGCACCCCCGGCTCGTCGGCGGGCTCGTCTTCTGCTGCACGGCCCTGGAGTGGCACGACTCACCCCGCGAGCGCCTCGTGTGGCGGGGCGTCAGCCTGGTGGAGGTGGCGCTCCGGAGCGGCACCGGCGAGGGCATCGTGGCCCGCGTCCTGCGCGACGCGCTCGACTCGCCGGAGCTCGAGGCGCTGGAGCCGTGGGTGCGGGGCGAGTTCCACCGCGGCTACCCGTCGGACCTGGCCGGCGCCGGGCGGGCCCTGTCGACCTACGACGGCCGCCCGCTGGCCCCCGGCGTCGACGTCCCCTGCGCGGTGGTGGTGTCGACGCTCGACCAGCTCGTCCGCCCCGAGAAGCAGTACGAGCTGGCCGACGCCCTCGGCGCCGAGACCTACCCCATCACCGCCGACCACTTCGCCCCGCTCAACCGGGGCCCGGCCTTCGCCAAGGCGGTCGCCGCCGCCGTCAAGCAGGTGGCCGAGAGGCTCTGACCTAGCCCTCCCGGGCGGCGGCGGCTTCGGCCACGATCTTGTCGGCCAGGTTGGGCGGGGCGGGGTCGTAGTGCGAGTGCTTGGCCGTGAAGCGGCCCCGGCCGCCGGTCAGCGACCGGAGGTCGATGGCGTAGCGGATGACCTCCGACGTGGGGACCAGGGCGGTGATCTCCTGCTCCCCGCTGCCGACGGAGGTGGTGCCCTGGATGCGGCCCCGCTTGGAGTTGAGGTCGCCCATCACGTCGCCCTGGTAGGCCTCGGGGACGGTGATCACCAGTTCGCTGACCGGCTCCAGCAGCACCGGCCGGGCCTTGGCCGCCGCCTCCTTGAACCCCAGCGATCCGGCCATCTTGAAGCTCATCTCCGAGCTGTCGACGGGGTGGTACTTGCCGTCGTAGCAGGTGACCTTGACGTCGACCACCGGGAAGCCGAGGGCGCCGCCGGTGGCGATCGTGTCGACGATGCCCTTTTCCACCGCCGGGATGAACTGGCGGGGGATGGAGCCGCCCACGATCTCGTCGGAGAACTCGAAGCCGCCGCCCCGCTCCTTGGGCTCCACCCGCAGGAACGCCACGCCGAACTGGCCGTGGCCGCCGGTCTGCTTCTTGTACTTGCCCTCGGCCTCGGCCTTGCCGGAGACCGTCTCCCGGTAGGCGACCTTCACGTCCTCCTGCTCGACCTCGACGCCGTACTTGCGCAGCAGCTTCTCCAGGGCGATCGACAGGTGCGTCTCGCCGATGCCCCACAGCAGCGTCTGGTGGGTCTCGGCGTTGCGCTCGACCCTGAGGACGGGATCCTCGTCCTGGAGGCGGTGCAGCGCATTGGCCAGCTTGTCCTCGTCGGCCTTGCTCTTCGGCCTGATGGCGGTGGGCAGGACGGGCTCGAGGGACTCGAACGGCTCGATGGACACGTCGGCCCCCCGCTGGGCGAGGACGTCGCCGGTGGACGTGTCGTTGAGCTTGGCCACGGCGGCGATGTCGCCGGCCGGCACCTCGGCGGCCGGCTCCTGCTCCCGGCCCCGCAGCGTCAGCAGCTGGTGGAGGCGCTCGTCGCCCATCGTCCGGCCGTTGGTCAGCACGGCGTCGGGCAGCACCTTGCCCGACATCACCTTGAAGACGTTGACCCGCCCCACGTAGGGGTCGGCGATGGTCTTGAACACGAACGCCGCCGGCGGGCCGTCGCCCTTGGCCTGCGGCGCCGGCGCCTCGTCGGCCAGGAACCGGCACAGCCGGTCGATGCCGACCAGCTTGGTGGCGCTGCCGCACAGCACCGGGAACACCGTGGCGGTGGCCACGCCCTTGGCCAGCGCCCCGGCCAGCTCCTTGGAGTCGATCGGCTCGTCGCCGAGGTAGCGCTCCATCAGGTCGTCGTCGGCCACCACGATGCCCTCGATCAGCGCGTCGTGGACCGAGTGCTCCTGTTCGGCCAGCCCGTCGGGCACCGGGCCGGAGCTCACCCGCCCGTCCGAATAGGAGTAGGCGGTGTCGGTCAGCAGGTCGACGACCCCCGACAGCTCCGCCTCTTCGCCGATCGGCAGCTGGAGCGGGGCGACGCCGGCGCCGAAGTGGTTCTTCAGGTCGTCGCAGGTGCGGGCGAAGCTGGCCCGGTCGCGGTCGAGCTTGTTGACGAAGAAGGCCCGGGGCAGGCCGGCCTGCTCGGTCATCTTCCAGACCATCTCGGCCTGGACCTCGACGCCCTCGACCGCCGAGATGACGAAGAGCACGAGGTCGGCCACCCGGAGGGCGGCGGCCACCTCGCCCATGAAGTCGGCGTAGCCGGGGCAGTCGAGAATGTTGAGCTTGAAGCCCTCGTACTCCAACGGGAGGATCGACACCGAGGTCGAGATGCCCCGCTTGTGCTCCTCGGGGTCGAAGTCCGACACCGTGTTGCCGTCCTCCACCCGCCCCATCCGCTGGAGCAGCCCGTTGCTGTAGAGGAGCGCCTCGGCCAGGGTGGTCTTGCCGGCGTTGCCGTGCCCGACGAGGGCGACATTGCGGATCTTGGCCGTAGGGAAGGTCTTCACAACAGCCTCCGAAGCGACGGTCAGGCCCCCGGTAACGGCTCCGTGAACGACCGGTGGGCAGGGTGGCCGCTGATCGTACCGGCCCCGATACTTCGGAAGCGACGGGAAACGGGGCCGGGGGGAGGGCGCCGCTAGACTCGACTGTGAACGCCCGCGAGCGCGCGAGGAACGTCATGTTGGATTCACGCTGGCGGTCGGGAGTCGAACGGGGTCTGCGCCCCGCCGGCGCCCGCCTGCGACAGGTCGGGATCAGCGCCGACCAGATCACCGTGCTGGGCCTGGCCGCCTCGCTGGCCTGCGGTCTGGTCGTCGCCGCCGGCCGGCTCGGCTGGGGCGCCTTCTTCCTGGCGCTGTCGGGGCTGACCGACGTGCTCGACGGGGCGGTGGCCAAGTCCGGCGGCACGGCCGGCCCCCGGGGAGCGTTCTTCGACTCGGTCTGCGACCGGGTGTCCGATGCCGTCGTCCTCGGCGGGGCGGCCTGGTACTACGCCGGCGCCGGCCACCACCCCCGCCTCGCCGTCCTCGCCTTCGCCGTCGCCGGGCTGTCGTTCCTGATCTCCTACGAGCGGTCTCGGGCCGAGAGCCTCGGCTTGAACGGCAAGGGCGGCCTCATGGAGCGGGCCGAGCGCATGGTCGTCCTCGGTCTCGGGCTCACCTTCAGCCTGCTGACCGCCGCCCTCTGGGTCCTGCTCGTGCTCACCGGCCTGACCGTGGTCCAGCGGTTCCTGCTCGTGTGGCGCCAGGCCACCCCCGAGTCCGAGCGCTCGGCCCGCCCGACCTGGTGGGTCACGGCCCGCGACGCCCGGTCCGACGAGTCCCGCCTGGCCTGGTGGCGCCTGGCCAACCGGCCGCCGGGCGAGCGGTCCCGGCTGGCCAACTGGCTGCTGTCGGCCCGGCCGCCGGCTGTCGAGAGCGACCGCCGCTGGTGGTCGTCGTCGCGGCCGCGCCGTTCTCCCCGGACGGGGGAGGACCTCCGGTCGCAGCTCCGCCGGCTCCGCAGCCGGACCCGCCCGTAGCCCCGGCGTGTCCACGAGCGGCGCGACCGCCACCTACTTGGGCTACCGGGCCGGGGCCGCCATCGCCATGGCCCTCCCTGAGCCGCTGTCCCGGCCCGCCGCCGGGCTCACCGGCCGGGCCCTCGGCCTGGCCATGCGGGGCCGGCGCCAGATGGTCGGCCGCCACCAGCGCCGGGTGCACGGCCCGGGGCTCGACGGCCGGGCGCTCGACCGGGCTGTCGCGGCCACCTTCGCCTCCTACGGCCGCTATTGGCTCGAGGCCTTCCGGCTGCCCCGCCAGGACCTGCTGGCCCTCGACGGCGACCGGTTCCGGGTCGAGGGCCGCGACCTCGTCGACCAGGCCATGGCCGCCGGGAAAGGCGTCGTCATCGGGACCCCCCACCTCGGCAACTGGGATCTCGGCGCCGCCTGGTTCGCCGCCCACGGCTACCGGCCCACCACCGTCGTCGAGCCGATCGAGCCGCCGGCGCTCTTCGAGTGGTTCTGCTCCTACCGCCGGGCGCTCGGCATGGGGATCGTCCCGCTCGGGCCCGACGCGGCGGGGATCCTGCTGCAGCGGCTCCGGGCGGGGGAGATGGTCGGGCTCGTCTGCGACCGCGACCTGGCCGGCACCGGGGTCGAGGTCGAGTTCTTCGGGGAGCGCACGACGTTCCCGGCCGGGCCGGCCACGCTGGCGCTGCGGGCCGGCGCGCCGCTGCTGTGCGGGGCCAACTACTTCGCCGGCGACGGGCACCGCTGCGTGATGCGTCCGCCGCTCGACACCTCCCGGCAGGGCTCGGTCAAGGAGGACATCGCCCGCATCACCCAGGCCGTGGCGTCCGACTTCGAGGTCCTCATCGGCGAGGCCCCCGACCAGTGGCACATGCTCCAGCCGAACTGGCCGAGCGATTTCGCCGTCGTGGGAAGGGAAAAGGCGGCGTGAGGGTCGTCCTCGTCTGCCCCTACTCCCTGTCGGTGCCCGGCGGCGTGCAGGGCCAGGTCCTCGGCCTGGCCCGGACGCTGCGCCAGCGCGGCGTCTCGGCCAAGGTCCTCGGGCCCTGCGACGGGCCGCCGCCCGAGGCCGGCGTGATCTCCGTCGGCACGAGCGTGTCGCTGTCGGCCAACGGGTCGGTCGCCCCGCTGGCCCCCGACCCGCCGGCCATCCGGCGGACGCTGGAAGTGCTGGCCGCCGAGCAGCCCGACGTCCTCCACCTCCACGAGCCGCTGGTCCCCGGGCCGGCGCTGACCGCCCTGCTGGCCGGCAACGTGCCGGCCGTCGGCACGTTCCACGCCTCGGGCCGCGTGCCGGCCTACGTCTGGCTCCGGCCGGCCGTGCGGGCGGTGGCCCGCTGCATCGGCCTGCGGACGGCGGTGTCGCCCGAGGCCCGGGCGCTGGCCGAGCGCTGGCTGGGCGGCGCCTGCCACGTCCTGCCCAACGGCGTGGAGGTCGAGCGCTTCGCCAAGGCCGACCCCTGGCCGCTGCCCGAGACGCCGGGCGGCAGCGGGCGGGCGATCCTCTTCGTCGGCCGCCACGAGCCCCGCAAGGGCCTCGAGGTGCTGTTGAAGGCCTTCGCCAACCTCGACACCGACGCCGTCCTGTGGGTGGCCGGCGAGGGCCCGGAAACCGCCGCCCTGGCCGGCTCGGCCGCTCCCTTCGGCGGCTCACGCCGCCCTTGTCAGGGGGGCACCCCCTGTCCCCCGGGCAACGTGGAGTGGCTCGGCCGCATCTCCGACGAGGAGCTGGCCCGCCGGCTGCGGACGGCGGCGGTCTTCTGCGCCCCGTCCCTCCATGGCGAGAGCTTCGGCGTCGTCCTGCTCGAGGCGATGGCGGCCGGCACCCCGGTCGTGGCGTCCGACATCGCCGGTTACCGCGACGTCGCCCGCGACGGGCGGGAGGCCGTCCTCGTCCCGGCCGGCGATGTTGCCGCCCTCACCGGCGCCCTGCGGCAGGTGCTCGACGACCCGACGCTGGCCGCCCGCCTCGCCGAGGCCGGCACCGCCCGGGCGGCCAACTTCTCGATGGAGCGCCTGGCCGCCCGCTACACCGACCTCTACGAGAGCCTGCTGGCCCGCACGGCCTAGAGCAGGCGGGAAAAGAGCGAACCCCGTGGCGCAGGGGGGAGTCGCCACGGGGTTCTGCTCATGCTCACCCGGCGCCGGTGCCGGTCGGAACGTCCGGCCCGGCGTGGGCCACCTCGGATCGGTGGGGGCGGCCCGGGTGAGGTCTTGTACAGTTCCCGGACGCCGCCCGACGTCCGGGAACCGATCTTCGGGCTGTTACAGGTCGTCGGTGTGCGACTGGGTCGCCGGCGACTTGCGCAGCGAGCGGGTGATGCCGAAGGCACCGGCCAGGCTGATGGTCGCCAGGGCGGCGTACCAGGCGCCGTTCGTGCCACCGGTCCGGGGCAGGGTGCCGGCCGGGCCGGTCTGGCCCGAGGCGGGCGACTGCGACACGGTCTGGCCCTCCACCGCCGTGGTGAAGTCGGCGTCGGCTCCGATCGACCCGACCTTGATCGTGGTCGGCTGGGTCAGCAGCGAGGTCAGGCCGAAGGCCTGGGCCAGGGCGTTGGTCGCCAGTCCGGTGTCAGCCGGGACGGCGGCGCCGAGGCTGCCGAGCACGCCCGACAGCGGGTTGGCGGTGACCGACTGGAGCAGGCCGCCGAGGTTGGCCGGCGGGTTGATGCTCACCCGGAGGAGGTCGAGACCGGCGCTGGCCACGTTGTAGGCGCCGTCCACCTTGGTCGAAGCGGTCCGCTCGAGGAGCCCGATGTCGATCAGGTTCCCGAGGCCGAGCGTGCTGGTGACGCCGTTGACCAGGCCGAGGACGCTGCCCTTCAGGGCGTTGATCTGGTCGATCGTGGCGTTGGGGTCGATGAGCCCGAGGTCCTTCCCGCCGACCAGGACGTGGCCGAAGTTGGCCGTCGTCGTGGCCGAGGAGTTGGCCAGGGTGTCAGCGGCGTTGGCCACCGCCGAGAGGTTCACGCCCTGCGGCGAGATCAGCGGGGCGCCATTGAGGACGTTGAGCAGGCCGTCGACGGCGCTGGTGGCGTCCGGCAGCAGGCTGTTCAGCGTCGGGTTGATGATGTCGAGCACCGGCTGGGTCAGCGCCGAGACGGTGCTGCAGGTGCCGAGCAGGCCGGTGAGGCCCGTCGTGCCCGAGGACAGGCCGAGCGTGCCGAGCAGCCCGCCGAGCAGCCCGTTGCTGCCGTTGAGCAGGCCGGCCAGGTCGGTCAGGCCGCCCAGGTTGTTGTTGACCAGCGAGGTGAGGGCGCTGCAGTCGGCCGCCCCGGCCAGGCCGTTCTTCACGTTGAGCAGCCCGGTGACGTTGTTGAGCAGCTCGGTGATGTTGGCGCCGCTCAGGTTGCCGACGCTCCCGACGCCGGGCACGGACAGGCCGAGCTGGTCGAGGATCCCGGTCAGCGAGCCGAGGGGGAGGTCGGCGAGGTTCAGTCCGAGGCCGCCGAGGAGGCCCTGAAGGCTGAGGACGTCGACGCTGTCGACCGTCGTGATCCCGGTGTCACCCTTGCTGGCCGAGGCCGAGGCGCTGGTGCTGAGGCCGGCGATGTTGACGCCCTTGATGTCGACCAGGCCCTGCAGGACCGACAGGTCGGGGACGGTGGTGCCGACGTCCGACGACACCGCGGCGTCGCTCTGGTTGGCCTCGATCTTGACCGGGTTGACGGTGCCGCTGGCGATGAGCCCGGCGCCGACGGGGAGGCTGGCGCCGGCCAGGGAGACGGCGCTGCCGGGGAAGTTGACGGCCAGGGGGGCGAGCGAGGCGTTGCTCGTGCCCGGGGCGCTGGCCTTCATCGCCGGGTTCGGCAGCGAGAGGTTCAGCAGCCCGCTGGCGTCGACGGCCGAGAGCGAAGCGAACGCCTGCGGCCCGGAGAGGCCGAGGCGGGCCGGGTCCAGGGTCCCCTGCCCCTGGTCGGTCAGAACCTTGAGATGCTGGACATTGCCGAGGTCGACGCTGAGAAGAGTGATGCTGGAGGAGGCCGTCCCGCGCCCTGACACGGCCGCACTTGCCCCTCCGGCCGAGAGTCCCGTCAGGGAGGCAACGACCAGGCCTACCAGCCCGATCCGGATCCTGTTCACCTGAAACGTCCTTTCGTCACTTGACTGGCCCCAACAGCCGCGAGGGGGCACAGAGGCAAGATCGGTGCTCCGGGCCCCCCGGAACATGGCCCGAAAGAACTATTTCGGTGGTCAGGAAGAACTAGTCACCACGCCTTCGTACCAATTTGGCCCAGGACGTTCCCGGGCTGTTCAGACCTAGGATGACCCCATCGCCGAACACATCGCCCGCAACCGCCGCCAGTCGGCCGTCCTCCTTGGGGCTTTTGCCCTCGTGGTGCTGGCGGTCGGCGCCCTGCTGGCCATCGTGGGCGGCGTCGTCGTCCTCATTGTCGCCGCGGTCGTCGCACTAGTCCTCGCCGTCGTCGCCTCGCTCTACGCCGACCGGGTGGTCTTAAAGCTGAGTCATGCCCGGCCCGTCTCGGCCGACGAGGAACCCCGGTACCACAACCTCGTCGAGGGGCTGTGCGTGTCGGCCGGGCTCCGGAAGCCGGAGCTCTACGTCGTCGACGACGCCGCCGCCAACAGTTTCGCCACCGGCCGCAACCCCGCCCACGCCGCAGTGGTCGTCACCACCGGGCTGCTCCGCAAGCTGTCCCGGGTGGAGCTCGAGGGCGTACTGGCCCACGAGCTGTCCCACGTCCGCAGCAACGACATCCGGGTCACCAGCCTC
>Ga0207707_10004239_pt1 | contig 12694 bp, 11 predicted proteins | sample KBSC83BmetaG_FD_184336 | JGI IMG/M metagenome (GOLD analysis project Ga0207707, IMG submission 184336) | Corn rhizosphere microbial communities from Kellogg Biological Station, Michigan, USA - KBS C8-3B metaG (SPAdes) (version 2) | ecosystem: Host-associated > Plants > Roots > Rhizosphere ... | reverse complement strand
GACACGGTTGCTCCGCGCGGCGCTCGGCGAGCGGCTGCGGCAGGGACTGCGCATCGAGGGCTTCGGCCATCCCCTGTACCCGAACGGCGATCCGCGCGCTGCAGCCTTGCTCGCCCTGCTGGGCGAGCGTTTCCACCGATCACCGGAGCTGCGCTTCGTTCGCGAGCTCGCGCGCGCCGGCACGTCGCTCACGGGCGACGCGCCGAACGTCGACTTCGCGCTCGCCGCCGCGTCGCGCGTGCTCGGATTGCCGATGGGTTCGGGCCTTACGCTGTTCGCGATCGGGCGCACCATCGGGTGGCTGGGCCATGCGATCGAGCAGTATGCGCTGGACCAGATCATCCGGCCCCGAGCCCGCTATGTCGGCGTTGCGCCTAACGACAGGCCCTCGCGAGCGTCGACCTGATGCGGCCTCAAACCCGCGTCGACCGGCGCTCGGCCACCTGGCGCAGGTGGTGTTTCAGGTGGGCCACGTAGTCGCGCATGAAGTACTCGAGCGTGGTCGGCCGATCGGCCGGGACGGTTTGCCACGCGATCTGATCGAGATTGTGCCGCCGGTGTTCGCGCCGCGCGATGGCAGCCGGCACCTGCGCCATCACGCGCGCGACGTGCCGGTTGTACGTCTGCCACAGGGTCACCAACTCATCCCACGGTACCGACTGATATTGCTGGGCAGCGACCCATTCATCCTGCTGATAGCCCTGGAACACGAGATCGTCTTGCCACCGCGCGCGGACGAACCGCTGGTGGTTGTGCGAGGCCGAGTCGATGAGGTGGCCGATGATCTCCTTGATCGACCATTTGCCGGGCGCATGCCTAACGGATGCGACCGCTTCGGGAATTGCGCGCAGCTCCGCCGCCGCGCGATCCACCGTTTCCCGAAGATCCTTGGCGTACTCCGCCTCCTCAGGCATGGATCGGGGGGTGAGCGGCGAAGGAGCGGACACGGTCGTTCTCCTGACGCGAGGCGCGAGGCAAGATGGCTTCGAAGGTAGCGCGGCTCGTGAAGCTGCGCGACGGCCAGTGACCGCTTCGTGGTGAGGGTTCGGGACGGAACAGCTCGGCCAAACGACGCTCTGTCGCGACATGCCATCGCGACCGCGCGTCAAACGCAAAACGCCCCGTCGAGGTTCGACGGGGCGTTTGGCTACAGGCCTGACCGCGTTTACTGCACCGCGTTGATCATGTCGAAGATCGGCAGGTACATGGCGACCACCATACCGCCGACGATGACGCCGAGGAACACGATCATGATCGGCTCCATGAGGCTGAGGAGGCCGCTGACCGCCGTATCGACCTCGGTGTCATAGAAGTCGGCGATTTTGGTGAGCATCTCGTCCAGTCCGCCCGTTTGTTCGCCGACGGCGATCATGGAAATGACCATGGGCGGGAAGACGTTGCTCTTCTGCAGTGGTGCGCTGATGGTGTCGCCGCCGGCGATCGAGGCGCGCGACTCCATGATGGCGTTGTGAATGACCTGGTTGCCCGCGGTCTTGGCCGTGATCTCGAGGCCGTCCAGGATGCTGACGCCGGAGCTGATGAGCGTGCCTAACGTGCGGGTGAAGCGCGACACGGCGCTCTTGCGGAGCAGACTGCCCAACACCGGCACGCGGAGCATGAAGCTGTCGACCCGGAGCTTTCCGGTGGGCGTGCGATAGAACTGGCGGAGCATGAAGATGCCGCCCCAGATGGCCCCGCCCAACAACCACCAGTAGTGCTTGAGGAACGATGACAGCCCGATGACGACGCGCGTCGGCAGCGGAAGCGACAGGTTCACGCTGGCGAACATGTTCTGGAACACCGGGATGACGAAGATGAGCAGCACGACGATGGCGACGACAGCCACGCTCATGATCACGGCCGGATAGATCATCGCGCTCTTCACCTTGCCGACGAGGGCGTCGTTCTTCTCGAGGAAGGTGGCGAGGCGGAGCAGAATGGTGTCGAGAATACCACCTGCTTCACCGGCGGCGACCATGTTCACGTACAGATCGGTGAACGCTTTGGGGTGCCGGCGAAGGGCATCGGCCACCGTGTGGCCGGACTCCACGTCGTACACCACCTGCCGCGTCACGTCCTGCAGCGCCTTGTTTTCGCTCTGCCGCGACAGGATGTCGAGTGCCTGGACTAACGGAAGGCCCGCGTTGATCATCGTCGCGAACTGTCGCGTGAAGATGACGATGTCGCGCGTCTTGATGCGGCCCTGCCGCTTCTTGGCCTTCTCTTCGTCGATCTTGACGACGATGAGTTTTTGGCGGCGCAGCTGCGCGACGACTTCGTCGCGCGAGGCGGCATCCATAGTAGCGGTCTTGAGCTCGCCGCCGAGTGTGCGCGCGGTATAGGCGAAAGTAGGCATGGGTCAGTCTCTGGCTGGTGGGCTAACGCTTGCCCGCGATGGACGCAACCTTGGACGGCTTGTGGCCGGTCTTCATCAAGTCCGCGGCGTCGCTGGTGAGCGGCGGTTCGCCGATCATGCGCATGAATTCGTTGGGATCCGACGTGACGCGCAGGCACTCGTCCATCTCGACTTCGCGCGCGACGTACAGCTGGTAGAGCGCGTCGTTGAGCGTCTGCATTCCATACTTCTTCCCGCCCTGCATGAGCGAATAGATCTGGTGCACTTTGGCATCACGAATGAGCGCGCGGATGGCCGGGGTGACGACGAGGATTTCGGCGGCCATGGCGCGGCCGCGTCCCTTGGCGCGGGGAAGCAGCGTCTGGGTGATGATGCCTTCGAGCGTGAACGCGAGCTGCGCGCGGACCTGTTCCTGTTGGTGGGACGGGAACACGTCGATGACGCGGTTGATGGCTTCGGCTGCGGAATTGGTGTGCAGCGTAGCGAGGCACAGGTGGCCGGTCTCGGCGATGGTAAGTGCGGCCTGGATGGTTTCGAGGTCGCGCATTTCGCCGACGAGGATGGTGTCGGGGTCTTCGCGCAGAGCGTATTTGAGCGCGGTGGCGAAGCTCTTGGTGTCGGTGCCGACTTCGCGCTGGTTGACGATGCAGCTCTGGTGGCGGTGGATGAACTCGATGGGGTCTTCCACCGTGATGATGTGGCCTTTGCGCTCGCGGTTGATCTTGTCGATCATCGCGGCGAGTGTGGTGCTTTTACCGGAGCCCGTTGGGCCGGTGACGAGGACCAGTCCACGCGGCTTTTCGGCCATGTGCGCAACGGCTGCGGGGAGGCCGAGCTCCTCGAAGGTGCGGACGTTGAACGGGATTTGGCGGATTACGAGCGAGACGCAGCCGCGCTGCTTGAAGCAGTTGCCACGGAAGCGTGCGAGGTTCTGGATGCCGAAGGAGAAGTCGAGTTCGTCCTCGGTTTCGAATCGTTTCTTCTGGTTTTCCGTGAGGATCGAGTAGGCCAACTGCATGGTGTCTTTAGGCGAGAGCACCGTATCGACGTTGGCGTTTTGGATTTCGCCGTCGATGCGCAGTTTGGGTTTGTCGCCCGCTGTGATGTGCAGGTCGGACGCATCGCGCTCGATCATCTCTTCGAGGAGCGAGCGGAGGTTGACCGGCGCGGGAGTGACTGGAGCGGGAGACGTCATGGCCTGTTTCGAGTGAGAAATCGGCTTGTGCGTTACACGATAGACTGGCGAGCGGCAACGCTGGTAAAACGGTCAACGGGGCGTGGGGCGACTGTTTGCGTCGCCTCACGCGCGTGGGCTTCGGCGTTTGCCGGAGCGATCAGGCCGCGGTTTCGCGAATCACCTGCTCGAGGGTGGTAATTCCTTTCATCACCTTCAGAAGACCGTCCATGCGCAGAGTGAGCATGCCGTCGGAGATGGCGGCGTCGCGGATTTCGACGGCGCCGACGTTCTGGAGGATGAGCTTTCGGACCCGTGGCGTCATTGCCATGACTTCATAGAGGCCTTGGCGTCCTTTGAGGCCTGAGCCGCTGCATGCATCGCAGCCGCGTCCGCGCCAGAGAGGCACTTCCTTAATGGTGGTGTTGAGGCCGAAGTCGGCGACGATGGGCTGAGCGTCGGCGGTTGCGCCGCGTTTCATGTTCTCGACGGCTTCGTCGGTGTAGTGCATGTCGCCGAGGGACATGTCCGGCGAGAGTTTGGCCGCGCGGTATTCGTCATCGCCCCACTCATAGCGCTCTCGGCAGCGGTTGCAGATGCGTCGCACGAGGCGTTGGGCGAGCACCAGGTTCAGTGCGGACGCGACGTTGAACGGCTCGAGCCCCATGTCGAGGAGGCGTGTGACGGTTTCGGGGGCCGAGTTGGTGTGGAGGGTGGACATGACGAGGTGACCGGTGAGGGCGGCCTTGATGGCGATGCCGCCGGTTTCCAGGTCACGGATCTCGCCGATCATGATGATGTTCGGGTCTTGCCGCAGGAATGCTTTGAGGGCTGCGGCAAACGACAGCCCGATGTCGGTGCGGACGAGCACCTGATTGATCCCATAGAGGTTGTACTCGACGGGATCTTCGGCGGTCATGATGTTGACGTCGATGTTGTTGACCTTGGAGAGCGCCGAATAAAGCGTGGTGGTTTTGCCGGATCCTGTTGGGCCGGTGACGAGCACCATGCCGTAGGGGTTCTGGACCGCCTCCATGAGGTCGTGTTCGGCGCGGGGCTCGATGCCGAACTTCTCGAGGTCGAGGGTGAGGTTGCCCTTGTCGAGGATTCGGAGGACGACTTTTTCGCCGAACAGTGTTGGCAGCGTCGAGACGCGGTAGTCGATGACTTTCTTGCCGATCTTGAGTTTGATGCGGCCGTCTTGCGGCACGCGGCGTTCGGCGATGTTGAGGTTCGCCATGATCTTGAAGCGGGAGATCAGGGCTGCCTTCAGTTTCATGGGCGGCTTCATGACTTCCTGGAGCGCGCCGTCGATGCGATAGCGGACGCGCATCTCGTGTTCGTAGCACTCAAAATGGATGTCTGAAGCGCCGCGTTTGACGGCGTCGGTGAGGAGGCCGTTGATGAGTTTGACGACGGGGGCGTCGTCGATGGCGGCGGCGAGTGCCGTGGCGTTGACTTCTTCTTCGCGGTCCTCGACGACTTCGACGTCGCCGTCGTCGCCGATGTCGGCGAGGAGATTTTGTAGGGCGTCGTCCGGTGTTTCGCCGTAATGCCGCTCGATGGCGTTGCGGAGCGTGTATTCGCCGGCGATGACGGGGAAGATGTCGTACCGCGTGATGAACTTCAGGTCGTCGATGACGCCGAGGTCGGAGGGGTCGGCCATGGCGACGGTGAGGGTGCGTCCTTCGCGCTTGAGGGGGAGCACGAGGTGACGCTGAGCCAGCTCGGCGGGGATGAGCTTGGCGATGCGCGCATCGACTTCGAAGTTGCTGAGGTCGACAGCGGGCATTCTGTACTGACGCGCGAGCATTCTCGTCAGGTCGACTTCATCGATGAAGCCGAGTTTGACGAGGTTGTACCCGACGCGCATGCCCGTGTTTTTCTGCTCTTGGAGCGCTTTGTCGAGCGCATCGCGCGTGATGAGCCCTTCTCGAATGAGGAGCTCGCCGATGCGCTCGCCAGTTGCAGCTACGGGTGCAGCCATGTTCGCCCGGGTGGGGTTATTTCGCGTCGTATGATCGAGTCGATTGCAGGGGGCGGCGAAAGCGTGTGCCGGCGGCGGCGCGGCTGGACCGCTCGTCGGTGAGCTTAGGGAGGATCTGGCACGCGGGCGCGGCTGCGGCGTTGCTTTCGGACGGCCCCTCGCCCGTCCGGTCGATCCACACGGGGAGGACGCGGTTGGAGTGAGAACGTCACATGGGGAGCGAGGATGCGTGCGAGTGCAGGACCGACACCGCGCACGCGTTGCAATCCTTCCAAATCGCCGAACGGGCCGAGCGAATCGCGATCGGCGACGATGCGTCGTGCGAGTGTTGGGCCGATGCGCGGAAGCCGTTCGATTTCGGCGGCGGTTGCGACGTCCATGTCCACGTGGACATCGCTTCTTGTGGTAGACGAGTCGCGCGGTTTGCGGGTGCGGCGCGGCAATTTGACGAATGCTGGCGCCCGTTCGACGGGAGCTTTGCTTTGGGATGAAGCCGAGCCGGCCGGAACGTTGAACTCGTCGGTGGTGTCGGAGTGTGTACGGCGAGGTTTGCGTGTTGGCTTCTTCGTACGGGCACGAGCCGAGTCGACGTCGTGGATTTGGCGATCGAGGTCGGCGGTTTCGAGGGACGATGGCGCCGGGTGCGCGGCGAGTGCGGCGTAGGCGCGGACCGTGCCGCCCAGGACGAGGAGGGCGGACAGGAAGAAGAGCGCTCTGCGTTCAGCGGGAGTTGGCATCGTGGCCGCACGATGGGGAGGAAGGGTGCGGCCAGCGTCATCGAAATATTGTGGGCGGAGCGAAATCGTGCGGGCGGGCGCGGAGCCCTGAGCGAATTTATTGCGACGTTAGGAGTTTGGTGGCAACGTCGCCGACGATTTGGAGGCTTTGGGCGGAGACTTTGTCGAACGTATCCTGGGGCGTATGGTGCCAGGGGTAGTCGTAGTCGATGACGTCGATGACGTGGAGGCCGGCGTTGAGGAGTGGGACGTGGTCGTCGGTGATCGTTTGGCCCGGTGCGGGGATGAAGTAGTGGGAGTAGCCCAGGTCGGCGGCGGTGTTCCAGACGAGGGAGACGACTTCGGGGGCTTGTTGGAGGGAGTGGCCTTCTTGATAGATATCGAGGTCGCGGTCGCCGATCATGTCCCAGAGGATGCCGTAGAGCGGTGTATAGTTAGGCGAGGGGAGATGTTGGGCGAAGTAGGTGGAGCCGAGGAGGACGTCGGTGGTTTTGGAGAGGTCGCCGTTGTCGAAGTCGCCGTAGTCTTCGCCGTCGACGAAGACGAGGTCGACGCCGACGGTGGGCGGCGTGCGGCGGAGGGCGTCGCCTAACGCAATGAAGAGGGCGACGCCGGAGGCGCCGTCGTTGGCGCCGGGCATGGGGAGAGCGCGTTGGGCGGGATCGGCGGCGCCGTCGGAGATCGGGCGTGTGTCCCAGTGTGTCAGATAGAGAACGCGTTGGGCAGCGTGGGGCTTGAAGCGCGCGATGATGTTGCGGAGCGGCAGCGTGTCGCCGTGTACGGTGACGTGGGTCCAGCGCTGCTCGATGACGGTGTCGGCGCGCAGCTTCATTTGGGCGACGATCCAGTCACCCGTCTTGCGGTGGGCGGGCGATCCGGGGATGCGTGGTCCAAAGTCGAGTTGTGTCTTGACGAAGCCGAGCGCTTCCTGTCCGTTGAACGCGGTCTCTGGACGGTGTTCGCGCGAGCAGGCGGCGATGCCGAGAGGAAGTAGCAGCATCCAGAATCGGGTGCGCAAAGACTGCTCCGGGGTAGGTCGTGGGAGAAAAGTAGCAGGTGCGCGTCGCGCGCGCGGGATCGCTTCGCGTGGGCACCGCCTGTCTTAGATTTGGGCACTAAATTCTCGTTGCGCAGAGTGAACGCGAGCGCTTTCCGGTGAAGATTCTTCCGCGGTACGTTGTCCGCGAGCACGTTGGGCCACTCATCTTCTCGTTGTCGGCCCTGACGATTCTCTTGCTCTTGAATCAGGTGGCCAAACAATTCGGCCAGCTGGTCGGCAAGGGATTATCGTGGGGCGTCATCGGGGAATTCTTTTTGTTGTCGATCCCGTTCATCGTCGCGATGACGCTGCCGATGGCGGTGTTGGTGGCGGTGTTGTACGCGTTCAGCCGGTTGGTGGCGGAGAACGAGGTGACGGCGCTCCGGGCGTCCGGTGTGAGTGTGAACCGGATCGTGGCGCCGGTGATGGCGGGCGGCGTGGTGCTGGCGTTGTTGATGTTGTTGTTCAATGACCAGATATTGCCGCGGGCGAACCATCGCTTGCGGACGCTGCAGACGGACATTGCGCGGAAGAAGCCGACGTTCGCGTTGCGCGAGCAGGTGATCAACGAGGTGATTCCGGGGCGGATCTATCTCAAGGCCGGGCACATCGACGACGCGACGAACCGGATGCGCGAAGTGTTCATTTACAACTTCGAGGACCCGGCGCATCGCAAGACGATCTACGCGGACAGCGGTGTGATGGGACTGACGACCGACGAGAGTACGCTGGAGATGACCTTGCACCACGGCTTCGTGCTGCAGGTGCCTAACGACGATCCATCGTCGCTGCAGCGGCTCTACTTCACGACCGACGTGGTGCGCGTCCGCGGCGTGACGAACAAATTCGAGAAAACGGAAAAGGACGATTATCGGGGCGAGCGCGAGATGACCGTCTGCCAGATGAATCAGGAGTATCAGACGGGGGTGTATCAATTGGATCTCGCGCGCAGCGAGCTGGCCTCGACGTTGGCCAACACGGTGCGGTATGCGGCGACGGGTGAGCGGCCGGCGTTGGGCGTGTTGCCGCAGCGGCACGACCGGCGGACATCGGGTGATCTCTACTGCTCGCTCATCCGGAGTGCGTTGGGCGCCGTGGGCGTGCCGTCGGCAGAAGCGGCGGAAGTCCCTCGGCGCCAGCAGGGTGTGGCGACGGGGAAGCCGGCGGCCAGGCAGCACGGTGCGGCCAAGGGCGCGCCGGCGAAACCGGGGACGACGTTAGGCGGGCTGCATCCGCTGGTGACCACGCCCGGACAGCCGGCGCGCGTTCCCGTCAGGCCGCAGTTCGGCGTGCAGCCGGCACCGGCCGTGACGCCGGCGCAGATCGAGGTGATCGAGTCGCGGATGACCGACGCGTCGATCACCATAGCGCGCTATCAGGTGGAGATTCAGAAAAAGTTTGCGCTCGCCGCGGCGTGCGTGATCTTCGTCCTGTTCGGCGCGCCGATCGCGCTGCGGTTTCCGCGCGGTGGTGTGGGCGTGGTGATCGTCGTCAGCGTGATCGCGTTCGGCATTTACTACGTGTGCTTGATCGGCGGCGAGGCGTTGGCCGACAAGCTGCTGCTCAGTCCCTTCTGGGCGATGTGGGCGGCGAACGCGATCTTCGGCGTCATCGGCGCCGTCATGCTGGTGCGTTCGCAGCGTGTGGGCGCGATGGCGGCGACGCGAGACACGTCGGAACTCGTGGAGCGTGCGCGGCTCTGGGTTCGGCGGCACGTCGAACGCATCGGGATGCGTCGTGGGCGGAGGCCCGCGTGAAGCGGCTGCTCCATCCGCTCGATCGCTATGTCCTGATCGAGTTCAGCAAGATTCTGATCGCCGCGGCGTTGGGCTTTCCGTTGCTGGCGATCGTCATCGACGCGACGGACCACCTGCAGAAGTATCTGAGCCGCAATCTGAGTTGGGGGCAGATCGCGCTCAGTTACTTGTACTGGGTGCCCGACTCCATGTTCATGGTGTTGCCGGCGGCGGTGTTGTTCGCGGCCGTGTTCTCGATCGGGGCATTCACGCGCCATTCGGAAGTGACGGCGGCGAAGGCATCGGGCATCAGCTTTCATCGGCTGATCGCGCCGATTCTGGCGGCGTCCGTCGTGACCGCACTGTTCACGTTATTTTTGGGCGAGCTCGTTCCGGTGACGGATCGCAAGCGGAACGACATCCTCGAGGAGCGCAAATTCACCGGTGTGAGCGACCGGTTCAATTTCGCGTACGAGGCACAACGCGGGCGCGTCTACCAGATCTCATCGTTGAACGTGGATCGGCGAGCGATCGATCACCTGACCATCGAGCGGAAGGGCAACGGACCTGCGTATCCGACGTATCTCGTCGCCGCGCAGTCGGCGCGTTGGGACACCACTCGACACGTGTGGATGCTCAAGAAGGGCGAGCTGCACGTCATTCCGGATTCGTTGCAGACGTTGTCGGTGCGGTTCGATTCGCTGCGGGACAATGCGTTCACCGAGGCGCCGGCCGACCTCACGGCCACGCCACCGAGTCCCGACGAAATGCGGTACATGGAGCTCAAGCGATTCATCGGAGCGCTCGAGCGGTCGGGCGCCGACACGAACGAGCTCAAGGTGGAGCTCGCGCTCAAGATCGCCATTCCGATCACGTGCATCATCATCGCCATCTTTGGCGCGCCGCTGGCGACGAGCGCGCAGCGCGGCGGCGCGGCGTTCGGCATCGGCATCAGTCTGGCGACGACGATGATCTTTCTCATGCTGATCCAGCTGACGAAGGCCGTTGGGCAGGGCGGCGTGGTACCGCCGACGCTGGCGGCGTGGCTGCCTAACTTGCTGTTCGCCGCGATCGGGCTGGTGCTGCTGGTTCGGGTGCGCACGTAATGGCGCGCGGTCGAGTCATCGCGTGAGCGCGAGCGTCTATCCCAGGCACGGCGGCCGCCGGCCCACCGAGTCCTTTCCGTTGCCGCAGCGGACGGCGATCAGGTTTTTCCGCCGGGTCGCGCAGATCACGATCGGGATTTTTCTCGAGATCGGCTGGCGGGTGCACTTTCTCAGCGAGATCACGCGCGCGGTGCGCGAGCCGCGGACCTGGCTGCCGCTCACGATCAAGCAGATGAAGAACATCGGCGTGGACTCGCTTCCGTTGGCGGGGATCGTGGCCGCGTTCATCGGGGCGGTGACCGCCTACCAGACGGTGTACCAGCTCTTTCCGGGCGTGCAGTTGTCGGCGGTGGGGTGGATCGTTAGGCAGAGCGTCGTCCTCGAGCTGGGGCCGCTGTTGACGGCGCTGGTGCTGGCGGGGCGGGTCGGCGCGCGGATGACGGCCGAGATCGGGACGATGCGGGTGACGGAGCAGATCGACGCGCTCGAGACGCTGGCGTACGACCCGATCGCGTACCTGGTGGTGCCGCGCACGATCGCCGGCCTAACGATGGTCCCGTTGCTCACGATCCTGGCGATCGCGATCGGCATCGTGTTCGGCGGCGTGACGGTGATCGTGGCGACGAAGGTCCGGCTGACGGACTATACGTCGGGGCTCCGCCTCACGTTCATCCCGTTTCAGGTATACTACGCGCTGATCAAGGCGACGTTGTTCGGCACGTCCATCTCGCTCATCTGTTCGTACGAAGGGTACGTGACGGAGACGGGCGCCGAAGGCGTGGGCCGGTCGACGGCGCGTGCCGTGGTGATTTCCTCGGTGGTCATCCTGTTGCTGGACGCGCTCACCGCGCTCTACCTCGCCCCTGCCCTCGCGCCATGAAGCGACGTGACGAAGTGATCGTTGGAGTGTTCGTGACCGTGGCCGTGGTGGTGGGCGTCGCCGGGACGCTCTGGCTCGCGCGCCGCGGATTCAGCAAGTCGTATCCGATGTACGCGCAGTTCGACTGGGGCAACAACCTCAAGACGGGTCAGCCGGTCGAGCTCGCGGGCGTGCAAATCGGGTCGGTCGACCACGTGACGCTGAACCCCGCGGGCTATCTCGATGTGACCATGGAAATCGAGAAGCAGTGGAAGATTCCCGAGGGCACGTCGGCGACCGTGCAGAACGAGGGATTTTTCGGCGACAAGTCGATTGCGTTGCATCCATGCCGGCGGCCGCAGCCGACGGTGGGTGCCGAAGGCGTGGTGCCGGTGACACCGGCACAGGATTCGACGCCGGTGTGCCGGCCTAACGCATTCCTGCCGCCGGGCGACACGATTCCGACGGGTAAGCCGGCGCCGAGTATGGATCAGTTGTTGACGCGTGTCGACTCGATGAGCGGGCAGTTGTCGCTCATCGTGCGGTCATTGCAGGTCGAGCTGGTGCAAAAAAACGGCGTGCAGGACATCCACAAGACCATTCAGTCGACGAACGCGCTGTTGGTGGAGCTGCACAAGGTGGCCGCTCAGCAGTCCGAGGCACTGACGATGACGTTGGCATCGATTCGGCGCAGTGCGGCGGCCTTGGACAGCGCAGCGCTGGACACGACGGTGCACAACGTGGCGGCGACGACCCGCAACCTGCAGGCGATGACGGCGGACCTGCAGCGGACCTCGTCGCGGTTGGATTCGGTGGTGGCGCAGGTGCAGCACGGCGACGGGACGGTGAGCAAGATGTTGAACGATCCGGGTGTGTACAACGAATTGCGGACGCTGCTGGCGCGGATGGATTCGTTGACGGCGGATGTGAAGGCGAATCCGAAGAAGTACTTCAACGTGAAGGTCTTTTAGAAGTCGGGCGCGACAGGACACCGCCTGACGGACGGCGCGCGACGCGGCCGGACAGAACACAAGGCTCGACCGAAGGGAAGCGTCGCCGCCTTGCGTTAGGCACGCGGCTGGAGTTGGCGCGCGAACGCGAGCAGGCGGACGAGGAGGCGGTGGACGAAGTCGCGCGAGGCGACGTCCGTTAGGCGGAGCTCGGCGTCGAAACGGGTCGCGGCGTTGGACACGAGCACTTCCGGCGCCGGGAGCACCAGCGACTGCGTGAACACGAACGATTGGCGCAACGCGAGCTGGGCGCGGGCGGTGCCCGACATTCCGGTAGACGCGCCCATGAGCGCGATGGGTTTGCCGTGGAGCACCGAGGTGGCGGGTGGGCGCGAGGCCCAGTCCACGGCATTCTTGAGCACGCCACTCGGGCCGAAGTTGTATTCCGGGGTTGCGATGAGGAGAGCATCGGCGGCGCCGACGGCGCTGCGCCACGAGGCGGCAGACGGCGGACCGCCGTCGACGTCGAGATCGGCATTGTAGTGCGGGAGCTCGTCGATGCCGGCGTATTCCTCGATCACCATCTCGGGCGGGACCAGCTCGATGGCCGCATGCAGCAGTGCGCGATTGTACGACTTCGCGCGCAGGCTGCCGCAGACGCCGAGGACGCGCAGCGGGCTCGTCATGATTGACCTTTCATCATCGACATGCCGCAAATCTACGCCGCGTCGGCATCCGACACGGCAACCC
>Ga0207707_10004238_pt1 | contig 12694 bp, 8 predicted proteins | sample KBSC83BmetaG_FD_184336 | JGI IMG/M metagenome (GOLD analysis project Ga0207707, IMG submission 184336) | Corn rhizosphere microbial communities from Kellogg Biological Station, Michigan, USA - KBS C8-3B metaG (SPAdes) (version 2) | ecosystem: Host-associated > Plants > Roots > Rhizosphere ... | reverse complement strand
CGCCCGCAGGCGCAGGAGGCCGCGCCGGCCGCGCCCGCCGCCAGCCTAACGGAAGGCGGGGAGCCGCCCGCCCAACGCGCGCCGGCCATGCCGGAGCTGCGCACGAGCGGCGCGACGGCAGTTGCCGTCGACGAACACGACGCGGGTCCTGTCGTGACCGAAGAGATCCGCCGCGAGATCCACTATCTGCTCGAGCAGCTGGTGGCGCGCGGCGCGTCCGACCTGCACCTGCGCGTGAGCGAGCCGCCCATTCTCCGCCTGCACGGCGAGATGGTGCGCATCGAGGGGCGCACACCGCTCGACAACGGGACACTCGAGGCGATGATGCTGGCGCTCATGCCGGACCGGAACCGGCGCGAGTTCACGAACATCAACGACACGGATTTCGCGTACGAGATTGCCGGCCTGGCCCGCTTCCGCTGCAACGCGCTGCGCGATCGCCGCGGCGCGGCCGCCGTGTTCCGCGTGATCCCGGCGCGCGTGATCACCGCCGACGAGCTCGGCCTAACGGACGAGGTGCAGCGGCTGTGCCACCTGCCGCGCGGCCTGGTGCTCGTCACCGGCCCAACGGGGTCCGGCAAGTCGACCACGCTCTGCGCGCTCATCGATCTCGTCAACCGATCGCGCAGCGACCACGTGGTTACGATCGAGGACCCGATCGAGTTCGTGCACGAGAACAAGCAGTGCATCATCACGCAGCGGCAGGTGGGTCTCCACACGCAGTCGTTCAAGCACGCGCTGCGCGCGGCACTGCGCGAAGACCCGGACATCATTCTCGTGGGCGAGCTCCGCGACCTCGAGACGGTGTCGATCGCCATTGAGACGGCCGAAACGGGGCACCTGGTGTTCGGCACGCTGCACACGACGAGCGCCGTGAGCACCGTGGACCGGCTGATCGACCAGTTCCCGCCCGACCGTCAGGCACAGATCCGCGTGATGCTCTCGGAGTCGCTCCGCGGCGTGATCTCGCAGGTGCTGTGCAAGAAAGTCGGCGGCGGCCGCGTGGCCGCGCGCGAGGTGCTGCTCACGATTCCCGCGATCTCCAACCTGATCCGCGAAGGCAAGACGTTCCAGATTCCGTCGATTCTGCAGACGTCCAAGCGGTTAGGCATGGTGACGCTCAACGACGCCCTCATCGATCTGGTGGACAACGGCCTGGTCGAGCCGCGCGAAGGCTACATCAAGGCGAGCGACAAGCAGGGTTTCGCCGGCATGCTCAAGGCGCGCCATCATGATACGAGCTTCCTCGAAGGCGACCTGAATGCCGCGAGCGGCGGCACCGGGAGCTCGACGGCGGTGAAGGCGGAAGGCGGGCTGAAGCAGCCGGGCCCGCGTCCCGCGAGCGCGGGTCGCTGAGTGGCTGCCTAACGGAAATCGGTCGTCCGGGAAGGGAGCGCCGTGCGTCCCCCTTCCCTCAGCGCAGCGCCGTGCGCTGCGCGCTTCCCCTTCCCCCGGCGACGCGCACTGCGCGTCGCGCTTCCCCGATTAAGTCTTCAGTATTCTCTGTTGTAGTTGCGCCTGCGTCACGTAGTAGCTCTTCGAGTGCATGCGGTTGCCGCCGGTATCGCCGAATGTATGCTCGATCTGCGGTACGGGAGCGTTGTTCGAGTCGGTCACTGCGCCGTCGTTGGACGCGCCGTCGGGATGCAGCGTCGCCGCCACCTCTTGCGGCACGTCCCAACCACCCGCGCGCTCGTCCTGCGGAAATGCGTTGCCGTCTCCGGGCTCCGCTGCATCCACCGGCCACTCGCCCTCCCCCTCGCCGTCGCCCTCTCCCACCGATCCCCGCGGGCGGACGTATTCGTCGCGCTCCTGGTATCCGTAACCGCCGAATACCTCGCCGCCACGCATATAGTCGTTGCCGTAGCCGCGCCCGCGGGGATATTCGTTTTCTTTGGCGTCGTTCTGCTCCATTGGTCCTCCTTGGAAGACGTTGGCCGATCGCCAAACGCCGCGCGGGCGTGCGCGGCGCCACGCGCGCGTCTCTTGCACGCGCGCGATTTGTTGGAACCGTGCGGCTGTTTCATGCCGCTCGGCCCGGATATAGTTAACGGCTATGCTCATTCGTAACATTGCCATCATTGCTCACGTCGACCACGGCAAGACCACTTTGGTCGACAAGATGCTGCGCCAAGCGGGAGCGTTCCGCGAGAACCAGGTGGTCCAGGAACGCGTGCTGGACTCGAATCCGCTGGAGAGAGAACGTGGCATCACCATCCTTGCCAAGAATACTTCCGTTCGGTGGCGAGACGTCAAGATCAATATTGTCGATACTCCGGGTCACGCCGACTTCGGCGGGGAAGTCGAGAGGATTCTAAGAATGGTCGACGGCGTCCTGCTCGTGGTGGATGCCTTCGACGGTCCCATGCCGCAAACCCGCTTCGTCCTGCGCAAGGCGCTCGCACTCGGCCGAACGCCCATCGTGGTGATCAACAAGATCGATCGTCCCGGCGCGGATCCGCTCAGGGTGCACGACGAAGTCCTGGATCTTTTCATCGAGCTCGAAGCCGACAACGAACAACTCGAGGCGCCCGTCGTGTACGCCTCGGCGCGGTACGGCACCGCGACGATGGATGTCGACGTCCCCGGCACCGACCTGACTCCGCTGTTCGAGTCCATCGTGTCGCACGTGCCGACCCCTCCTGGCGACTCGCAGGGGCCGTTCCAAATGTTGATCTCCACCATCGACCATTCGCCCTACCTCGGCCGATTGGGAATCGGCCGCATCGAACGAGGTACGGTGCGCGTAGGCGACGAAGTAGCATTGTTGCCGTTGGAACCGTCTCGTCCGATGGAACGCGCGCGCGTCACCAAGCTCTTCGGATTCGAGGGACTCGAGCGCGTCGAGCTCGCAGGAGCCCCGACGGGCGAGATTGTCGCGCTGGCGGGACTGGAAGGTGTGGAGATCGGCCTTACGGTCGCCGACGTGGAGCATCCGGATCGCCTTGCTGGTATCGCGGTGGAGGAGCCGACGATTTCGGTCGACTTCATCGTGAACAATTCTCCGTTCGCGGGCAAGGAGGGACGGTTCGTTACGTCGCGTCAGGTGCGGGAGCGTTTGTATCGCGAGCTGGAGCGCAACGTCGCGCTGCGAGTCGAAGACACGGACAACACCGACACGTGGACCGTGAGCGGACGCGGCGAGTTGCACCTCTCGATTCTGATGGAGACGATGCGCCGAGAGGGGTACGAATTTCAGGTGTCGCGTCCGCGCGTGATCACGCGGCGGGGTCCCAACGGGGAACGACTGGAGCCATATGAGGAGTTGAGCATCGACGTGCCCGAGGAATTCCTGGGCGCTGTGATCGAAAAACTGGGGCCGCGTCGTGCGGAGATGTTGGAGATGAAAAATCCTGGACAAGGTTTGGTGCGGCTGGTGTACCGGATTCCGGCGCGCGGATTATTTGGGTACCGCTCGGAATTTCTTACTGATACGCGCGGAACAGGCATCCTCCATCATCGGTTTCTCGAATACGGTCAGTGGGCGGGACCGTTGTCGGGGCGCAATCGCGGCGTGTTGGTCTCCATGGAGAGCGGGGTGGCGGTCGCGTTCGGGCTGTTCAATCTTCAGGAGCGGTCGACGTTGTTCATCGGTCCGGGCACGCCGGTGTACGAGGGGATGATTGTTGGAGAGAATTCACGTCCGGGCGACATGGACGTGAACCCGACGAAGGAAAAAAAGTTGACGAACATGCGGACCACCGCTAGCGATGAGAACATTCAGCTCGAGGCGCCGCGGGAGTTGACTTTGGAAGGCGGGTTGGAGTACATCGAGGAAGACGAACTGATCGAAGTCACGCCATCTTCGATTCGGTTGCGCAAACGGTATCTGAGCGCGAACGATAGAAAGAAACTGTCGCGGCAAGAGAAGCGCGAACGCGCCTCTCTGTAATTCACCCTCACGGAGATCCGGGTCATGTTGGACGAGTTCGAGTCGTTGGACGCGGCGCAATTCCGCGGGCGCAACAACGACGACCTCGACGAGGACGCGCTGGACGACGATGAGCTGGACGATGATGAGGTCGATGCGGATGACGAGGATCTCGAGTTCGACGATGATGACGACTTCGAGGACGAGCTCGAGGACGAGGACGATGACGAGGACGATGAAGACGACGAGGACGCAGACGACTTCGACGACGATCTCGTCGACCTCGACGACGAGTACGACGACGCCGAGGAGCAGCGCCCCAAGCCGGGGGCCGGCCACCATCGATACGAGGAGTGACGGCCGTTAGGCGGTGAGCGGGCGGAGGGGCGGTGCGCCGTCCGTTCTGATGCACGAACGGTTCACGATGATCCTATCGTGAACCGTTCATATTTATGGGGCGGACGCAGCCGGACCAATCCGGGCAGAACCGGACAGTTACTCGTAAGTGTCTGGCTCTGTCCGGCTCTGTCCGGCTTTGTCCCGTTGTGTCCGACCTAAGGTGTCACGTTCGTGACCGGTCCCATCTTCACGACCTCGAAGCTCGCGCCGGTGAGCTTCGTGAGCTCGTGCAGGTCGCTGTCGCTCCACCGCGGGTCAGGGACACCGGCGAGCATGAAACCAACGCCATCGTCGGCGACGAACGCGCCGTAGTGCTGGAGCGCGCGCAGGATCACCTGGTTGGTGGCCGAGAAGCCGGAGATGTTGACGGACGTCTTGAGGCGGACGCGCATGGCCATCGGGGGAAGACTCGTGCTCGTGCCGTCGCCGGCGGCGTGGCGGCCGGGGGCCACGTAGGCCCAGCGCGTTTTGTCGCAGCTGATGTGCAATGCGTGCGAGATCACTTTGCGCAGCACGGCTTCGTCGTAGCGGACCATCTCCGGGACCATGGGTGTGCCAGCGGCGTCGGCGGAGGTCCAGCCGGCGGGGCGCGTGGTACCCGTGGTGAGATTGAAGATGGCGCCCGATCCGGCTTTCCAGCTGCCGCCGCTCTGCGGATACGCGGCGAACACTTCGTACGACCTCCAATCTTCCCAGTCGACGACGAGCGCGTGGCGGTCGCCGGTGCTCGAGAGTCCACCCTGGATCGGTGTGTTAGGCGGAAGCGGATAGGGTCCCGGGTCGCTCTGGCCGGCGTAGTGGAAGCTGATGGGTACCTTGGGCTGCGTGCTGTGGACGACGATGAGCGGGATTCCGTTAGGCGCGCCGCGATACACGGTCCCGAAATCGGGGTGCAGCTGATTCCCCGAGCCGCAGCTCGCGATGAGTGCCGCCGAGTTGGGGTCGACGGCCGCGGTGGAGATGTCGGTGTTCCAGGGGCTCGACGCGGGGAAGATCTTTCGGCCTTTCAAGTCGGGCGTGCCGTTGCCGGTGGCGGTGAACGTCACTGATTTGCCGCCCGCTGTGGCAGTGGCCTTCGAGATGAAGAACGTTGGGCTGACGCGGAACGAGACGTGGGCCTGTCCCGAGGAATTGGTGGTTGTGGTCGCCGCCGTGACGGAGCCATCGGTGGCCGTCCACGTGACCGTGACGCCTGGGGCGACGGTTCCGTTGGACTTGCGAACGGTCACGACGAGCGGGTTGGTGACGAGTGCGCCATACGTCGCGACCTGGTTGTCGCCGCTGGCCTTGGAGATGGCGAGCGTGGACGTGGTGGTCGATGACGAGCCGTTGATGCTCCATTCCTGGCTGGCGCCGTTCTGGCACGGATACAGGATGATCGCGGAGCCGCTGGCGGTGGCCGCGTGGAGCACGCTCACGCATTTGCCGTTAATGCCGACGATTTCGCCGGTGCTGTTGAGCGTCCAGTGTTGCGCCGTGGTGCTGCGGCACGGATAGATGATGATCGGGTCGTAGGTGAGGCCTTTGGCGCCTTTGTCGGTGAGGCACATGGCGCCGCCGAACGTCGAGATGTTGCCGCTCGACTGCCACGTGAATTGTTGGCCCGCCGCGGTGCCGCAGGGTTCGAGCAGGGTGGCGACGGAGACGGTGGCGCTCCCGCGCGAGGCGTCAATGCATTTGCCGGCCGCGTTGCGCGACGCGATGGTCCCCATGCCTAACGAAGAGGCGGTGACGACGACGGGATCGAGTGAGAGGGGGCGGTCTTTGGGCGCGGTGGGCGAGTCGTGACAGGCCGCGAGGGCGAGGCCCACGACGGCCGCGGCGAGCGCCGCGGTTGAGCGACGGATGCGCACGGATGCTTCTCCGGAGTGCGATCGGCGGCTCGACTGGCATGGCGGCTCGCGGACAGCAGTGGAGCGAGGCGAGCGCGGTAGCCTCGTGGCTTTGCGGACCCGTCTTTCGGCGGGGGTGCCTTTGTCGCAGGCTCCGGCGGAGCGAGCGATCCTGCCGAACGTCGTGCTTCGACTGGAGGCAGCGGGTGCTGCCAAGCGGACGGTAGATAGTAGGGGCGAGGGAGCGTGGGGAGTAGATGGTGTGGGTGGAGAAATTGCGCGGTGGCTAACCGGGCAGTCAGGGCGGGCGAGGGTGCGTGGGGCGTGGCGGCGGGTGTTGTGCGTGACGCCAGCGCGTATGGTGCGCGGCGGTGCTTACACTAGGGGCGGACCTTCTATTAGTTTTCGGGTCCTGTGTGGGGCCTGTAGCTCAGGTGGTTAGAGCGCACGCCTGATAAGCGTGAGGTCGGACGTTCAACTCGTCCCAGGCCCATTGAAGCGAACACGTTGCCCCGCCTGACGATGCTTCGTTAGGAGGGGCGTGTTGCATCCATTTGGGATGGCGATGGTGTCGGTTCGTGGTGTCGGTTGGCTAACCGCCGACCGCCGCGAAATAGCGCCAACCGACCGCGAAAATGCCGAGGCAACCCCTGGCGCCTAACTGGGCCAGGCGCTAACTCCAAAGGCGCTGGCGGCAGATCCCATACCCCGTCAGGAATCGACAGATGACGAAGATGTGGCTGGCGCTTTGGTTGGTATGCTTGGCCTCGAGCCCAAGCGCACGACCACGTGCCATCGTGCAGGTACGGCCGAGCCTACGGGACGCAATCGCGTCACAGGACACCGGCCGCCTGGTGCTCGCGTCGTCGGCCGGTTGGGACTCACTGACAATCGGCGATACTTCCCGCGTGATCCTGCGGGACGCGAACGGCTCTGCACTCCCTGCATCGAAAGGACACGTTCGCTGGTCGGTTTTCAATACGAACGTCGTCACGATCGATTCAACGGGCTTGCTGCGGGCCGTTTCGTTAGGCACTGCAACGGTCGTCGCGCGTACGCCGCAGGGGCTTGCGACGCACGTGGTCACCGTGGTCCCGTTTCGCTTCCGTCTCTCGCAAATCACCACCGGCATGACGGGCACGTGCGGCATCACGGCGACCGGCGGTGCGATATGCTGGGGCGAATGGGCGGGAATCTCGTTTGGCCCTGAACACGAACTCCCGACTCGCGTGAACGGCCCTCCGCTGATCGACATTAGCGTCGGCATGGCCTATTCCTGCGGTGTCGATCGTTCAGGATCGTTGACCTGCGCAGGTATGAACTCTGGTGGCCAACTCGGACTCGGCTACGCCAACATGTTCGCCAGTGGCGTCGTCCATGACGCCGGACTCCCTGCGTTCCGATCCGTGAGCGCAGGCGTCGATTACGCCTGCGGCATCGCGAGCGATTCGACCGGCTACTGCTGGGGCACGAACGATTCCGGCCAGGTTGGCGCGCCATCGCTTCACGAACGCTGCACGCCGCTCTCGAACCAAGCACCGTGCACCACGATTCCTCTCCAACTTCCGCCGCAGTATCACTTCGTCGACCTTGTCGCCGGGTACTATCACACCTGCGGTGTCCTAACGGACCGGTCCGTCGTGTGTTGGGGCGACAACGGCGATGGTCAATTGGGCGACGGGACATATAAGACCAGCTCCACACCGGTACGCGTCGCGGGCAACGTGAAGTTTTCGAGCGTGACTGTCGGCGCCACGCACACGTGCGGCGTCGCGGTAGACGGGCGCGGGTACTGTTGGGGCAGCAACCGGCTTGGCGAACTCGGCGTGGGTGATGACACACCGACGCACAATGTGCCCGCGCCGATTGTCGGCGGGATGCGGTACCTCAGCTTGTCTGCTACGGGCACCAACAGCACCTGTGGCCTAACGCAGCCTCACGGCGTCGCATGCTGGGGCCTGGCGGAGTACAGCGTGGTCGACTCGGTAGATGCTCGCGATCAATGCACCGACAAAGCCGGGCGGTCGGTCCGGTGCGCGCGACAGCCCGTTGCGGTAGCTGATACGCACCAATTCATGTTTCTCGGACGATCTCTTGGCAGCGCCATCTGTGCGCTCGACGCAGAAGGTCGGGCATTCTGTTGGGGCTTTGGAAGCGGCAATGGCAGCATCCATCATTGCGATGACCTGCCGTCGCCGACGCTCGTCGGCGATGGACCGATCTGTGCGGAGCACGTGCGGGTCGACTAATCCCCTCAGCCAGCGTCCAGCCGTCGAGTGCCGCGGCAAATACTTGGTCAACAGTTGCTCTCGACGGAATGATGCTTGATCGAAGCCTCTTGTCTTGGTCTAACTCAACATGACGGTCTAACGTTGTCGTGTTCGATTCCCGCACATGGGAAAACCAGAAGCATATGCGACCTCTGCCACTGACGATAGCAATCAGTGCCGCTCTAATTGCGACAAGTATTCGCCCCTGAGAGAGCCCAGCGACCGCATCAGGAGGCAGCGAGCATTCTTCCGACGAGTCGGAGCGCGAAGCCGAGACGGCACTTCAACGTCGTCGTTAGGCGGGCGTCCTGTATCCGTGCTCCAGCCGAGTCACCCGGCCCGATTGGCAGCCACCTATTGGCGCGATGGCTCCCCGCGTGTATCGGCAACAGCGGTGCCCGCTTACCGGTTCTTGCCAGAGCTGCTAGAGTTGATCGTGCCCAGGTTTATTCTGCTGTTTAAGCGCGTGGGCGGATGCATGCGAACGAGGTGCCGGACGTGAACGGTCATCGATGGCTGCGCATGCCGGCGTGGACCGCCTTGATGATTTGTGGCGCCACGATGGCCTGTCACGCCGGCAAACCCGCGGCCGTCCAACCTTCCGCTCCGACGCGGGACGTGCACCTCGAATTGGACGTGTCGCTCGCGTGGGTCAAATATGCCATCGACATTCACTCGCCCGGGGACGACGGTCGGGTTGTCGGGGCGATGAAGGTGCAGACCGCCGCTGAGAATCGCGCCCATGTCGAGCGGCAGTTTGGCTGCGTGACCCGCGCCATTGAACCGCAATACGAAACTCCAATGTGGGAGTGCGCGCCGGCGTTTCATCGACGGGCTCCGAACTGGGCGGGTATGCTGCGTGAGCTCGACTCGTTGGGCATCATGGCGCCGCCGCGCGACTCGCAACCCGACGCGCACGGTTGGCGCATGATCTGTAACGATGGTGCACCATGGGCGATCGAAGTCCGGACGGAAGGCGCGGTCGTCGTTCGCGATGCGCAGGTGTGCGGCCCGCGGAGTGAACGCCGGAGGGCATACGAAAACGGCATCGACTCGGTGTTCAGCCGGATCATCACGGCGGCGGGCGCACGTTAGGCATCTGGCCTGACGACAGCCCGCTCCCCTTATTCGTCTGGCTATCCGAAGGTGAACACAAAGGCGTGAACACCAGCGTCGAGGAATTCGATCTCGAACGTCCGGTCGTCCACGAAGCCCTTCTGCCGGATGAGTTGATAGAGGCGAGGCTCGCGAACGACGCCGGTGCCGTCAGCGGAAACATCGACTCCGGCATCATCGCCGGGCGCGGCGCCATCCACCGTCACCTTGAAGCGAACCGGCTTCCCATCGGTGGTTGGGCCCAACACGAGGTGCAGGTCACGCGCGTGAAACCGGAACACGATCCCGCCGGGCGCCGATTGGAGCACGGCGCTCTCGGCGCCGACGTTCCAGAAGCCGCTGAGTCCCCAGTGATTCAACCACGGCGTGGTGAGCGGGGTGTAGCTCTGCGGCGCATCGTGCGTTAGGCGCTCGGGCGAGGCGAAGTTCTCGGCGCGGCGATAGCCGACGTAAGTTTCGGGCGATCGCACCGAGCCGCTCGGCGGCGCCTCGATTCCGCCAGCCGACGCACGCACGGTATCGCCACTGACGCCGGTGGCCGCGTTTTCCTCGAGGAGCTCCTGAATCTCGCGCTCCGTCGCGGCGTAGTCGCCCTCGCCGAAGTGGTGATACCGAATTCTCCCCTTCGCATCGATGAGGTAGTCCGCCGGCCAGTACTCGTTGTTGAACGCGCGCCAGATTTTCTGATTGTTGTCCATGGCGACCGGGTAGGCCACCTGCGCGTCGGCCACGGCACGCGCCACGTTCGCGTGCTCCTTCTCGAATGAGAATTCGGGCGTGTGGACGCCGATCACGACCAGGCCCGCGTCCTTGTACTTGGCGGCCCACGCCTCGAGGTAGGGCAGTTGTCGCAGCGAGTTGATGCAGGAGTAGGTCCAGAAGTCGACCAACACGACTTTGCCGCGCAGCGACTGGCTGGTGACGGGGCCCGAGTTGATCCACGCGACCGCGCCGTCCAAGTGAGGCATGGCCACGAGGGCCGTCGAACCGGCAACGGCCAGGGCGCGGCGAATCCACGGTGTGAGCATGGTAAAGCCGATGGGTGTGCCGTTAGGCAGCGATGATGTCGTCGATCGAACGTCGCGTCCTGCAAGATCTACCAGGACGACCCGGTTTTCCAGATGTGCCCCGCGCACAGCCGAGGCTGCCGACAAGCGAGCGGATCGTGTTCGGTCGACACCGCGCCGGGGGCGGCACACCAACGCCGGTGAGCGCCTCGAGGCGCGCCGCGTGCTTGACCGCGCGATCCGGCCGCGGTATCGTACCAGTCACATGGTGACATATCAAGTAGTGACTGCTCGCGCATGACGCCGCCATCGCGCGATCTCCTGCAGGGCACGGTGGACGTGCTCATTCTGCGCACCCTCGCCTGGCGCCCCATGCACGGCTATGGCATCGCGCGCTTCGTCCGCGACCGCTCGCAGGGCGCGATCGCCATCGAAAGCGCTGCCCTCTACCAGGCGCTCCACCGCCTCGAGCACAAGAAGTGGGTGCGGTCGTCGTGGAAGCTCACCGACACCAACCGCCGCGCCCGATGCTATGAGCTCACCGCGCTCGGCCGCGCGCACCTCCGCCGCGAGCGCAAGGAGTTGGGCACCTACATGGATGCGCTGCGGATGGTGCTCGGACCGATCTGATCGCGTGTCACGGAGACCGCCCTTATGGCCCGCCTAACTGAGCGACGTCTCTTTCGGCTCCCCTGGCGCACAGCCGGCCGGATCCGCGCCGACGTGGATGACGAGATCCGCTTCGACCTCGACATGCGCACGGCGGAGCTCGTCGAGCACGGCATGTCCGAAGACGATGCGCGCCGCCAGGCGCTCGCCGAATTCGGCAACCTCGAGGAAACGCGGCGCTACTGCGCCTCGCTCGACCGCGCGGGGCAACGCGCCGAGGGGCGTGCCGAATGGCTGGCGGAGGCGGCGCAGGACGCGCGGCTCCTGTGGCGCAGCATGCGGCGCGCGCCATGGTTTGCCATCGTGGTGATCGTCACACTCGCACTCGGCATCGGCGCCAATACGGCCGTGTTCTCCCTGGTGCGCTCGACGCTCCTCGAGCGGCTGCCGTATCACGAGCCGGACCGTCTGGTGCGCCTATACGGCACGGCGCCGGGCAGGCCTAACGCACGGGGGATGCTCACGCCCGTCGAGATCGCCGCCCTGCAGCAGTCGCGCACGTTCACGGGCGTCGGCGTCTGGGGATGGTTCTCCGGCGTGACGTACGCCGGTGACCGGAGCACCGACGCGTGGCAAAGCGTGCAGGTGAGCCGGGACTTCTTCCGCGTGTTAGGCGTGCGCCCGTGGCTGGGCCGCACGATCGACGCGCGCGACGCCGGCCGCGACGCCGCACCGTCGGCGGTCCTCACCTATTCGGTCTGGCAGCAAGCCTTCGGCGGCGACTCGGCCCTGGTCGGGCGCGACATCCGGCTCAGCGGGCACAATGTCACTGTTGTCGGGATCTTGCCGCCGAACTTCGTCTCGCCGGACCGCGCGCCCGACGTCTGGCTGCCGCTCCATCCCCGGGGCCTGTTTCGCGATCCGGTTGCTGCCGAGCACCAACGCGCGTATCGAGTCGTGGGGCGTCTGGCGCCAGGCGTTAGGCGAAAGGCGCTCGAGACCGCTCTCGACGTGATGGCGCACCGCATTCGCGATGCGCACCCCGCGCTGGAGAACGAGTCGCCGGTCGCCGCCGTGCCGCTGCACGACGACATGGTCGGCGAGCTGCGGCCAGCGCTCCTCGCGGTGATGGGCGCGGCGGCGCTCGTCCTCGTGTTGGCGTGCGTGAACCTTGCCGGACTCTTCCTGTCCCGCGCGCTGGCACGCCAGCGCGAGCTCGCCGCGCGGGCGGCGTTAGGCGCAGGGCGCGGACGCCTCGTGCGCCAGCTGCTCACCGAAAGCGCGATCCTGGCACTTGCCGGCGGCGTGCTCGGCGTCGTGCTCGCCTATTGGGCGAAGCAGGCACTGGTCGATGCCGGACGCGTCATCATGCCGTCGATGGGCGCCGTGCACATCGACCTCGGCGTGCTGGGTTTCGCGCTGGCCATCTCGATCGCGAGTGCGCTGGCGTTCGGGCTCATGCCAGCGCTCATCGGCACGCGCTTCGATCTCCAAGGCTCGCTCGCGGCCGGGAGCCGCACCGGATCCGGCGGGCGCTCCGTTAGGCGCATGGGACGCCTGCTCGTCGCCGTGCAGGTGGCGCTCGCCGTC
>Ga0207707_10004237_pt1 | contig 12695 bp, 7 predicted proteins | sample KBSC83BmetaG_FD_184336 | JGI IMG/M metagenome (GOLD analysis project Ga0207707, IMG submission 184336) | Corn rhizosphere microbial communities from Kellogg Biological Station, Michigan, USA - KBS C8-3B metaG (SPAdes) (version 2) | ecosystem: Host-associated > Plants > Roots > Rhizosphere ... | reverse complement strand
CCGGCTCTACAAGCTCCATCTCTATTCAAAACCAAGAGGAAATCGTCTATGAGACTGTCTTCGTGCGCACTGACCGTGATCTCTCTGTTCTTACTGACGCTCAGCGTAATTGCTCAGGAACCTCCGAGACCACCAGCATCGCCGTCTCCAACTCCCGCTGCCACTGCGAGTCCGTCGCCGACACCTGAAGCATCACCGACTCCGCGTGATCCGTTTTCCACGCCGACATTCAACGGACTGCGGCTGCGCTCGATCGGTCCGGCTTTCACTTCGGGACGCGTGGTCGGGTTCGCAGTAGATCCCACGAACGTTTCGCGATACTACGTTGCGGTGGCATCCGGCGGTGTGTGGAAGACAGTCAACGCGGGTGTCACGTGGACCCCGGTCTTTGACAACGAAGGCTCTTATTCGATCGGCGCCATCACACTCGACCCTAAGAATCCCCTGACAGTCTGGGTCGGCACCGGCGAGAACAATAGCCAGCGCAGCGTCGCTTACGGCAACGGTGTTTACAAATCCGACGACGGCGGCCGCTCGTGGAAAAACGTTGGCCTGAAAACATCCGAGCACATCGGCCGCATCGCGATCGATCCAAAGGATTCAAACATCGTCTACGTCGCTGCGCAGGGACCGCTCTGGGGACCTGGTGGCGAGCGTGGTTTGTTTAAAACTACTGACGGCGGTAAGACGTGGAAGAACATCCTCAACATCAGCGAGAACACAGGTGTCACCGACATCGTGATCGATCCAAACGATCCAAACACGATCTACTGCGCTTCGTATCAACGGCGCCGTCACATGTGGACACTGATCGACGGCGGTCCGGAAAGCGCGATATACAAATCGACTGACGCGGGCGCGAGCTGGAACAAGTTGCGCGCAGGTTTGCCGACGGTTGAGCTCGGGCGCATCGGTCTGGCGATCTCGCCGGTTGATTCGAACGTGATCTATGCGACCGTCGAAGCTGCGGATCGCAAGGGCGGCATCTTTCGCTCGAGCGATCGTGGCGGCAGTTGGGAACGCCGCAACGAGTTTGATGCGGGCGCAATGTATTACGCGCGCATCGTCGCCGATCCGAAGGACGTCGATCGCGTGTACGTGATGAACGTCTTCCTGATGGTGTCAGACGACGGTGGCCGGACCTTGCGACGGCTCGGTGAGAAAAACAAGCACGTCGATAACCACGATATCTGGATCGATCCCACGAACACCGAGCACTACCTCGTCGGTTGTGACGGCGGCGTCTACGAGAGTCACGATCGCGGACAGAACTGGGACTTCAAGCAGAACCTGCCGGTGCCGCAGTTCTATGACATCACCACCGACAATGCGAAGCCGTTTTATAACGTTTACGGCGGCACGCAGGACAACTACAGTTTTGGTGGTCCAGCGCGCACTCGCAGCGCTTCGGGCATCGTTAACAGCGATTGGTTTGTCACTCAAGGCGGCGACGGTTTTCGCACGCAGGTCGATCCGGAGGATCCAAACACGATATACGCGTCGTTGCAGCACGGCGTGATCGTTCGTTTCGACAAACGCACCGGCGAACGCCTCGGTATTCAACCGCAACCCGGGCGCGACGAAGATCCGCCACGCTGGAATTGGGACACGCCTTTCATCATCAGCCCGCACCTGCACACCCGTCTCTACATGGCGTCGGACAAACTCTATCGCAGCGACGATCGCGGCGACACGTGGCAAACGATCAGCGGCCAACTCTCGCGCAATCTGGATCGCGATAAGCTGCCGGTGATGGGCAAGATCTGGGGTATCGATGCCGTTGCTAAAAACGCCTCGACTGCATTCTTCGGCAACGCTTCTGCGCTCGCGGAATCACAGAAGAAGGACGGTTTGATCTACGTCGGCACTGACGACGGCCTGTTACAGATCACCGAAGACGGCGGCAAGACGTGGCGCAAGCTCGACAAGTTTCCAGGTGTCGCCGACATGTCATACGTCAGCCGCATCATCACTTCGAATCACGACGCGAACACTGCTTACGTCGCATTCGATAATCACCAGAACGCCGACTTCAAACCGTATTTGCTGAAGACCACTGACGCTGGTCGGACCTGGACGTCTTTGACCGCGAACCTGCCGAAGAATGGACCAGTGTGGGCCATCGCGGAAGATCACGTGAATCCGAATCTGCTCTTCGTCGGCACTGAGTTTGGTTTGTACTTCTCGGTTGACGGTGGACAGAAGTGGGTTCAGCTGAAAGGCGGCTTGCCGACGATTGCAGTGCGCGATCTGAATATTCAAAAACGCGAGAACGATCTCGTGGTCGGCACCTTCGGTCGCGGCATCTACATTCTCGATAACTACGCGCCGCTGCGTTCGATTAAACCTGAGGCACTGCGCCAGGAAGCGATTGTATTTCCGGTGAAAGACGCGCTGATGTACATCCAATCGCAACCGCTCGGCGGCCGCGGCAAGAGTTTTCAGGGCGAGCGTTTCTACACTGCCGACAATCCGCCGTTTGGCGCGACTGTGACGTGGTACCTGAAAGAAGCGCTCAAGACACGTAAAGAGAAGCGGCAGGAAAGCGAGCGCGAAGCGGAGAAGAAAGGCGCGCCGGTCGGTTGGCCCACGGGTGCCGAATTGCGTGCTGAGGAAGAAGAAGAGGCGCCGGCGATTATCGTGACGATCACGGACGGTTCCGACAACGTCGTGCGCCGGCTGACTGGTCCGGTTGCCGCGGGCATTCAGCGACTGACGTGGGACTTGCGTTATCCCGCCGCCAATCTCTCCGCACCGCCGCCACCTGATGCGGACCCGGATTTCGAGCCACCGTCAGGTCCGCTCGTGATGCCGGGCACTTACAAAGCATCAATTGCGAAACGAGTTGACGGCGTAGTCACACCGCTTGGATCGCCGCAGACGTTTCAAGTGACGGTCGAGGGTCAGGAGGCGATGTCTGCTTCCGATCACGCGGCCTTGGTCGAGTTCCAGGAAAAAGCGGTTCGCTTGCAGCGTGCCGCGACCGGCGCAACGCAGGCTGCGAACGCACTCAAGCCTCGACTCGCAGCGATCAAGCGAGCAATTACGGAGACGCCTTCTTTGCCGCAGAAGCTACAGGATGATGCCAGCGCGCTCGATAAGAAAACAAACGACATCCTCCGTGCTCTTAGTGGCGATAACGCAGCGCGACAACGAAACATAAACACGCCCCCGTCGATCAACGATCGCATTGGTTACGTTGTGGGCGCGCAGCGCATGTCGATCTCGCGTCCGACGCAAACTCAGATCGCTCAGTACAATGCTGCGGCCACTGACTTCGAGACCACGTTGGACCAGTTGCGACAACTGATCGAAGTCGATCTCGCGAGACTCGAGAAACAACTTGAAGCCGCCGGTGCTCCGTGGACACCCGGTCGCATTCCTGAGTGGAAAAATCAATAAGCATTTAGCCATCTGCGGTTTAGAGGAGATGCGGATGAAACATCTCAGTTTGCTGTTGGTACTGCTTTGCTTTTCAACCATTCAAGCGCAGAAGCCGCAAACGATCGCCGAGAAGGTCGCCGGGATGCAGCAGTTTTCCGGCTTCTTTCCGTTTTACTGGGACGCGAAGGCGGGAAAGATCTGGCTCGAGATCGACAAGTGGAACACGGAATTTCTCTACGTTGAGTCGCTGCCGGCCGGCATCGGCTCGAACGACATCGGCCTCGATCGCGGTCAACTCGGCAACAGTGCCATAGTCCGTTTCGATCGCACTGGTCCACGCGTGCTCCTGGTCGCGCCGAACTACAACTTCCGCGCGATCACGAACAATCCTGACGAACGTACCGCGGTGAAAGATGCGTTTGCGGAATCGACGTTGTGGGGCTTCGAAGTCGCGGCTGAAGAAGGAAGTCGCGTCCTGGTTGATGCCACGAACTTTTATTTACGCGACGTTCACCAGGTCACGAACACGCTGCAAAGAAACCAGCAAGGCACGTATCGACTCGATTCAACTCGCAGCGCCTTCTACCTGCCGAACACGAAGAACTTTCCGCTCAACACGGAAGTTGAAACCACGCTGACGTTCACCGGCGAACCTGCCGGACAGTATGTCAGGGAGGTTGTTCCCGTGCCTGAAGCGATCACTGTGCGGGAGCGTCATTCGTTCGTGCAACTGCCGCCCGCCGGTTTCAAGCCGAGAGTTTACGATCCACGCGCGGGTTACTACGGCATCGACTACATGGATTTTGCGACGCCGATCGAAGAGCCCATCACGAAGCGTTTTATCTCGCGGCATCGTCTGGAGAAGAAGGATCCGTCGGCGCGTGTGAGTGAGGCGGTGAAGCCGATTGTCTACTACGTGGATCGCGGTGCGCCTGAACCGGTGCGCTCGGCGTTGCTCGAAGGCGCGCGCTGGTGGAACCAGGCGTTCGAAGCGATTGGTTACAAGGACGCATTTCGCGTCGAGCTGATGCCGCCCGATGTCGATCCGATGGACGTGCGCTACAACGTCATCCAGTGGGTCCATCGATCGACGCGAGGCTGGTCCTACGGGAACTCGCTCGTTGACCCGCGCACAGGCGAGATAATTCAAGGTCGTGTTTCACTCGGATCGTTACGCGATCGACAGGACTTTCTGATCGCCGAAGGTCTACTGGCTCCGTACGACAAGACAAACACCGCGTCGCCGAAATCGATGGAGATGGTGCTCGCTCGCTTGCGTCAACTTGCGGCGCACGAAGTGGGCCACACGCTCGGATTGCAGCATAACTTCGCTGCGAGTCCGGTGAATCGTTCGTCAGTGATGGACTATCCGGCGCCACGCGCAAAGCTCGGCGCGGATGGCGTTCCGGAGGTGTCGGAGGCGTACGCAAGAGGCATCGGCGAGTGGGACAAAGTCGCGATTGCTTATGGCTACCAGGATTTTGCTCCGGGCACTGACGAAGCCGCCGCGCTTGATCGCACTTTGAGCGACGCCTTCGCTCGCGGGCTGATGTATCTGACCGATCAGGATGCGCGACCCGCGAGCAGTTCGAGCTCAGTGGCCCATCTCTGGGACAACGGCACTAATGTGATCGACGAGTTGTCCAACGTGATGAAAGTGCGCGCGGCAGCGCTCAAGCGATTCGGTGAAAACAACATTCGCGACGGCGCGCCGATGGCGACGATCGAAGACGTTCTCGTGCCGATTTACATGTACCACCGTTACCAGGTCGAAGCTGCGGCGAAAGTTGTCGGAGGTGAGGACTACACTTTCAGCTTGAAAGGCAAGGGCGATCGCAATCCGCAGATCGTTGCTCCTGACGAGCAGCGACGCGCACTCGCAGCCGTGCTCGACACGCTCAAGCCTGAAGCACTCGCATTGCCGGAGTCGTTGCTGCGTTTGCTTCCACCGCGCCCGCCCGGTTACCAGCGCGGGCGTGAGAACTTTCGCATTCGCACGCAACCCGTGTTCGACGCGCTTGCGCCGGCCGAAGCAGTTGCCGACCACGTGAGTGGGTTTTTATTTAACCAGGAACGAGCAGCGCGGCTGGTCCAATTCCACGCGCGCGACTCTCGGAATCCCGGTCTGGCTGAAGTCATCGATCGCATACTCGCCTCGACATGGAAGGCGCCTGCGGCCACAGGTTATCCCGGTGAGATTCAACACAGTGTCGACACGATCATCCTGATAGATCTGATGTCGCTTGCGTCCGGTGAGCGTGCTCCCAACCAGGTGCGCGCAGTTGCATCGTTGAAGTTGGACCAACTGAAGAACTGGTTGACGACGCAGAGCCGTTTTGGCCCAGTTGATGAAAATCATCGTGCGTTTCTCTTTTACTCACTCGAACAGATCAAACGTTTCCAAGAAGATCCGAAGAAGATGAATCTGACGGCGCCCCAGGCTCCGCCTGACGGGCAGCCGATTGGAATGCAGTCGCTGATGGAGACCGATTTCGTATTTTTCTGTGGGCAATAACTGCGGTAGCATTGGTTCCTCATGCCCGGAGTCGAAGAATACGTAGGCGAGGTTCTCGACGAGAAATACCGCCTTGAACACCTGCTTGGAAAGGGCGGGATGGGCGCAGTCTACCTTGCCACCCACCTCGGCACCGAGCGTTATGTTGCCCTCAAACTGATCTCGCCTCAGTTCATGCGAAACAACGAGTTTGTCGAGCGTTTCAAGCGCGAGGCGCGCGCGGCCGGTCGTTTACGCCACCCGAATGTCGTTGACGTAACCGACTTTGGTTTCGCAAGTGTGAAGGCAGGCAAAGTCGCGTACCTGGTGATAGAGTATCTTGACGGCTGCACGCTTGGCGATGTGTTGGCGGAAGAGAAACGTCTCCCGCTCGACTGGGTTGCAGACATTCTCGATCAGGTGTGTTCCGCGGTTCATGAAGCGCACCAGCAGGGCATCGTTCATCGCGATCTAAAGCCCGACAATATCTGGCTCGAACCGAATCGGCGCGGAAGTTATCGCGTTAAAGTGCTCGACTTCGGTATTGCTAAACTCGGTGAAGCTGTTCCGCCTGTGGTCGACGACGATTCTGCCGCGACGATCATCGACGATCCTGAACCAGCCCTCGCAAGCGCCAATCTCGAAACTGATACGCTTCTGCGAGGTCCGGGCGACGAACCTCACACGAAGGCACTCAAAGCCAAGGCAAACGGCGAAGGTTTCGCGACTCTGCTTCAGGACTCGCTTACGAATCCTCTGCTCCACACTGCTGACGACGACGGCACGTTGTTATTCGATCAAGGCACAAGTGCAGGTGGACGGCACACGCAGCACACCACGAATGTCGAACAGACGTCAGCCCTGACTCGTGTTGGTGCGATCATGGGCACGCCGCTTTACATGTCGCCGGAACAGTGTGGCGGCGGTTATGTTGATACGCGCTCGGATATCTACAGTATCGGCGTGATCGCTTATCAGATGATGGCGGGCGAGCCTCCTTTTGGAGGCAACACGTCGGCGGTCATGCGCGCGCATCGTGAACAGAAGCCGCAGGATCTGCGTGAACGTGCGGAGAAGATTCCGAAGCGCGTTGCAGGTGTCGTGATGTCGGCGCTGTCGAAGAATCCGGTGGAGCGGCCGCAAACCGCGTTTGCGTTTGCGAGTTCGTTCCGCGGGCAAAGTGAAGGCATTGGTGCGCTTTACCGGCGCGCGTTCTCTTTGTACAGCGAGTACTTTCCGAAGTTTGCGAAGCTCAGTCTCATTGCTCACTTGCCGGTGATCGTGACGACCATTCTCCTGACTGGACTCATGATCGCCGATAAGTATTGGCACCCGTCCAGTCTGGCGCAAAAGATTGTGTTTGTAGTTCTCGCCGTTATTGTTGGCCTGTCGCACGTGGTTGCGTACATGATAGCGGGCGCCGTGATATCTGGTGTCACGGCCGTGATCATTACCCAGTTGTCGGCGGCGCCGCTGCGACCGGTAAAACTGCGAGTGGCGTTCGCGGTGCTTCGACAGCGGTGGCGCCCGTTTGTGAAGACGATGCTGCTCGTCACGCTGCGGATATTCCTGGCGAGTTGTCTGCTGTTCATCCCGGGGATAATTGCGTGGATTCGTTACTTCCTTTATGCGCCGGTTGTGCTCATCGAAGGGCTCGAGAAGAAGGCTGCGATGAAGCGCGCTCGCCAACTGGCTTCGCGTTCATGGCGCATGATGATCCTTGCGGCAATCTTGCAGGTCGTTATTCCGATGACCATCAGTCTTTTGGTGGGGCGAATCAGGATCGGGATGGACCTCAAACCCCATTCTCTCTCTCATCAGATTTATCAACAGGTGTTGAGCCTCGTAAACATTTTCGTGGTGCCGCTCCTATCGATCGTGCCGGCGTTGTTGTACATCAAGATGCGCCAGCTCGGCGGCGAGCAGTTAACGACGGAGCTCGTTCAAATCGAAGGCGGTGAAGAGACGCAGAGCGCATGGCAGCAGCGCATGCGTACACGGCTGAGTCTGCACACGCCAACCAGTCAAAAGACAACCACGCCGTAATCAGGGAACGATCAACTTGACTATGCAGGTTGGGTTGCCGCTTTCCTTAAACCACAACATTCCTTCCCACACGAGATCAATCTCGATCAGGTAAGAGCCGGGTGCAACGGGCGCGTTGATGGTCAATTCAACGGTTAGGCTCGAGTCCGGTTGCAGCGGCGCTTCGAAGTAACTTCTCGGATTGTCGAACTTCAGGATTTTGCCTGTGCTCGACAGCAAGTGGTATGAAAGACCGAAAGTGGCTTTGCCGTGCGGGAAGGAAGCGTCGGATCTGTTTTGTACTGTGACCGGGAGTGTCACGGCTTGGCCGGGCTCACACTCGATCCTCTTTGTTTGAGGTTCGAAGGAAGCAGCAACGTCTGGTTGATCCTTGAGTACGAGAGAGTGTTCAAGCGAGTTTTGAAGATCGAAGAATGGGGTGAAGCTCGAGGTGAAATAGTTTACCGGAGTATCCCAAAGGATTGACGTCTGCGACGGTATTCGTAGGAACGTCGACGCGAAAGCCGCATTCAGGTCAACGGGCGCCGGAAGTTTCTGAAACAGCACTTTATTAAAACCAATTGCGATCGGTTTGAGCGTTTCAGCACGATCGAGCTTGAATTTCACTGCACCTTCGGACACGCCCGGGAACGATGGATTGAAGTAATCGTCGAGTGCTAACAAACCTCCGGGCAGCAGAATGTTTGAGCAGAGATCGAGGTCCTGGTAAGTCTCTTCCGGTGAATGCCCGCCATCGACGTGGCAAAAAGAAAAGTGAGAGCCGAGTGTCTCCGGCCTCAACTCTGATGACGAACCCGCAACAATCTGAAGAAAATCCAGATTGTCGAAGAAGCTCTGCATATTTCTGACGAAGACTTCTCGATTACCTGCGCCTGATCGCGAGCGATTCGAATCCTGCATCTCAAACAAATCCACCGCAACGAATCTTCGGCCCTGTTCGGCCAGGGATGCGATGGCGATCGCGGAGAGTCCGTGATGCACACCGATTTCCAACACATCACCGCTGACGCCGACGAGTTGATTGTAGGCCATGAACATGAGCGCCGCGTCAAACGTGAAGAAGCCTTGTATCGAAGGAAAGGCGTCAAGATACGACTGGAGGAAACCAGGTTTCATTGGCGGTGGATAAATTAAATCGATCTCAATTAATTCTCAAATGAAGCTCTGCGGCCCTCTGCGTTCTTTGTGTAGCGAAGGCTTTTTTTAACGCAGAGAATTAGAGGGCCGCAGAGTCCGCGCAGAGTAATTCTCATCTCGAAATTGGGACGGGCCAGTCCCGCGACCGAAACCATGCCTTTTGAGTTTTTGAACCATCATACGAATCTCCGTCCACTCGAACCCGCAAAACTGGCGAAAATCCCTTATTTTCGCTAATCTCCACTCAAACAGTCGCTCCGCCCGCCGTTGGCACGGGCTTTGACATACACCATCGCGGAGAACTGTATAGTTGTGCGTGAAGTTTTATCTAGCTCGTTCCGAACCACTTCGCGCGCGCATCGCCGCTCTCTCAACAAGGCTAGTACAGCTCTCCAAAAATTTTTGAAGTAAAAGCTATGGATATCAAGCGAGCCCCTAAATCGAAGATCAAGAAGAAGATTCGTACCGCCGTCATGATCGTGATTGGTCTGGCCGGTATCGGCGGAATCACGTACGGCCTCACGAAGCTGAAGCCTGCGGCCCCGACGCTCGATCGTTCGACCGCCGTCATTGAAACCGTCAAACGCGGCGAGATGATTCGCGACGTGCGCGGCAACGGAACCTTGGTCCCCGAGATAACGCGCTGGGTGCCGGCGCCTGCTGAAGGCCGGGTCGAGAAGATTAATCTTCAGGCGGGCGTGACTGTTGAGCCTTCGACAGTGCTCGTCGAATTGTCGAACCCGCAGGTGGAGCAACAGGCGACGGACGCTGATTTCCAGGTCAAAGCCGCGGAGGCCGACGAGGAGAATCTAAAGGTCAAACTCGAGAGCGACGAGATGACGCAGAAGGCCGCTATCGCGACCATTAACGCGCAGTACAGCCAGGCCAAGTTGCAACTCGATGCCGACGAAGTGCTTGGAAAACAGCAACTCATCGCCGAACTTCAGTTGAAAATCTCCCGCGTTAACGTTCAGGATCTCGCGAATCGCCTCAAGGTCGAACAAGAGCGACTGGCGGTCAGTTCGAGGTCGGTCAAAGCGCAATTGAACGCCGCGTCTTCTCGTTTGCAACAGTTGCGTGCGATGGCAAAGTTGAAACGCGATCAGGCGGACTCATTGAAAGTGCGAGCGGGAACGGCGGGTGTGCTGCAAATAGTTTCGGTGCAGGTTGGTCAGCAAGTAACACAGGGCCTCAACATAGCGCGCGTCGCCGATCCAGCGTCGTTGAAAGCAGTGTTGAGAGTTCCCGAAACGCAGATCAAAGACATGCGTGTCGGAAATCCCGTGACTGTCGACACGCGCAACGGTTTGATCCAGGGAGAGGTCTCGCGCATCGACCCAGCAGCTCGCGAAGGCACGTTCGAGATCGACGTACATTTGGAAGGCCCGTTGCCGCCGAGCGCTCGTCCCGATCTGAGTGTGGACGGAACGATCGAGCTCGAGCGACTCAAAGACGTATTGAAAGTTGGCCGACCGGCGTTTGGCCAGGCGCAACAGACTATCGGAATGTTTGTGTTATCGCCTGACGGCACTGAGGCCGAGCGTCGCACAGTCAAGCTTGGACGCAACTCGGTCAGTACGATCGAGATACTCGACGGGCTGCGCGAAGGCGACCAGGTCATCATTTCCGATACGTCGTCACTGGATAGTTACCCGCGGATCCGGATCCGGTAACAGGATTTCACGCGAAGGCGCGAAGATGAAAAAGAGACCGCAAATTTGCTGCTTTCCGTTTGCGCCTTTGATTTTCCTTTGTGTCTTTGCGTGAAAACAGGCTGATTTGCCATACAACGCCGGTTCGCGGTGTTCAATTAGATAGATCGCGTACACAAAATTGTTAAGGAGCGCATGATGAGTTCTTCCGAGCCCCTAATTCACCTCTCTGACGTAAAGAAAGTCTTTTATACAGACGAGGTCGAAACACACGCACTCTCAGGTATTCACCTCGATATAAAGCAAGGTGAATACGTTTCCATCGCCGGACCTTCGGGCTGCGGCAAGTCAACATTGCTTTCAATTCTCGGCCTGCTCGACACACCGACTGACGGCAAGTACATCCTGAATAACCATCCCGTCGAGAATCTCTCGCTGTCCGAGCGCGCTCGGATCAGGAATCGCGAGGTCGGGTTTATCTTCCAGAGCTTCAATCTCATCGGCGACCTGACCGTTTACGAGAACGTCGAGCTGCCGTTGACTTATCGCGGCATGAGCTCCGCTGAACGCAAGAAGCGCGTGACGGAAGCGCTCGAGCGCGTTGGCATGGCTCATCGCGCGAAGCACCTGCCCAGCCAGTTATCCGGCGGTCAACAGCAACGCGTCGCAGTCGCACGCGCAGTCGGTGGTCAACCGAGCATCCTGCTCGCGGACGAGCCTACCGGAAACCTCGACTCGACGAACGGTGAAGCAGTGATGGAACTGATGCGCGAGCTGCATCGCGGTGGCGCCACCATCTGCATGGTCACGCACGACCCGCGTTACGCCCAGCACGCCGATCGCATTGTTCACTTGTTTGACGGCCTGATCGTCGAAGAAGAAGCCGGTTCCGAGCGTCGCGAGATCCGGGAAGCGAAACGAGAGTTGGCCGAGAGTGGTTTTGGAGCGATTCAATGATCAATCTGCGTGGCGTAGAGAAGGCGTTCTCCCATGGTCCAACGAAGACATACGTCTTAAGACGGATCAATCTTGACATCAAGCCCGGTGAGTTTGTCTCGATCATGGGGCCGTCGGGAGCAGGGAAGTCGACGTTGTTACACATTCTCGGCATGCACGATCAATCGTGGACGGGTGAGTATTACTTCGACGACGTCGCGGTTCACAAGCTCGACGCGAAGAAGCGTGCGGCGCTGCGCAATCAGAACGTTGGGTTTGTTTTTCAGAGTTACCACCTGCTCGATGATCAAACCGTGTTCGAGAATCTCGAGTTGCCACTCTCGTATCGCGACGTAAGTAAAAAAGATCGACAGTCGATCGTATGCGACACGCTCGACCGCTTTCAGATGGTTGGCAAAAAAGATCTCTTCCCGACTCAGCTCTCCGGCGGCCAGCAGCAGCTTGTCGGAATCGCGCGAGCGGTGGTTGCGAATCCACGCATCATCCTCGCAGACGAACCGACCGGCAATCTTCATTCGGCCCAGGGCAAAGAGATCATGGATATGTTCAAACGGCTCAACGATGAAGGTACGACAATCGTGCAGGTGACGCACTCGGAAACGAATGCGGCGTACGGCAACCGGATCATCCGGCTCGATGATGGCTGGATCTCGAGTCCGGAGCAGGAGCGAACGGCTCAAATTTCCCTGTAGTTGCTCAACAAAAGGGTAAGTGAACGAACGTGGATTCACGTTGACGTCACCAGTGTGTTTAGCCACAAAGGCACGTAAGGCAGGAAATTACAAGAAAGCTCAAGTAATTTCTTTTTTGTGATTTATGTGCTTTTTGTGGCTAGCAAGAGGAGCCGAGCATGGAGAGTCTTTTAAGCGACGTAAGGTACGCAGTAAGAAATCTCTTGAGACGGCCCGGCTTCACCATCGTCGCCGTCATCACTCTCGCTCTCGGCATCGGCGCGAACACTGCCATCTTCAGCGCCATCAACGCACTCCTGCTCAAGCCACTCCAATTCCCCGAACTCGATCGCG
>Ga0207707_10004235_pt1 | contig 12698 bp, 9 predicted proteins | sample KBSC83BmetaG_FD_184336 | JGI IMG/M metagenome (GOLD analysis project Ga0207707, IMG submission 184336) | Corn rhizosphere microbial communities from Kellogg Biological Station, Michigan, USA - KBS C8-3B metaG (SPAdes) (version 2) | ecosystem: Host-associated > Plants > Roots > Rhizosphere ... | reverse complement strand
CCCAGAGCACCGTGCGCCCCACGCCCTCGGACACCGCGACGAGCGGCTGGAAGCCGAGCACGCGCGCAGCCTTTCCGATGTCGAACACGTGGCTCTTGGTGAAGAACTCGAGACGACCTCGCATTGCGCCACCGAACACTCCGAACCGCTCGGACGCCCACACCAGCAAGCGCGTGGAGAGCTCGGGGATGTGCAGCTGCGGGCGCGTGACGCCGATCGCGCGCGCGATCACCGTGATGAGATCGTCGAGCGACAGATGCTCGGGACCGCCCAGGATGAACGACTCGCCGATCGCGTCGTCGCGCGTGGCGAGCAACTTCAGTCCGCGCACGAGATCCTCGACGTGAATTGGATGCACGCGGGCGGTGCGCGTGCCCGGAATGACGACGTGTCCGCGACGCACGGAGGCCATCATGCGGCGGAAGCGACGATCGTCGGCGCCATAGGTCCACGTTGGACGCGCGACCACCACCGGCAGCGAGCACTCGCTCACGAAGAGCAGCGCGAGCCGCTCTGCCTGCAGCTTCGAGAGCTCGTACGCGTTCGTGGGCCGGAACGCGGACTCTTCGTTGGCGGAGCCAGGTCCCGTGTCGCCATGCACGCGCGCCGTGCCGCAGTGCACAACGCGACGGACATTCTCATCGAGCGCCGCCTGCATGACGAGCCGCGTGCCCTTGACGTTGATGCGCCAGTGGTCGCGCGCGCGCGCCACTCGCTCGCCGGCGCTATCCGCCAGGTGATAGACCACCTCGCGCCCCTTCATCGCGTACTCGACGTCGCCGCGCTCCGTGATCTCGCCCACCACGATCTCGCACTCCGCGGGGAGCAGCGCACGAGCACGCTCGAGCGACCTCGTCATCACGCGGACCGCATGTCCGTCGTGAACGAGACTTCGCACGAGGTGCAACCCGGAAAAGCTGGTTCCACCAGTGACCAATACTCGGTCCATCCCGCCCCACTTCATGAGAACTTTCTAACGTTGACGCTCGCTCCCGCAGAGCTCGCGCGCACAGAAACTAGCAAGGTCGAGGCCGATGGCAACATCAATCGCCAGAAACTGATATCGACGACTGATAAAACGGCAGCTCGGTGGTGATCGTTGTCTTGCGGCCTGAGAGCACCAGCGCCCACTCGCGCAGCGAAGCCACCAGCACCACGATCACCGCGGCAATGAAGAACCCAGCAACTCCGGCGTCGAGCCGGTCGTTGAGCGCCATCCGTGCCGCTGCGGCCGCGTTCGCAACTCCCGGCGGCAGTACGCCTCCGTGAGCCGCCCGCGTGAGCAACTCCGCGTGCGCGAGAAAGCCGAGTGCGGGGTCGCTCGCCCAGATTTTCTGATACCCCGCTGTGAGCGTGACGATCACCAGCCACGACAGCGGCATCACCGTGACCCATGCATATCGTGCGCGCCCCATCTTGATGATGACGGTGGTGCCCACGCAGAGCGCGACGGCAGCGAGGAGCTGGTTCGATATTCCAAACAACGGCCAGAGTGAGTTGATCCCGCCCAGCGGATCATTCACGCCCTGATAGAGAAAATACCCCCACATCGCGACGAAAACTGCGCTCGAGATCACAGTCGCCGGGTACGACGCCATGCGCCCGAACGGCTGCCAGACGTAGCCGCCGAGGTCCTGCAGCATGAACCGGCCGACGCGGGTGCCGGCGTCTATCGTCGTGAGAATGAACAGCGCTTCGAACATGATCGCAAAGTGATACCAAAGCGCCATCGCGGTACCACCGCCCAACACGTTCGAGAAGAGATGCGCCATTCCCACGGCTAGGCTCGGTGCGCCACCGGTGCGCGAAAGGAGCGAGATCTCGCCCACGCGCGACGCGAGGTCGCGCATCTCGGCGGGGCTCACCGTGAAGCCCCACTGCGCGATCGCACGTGCGGCGCTCTCTGCGGTGTTTCCGAGAAACGCGGGGCTCGCGTTGATGGCGAAGTAGACGCCGGGAGTGAGCAGGCATGCCGCGATGAGCGCCATGATCGCGACGAACGACTCCATGAGCATCCCGCCGTATCCAACGAGCAGCGCGTCGCTTTCACGCGCGAGCAGCTTGGGGGTGGTGCCCGACGCGATGAGCGCGTGAAATCCGGAGATGGCGCCGCACGCGATCGTGATGAAGGCGAAAGGGAAGATCGTTCCGGCGAAGATCGGGCCGCCGCCATGCGCGAAACGCGTGAGCGCTGGCATCTGCAGCGGTGGAAGGACGATCACTATTCCGAGCGCGAGGCCGATCACCACCCCGATCTTCACGAACGCGGAGAGATAGTCGCGCGGCGCGAGGAGAAGCCACACCGGCAGCACTGACGCCGCGAAGCCGTAGATCATGATCCAGATCGCGAGCGTCTGCCGCGAGAGCGTGAACTGCGCCGCGATGTCGGAATGCTCCGCCACCCATCGTCCGGCAAAGAGCGCGGCGACGAGCAACACGAGGCCGATCGCGCTCGCCTCCAGCACACGGCCGGGGCGGAGCCACCTGAGGTGCACGCCCATGAGCAGCGCGATGGGAATCGTGAGCCCGATCGTCACCACGCCCCACGGGCTCGAAGCGAGCGCGTTCACCACCACGAGTGCGAGCACGGCGATGAGCACGATCATGATGCCGAGTATCGCGACGAGCGCGGTGGTGCCGGCCACCGGTCCGATCTCGTCGCGTGCCATCGCGCCGAGTGAGCGCCCGTTGCGACGTACCGAGGAGAGGAGGATGACGAGGTCCTGCACCGCGCCGCCGAGCACCACGCCGGCGACGATCCAGATCGCGCCGGGGAGAAATCCGAACTGCGCGGCGAGCGTCGGGCCCACGAGCGGCCCCGGGCCGGCGATCGCCGCGAAGTGGTGCCCGAACACGATCCAGCGATTCGTGGGGAGGAAGTCGCGGCCATCTTCGAGCCGCACGGCGGGCGTTGCGCGGAGATCGTTGACGGCGAAGATCTTTGCGGTGATGAGCCGTCCGTAGAAGCGGTACCCCACCGCGTAGCTGCACAGAGCGGCGGCGAGCAGCCAGCCGGCGCTGATGGTCTCCCCGCGCGAAAGCGCGAGCCGCGCGAGGGCGCCGGCGCCGCACAGCGAGACCGCGATCCAGCCCAGGGTCGAGTAGAGGCGACGCATTGAGGGCGAATATGCATGCGCCGTCGCGCGCGAGGCCAGATGTCGCTCGCCTGCTCGCGCTCGTGCCGGGAGCGGTCTGCCGCGCGTCCTTCATCGGTATCCCCGGCCTCGCGCCTCTTATAGCTTTCCCGTTTCAAGGATGATGTCAGTGAAGATTCCCGCCATACTCGCCGCCTCGTTCGCAGCGGCTTCGATACTCGCCCCCGCCACGGCGCGCGCGCAGTCGCACGCACAGCAACACGTGCTCGCGGCGTTCGCGACGCGACGGCTCATCATCCTGCCCACGCACTATCTGCGCATGAACGATTCGCTCGGTTGGGCCAGCCAGATAAGCGATCGGAGCGCGTATCTCTCATCGCTCGACGCCGAGATCGAGTTCGCGTTCAGCGATCGTGGTGTGAAGAAGGTGTGGGTGTTTCCGGAGGCGCTGGACGCGATGGCGAAGCGCAACCAGCCGTACGCGCCAGACCCGCACGGCATGGCGGCGCAATGGCTTCGATATCCCGGGCCCAAGCGGCTGCCGGAGCAAGTTCCGGATCCAATAGCATCACAGTTACGGACGCTGGCGGCTCTCCAGGAGGGCGGTCAGATCATATTCCTTCCCGTCGAGCTGCGCTTCGAGCCCGTCGCCGGCGGCAAGGAGTGCGCGGTTCTCCGCTTCGCGATCTTCGACGCGGTGCGCGCAAAGATCATCTACATGGCGGATGTCGCCAGCGATCCGGAGGTGAAGTTCGGACCGGCGCTCGCCGCCAGCCTCGCAGGCCATCTCGCCGACCAACTCGGACCCCCGAACGAATGAGCACAGCCATCCCCGTCACCCTGATTCCCGGCGACGGGATTGGGCCGGAGATCGTCGAAGCAACGGTAAAGGTGTTGGAGGCGGCGGGTGCTGCCATCGAGTGGGATCGCCAGCTCGCGGGGATGGCCGCGCTGAACGCGGTGGGTGATCCGATGCCGGTGGCGACGCTCGAGTCGATCGCGCGCACGGGTGTCGCGCTCAAGGGTCCGCTCGAGACGCAGATGGGTAGCGGTTACCGCAGCGTGAACGTCGCGCTGCGGATGCGCTTCGACCTCTTCGCGAACGTGCGCCCCGCGCGCACACTCCTCCCGAACGGACGCTACAGCAACGTCGACATCATCCTCGTGCGCGAGAACACGGAGGGGCTCTACAGCGGCGTGGAGCACTACGTGAAGATCGGGAACGACGATCACGCGGCCGCCGAATCGGTGGCGATCATCACGCGCGCGGGGGCCGAGCGGGTGATCCGGTTTGCGTTCGAGCACGCGGTGGCGCGGGGGCGAAAGAAGCTCACGCTCGTGCACAAGGCGAACATCCTCAAGCTCTCGCAGGGACTCTTTCTCGACACCGGACGAAAGATCGCCAAGGAGTACGAGGGGCGAATCATCTTCGAGGAGCGCATCATCGACGCGATGGCGATGCACCTCGTGCTCAACCCGGAGCGCTACGACGTGATCGTGACGACGAACATGTTCGGCGACATCCTCTCCGACGAGATCTCCGGTCTCGTGGGCGGACTGGGCCTCGCGCCGGGCGCGAACATCGGCGAGAAGGCGTCGATCTTCGAGGCGGTGCACGGCACGGCGCCGGACATCGCGGGGAAGGGGATCGCGAATCCGGGTGCGGTGGTGCTCGCGGCATGCCTGATGCTCGACCACATCGGCGACACGCGCAACGCGGAACGCATTCGCGCGGCGATCTACCACGTGCTGCATTCCGGCTGCTCGCTCACCGCCGACCTGGGCGGAACGGCGACGACGACTCAATTCGCGGACGCGATCATATCGAAACTGGCGTGACCACCGTTCTGCACGCTTCCGATTTGCACTTCGGGCCGCCGGCGGTGCCGGCGCAGCTCGATGCGATCGCGCAGATGATCGCGACGCGCGGCTTTGACGTGGTCGCGATCTCCGGCGATCTCTCGCAGCGCGCGCGGCCCGGTGAGTTCCAGGCGGCGCGGCAGTTCCTTCGCGATGCCGCAAAGGCGAGTCGTACCATAGTGGTCCCCGGCAATCACGACGTGAAATGGTGGCGCGCGCCAATGGGTATCGGATCCCGCGAGTCCGCGATCGGGAACTACAAGCGGTACATCACCAGGGAGCTCGAGCCGGTGCTGTCCGTTCCGGGCGTGACGTTCGTGGGGCTCAACACCGCGCAGGGGGTGGTGCCGGGTACGCTCACCTGGAATCCTCGCGACGTGGGTGTGGTCGGAAATCTGAGCGCGCAACAGATTCGCGAAGCCCAGGCGCGATTCGAGGCCGCGCCCGGCCAGGACATGCGCGTGATCGTGATGCACCACAACCCGCTGCGCGGCGAGCTATCGAACCGATTCGGACTCTCGCATCCCGCGCGGGCCGCCAAGGCGTTCGCGGACCTGCACGTCGACCTCGTGCTCTGCGGGCACGACCATCAGGAGGCGATACAGCACGTGGAGCACACGCCATTCGGCACGGTTGTGTGCACCGCCGGCACGGTATCGAACCGCACGCGCGGCCAGCGACCCTCCGCGATGAACATCGTCACGCTCACGCCGCAGGCGATCGTGGTGGAGGCGCAGATCTGGTCCGTCGACGCGCAGAACTTTCTTCCCGGAACCAGCCAGCGTTTCGCGCGATGAAGGCATTCGTCGCGGCACGCGTCAACCAGCTGCTCCAGCTCTTTCTCGAGCTCGATGAGCCGCCCCGCACCGCCGACCAGCTACTGCACCGGCTGCGCGTGTACGGGCTCAAAGGAATTACTTCCGTGCGGCTGACGTCGAACCGAGCCGTGATGGTGAGCTTCAAGGGCGCGGAGCTGCGCATCCACAAGGGCTACCTGAACGCGCCCGAAAATGTGCTGCGCGCGATCGTGCGCTTCGTGCAGGGTCGTACGCGCCCCGAGCGGCAGCTCGCGAAGGACGTGATCCTCACACATCCAGTGGCGGCGATGCACCGAGCGCCGGTGCGGCGGCCCGGGCGCCCTGACCCTCGCGACCCGGTGATGCTGCGCGAGCTCGCGCACTGGCATCAGGAGTACAACCTCCGGCACTTCGGCGGCGCGCTTAGCGAGATTCCGATCAAGCTGTCGGGGCGCATGCGCTCGCGGCTGGGACAGTACACCGCGGCGACTCAGTACGGCGAGCCGGCCGAGATCACGATCAGCCGCCGCCACATCAAGCGACACGGCTGGTCCGAGGCGCTGCACACGCTGCTCCACGAGATGGTTCATCAGTGGCAAGCGGAGACGGGTCTTCCGATCGATCACGGTCCGATGTTTCGCGCGAAGGCCGCCGCGGTTGGGATCGCGCCGCAGGCGCGCCGCGAGCTTCGCTCCGCGGCGCCCGCCGCGCGCGTGGTCACGCAGCAGGAGCTGGGGCTGCGCGCGGCGCACCAGAGCTGACGCGCTCCCGCGCGCCAGTCCTTTGCCCCCGCCCCCCGCGGGCGTAACTTTGTCGCATGCAAGATTTCTTCGATATCGACAGCGCGCTCTCGGAAGAAGAGCGCGCGGTGCGTGAGAGCGTCCGCCAATTCGTCGATGAGCGCGTGATACCGGTGATCGGCGACTGCTACGTGGAGGGTCGCTTTCCACGGGAGATAATTCCCGGTCTCGCGGAGCTCGGAGTATTCGGCGCGAATCTGCCGGAGGAATACGGCTGCGCTGGACTCAACAACGTCGCGTACGGGCTCATCATGCAGGAGCTCGAGCGTGGAGACTCCGGCATCCGGAGCTTCGCGTCCGTGCAGGGCGCGCTCGTGATGTATCCAATCTTCGCGTTCGGCAGCGAGGAGCAGAAGAAGCACTATCTGCCGAAGATGGCGTCCGGCGAGATCATCGGCTGCTTCGGACTCACGGAGCCCGACTTCGGCTCGAACCCGTCGGGGATGATCACGATGGCGAAGGAGCAGAGCGACGGTTCGTGGGTGCTCAACGGCGCGAAGATGTGGATCACCAACGGCTCGCAGGCAAACGTCGCGGTGGTGTGGGCGAAGACGAATGGCGACAAGAGCGACAAGTCGATCCGCGGGTTCGTGGTCCCGACGAACACGAAGGGTTTCTCGGCGAAGGATCAGAAGGGGAAGCTCTCGCTTCGGGCCAGCGACACGAGCGAGCTCGTGATGCAGGACGTCCACCTTCCGGCCACTGCGCTGCTTCCCAAGAGCGGAGGGCTCAAAAGTCCGTTGATGTGCCTCACGCAGGCGCGCTATGGCATTTCGTGGGGCGTGATCGGAGCCGCGATGGCCTGCTACGAAGAGGCGCTCGCTTACTCGACGAGCCGCGTGATGTTCGACAAACCCATCGGCGGATTCCAGATCCAGCAGCAGCGGCTCGCGATCATGCTCACCGAGATCGTGAAGGCGCAGCTCGTGTCCCTTCACCTCGGGCGACTCAAGGACCTGGGGACGTTCACGCCGCAGCAAGTGTCGTTCGCGAAGAGAAACAACTGCGACATTGCCACCGACGTCGCACGCGAGGCGCGCCGGCTGCTCGGCGCCAACGGCATTCTCGCGGAGTACGCGTCGATGCGGCACATGGCGAATCTCGAGAGCGTCTACACCTACGAGGGGACGCACGACATCCACACGTTGATTCTCGGTCAGGCCGTGACTGGCCTGAGCGCGTTCAATTAACCGGGCGCGCGTGTGAAGATCGCGGTGTGCATCAAGCGCGTCCCCGACATGGAGACGCGATTCAAGATCGCGGCGAGCGGCAAGGCGGTCGACGAAACGGGGCTCAAGTACGACATGAGCGACTTCGACGGCTACGCGGTGGAGACGGCGCTGCAGCTCAACGAGAAGCAGGGGCCAGGTGAGACCGTGGTCATCTCGCTCGGCCCCGACGTCGTGCAGGAGCAGCTGCGCAAGGCGCTCAGCATGGGCGCGGATCGCGCCGTGCAGCTCAAGGCGGATCGCGTGCCGGTTGATGGGCTCGCGATTGCACGCGCGCTGGCGGCGGAGCTCGAGGGTGGCGGCTACGATCTCATCCTCTTCGGTCGCCAGGCGGTGGACTCCGCCAACGCCACCGTGGGGCCGATGACGGCGGAGCTACTCGACCTCCCGTGCGCGACGGCGGTGTCGACGCTCGACATCGCGAACGGCCGCGCGACGGCGCGACGCGAGCTCGAGGGCGCGGCGGAGATCGTCGAGTTTCCGCTCCCCGCCATCGTCACCGTTGATGAGGGGATGCCGCGCGCGCGGTACCCATCGCTCAAGGGGATCATGGCGGCCAAGAAGAAGCCGCTCGAGGTAAAGCCCGCGCAGCTGGGCGAAGAGCGACTGACGCTCGAGAAGATGGAGCTTCCACCAGAGCGCGCGGCGGGGCGAATCGTAGGCGAGGGGCCGGGCGCGGTGCCCGACCTCGTGCGGCTGCTGCACACCGAAGCGAAGGTGCTTTGATGGCGAATACCTTTGCGATGGCCGAGTCACGCGGTGGCGCGCTGCGGCGCGTGGCAATCGAGGCGGTGAGCGCGGCGCGCGCGCTCGCGGACGCGAGCGGCGGCGGCGAGGTACACGCGCTACTCGCGGGCGCGCCCGGCGTCGCGGCGCTCGCGCCCGAGCTCGGGAAGTACGGCGCCGACGTCGTCATCGTGGTCGAGCATCCGGCGCTCGCGAACGCGAACTCGGAAGTGCTCGCGGCCACGGCCGCCGGGCGCATCAGATCGGGCGGCTATCGCGCGGCACTGTTCTCCGCGTCGGCGCAGGGGCGCGATCTCGCGCCGCGCGTGGCGGCGAAGCTCGGTGTGGGGATGGCTGCCGACGTCACGTCGTTCGAGCTCGCGGGGGATGCGCTCGTGGTGCGCCATCCTGCCTACGCGGGAAAAGTGATAGCGACACTCCGGCTCACCGGCACTCCCGCAATACTGACACTTCGCCCTGGCGCGCGCGCCGCCGTCGAGCAAGCGAAGGCGGCAAGGGTGGAGAGCGCGCCTCCGGCCGTCGATCCCGCGACCTCGCGCGTAGTCGTGAAGGAGATGATCGCGGGCGGCGGCGCGAAGCTCGACATCGGCGACGCGCCAGTGATCGTGAGCGGCGGGCGCGGACTCAAGAGCGCCGAAAACTTCAAGCTCGTCGAGGACCTCGCGGCGGCGTTCGGTAACGCGGCGGTGGGCGCGACGCGCGCGGTCACTGACGATGGCTGGCGCCCGCACAGCGATCAGATAGGACAGACGGGACGGCAGGTGAGCCCCGATCTCTACGTTGCCTGCGGCATCTCTGGCGCGATCCAGCACATCGCGGGGATGCGCAACTCGCGCACGATCGTCGCGATCAACAAGGACAAGGACGCGCCCATCTTCAAGGTGGCGGACTATGGCATCGTCGGCGACGTGCTCGAGGTTCTTCCCGTACTCACGGCGGCGGTGAAGCAGGCGCGATCGCAGGGCTGACCGGCCGAGCGGTTGTCTCTGCTCCCGACGCGCCATAGCTTCGGTGCCATGCAACCCGGAAACGTCGTTTTTCTGCTGATCCTCGTGCTCGCGTTGGGTTTTTTTTCGTACAACGTGCAGCGGCTGCTCTCCTACCTGTGGATCGGCAAGGAGGATGATCGCGGCGGGCATCCGCTCGTGCGGCTGCGCAACGTCGTCACCGTCGCCTTCCTGCAGAAGAAGATTCTGCGCGATCCCGTGGCCGGTCCGATGCACGCGCTCATCTTCTGGGGATTCGTGGTGCTCACGGTGGGCACGATCGAGCTGCTCCTTCAGGGCAGCTTCCCTTCGTTCTCGTTCGCCTTCCTCCCCGCGCCGCTCTACAGGTTCTACTCGGCCTCTCAGGACGTCTTCGGCGTGCTCGTCCTCGGCGCGATCGCGTTCGCCTTCTATCGCCGCCTCGTGCTCCACCCCGAGCGCCTCGAGGGCGACAAGCTCGAACACACCGACGCTCTGATCATCCTCGGCGCCATCGGCGCGCTAATGGTGACGATGTTCGCGTCGAACTCGCTGCAGCTCGTGCTCGATCCGAATTCGATCACCCGCGACAAGTTCATCTCGCTCGCGTTGGCCGGTGGGCTTAGCGGGATCCCCGAAAGCGTCGCGTCCGGTGCGCACGGCGTGGTCTGGTGGACGCACGCGCTGCTCGTACTCGCGTTCCTGAACTACCTGCCGTACTCGAAGCACCTGCACATCGTCTCGTCCATCCCCAACGTCTACCTCTCGAACTCGCAGGGGCCGGGGCCGAAGGGCGTGATTCGCTTTCTCGATCTCGAGGAAGAAAACGCCGAGCAGTTCGGTGCGGCGGACGTCGATCAGCTGACGTGGAAGGATCTGCTGGACGGCTACACCTGCACCGAATGCGGACGCTGCACCGCCGTGTGCCCCGCGCACCTTACCGGAAAGGTGCTCAGCCCGCGCAAGATCATCATCGATACTCGCCGCCGCCTGATGGAAAAGGCGCCGCTGCTCGTCGGCGATCGTTCGGAGCTCGCGCACCACGAGCTCGTGCACGGCGAGGGCGACGAGGGAGGCCGTACGGTCGGCGAGATTCTCGAGCACCGGCTACTCGACAACTTCATTACCGAGGAGGAGCTCTGGCAGTGCACGACGTGCCGCGCGTGCATCCAGGAGTGCCCGGTGGGGATCGAGCACCTCGATCACATCGTCGACATGCGCCGCAATCTCGTGCTCATGGAGTCGCGCTTTCCGCCCGAAGTGCTGCCTACTTTCGAGTCGATGGAGAAGAACGGCTCGCCATGGGCATTTCGCCCCGACGATCGCGCGAAGTGGGCGGAAGGCCTCGACATCCCGACGATGGCGGAGCTCGCGGAGCGCGGCGAGAGCCCGGAGATTCTCTTCTGGGTGGGGTGCATGGGATCGTTCGACGATCGAGCGAAGAAGATCAGCGTCGCCTTCGCGCGCATCCTGCAAGCCGCCAATGTGCCCTTCGCAATCCTCGGCCAGGAGGAGACGTGCAACGGCGACCCCGCGCGGCGCATGGGCAATGAGTATCTCTACCAGATGCTCGCGAAGCAGAACATCGAGACGCTCACGCGCTACGATGTGAAAACGATCGTCACCTTCTGCCCGCACTGCTTCCATCAGATCGGCAACGAGTATCCGCAGCTGGGCGGCAACTACGAGGTAATTCACCACTCCACGTACATCGAGCGCCTGCTCGACGCGGGCCGCGTGCCGCTCGATACCGAGGCGGGGAAGACGCTCACCATGGCCTACCACGACAGCTGCTACCTCGGTCGCTACAACGACGTGTACGACGCGCCGCGCGAGACGCTGCGGCGCGCGCTTCCCGTGGTGACGTTGGTCGAGCCGGCGCGTACGCGCGATCGCGGCATGTGCTGCGGAGCCGGCGGCGGGCGGATGTTCATGGAGGAGACGCAGGGCAAGCGCATCAACATCGAGCGCGCCGAGCAGCTACTGGCCACCGGCGCCGACACGCTCGCGGTGGCGTGCCCGTTTTGCATGACGATGATCAGCGACGGGGTGAAGGCGAAGGGATCGGAGGTGCCGGTGCTCGACATCTCCGAGGTGGTCGCTTCGAGGCTGCAGGCCTAGGCCGTCGCAAACGGCTTGTCCGTCCACGACGGACGAACGAAAGGAGAGCACCCCTCCTTGCCACTCCCAACATATAGCGCACCCGGGGGCTTGCGGAAAGTCCCGGGTGATGTGGTAAAGTCGCTGGCCGAAGCCAGATCCTCTGGTCAGCGTCTTCAGGAGTGGGAGGAGCGACGTGTCGATGATAGAACACGCGGTGGTGATTGCTGGGGGCGGTCCGACGGGGCTGATGTTGGCGGCCGAGCTCGCGTTGGCGGGCGTCGACGTTGCGATTGTCGAGCGGCGTGCAAACCAGGACCTCCCCGGCTCGCGCGCGGGGGGGTTGCACTCACGCACCATCGAGGTCCTCGATCAGCGCGGAGTCGCCGATCGGTTCCTCTCGGAAGGGCAGAAGGCGCAGATCGCGGGCTTCGCCTCGGTCCATTTGGACATCAGCGACTTTCCTACCCGGCACCCCTACGGACTCGGGCTCCGACAAAAGCACATCGAGCGCATACTCGCCGGCTGGGTCGGCGAGCTGCCGGTGACGTTCTATCGCAGACGTGACGTGACCGGCTTTACGCAGGACGACACCGGCGTCGACGTCCAAGTGTCCGACGGCCAGTCGCTGCGGGCGCAGTATCTCGTCGGGTGCGACGGAGGTCGCAGTGTGATCCGCAAAGCAGCCGGCATCGAATTCCCCGGTTGGGGTCCGACGACGAGCGCGCTGCTCGGTGAGGTCGAGATGACGGTGGAGCCGGAGCTGGGCATCCGTCGCACTTCCACCGGCATGCACGCCATTGGCAAGGTGGAGTACGAGGTCAAGGACGGCGAGGTGGTCTACCCAAAGGGGGGCACGGTGGGGGTGATGCTGACCGAGACGCACATCGGAACGAATGAACCCACACTGCGCGATCTCAGCGAGGGCCTCATCGCTGTGTACGGGACCGACTACGGGATCCACAATCTCACCTGGATCACGCGGTTCACCGACACGACTCGACAGGCCGCGAACTATCGCGATGGGCGCGTGCTACTCGCCGGCGATGCGGCGCACGTGCATTCCCCAGTCGGTGGACAAGGGCTCAACATGGGTGTGCAGGAT
>Ga0207707_10004234_pt1 | contig 12698 bp, 11 predicted proteins | sample KBSC83BmetaG_FD_184336 | JGI IMG/M metagenome (GOLD analysis project Ga0207707, IMG submission 184336) | Corn rhizosphere microbial communities from Kellogg Biological Station, Michigan, USA - KBS C8-3B metaG (SPAdes) (version 2) | ecosystem: Host-associated > Plants > Roots > Rhizosphere ... | reverse complement strand
GAATGTCTGTGCCCGCCGATAGGGTGCGGCCATGGCGAAGTCAACGGCGGCCTTCCGCTGCACCGAGTGCGGCTGGCAGACGGCTAAGTGGGTCGGCCGGTGCGGGGAATGCCAGGCGTGGGGCACGGTCGAGGAGGCGTCGGTGCCCCGGCTGGTGCGGGCCGGGATCAGGGCGGCCGGGTACGGCGGCACGGGCGGCGCCCGGCTCGGCGGCGGACCGGTATCGACCGCGGCGATGCCTATCGGGAAGGTCGACGCCGCGCAGGCCTCGGCGCGGCCGACCGGCCTCGACGAGCTTGACCGGGTGCTCGGCGGCGGCCTGGTCCCCGGCGCGGTGCTGCTGCTCGCGGGCGAGCCAGGCGTCGGCAAGTCCACGCTGCTGCTCGAGGCGGGTGCGCTGGTCGCCACGTCCGGCCCCGTCCTGTACATCACCGGAGAGGAATCCGCCGCCCAGGTGCGGCTGCGCGCCGACCGGATCGGCGCCGTGCACGAGAACCTGTACCTGGCCGCGGAGACCGACCTCGACGCGATCATCACCCACGTGTCCACCGTCGAGCCGAGGCTGCTGATCATCGACTCGGTGCAGACCATCGCGGCCGGCGACGTCGACGGCGTGCCCGGCGGCGTGACCCAGGTCCGCGAGGTGGCGGCGGCGCTGACCGCCGTGGCCAAGGACAAGGCGATGTCGACCATCCTGGTCGGGCACGTCACCAAGGACGGCTCGGTGGCGGGCCCGCGCACCCTCGAGCACCTCGTCGACGTGGTCCTGCACTTCGAGGGCGACAGGCACTCACGGCTGCGGATGGTGCGCGCGGTCAAGAACCGCTACGGGCCCACCGACGAGGTCGGCTGCTTCGACCTCGGCGAGTACGGGCTGATCGGGCTCGCCGACCCCAGCGGCCTGTTCCTGTCCAGGCACCGCGAGCCGGTACCTGGCACCTGCGTGACCGTCACGCTTGAGGGCAGGCGGCCGCTGCTCGCCGAGGTCCAGGCGCTCGTGGGCCACTCGGTGCTCGAGGTGCCGCGCCGGGTCACCTCGGGACTGGACGCCTCCAGGATCGGCATGGTCCTCGCAGTGCTGCAGCGGCGGGCGGACGTCAAGGTCGGCAAGTCGGACATCTACGCCGCCACGGTGGGCGGCGTGCGGCTTACCGAGCCGTCCGTTGACCTGGCGGTGGCCCTCGCCATCGCGAGTTCCGTGGCCAACCTGTCGCTGCCCCTGGGGGTCATCGTGGTCGGCGAGGTCGGTTTGGCCGGCGAGGTGCGCAACGTCGCCGGCGTGCCCCGCCGGGTGGCCGAGGCGGAGCGGATGGGCTTCCGTCAGGCGATCGTGCCCACGGGCTCGGCCAGCGGTTCGAGCTCCGACTCGGCGATGGAGGTCATCGAGGTGGAAGACGTGCGCGAGGCGCTGAAGGCCGCGTTCCGCGGCTAAGTCCCGGACCTAGGCGGTTAAGCCCCCCACCTTGAAGGTGCGCACCGAGCTCGACTGACCGTCGCTCATCGCGACCGCGTCCAGCGCTCCCGAGGTGCCGGCGGGCAGCGAGCCCGCGCAGCCCGCGGGCTCGGTGGCCGTGGGATTCCAGACCATCGTCAGCAGTTGCGGCACGCCGGGCGTGAACTGGACCGGCTTCACGGCCGAGTGCTCGCAGGCCGCCGAGTCCCAGACCACGTGACCGTGCCGCGTCACGACCACCTGGACCGAGCCGGCGCCGTACGGCAGCGTGCACGGGGCGCCGGAGGTGGAGACGGCGTAGACGCTGAACTTCGGCCGCTCGCCCTTGGCGTAGCTCGACTGGCTGGTGAACAGGCTGAGCACGATGTCAGCGGGCGCGCACGCCCCCGCGCGGCCGGATGCGGACGGGACCGGGGCCGGGCGATCGGCGGTGCTCACCTTCTGCCGGGGACTCTTGGTCGCGGCGGCGGGGCCGGCCGACGCGGTGGGCGGCGGCGTGCGTGACGCGGCGGGTGTGCTCGGCACGGGCCACGCGCTCCCGTAGGCGGCCGGGGGCAGGGCCTGCTGCTTGGCGAGCGCGGCCATCGACGCGCGTGTAGCGGCCACCTCGCGCGCCGACGGCTGATGCGCGGCGGGGAACAACCAGGCGCAGGTGCCGAGCGCGACGACCCCGCCGCAGAGGATAAAGAACCGCCGCCGCCAGTAGGTCCGGTCATTCCTCAGGTCCCACGTCTCGTCACGGAATGCGTCGCAGCCGTCGCCGCGCCCCTCTTCACCATTGCCCCCATCCATCCGCATGCGGAAAGTATGCAACTTATTACACTCAGCACCCAGCAGCCGCGCCGGGCGCATGTTTACGCCGGCAGGGCGAAACGTCCATCGGGCAGGGGGTCGACCAGGCCGTCGGCCACGAGTCCGTCCAAGGCGCGGGCGCGCTGGACGGGGTCTGGCCACACCGCGTCCAAGCGGGCCTGCGTGACCGGCTCACGCGAGTCCCTGAGGACGGCCAGGAGGCGCCCACGGCATTGTCTGTCGGTTCCCTCGTATGTTTGCCCTACCGGGCGGATCGCGGCCGCTGGGCGACCCGCAGCGAGCCACGCGCACCGCTGCGCGACCGGGCAGTCATCGCAGCGAGGGGCGGCCGCCGTGCACATGAGCGCCCCCAACTCCATGACGGCAACCGACCACCGTGCCGCCACCGCGTCGTCGTCGGGCAAGAGCGATTCGGCCAGCCGGTACTCCGCGACCGAGGGCTGCTGGCCGGGGAATTCCCGCCCGGAAGCCAGCCGGGCCAGCACCCGGCGGACGTTCGTGTCGAGAACCGCGTGCTTGCGGCCGAAGGCGAAGACGGCCACAGCGGCAGCCGTATACGCGCCGATTCCCGGCAGCGAAAGCAGTTCGTCGCGTGTCGAGGGAAGCTCGCCCGCGTACTTCTCGGTCACGATCACGGCGGTCTCGTGCAGCCGCAGCGCCCGCCGCGGATAACCGAGCCGCCCCCACTGGCGTACGGCCTCGCCAGGAGCGTCAGCCGCGAGCGCCGCGGGCGTCGGCCACCGAGCCAGCCACGCCTGATAGGCAGGCAGCACGCGGCTCACCGGCGTCTGCTGCAGCATGATCTCGCTGACCAGCACCGCCCACGGCGACACCCCCTCCGCCCGCCACGGAAGATCACGCGCATGCGCGGCATACCAGCCAAGAACCGCATCGGCATAAGGCGAGGACATGAGGAGCATTATGCGCGATCGCAGCCACCCGCCGAGCCGTCTAACTGGCTGCGAGCAGCGTGGGGCGCAGCGACGCTAGGGCGCGGGCAGACAACGCGAAACGGGCCGGGAACAGTGTTCCCGGCCCGTTTACGCTTGGCGGACTAGCCGATCGCTTGGGCCGTGCCAGGACCTTCGCTAGACGGTGCCGCGGTCGGGTTGGTGCCGCTCGACGGCTCGCTGGCCGTGGCGGCGACGAGGGCCGCCGCGTCCGGCACCGAGTCGGGCTTCGGACGGCTGGTGAAGGTGAACTTCGTCTCCTCGCCGGTGCCCTCGATGTCGACGGTCACGATCGTCCCCGGCCGGAGCTCCCCGAACAGGATCTTCTCGGACAGCATGTCCTCGATCTCCCGCTGGATCGTCCGGCGGAGCGGCCGCGCGCCGAGCACCGGGTCATAGCCCCGCTCGGAGAGCAGTTGCTTCGCGTCCCGGGTGATCTCGATGCCCATGTCCCGGTCCTTGAGCCGCTCGTCGACCTTCGCGATCATCAGGTCGACGATCCGGAAGATCTCCTCCTGCTCCAGCTGGTGGAACACGATGATGTCGTCGACACGGTTCAGGAACTCAGGCCGGAAGTGCTGCTTGAGCTCCTCGCCGACCTTCGCCTTCATCCGGTCGTAGGACCCGCGGGCCTCGCCCTGCCGGGCGAAGCCGACCGACACGCCCTTGGAGATGTCTCGCGTCCCCAGGTTCGTGGTCATGATGATCACGGTGTTCTTGAAGTCCACCGTGCGGCCCTGCGCGTCGGTGAGGCGCCCGTCCTCAAGGATCTGCAGCAGCGAGTTGAAGATGTCCGGGTGGGCCTTCTCGATCTCGTCGAACAGGACCACGGAGAACGGCCTGCGGCGGACCTTCTCGGTCAGCTGGCCGCCCTCCTCGTACCCGACGTAGCCGGGCGGGGAGCCGAACAGCCGGGAGACCGTGTGCTTCTCCATGTACTCGGACATGTCGAGCTGGATCAGCGAGTCCTCGTCGCCGAACAGGAACTCCGCGAGCGTCTTGGACAGCTCCGTCTTACCAACACCGGACGGGCCGGCGAAGATGAACGAGCCGCCAGGCCGCTTCGGGTCCTTCAGCCCGGCGCGGGTGCGCCTGATGGCCTGGGACAGCGCCTTGATCGCGTCGTTCTGGCCGATGACCCGCTTGTGCAGCTCGTCCTCCATGCGGAGCAGTCGCTGCGACTCCTCCTCGGTGAGCTTGAAGACGGGGATGCCGGTCGCGGTGGCCAGGACCTCGGCGATGAGCTCCTCGTTGACCTCGGCGACGACGTCCATGTCGCCGGCCTTCCACTCCTTCTCCCTGGTGGCCTTCTTCGCGAGCAGCTGCTTCTCGTTGTCCCTGAGGGCAGCGGCCTTCTCGAAGTCCTGGGAGTCGATGGCCGACTCCTTCTCCTTGCGCACCTGGGCGATCTTCTCGTCGTACTCGCGCAGGTCCGGCGGCGCCGTCATGCGACGGATCCGCATGCGGGACCCGGCCTCGTCGATCAGGTCGATCGCCTTGTCGGGCAGGAACCGGTCGCTGATGTAGCGGTCGGCGAGCTGCGCGGAGGCGACCAGGGCGCCGTCGGTGATGGACACCCGGTGGTGCGCCTCGTAACGGTCGCGCAGGCCCTTGAGGATCTCGATGGTGTGCGCGATCGTCGGCTCCGCCACCTGGATGGGCTGGAAGCGGCGCTCGAGGGCGGCGTCCTTCTCCAGGTACTTGCGGTACTCGTCGAGCGTGGTGGCGCCGATCGTCTGCAGCTCGCCGCGGGCCAGCATTGGCTTGAGTATCGACGCGGCGTCGATCGCGCCCTCCGCCGCGCCCGCACCGACGAGCGTGTGGATCTCGTCGATGAACAGGATGATGTCGCCGCGCGTGCGGATCTCCTTGAGCACCTTCTTCAGGCGCTCCTCGAAGTCACCGCGGTACCGCGAGCCGGCGACAAGCGCGCCGAGGTCGAGCGTGTAGAGCTGCTTGTCCTTGATCGTCTCCGGCACCTCGCCCTTGACGATCTTCTGCGCGAGCCCCTCGACCACCGCGGTCTTGCCGACGCCAGGCGCACCCACGAGCACCGGGTTGTTCTTGGTGCGCCGCGACAGCACCTGCATGACCCGCTCGATTTCCTTCTCACGGCCGATCACCGGGTCGAGCTTGCCCTCGCGGGCGCCCTGGGTGAGATTGCGGCCGAACTGGTCGAGCACGAGCGAAGTCGACGGCGCGGCCTCGGTGGACCCGCTCGCGGCGGACGTCGGCTCCTTGCCCTGGTAACCGTGGAGCAACTGGATGACCTGCTGGCGGACCCGGTTAAGGTCGGCCCCGAGCTTGACCAGGACCTGGGCGGCGACGCCGTCGCCTTCCCTGATCAAGCCGAGCAGGATGTGCTCGGTTCCGATGTAGTTGTGACCGAGCTGCAGCGCCTCACGTAGCGAAAGCTCAAGCACCTTCTTCGCACGGGGGGTGAACGGGATGTGCCCCGACGGCGCCTGCTGGCCCTGGCCGATGATCTCCTCGACCTGCTGCCGCACCGCCTCAAGGCTGATCCCAAGCGACTCAAGCGCCTTGGCCGCCACACCTTCGCCCTCATGGATGAGGCCGAGCAGGATGTGCTCCGTGCCAATGTAGTTGTGATTGAGCATCCTGGCTTCTTCTTGCGCCAGGACAACAACCCGCCGCGCCCGGTCGGTAAACCTCTCGAACATGTCGTCGCTCTCCTCACAGCGGGGATCCGGCAGGTTTCGGCGTTCCTGCCTGCTCCGCATGGTAGCCGCGTGCCCGACCCTGTACGTAACGCGATATGCGCCAACTACAGATGACGTTCCCCGGACACCCGGCCTTCACCCCATCCAACAGCGCCAATTGGCGGCGTAGTTCCAAGTACGCCACCAGCGAACGCGCTGGGTACGCTGCGAGCGAACACCCTCCCTGAACCCGTGGCGACGGCTGGAGCTGACACGCCCGCGGCACGCTCACGAGTGGGTGGAACCGTGAGCCGCGGCGAGCGCTCTCTCTGACGACAGAAGGCCGACGGCCTTAGTGCGCCGCTTCGTACTCGGCGACGATGTTCGCGGGAATCCGGCCGCGCTCATTCACCTTGTGACCGTGCGACCGGGCCCACTCGCGGATTCGCGCGCTCTGCTCGCGGCCCGCTCCGTTGCGCTGGCGGCGCCGGCGTACCTGAGAGCCGCCCGATTTGCGCGCGTGATCGACGTACTGAGCAAGCTCGGTACGGAGCTTGCCTGCGTTGCCAGAACTCAGATCGATCTCATAGGCGACGCCGTCGAGACCAAAGCTCACGGTCTCAGTTGCCTCACTACCGTCGATGTCGTCGACCAGTAGCACCTGTACCTTCTGCGCCACGGAGATTCAGCCCTTCTGCGGAGTAACCATATTCGGTTGCTTAACATATACCCACGTCTTGCGCCACACAATTGTGGGGCACGCATGTTGTACGAACAACATAGAGGCGCGGTGTGATACCACGAACGGCGCAAGCAAGTGAAGGATCACGTTTTGTATCGGCCAAGTGACGTATCGAACAATGTGTACAGACTTGGCAAATCACCCTGACCCGGGCAAGGGATGTGCGCAATCTCACGGACGAAGCGCATACCTTGATCGGCGCGCCTAGATAAATCGCAGATGTTGTGAAATGTCAGCTTGCGCCTTGCTCGTGATCGGCGCGCTCCTGCGCTCGCTCCTCGGCGGCCGCCGCGGCTTGCCGGCGCGCTCGGCGTTTTGGCGCCAGTTCCCTGCGCACGAGTACCCAGGCGCCGACCAGAAAGGCGGCGCCGACAATCGCCGGCGGCGCGAGGGCGGCGAGATCCTGGAGCATGAGTGTTACCTCGGCCTATGTGGTCAGTCGCGGTCGGCCGCGTACAGCGCGGGCATAACACGGCGACCCGGCACGACTTGCGATGTGCCCGCATTAGGCACTCTACCTGCACGCACCGGGCCGCCCGCGCAGACCGGCGGCACGCGGCCACTGCGCGGCGAGGGGAGCCACCGGGGCCCGCTGTCAGCGGAGACCCATCACAGACGCAGCAGCATGCGCGTGTTTCCCAGCGTGTTCGGCTTAACCCGGTCCAGGTCGAGGAACTCGGCCACGCCGTCGTCGTAAGAGCGGAGCAACTCGGCGTACACTTCCGGCGCGACTGGCGTCCCGCTGATTTCGGTGAAACCGTGGCTGGCGAAGAAGGAGACGGCGAAGGTCAGCACGAAAACGCGCGATACGCCTACCGCCCTGGCCCGGTCAAGCAACTCATCGACGATGAGGTGCCCGATGCCCGCGCCCCGCCGGCGCTCATCAACCGCGACCGTGCGAAGCTCCGCGAGGTCCTCCCACATAACATGCAGCGCGCCGCATCCGGCAACGGTGCCGTCGGTGGGCGCCTCGGCGACGGTGAACTCAAGGATGTCTTCGTAAAGGTTCACCGTGTGCTTCTCGAGCAGCCGCCGCGAGCCGACGTTCTGATCGATCAGCCGGCGGATTTCCGGGACGTCCCGCGTGCGCGCTTGCCTCACTATGTACTCCATCGCGGCACCACTGTAGCGCTTAATTAGAATCGGGCGGCCACGCCGAGTATCGGCGCTGCGCCCAAATGCTTCGAGTCGCTACCATGTCGTTACTATCCGACGTCGGCCCGCTTGTCCCATTACCACAATCCGGACAATCCGCGCGAGTGAACGATCACACTGTCATAAAGGCAAAATTTCGCGCGAGTCGGTTGGCAGCAGCATGCCTATCTAATATCGTGCATCGACGTGCGTACAGTTACCCGACGAGTCGTGCCACTCGCCGCAGCCGCGGTCACCGTGGCTGTACTGCTTCAGGGCGGCACCAGCCAGGCTCAGACGGTTGCCTCTCAGCCGTCTCTGAAAGACCTGGTCGCTCAAGCAACTCAGCTGTCGAATGAAGTCGACTCACTCGGCCAGCAGTTTGACGGGCTGAAGATCCAGCTCGCGCACGCGAATTCAGAGGTGAAAATCGCCAAGCAGGCGGCCGCGCGGGCACAGGCCGCGATGGCCGGCAGCCAGAAGGCCGTCGCCCAGCTCGCCGCCATGGGCTATATGAACGGCGGGACGGACCCCACGCTGCGGATGCTCACCAGCGGGAACCCTGCCACGTTCCTCAGCCAGGCGTCCACCGTCCAGCAGCTCGACAACGAGGCGGGCATGCGGCTCAGCACCTTGCAGCGTGAGCAGATCGCCGCCGACCGGGCGCAGACGACCGCCAAGGAACAGATCGCCACCGCCAATAAGCTGCAGGCGCAGATCAACGGCAAGGTCAAGGCCATTCACGCCAAGCTGGCCGTCTTGAACAGCTCGGCGATGTCACAGGCCATGGCCATCTTCAGCAAGACGGGCTCCTACCCGGACGTGGTGCTGCCCGAGGCCACCAACGTCGGCACGACGGCGCTGCGCGCCGCGCTAACCCAGCGCGGCAAGCCGTACGTCTGGGGCGCGGCGGGCCCGGACTCCTACGACTGCTCCGGGCTGATCATGTGGGCGTTCGCCCAGGAGGGCATCTCGCTGCCGCACTACACGGGATCCCAGTGGAACTCCGGCATGCACGTCTCGAGGGCCAACCTCGAGCCGGGTGACCTTGTGTTCTTCTTCGCCGACATCAGCCATGTCGGCTTGTACATCGGCAATGGCCTCATGGTGGACGCGCCGAGCACCGGGCAGGTCGTCCAGGTGCAGCCGGTCTTCTGGGATTCCTTCGTCGGCGCCGTCCGCATCGCCTGACGCTCGCGTCCCCGGTGCCCGGGCACCGGGGACGTCGGCTACGCCCCCGGCCGGACGAACGGGAACAGGATCGTCTCCCTGATGTTCTCCCCGGTGAGCATGATCATCAGGCGGTCGATGCCCATGCCCATGCCGCCCGTCGGCGGCATCGCGTGCTCAAGGGCGAGCAGGAAGTCCTCGTCGAGCTCCATCGCTTCCGGGTCGCCGCCCGCGGCGAGCAGGGACTGGGCGGTGAGCCGCTCCCGCTGCACCACCGGGTCCACCAGCTCCGAATAGCCCGTGCCGAGCTCGGTGCCGAACGTCACCAGGTCCCACCGCTCGGCGAGCCGCGGGTCGGAGCGGTGCTGCCGGGTGAGCGGAGACACCTCGACCGGGAAGTCGCGGTAGAACGTCGGCTCCACGGTCTGCTTCTCCACCAGCCGCTCGTACATCTCGAGGATCACCTGACCGCGGTTCCACGACGGCTGCAGCGGCACATCCAGCTTCGAGCACAGCGCACGCAGCGTCGGCAGTTCGGTGTCCGGGGTAACCTCCTCGCCCGCCGCGAGCGAGATGGCCTCGTGCACGCCGAGCGACCGCCATTCGCCGCCGATGTCCCATTCGGATCCGTCGGCCCGCCTGATCACGGTGGACCCGAACGCCGCCACCGCGGCGTTCTGCACGAGCGTCTGGGTCAGCTCGCCGATCCCGTTGTAGTCCGAGTACGTCTGGTAGGCCTCGAGCATGGTGAACTCGGGGTTATGCGTGGTGTCCACGCCCTCGTTCCTGAAGATCCGGCCGATCTCGAAGACCGACTCGATCCCGCCGACAACGAGTCGCTTGAGGTAGAGCTCGAGGGCGATGCGCAGGTAGAGCCGCGAGTCGTAAGCGTTCCCGTGGGTGATGAACGGCCGCGCGTTCGCGCCGCCGTGCAGGCCGGTGAGCACCGGCGTCTCCACCTCGAGGAAGCCGCGCGATATCAGCGTCGAGCGCACCGACTGGACCACCGCGGAGCGGACCTCCGCGAGCCGCCGCGCCTGCGGGTTGACGATCAGGTCGACGTAACGCTGCCTGACCCGCGACTCGGGGTCGGTAAGGCCCGCGTGCTTCTCCGGGAGCGGCCGCAGCGACTTGGCGGTGATCGCGAACGAGTCGGCGAGCACTGAAAGCTCGCCGGACCGCGAGGTAATCACCTCACCGGTCACGCCGACGTGGTCGCCGAGGTCGACGTCCCGCTTCCACGCGGCCAGCGCCTCGGCGCCCACCTTGGCGAGCGAGATCATCACCTGGATGTCGCCGGTGCCGTCGCGCAGCGTCGCGAAGCAGAGCTTCCCGCCGATCCGCGAGAGGATCACCCGCCCCGCGATGCCGACGATCTCGCCGGTCGCCGTGTCCGCCGGGAGTGATCCGTGGCCGGCCCGCACCTCGCCGATGGCGGCGGTCCGCGGGTATCCCACGGGATATGGGTCAATACCGGATGAAATCATCCGGGAACGCTTCTCCAGCCGGACGCGCACCTGCTCCGGGACCGCAGGCCCGGTATCCTCGCCCTTCATCGGGCTTGCCGCGGGGGGTCGCTCCCCCGGAAGACTACTGTCGTCAGCCACGACCGCAGGTTACCGGGGATCGGCTTCGGGCCGGGGGCCGCTACCGACGTTGCGCTCCCAGACCAGGCGCAGTCCGATCAGCGTCAGCCACGGTTCGTGCGCGTCGACGATCGGCACCTCGTCGATCACGAGCGAGGCAAGCCCGCCGGTCGCGATCACCGTCACGGCGCCCGGGTCGTCCGGCGACAGTTCGGCCGCCATCCGCCGCGCGATCCCCTCCACCTGCCCAGCGAACCCGTAGACGATCCCGGACTGCAGCGCCTCGACCGTATTCTTGCCGATCACCCGCGGCGGCCTGGTCAGCTCGACCTTGAGCAGCTGCGCCGCGCGCCGCGAGAGCGCGTCGACGGAGATCTCGATGCCGGGTGCGAGCGCCCCGCCGACGAACTCTCCCTTCGCGCTCACCGCGTCGAAGTTGGTCGACGTGCCGAAGTCGACGACGATCGCGGGCCCGCCGTACAGGTGCACGGCCGCGAGCGAGTTCATGATCCGGTCGCTGCCGACTTCCTTGGGGTTGTCCATCCTGATGGGCACCCCGGTCTTCACCCCGGGCTGGACGATCACGGACGGCACCTCGGGGAAGTACCTGCGGACCATCTCGCGCATCTCGTGCAGCACGGACGGGACCGTGGAGCACAGCGAGATCCCCGAGAGGTCAGGCTCCTTGACGACGCTGGACCGTGCGAGCAGCCCGTGCAGCAGGGCGGCGATCTCGTCCGCCGTCCGGTCGGGAACGGTCGCGACCCGCCAGTGCTCGACGATCGTGTCCCCCTGGAACACGCCGAGCACCATGTTGGTGTTGCCGATGTCAATCGTCAGCAGCATGTCGTTCCGCTCCGAAATCCACAATGACGTTGTCGATAAGCCGAGTGGTCCCGACCCGCGCGGCGATAGCGAGCACAGCCGTCCCCCCGTGGGGGCGGAGTGGGGGGTCGTCCCCCCGGGAGATGAGCGCATAGCTGCGCGCGTCGGCCAGCGCTAGGTAGTCCACGCGTGGTGCCGCCGCAGCGTCATCAAGCGCGGGTGCGTCGAGCACCGCCTGCGCGGCCGCCAGGACCGCGCCAGGACCGCCCGACGCGGCCGCCGCGCCTACGGCGAGCGCCCGGTGCAGCACGGGCGCGACGGCCCGCTCCTCGGGCGACAGGTACTTGTTCCTGCTCGACAGGGCAAGCCCGTCAGCGGCCCGCACCGTGGGGACCGCCTCGATCTCGATGCCGAGCCCGAAGTCCGCGGACATCCTGCGCACGAGCACCAGCTGCTGCGCGTCCTTCTGCCCGAAGACCGCGATGTCCGGACGCACCAGGCTGAAGAGCTTGAGCACGACCGTGAGCACGCCGCGGAAGAACCCGGGCCTGAACTCCCCCTCAAGGATCTCCCCGGTCGGCCCTGGGTCCACCTTGACGAGCTGTTCCTGCGGGTACATCTCCGTGACCGACGGCGCGAATACGAGGTCCACGCCCTCGGCCTCGCAGGCGACCAGGTCCGCGTTCAGGGTGCGCGGGTACTTGTCGAGGTCCTCGTTCGGCGCGAACTGGAGCGGGTTGACGAAGATCGAGACCACGACCGTCCCACCAGGGCCGGCCAGCTCGCGCGCCCGGCGCAGCAGCGCCAGGTGGCCGTCGTGCAGCGCACCCATCGTGGGCACGAGAACGACCGGCGCGGCGAGCTTTTCGTGCGCGGAAGCAAGCTCGACGCGGGTGTTGGCGATGATCATCGATGCTCTCCAAGCACGTCGAGAAGGCGTTCGGCGTCGCTGGCGCTGAGCATCCCGGCGGCGAGCGCGCGGTCGGCGGTCAGCCGGGCGAGGGCGCGGTAGACGGGAAGCGCGGCCGGCTCGTGCGCCCCGATCGCCGCGACGTGGGCGGCCACGGTGCCGTCGTCGCCGCGCGCCACCGGCCCGGTGAGGCCGGCGTCGCCGAACCGCAGCGCGTTGTCGAGCGCGGCGCCGAGCAGCGGGCCGAGCATCCGGTTCGGGTTTTCCGCGCCCGCCTCGCGCAGCAGGCTCGCCGCCTGGGAGACGAGGGTGACCAGATGGTTGGCGGCGAAGGCAAGCGCCGCGTGGTACAGGGCGCGGTTTTCCTCGGGGATGAACACCGGCTCGCCGCCCATCTCGATCACGAGGGCCTCGGCGGCCGGCCGCAGCTGGTCGGGCGCGGTGACGCCGAAGCT
>Ga0207707_10004233_pt1 | contig 12699 bp, 12 predicted proteins | sample KBSC83BmetaG_FD_184336 | JGI IMG/M metagenome (GOLD analysis project Ga0207707, IMG submission 184336) | Corn rhizosphere microbial communities from Kellogg Biological Station, Michigan, USA - KBS C8-3B metaG (SPAdes) (version 2) | ecosystem: Host-associated > Plants > Roots > Rhizosphere ... | reverse complement strand
AAGCACTTGCAGGTGCCCGGCCAGCACAAATGCATCTACTCGTGTCGCCACCGCTGGCGCAATGCACGCGAGCAGCTCGAGATCTTCGTCGCTGTACCGCTGGTCCTGTGAGGATCCGATCAGCATTGCGCCGACTAGCCGGTCCCCCATGTCCAGGCGGACACCCGCCACCGACCGCATGGCTGGGCGGCCGGCCACCGGCGGCATCGCGACCGGGTCGCCGGGTACGCCTTCGAATACGATGGTTCGCGCATTGGCAAAGAGGCCGGCCAGATCCACTTGCGCGCGCGGCACCACCAGGTCGGGATCCCCCCAGAGCGGTCCACCCGGATGCTGCCCCAGGCGGTACCACTGTTCGTTGGATGAGCCCGGCACCAGCAGTTCCAGTCGCTCGTGCATGATGGCGCTTGCCAGCGTGGCGCTCAACCGGTCGGAGAGGTCGCGCGGAGTGCCGGCGTCCGCAGCCAGCGTCGCGATGTCGCTGATCAGCTCCAGCGTCTCGCGCGCGGTGCGTTCCGCGCGAGGCGATTCGTTGGCGCGCCAGCGCCGGGCCAGCCGACCGAGCGTTGCCGCGAGCGCGTCGGCGGCGAGTTGCGCAGCGGCGCGCTCCCGTGGCCCATGGCGGTCGGCCGCCAGCGCGGCGAACATCAGCAGGCCCACCTCCATGCCTTCGTCACTCGCCACCACACAGGTGGTGGAGCGATATCCGGCATCGCGCACGATATCTTCCAGCAGGGCGAGCTGCCCGCGACCGACACTGGGCGGTTCCGGTACAGCCAGATTGTCGGCGGCAAGCGCATCGGGACCCAGCAGTACGGAGCCGCCCGCGGCGGGATACAGCCAGAAGCCGAAAAGGTCGTGAGGAATCTCGCTGGCGAGTGAAACCGACAACGCCTCGTGCCAGGTGACCCGTGTGCTCTCATCGGCCGGGTCCTCTCCCGGGCGAAGCAGAGGCACGAGCGGCCCTTCCCCGATGAACTGGAGCGGGACTTTGGCCTCCGGGGGCGCTTCGTCGGCGGACATGGTGCAGCCACAAGCGCAGGAGCCGTGCCCCGTGCCCCGGCGTGGCCATCGCCGGCAACTATATGTGCTTCAATGACTTGGAAAGATCGGCACCGGCCGCCGCATTCGGTATGGCGAGGCCAACTCCGTATTTCGCAACAGGATACCCGCGTCCGGCCATGTCCCGGCGCCATGAGAGGAGCTCAAGGATGCAGCGAGTCACCTTGCAGATCAGTGGCATGTCGTGCGGTCATTGTCTCAAGACTGTGAGCGATGCGCTCCGCGCAGCGCCGGGGGTGCAGGAGGTTCGCTCGGTCGAGATGGGTCGGGCGGAGGTTGCCATTGACGAGTCCGCCACGTCCGCAGGGCGGATCGCCGACGCGGTGACCCGGGCCGGTTATCCGGCGGAAGCGGTCACGCTGTCCTGATCCCGGCGGCGTGTGATTCGCCGTTTTCCGGTCTAGCTCAGCAGGTCGGTCAGCCCGGCGGTCCGCAGCAGCCGCACATAGCGCGAATCCCGTTCGAGGCCATGGCGATCATAGGGAAAATCGGTCAGGAGGCGGCGCAGCCGTCCAGGCCGGTGGTAGTAGCTCCGCTCCACCCAGTCCATCGCCTTGCTCCAGTCGCCCAGTTCCGCGTGCAGGATGATCAGCCGGTCAGCCAGCTGGCGGCTGGTGCGTTCCTCGGAGAAGGGATCGCCAGTTGCGGCGGCTTGCTCCAGCGCGACAAGGTCGCGGCGCAGATCCCGCTCGCGCGCGATCAGCCAGCCCTCCTGCCTGCTTTCCGCCTCCAGCAATGCTGCGCGCTCGTGTTCGCCGCGGACACCCAGAAGCGTCCGGCGCGCATCAAGGGCTTCTTCGTGCCGGCCGGCACGGTGAGAGCTCATCTCCAGGCGCTCGAGTGCCGCCTCGTATCCGGGCGCCAGCCGGAGAGCCTCGCGCAACGGTGCGATGGATTCATCGTACCGGCCCAGCGCCATCAGGATATCGCCGAGGCCCACCCGCTGGAACGGTGCCTCCGGCGCAAGGCTGACAGCGACTCGCATCTGTTCCAGCGCCTCGGGCAGCCGGCCGGCAATCTTGAGCCAGACGGCCAGGAAGCGCCGTCCAGTGGTGTCATCGGGTGCCAGTTCCACGCCGCGCCGCAGCTCGCGGCCGGCTTCGTCGGTGTCGTCCTCCCAGTACAGGAAATGAATTCCCAGCCAGATATGGACATCGCCCAGATTGTCATCCAGCGCGAGCGCCTGGAGCCGAAGTTCCTGGGCGCGCCGAAAGGCGGGTTCGCGCTCGGTGAATCCCCGTGCTCCCTGCACCGTGTACACCGACGCAAGGTGGATCATGGCGAGGGCGTTCGATGGCATGAGCGCAAGGGCCTTCTCGAGATAGACCTTGGCCATTTCAAGTCGGGGGCGCATGCGCTCACCACCCTGCACGGCATTGGTCCAGAGGTCCCGGCCCTGGTTGATGAGCCTGGCCACCTCGTCCGGCACCCCAGCGCGACCCTCGGCCGCCGCCGTGACGGGTCGCTGCATGCGGACCGTGGTGGCCGGTTGCGGAGTCGAGTCATGCAATTCACGCAGCGCGCCGAGGACCTCCGCTGCACTGGCGGGACGATCGTCGGGCGACTTGGCCATCAATTGCCGACAGAGCGTGTCGAGGCGGTGGTCCAGCTCGGGACGTATGGAGCGGACCGCCGGTATCGGCGCCAGCAGGTGTGCGGCAAGCAGGGCCGCGGCACTGGGGCGGTTATAGGGCGGCTGCCCTGTGAGCAGCTCGAACGCCACGCAACCGAGGCTGTACAGGTCGGCTCGGCCATCGGGGCGTTCGCCCGAGCACTGCTCCGGGCTGATATACGACGAACTTCCGATGACGAGACCCGGTTGCGTGAGGTTGCCCAGCACCGCGCCGGTGCTCACGGCGATGCCGAAGTCCGCCAGGATTGCCCGGCCCCCATGCCAGAAGATGTTCTCGGGCTTGAGGTCCCGGTGCACGACACCCAGGCCGTGCGCGTAGGCCAGTGCCTCGGCAAGGTCGGACAGGATGCGGATCACATCCACTGACGGGAGCGATCCCTGGCCGGCCAGACGATCCCGCAGCGTGCCGCCGTTGATGAACGGCATCACGTAGTAGAGCGATCCCTCGCTCTCGCCCGAGTCGAACAGCGGAACGATGTTGGGATGGACCAGCCGCGCGGTGAGATGGATTTCGCGATGGAAGCGGTCGGCGCCAATGGCCGTGGATGCTTCGGCCGTCAGCACCTTGATGGCCACCGGCCGGTCCAGCAACTGGTCATGGGCCAGAAGTACCTGGCCCATGCCCCCACGCCCGAGCTCCCGCTCCACTGTGAAGCGATCAGACAGCACGGGGCTGCTCCATCAGGGCTGCAGGGGACGGGGGCAAGGCCATAGGTTCCTGGACGGGATGTCCTGAAGTTACGGTGCACCGGAAGGGGCGTCCATCCCGCAACTTGCCGGAGGAGCGCCCCTCAACCGCGACCAGATTCGTCCCGTCGCTTCGAGGTGGCGGCATCCAGCTCCGCGCGAATGTCCGCCAGGAGCGGGGGCGTGCCAGTGTAGTCGCGTCCGTACCCGAGATTGAATCCGTAGTCGAAGCCCGGTGGATTCATTCCCTGCGTGTGCTGCAAGATGGTTTCCAGCTTGTCCAGCCCCTTGGCAAGCCGTGCCTCCGCGGTGGAGCCCGACTCGTATTCGTCCCACAACTCGATGATCTCGTCCTGGCTTGCCTTCGGAAGTGATTGGATCACCGTGAGCAGGTCCTGCCGCTCTTCTGTCGCCTTGCCAGCAGGAAGGCCTGCCTGGTCAGGAGCCGGTACGTCGCCGCGGATGATCTCACCCAGATCGTGGATGAGGCACATCTTGAGCAGCCGGGCGATATCCACCTCGGGAAAGCGCGGATGCAGCACCATGGCCATGAGACACAGCCGCCAGGTGTGCTCGGCGACGCTTTCCTGCGTCCCGGCCGAGGTCCACGCATTGCGGGTGGTGGCCTTGAGGCCCTCCGCCGCACGGAGAAAGTCGAGGATGCCGATGATATCGGGAGGCGCTGACATCACCGAATTCTAATGCCTGGGCTTGCCTGGAACGGTGCCGCCGGTAAACTCCCGGCATGCGTACCATGCCGCTGGTGATCCTGATGCTGTTGTTGGCCGATCCGGCGGTCGCGCAGGTGCCGGACTCGGCCCCGCGCGATAGTTCGCAGGTGCCCGTACTCCCCGACCTCACGGTCATTACCCGCGCGCCGGTGCCTCGCTGGCGGCTTCCGCGTGCGGTGGGGGTACTCGACTCGACGGCGCTGCGCCGCGGCAGGTCCGGATCCGGACTGGCCGAGTCGCTGAATGACCTGCCAGGCATCCTGGTGGCCGATCGCGGCAACTATTCGCTGGACCAGCGCATTTCGATTCGCGGGGCGGGCAGCCGGGCCGCCTTTGGCACACGCGGTGTAACCGTGCTGCTGGACGGCATCCCCCAGACACTCCCCGATGGCCAGAGCCAGCTGTCCAACGTGGATCCGGGCGAGATTGACCGGGCGGAGGTCCTTCGAGGTTCGTCCTCGGCACTCTATGGCAATGGCGCGGGCGGTGTGGTGAGCCTCATGTCCGCGGTCGCTGCCGACGCTCCATTGGCGGGCCGGGCGAAGCTGGTGGGTGGTGCCTACGGGTTGCTCCGGTGGCAAGGCTGGGGTAGCGCGCGTCGCGGACCATTGAGCGGAACGATATCGCTCTCGCGCACCACCGTGGACGGATTCCGCGAGCACAGTGCGGCGGACCTCCGTCAGCTGAGCCTGAGTGGCGTCTACGACGGTGCTGGCACACAACTCCGGGTTCACTTTCGCGCTGCCGACGATCCCATGGCGCAGAATCCCGGCGCGCTGACCTTTGCCGAGTATGCCGCGCAGCGGAATGCCGCCGCCTCGAACAACGTGCTGCGGGATGCCGACAAAGCTGTCACCCAGCAACAGCTCTCCATTCAGCTCGTGCATGGGGCAGCCGCCGGCGACGTGTATGATTTCACGGTGTTCGGGACGTTGCGCAGCCTGAACAATCCGCTGGCAAGCAATACCCTGGTGCGCATCGGTCGCCGGACCGGGGGCGCACGCGCCCTCGCCACACATCATCTCGGTGGCAGTTCCGCTCCCGTGCTCACGCTGGGGATGGACGCACAATGGCTGCGGGACGACCGCGGCAACTTTGTGCCGGGCCACGACCCCGCCGACACCACGCTGCTGCAGCTTGAATACGTCACCGAAGCCGGCCCGTTTGCGCACACCACCTGGTCACCAGCCCAGCACTGGCTGGTCGAAGCCGGCGCGCGCTATGACGCGGTGAAGTTCAGGGTGCGAGACCGCTTTCTCGCCGACGGTTCCGATGACTCCGGCGACCGGACCATGCGTGCATGGAGCGGCAGCGCCGGCATCAGCCGGGAACTCGGCGCGGGGCTTGTTCCCTACGCCAGTCTCTCAACCGCTTATGAGACACCAACCACCACCGAGCTCGCCATCCAGCAGAGCGGTGCCGGCGGCTTCAACCCCGACCTCGGCCCGCAGCGAACCACCACGCTGGAGGCAGGCGCGCGCGGCTCCGCGCACGCGGTGACCTGGTCGCTCGCCCTGTATCAGTCGTGGATTCGGGATGCTGTGGTGCCCTTCGAGGAATCCAGTGGCCGCTCGTTCTATACCAATGCCGGCCAGATCAGCAACCGTGGCATCGAAGCAGGAGCGACCGTCCGGCTCGCGCGCGGATGGACGGCACTGGCAGCCTGGACGGGGTCCCACTTTCGCTTCACAGAGTATCGGCTTGTCGCCGGCAGCGATTCCAGCACATTCAATGGCAACGAGCTGGCCGGTGTCCCAGGATCATTCCTGCGGCTGGGAATCCGCGGGAGCGCCGGCTCGGGCTGGGTGGCATTGGATCAGACGCTTTCAGGCAGCATCTGGGCTGACGATGCCAACAGCATCAATGTGGCAAGCTGGCACACGACCAATCTGCGCGCCGGCTGGGACTTTCTGCTGGGGCGTACCCGGCTCGCCCCGTTCGCCGCCATCAATAACCTCTGGAATTCGCGGTACGTAGGGTCGGTGACCATCAACGGCAGCGGCGGACGGGTCCTGGAGCCATCGCCGGGACGGAATATCTACGTGGGACTCGAAGCCAGCACCAGAAGCGCAATCCCCTAGGGGCACGACAGGCCGTGCCCCTGCTACGCGCCTTCCACCTTCCATCCACCGTCCAGCAGTGGCACCGTAGCGCATGCGGGGCCGCCATCGCGCGCCGTGCCCTGCACCGTGACCACAAGCTTGCCGTCAGGCCTGCGAGCCAGTTCGGCAAGCTGTTGCCCGCTGATTCCGCCGAGCGGGAGCTTCATCCGGCGGAACATTTCGCGCTTGCCCGCGATCTCGCCACTCCAGCTCAGATAGACGAACCGTGTCGACGGCGGTCCGAATGCAAACGGCCCAAGGAAGACCGGCGTTGCCGAGTTCTCCTTGAGCCGCAACTCTCCGTCCACCTCTGCGGTGCCGTCCGACAGGAGGCGCGCGGGAAGCACCTCGTCCTTCTTCTGGATGCCAAGCTCGATGCTGCGGTGCGGGCCGCAGCTGGCCGGCGGCAGGTGCGTGACCCGAACGGTGAACCGCACTGTCACGGCGACGGCAGCCTGCGCCGAGGGATCACGCTGATTCCGGCGTGGCGATTGACGCCGGACGGCTTCCGATCCACCCCGCAATGGCCAGGGCCAGGAACGGCAGCACGACGAACGTACCGAGCATCGTCGGCAGGATGGCCTTGGCCTGTGCCAGCGCAATCAGGGCGCCAAAGCTGCATGACCAGGCGAGGGCGCGGCTGATGCCCTGTGGATCGAGCGGCCGGCGAGACAGTGTCCAGAGTACAGCGCCGAGCACCACCAGCGCCGCACCGAAGATGCGCAGCAGCGCGAAGCCGGACCAGCTGGTCATGGAAGCGGCATCGCCCGGCACTGCCGGCGGCACCACCGACCCGGACACCAGACTGAACAGCATCGGCGCCCAACCCACCAGCGTGAGGCCCGCCAACAGCACGCCGATTGCCACCACGCTATTCGCTTTGCGCATCAGAACCCCCGAGTGAGAGAGAGCCAACCAGCCAAGGATTCACGGATCACTGGCCGGGCGGCGCCTCACCGGCCAGCGCGATTTCACCATCAATATTCAGCGCTTCCAGATGCCCCGGAATCGTGAGCGTGGCGCGCACTGGCAGCGTCTCGGTGCCCTTGAGCGAACCCTGCTTGAGGCCGGCGGCCACCGCGCGCTCGATCTCCCGTTGCGCCGTGATGCCGAAGCGCTTGAGAAACTTGCGCAGCTCGAGATTGAAATGTTCGTCATTCATAGGGGTCAGGGGTCAGGGGTCAGGGGCTCGGGGCTAGGGGCTAGGGGCTGAAAGTTAAGACCGGGGGCTTGAATCCCAAACTCCGGGTGCTACCCTCATCCCTATCCCCCAAACCCTAACCCCCGGGCTCTTCCTCCACCATGCTCTTCGTAGACAACCAGGACGTCACCGACGCCCGGCTCAACCTCGCCCTCGAGAATACGTCCTCCGCAACAAGATGACGGATGAGGACATTCTCCTCTTCTACGTCAACCGCCCGTCCATCATCATCGGCCGGAACCAGAACACCATCGAGGAAATTGACCCGGATGTGGTGGCGGCCCGCCAGATCCAGGTGGTCCGCCGCATCTCCGGCGGTGGTGCGGTCTACCATGACCTCGGCAACCTCAACTTCAGCTTCATGACCCGCGACGTGCATGGCCGCTTCAACCGCTACGACACGTTCAACGGTCCTGTCGTCGAGGTGCTGCGCGGGCTCGGCGTTCCCGCCGAACTGAGTGGACGGAACGATATCCTGGCGGGGGGGCGGAAGATTTCGGGCAACGCCCAGTTTGCCAGCGCCGGGCGGATGTTCAGTCATGGCACCCTGCTACTCAACGCCAACCTGGATGACGTGACCGCGGCACTCCGCCCCAAGCCGGGGAAGCTGGAATCCAAGGCGATGAAGTCGGTGAGAAGCCGGGTCGCCAACATCAGTGAATTTCTTGCCTCGCCGCTGGACGTGCGCGAGCTGCGGGAGCTGATCCTCGATCGCATTTTCGGCACCCGTGATCGAACCAGGATCCCCCAGCTGGTGCTGACTGAAGCCGACTGGAATGGCGCGCGGCAGCTCTTCACCGAGCGCTACGATAACTGGGACTGGAACTACGGCCGCAGTCCGGCCAGCAATCTCCAGCGCGCCGTCCGGTTCCCCGCCGGTGAGATCGACATGCGGGTTGATATCCGGGACGGACGCATCGCCGCCATGCGGCTGTTTGGCGACTACATGGGCAGCGGTGACGTGAGCGAGGTCGAGCAGCGGCTGGTGGGCCTGCCCTATGACCGCGACGCGATTGTCGCTGCACTGGCGGATGCGGACCTGGGCGTGTATTTCGGGAGAATCAGCAGAGACGAGGTGCTCGAGGTGATTTGTCCGTAGGAGCTGAAGAGTTAGGGGCGATAACTCAACTCTCCCCCCACCACCTGCGCCGCGGAGGTCCATGGGTGCGGCACAGTCTTGCCCGGTCCCATGATATGCAGCACCTCGAACCCCGCCCACTTCATCGCGTCCGCGATCATCGAGCGATGGCAGCGCCACCAGACCGCCTCGGCGCACATGATGGCCGTGGTCACCGCGCAGGTGATGCTGGCAAGCTCATCGAGCCCTTCGGCAAACGCTTCTGTCTCCATGTAATCGGCATAGCCGCGGAATGCGGGATGGCGCCAGGCGGTATTCACCGAGTCGGGCGACACCTTTCGCCGGCCGCCCAGTTCCGGCATCCAGAAGTAATCAATTCCCGCACGCTCGACGCTTTCACGCAGCGCTTCCTTCCCGAACTGAGGCACGCGCCGAGACCCGGGAATGCTTCGCACGTCAGCGAGGAGCTCGATCCTGTGCTCCGCCAACAAGGCAAGGAACTCCTCGATGCTGCGGGTCGAATGGCCGATGGTGAAGAGCGTGCTCAAAATACCGTCACCAGCGCAACGCAGAGCAGCCCGTAGATCACGATCGCCATCCAGAACTGGCCAGGTGACGAGTCGCGCTCGTAGACTCGGCTGCCCCACCCTGCTCTCACCTTGACCGAGCCGGACGAGAGGCACTGCACGATGTAGAGCGCGAGGAGGGCGCCCACGAACTTGAAGAAGAGGTGAGTCACTTCAGGACTCCTGCCTTGGCGAGCGGAGGCGATGGACCAGCAGCCCAACGATTGCGCCCGGGACAGCGTAGAATGGAGAATGCCAGGTGCTGAGCGCCAATTCGAAAGGGAAGAAATTATGGCAGACCCGCGACCCGCGACTTACGACTCTCGACTTACGACTTACGACCATGCGATATACAATCCCTCACCCCCGTCACACCGGACACCGCTCATGCGCACACTGTTGTCGAGTGCGGCTGCTGCCGCGCTGCTGTTGGTCGCCCAGCCACTGACGGCTCAAGGCTCCTTTGCCACCTCAAACCCCGTGTTGCAGCGCATCTGGACCATCGGCATGGACAGTTCCATGACCGAGCCGCTCGCACGGACGCTGTTCGATTCGCTCGGGCCCCGGCTGACGGGATCGCCCGATCAGCGGCGCGCCAATGACTGGCTGGTAAAGACGTACACGAGCTGGGGGATCCAGGCAAAGAATGAGCAGTACGGCACCTGGCGAGGCTGGCGTCGCGGCTATTCGCACATTGACCTGATCTCACCACGGGTGCGCTCGCTCGAAGGCACCATGCTCGCGTGGAGCCCCGGCACGGGCAAGAAGGATCTCACCGCCGGCACCATCATCCTGCCCAAATTCAAGGATTCGACCGAATTCGTGGCCTGGCTGCCAAAGGCCAAGGGTAAGTTCGTCCTGGTGGCCCCTGGCCGCCAGACCTGCCGCCCCGCCGCCGACTGGAGGGAGAACGGGACGCCTGAGTCAGTGGCACGCATGGCCGCGCAGCGCCAGGCGTTGCTCGACGACTGGCGGGACCGCATTGCCGCAACCGGCTACAGTCTTGCCCTGGGCACCGGCTCGCTCGGCGTCCGGATGGAGCAGGCCGGGGTGGCGGGCTTCCTGACCTCCCGTCCCAAGGATGGCTGGGGCACCATCGAGATTTTCGAGACCTACGACACCATCGCACCGGCTGTGGCGCTGAGCTGTGAGGACTACGGACTGGTGTTCCGTCTCACCGAGGACAACCGGAACCCGCAGGTCCGCATGAATCTCGACGCCGACCTGCTCGGCGAGCAGCCCGTCTTCAATACCATCGCGACTATTCCGGGCTCCAGCAAGAAGAACGAGTACGTCATGCTGTCCGCCCACTTCGATTCGTGGGATGGTTCGTCTGGCGCCACTGATAATGGCACTGGCACGCTCACCATGATGGAAGCGATGCGGATCCTGAAGCTGGTCTACCCGCACCCCAAGCGGACCATCCTGGTGGGTCACTGGAGCAGTGAAGAAGAAGGACTGGTCGGATCGCGCGCCTACACCGAGGACCATCCCGAGGTAGTGAAGGGCCTGCAGGTGCTGCTCAACCAGGACAATGGCACCGGCCGGATTGTCCGTGCCGGCGGCGGTGGCCTGCCCGACGCAGCGGCACACCTCCAGCGCTGGATTGACTCGCTGCCACCGGTGTACAAAACCCAGATCAACTTCGGCGGCGCTGGCCTCCCGGGCGGCGGCGGCAGCGATCACGCCTCCTTCTCGTGCTATGGCGCGCCTGCGGTCGAGCTGGGTGGCCTCGGCTGGGACTACGGCGACTACACCTGGCACACCAACCGTGACACCTATGACAAGGTTGTGTTCGATGACCTCAAGTCGAACGCGACCCTCTTTGCCATGCTCGCGTATCTCGCGTCGGAGGACCCCCAGACCATCACCCGTGAGCGGGTGGACCTCAAGGCGATAGCCGCCGCTCGGGAAGCGCTGGCCGATTCTGCCAGAGCCAATCCCGCCGACTCGGCACTGGCTCGGCGCGCAGGACTGGGCCGCGGTGGTCGGCAGTTCCGCGTGCCCACCGAGTGGCCGGCTTGCGAGAAGGCGCCGAGGAGCACGAATCCGAGGCTGAAGTAGTCGCAGGTCGTCGGTCGTCGGTCGTCAAAAGCCCGTGACGACCGTCGACCGTTGACTGACGACCTTGCTCACCAGTGCGGCAATCTCTCCGGCATCTCGGCCAGCTCCCACGCCGTGACGGCGACCGCCGTTGCGGCCTGGGTCAGCTGGTCCGGCCTTACCCGGTCGAAGGTATCGAACTGGCTGTGGTGGGTGACGCTGAAGTAATCCAGCGCATCCTGGATCGCGAAGAACGCCGGCACGCCGGCGTCGGTGAAGGACGCGTGGTCCGAATCGCCGGAGCGCTCCAGGGGCAACTCGTTGACACCCAGATCATTGAGCGGGGCGATGGCGCTGGCCATCAACCTGCGTGAGTCTTCCCGCCCCTGCAGCGCCCACCCTCGCACCTTGCCGGTGCCCAGATCGAGAATCAGCACGCCCTGAATCTTGTCCAGCTCGGCCTTGTGGGTTTCGACGTACGCCTTTGAGCCCCAGTGTCCCTCCTCTTCGCCCGAAAAGAGCACCACGCGGATGGTGCGCCTGGGGGTGAGACCTGCCGCCTTGATGCCGCGCAGCGCCTCCATCACGGCCGCCACACCGGTGCCGTTGTCGGTGGCGCCGGTGCCAAGATCCCATGAGTCAATGTGGCCGCCGATGATGACGACCTCGTCGGGATGCTCGCTGCCCCGGAGCTCGCCGATCGTATTGTATTGCTGAACCGGTTTGGCGGACGTGGTGCTGGGCAGGTTGAGTTCGATGCGTACGTGCTCGCCGCGCTCAACCGAACGCCGGAGCTGGAGATAGTCCTTCTGCGCCACGAAGGCAAAGGGAATCTGCGGTGTCCAGTCCCCCAGGCGCCAGACCGGGCCGCCTGTGAGTACCATGCCCTCACTCTTGCCGGCATTGGCAAGGAAGGCCAGTGCCCCTTCGTCCCGCATGGCCTGCGCCAGCTTGACGCGCAACGCGCGGTACGCAATGCTGTCCGCGCCCAGCGGAGGCATCTCGCCAAACGTGACGATCTTCCCCTTGAATTGCCCGATGAACTTCTCCAGATCGGCGCTGGTCTTGCCACCGACCACCATGAAATCTCCCCGAACCGTCCCCTTGGTTGGCGCCGACCAACCTGCCGCAGCCAGCTCGAGCGACTTCCCGTTCTGGGTCAGGAGCCTGGCAGTGGCCTCTCCGCGCGTCCACGAACGGCCGAACTCGTACCCTTCCTGGTGCACATTCACCGCGCCCATGGCCGTGAGGGTGCTCTCGGCCCAGGCGTGCGCGTGAGCAATCTGGGGCGAGGTGGTCAGCCGCGGGCCGATCACGTCGCTCAGGTACTCCACGTTCTTCACCGCCTGCTGGTGTTCGGCGATCTCCCGGATGATGCGCGCGGTAGCAGTGGTATCGGAGGCGGCGACCGCGGTTGCCCCCGGACGCGACGCCGGAGGCGGGGCCTGTGCGGAGAGCGGAGCGGCGAGAAGGACGAGAGCGAGCAGGAGTCGGATCATGAGTCGGCCTTGAAAGTGATGGGTCGTCAGTCGTCAGTCGTCGGGCGCCCGTCGTCAGTCGGGTCATTCCGGGCGCAGTGAGGAATCTGGCTGACGA
>Ga0207707_10004232_pt1 | contig 12699 bp, 10 predicted proteins | sample KBSC83BmetaG_FD_184336 | JGI IMG/M metagenome (GOLD analysis project Ga0207707, IMG submission 184336) | Corn rhizosphere microbial communities from Kellogg Biological Station, Michigan, USA - KBS C8-3B metaG (SPAdes) (version 2) | ecosystem: Host-associated > Plants > Roots > Rhizosphere ... | reverse complement strand
AAGAAAACAACGCGCCTGCCGGCAGTGCCGGGAATCGGATTCACCCGCCCTCGCAGTGGCACCGCCATACCCGCAATGATGAGGGCGACCACGGCAGCAATCGGATGGAACAGAAGAGTCAGGAACCAGTTGTAATCGAAGGAGCTGAAATACTCGAACGCGATTCCCAAGTGCGAAAAAGCGTTGGCGGCGGTGTTGACCGTGACCCGATCCTCGAACAGGTAAAGCGGGAGGAAGAGAACGAGCAGCACGATCAATCCCTTGATCGACGCCAATCGGTCCGCCGCTCGCCCGACTCGCGCCGGCAGGCGAGGAACTATCCGTTCCCATGGGGCAAACACGACGTATAGAGGAAAGATCGTGATGAAGCCGATGTTGAGCATCAGCAGGTTGATGAGATGAAACATGACGGCGATGAACAGATACGCCCGGAACAGCCCGCGTCGCGCCAGCGAAAATATGAAGCTGGTCTCGAACGTCACCGCCGTGAGATCCATGCCCTCCCAGACGAGCGGGTTATGGATGCTCATCGCCAGTGGCGCCAACAATCTCCTGCGGCCAAGCCGGTACCATCCGGTGACCAGCCAGCTGCGCGCACCCTGCGTCGTAAGATCGAAGTCCGCCCATACGAGCAACTTGGGAAAGCCGGCGCTGAAGAACCCGAATCCAAGCAGTAGCGCCATCAAACTGAGTGGCCACGCGTGCAGGCGCGGCGCGCCTCGCCGAGCCTTGGCATCGATCGAATAGGTCTCCCCCCAACCGGAGAAGGCCATTACCGCCGGCGTGATCACGGAGAGGATGGTGTGATCGATGAGGCCGAACGAGTATCGGAACGAATTGCCAAGAATCCACGCCGCCGAAAGCAGAATCGACGACGCTTTCGTCTTGAAGCCCACCAGCACGAAGATCAGCAGGACACAGATGACGAGATCGAGTGTGTGCGTGACGAATGTGGATGGAAACGTCGCGAACAGGTTGGCGATGCTGAGCGACGGCGGATAAAAGAACCCGGGTGGGTTTCTGCTGATCCACGAAAACGTGGGAATGCCGGTGAGCAGAAAGAAACCGGCGAAGAAGATTCTGCTGAGGGCGAGTCCTTCGGCCGTGGCAGGCAGAAAACCGTGAATCCAGCGATCCAGTCGAAGGCCGAGCGTCGTCATCTTGTGGCCCCGACGAGGTCGACCGTCATATCAGACTGTAACTCCTTCTGCTGACGGGCTGGGACTTCGCTGTAGTACGTGGTGACCGCGTAGGTCAATATGTGGATGCGAACCGCATCGATGCCGAGTGTTTGACGCAGTCTGTCCCGCAGCCACGCACGCGTCGCTTCGAGTTGCGCCTGAGTCCTCGGACGTCCAAGCGGGATTCGGCGTCCGGTGCCGGGTACTGGGAGATGCCGCACCATGCGATCTCTATTGATGCCAAATCCCGTCTCCACGACATAAGGGTGATAGTCGCTCGGAACGGCGTCGAGAATCGTTCCCGCCGAAAATGGGTATTTGCGCCCGCTGGAATCCTCGGCGAAGCACTCCGTATCAAGGCCGGTGTAACTGCCAACGCTTTTCAGCAGGCTTGCTCCCGAGGGAAGCAGGATCGCGGGATACGGCTCGGTATCGTTACGGAGCTTCAGCTGAAAAAGAAGACACGGCACCAACACGATAAACAGAAGTCGGATACGCCAGTCGTGTTCGTCGGTTGTCTGCTTCATTAGATGGATGCGGACGGAGCGTATCAGGAGTTCGAGATGTTGTCGCGAGACTATGGCGACCTCGCGAGGAACACGCTAGCTCGATCCATCTGTCTCAGTTGCTGCAGAGCTTGTGCAAAAGATGTTTGCCATCGCTGCAAACGATTGTCGCGGGGTTAAGCTCGGCCGCGACGACCAAACCTGTGGCATGAATGCCGCATGTGTTGCGCGAGCGCGACACTAAGCAGCGCCCCAAACACAAGGCACCTCGTGAACACGAGTCGTCGTGGTTACGCCGGGCTACTAATAGTTGGCTGGCTCATCCTCTCCTGCACTGTCGGTGATAGAGTGCTCGGGCCGGCTTCGTCCGTCGATGTGCCGCTCGCAGCCGCATACGACATGACGACGGGCTACACGGAATCCTTCACCGGCGTGGCCGCCCCGCTCTCCGGGACATGGACCCAACAACGCACGTCCGGCACGGTCAACAGAAATGGTTCTGGAGTCGGCGTCGGGTCCGTTGACGGCCTCGATCTGTTTGCGTATTGGAGCGCAAATCCGGTCAGCAACGATCAATACTCGCAGGTAAGAATCGTCGGCGGCTTGTCCAGCAACACCCAATTCGTAGAGCTCGTCGTCCGCGCCAGCGGGAACACCGATGGCACGTACACTGGCTACGCGTTTTACAGCGACGGTCTCGCGGACCAGTGGCACACCGCGCTCGACAGGGTCAAGAACGGCACCTGGACTGCCCTCAAGACATTTCCGACGACGTTCGCTCCCGGTGATGTCATGAAGATCAGCGCCATCGGAACGACCATCACCTGCTACAAGAATGGCGTCGCAATCGGCAGCGTTACCGATGCCGGACTGACGAGCGGCGCACCAGGCGTCGGTGTGTACGGAAGCAGAGCCACGTTCGATGACTGGCAGGGCGGACCCGTACTAACCACTGTGGCACCGGTGGCGACAGTGGCGGTGACTCCCGCGTCGGCGAGCATCGTCGCCGGTACCACAAAACAACTCACCGCGACCGCGAAGGACGCGAGCAACAACGTTCTCACTGGTCGTGCTGTCACCTGGGCTTCCAGCAATACGGCGGCGGCGACGGTTGACGCGAATGGCCTCGTGACGGCGGTCGCGGCAGACACTGCAACGATTACCGCGACGAGCGAAGGCAAGTCCGGCTCGTCAGCCATCACTGTCACTCCGGCACCCGTGCCTGTTGGCTCTGTGACTGTAAGCCCACCTTCGGCGAGTGTCGTGGCCGGCGGTGGTCAACAACTCACGGCGACCGTGAAAGACACGAGCGGTAACGTGCTCACGGGGCGCTCGATCGCGTGGAGCTCTAGCGTCACGGCGGAAGCGACTGTGAGCGCGGGCGGAATGGTGACCGGCGTGGCACCCGGAGGGCCCGTTACGATCAGCGCGACGACTGAAGGGAAAGTCGGTACCGCGGCTGTCACAGTGACTTCCGCGCCCGTTGCATCCATCACTGTCAGCCCATCGCAGACGACGCTCAGCGTTGGTGGCATGCAATCGCTCACCGCAACACTCAGAGATGCCAATAACAACGTGCTGACCGGTCGCAGCGTTGCGTGGAGCTCCGATGTTCCGTCGGTGGCGACGGTCAACGGCACGAGCGGTGTTGTGAACGGCGTGTCCGTTGGATCCGCTACGATCACGGCTACCAGTGAAGGTCAATCGGGGCGAGCGGCCGTCACGGTTGCGTCGGTCACGGGACCTGCGGGCCCGCTGCATGTGAGCTCGGCCAACCGTCGGTACTTTGCGGACCCATCCGGGCGCGTCGTCTATCTGACTGGTTCCGAGTACTGGAAGACCACACAAGACAACGGCCCATCGAATCCGCCGCCGGCGTTTGATTATTCTGGATTCCTCGATTTTCTTCAGCAGCACAATCACAACTTCACGCGGCTCTACATGTGGGAGCAGTCCCGCTGGAGCGCCGAGACGAGCCTGAGTCACTGGTTCTCGCCGACGCTGTACGTGCGGACCGGACCCGGGATAGGAGCAGACGGGGGAGCGAAGTTCGATCTGAATCAGATCAATGCCGCCTACCTGGCGCGCGTGCGACAGCGGGTGATCGACGCCGGAGCACGCGGCATCTACGTCTCGGTGATGCTTTTCGACGGCTGGAGCGTTGGGACCAAGGGCTCCTCGACAGCGGGCAATCCCTGGCTCGGGCACCCGTTCAATGCGGCGAACAACATCAATGGAATAAATGGCGATCCGAACGGGGACGCCGCGGGCCTCGAGAGTCAGACGCTTTCCATTCCGGCCATCACCGCGCTCCAGGATACTTACGTCAAGGCGGTGATCGACGCCGTGAACGATCTGGACAACGTGATCTATGAGATAAGCAACGAGAGCGATCCGTCGGCGGACGCGTGGCAATATCACATGATCGATCTTGTCCGATCCTATGAGGCGGGCAAACCCAAGCAGCACCCGGTGGGGATGACGGTCCCGTACCCCACCAACCCTCAGGGCACCAACGTCGATGTCCTGAACAGCTCGGCCGACTGGATCTCGATGAATGGGAATCCGGACAATCCGGCGGTGGCTACCGGTAACAAGGTGAGCTTATGGGACACGGACCATCTTTGCGGGATATGTGGGAGTGTGGCGTGGGTGTGGAAGAGCCTGACGAGGGGACATAACCCGCTCTTCATGGATGGCTACGATGGAAGCGCCGGTGTGGGAGATCCGGTCTACGATCCGAACAACCCGCTCTGGGAAGCCATACGGAAGAACATGGGCTACGCGCGATCCTATGCGATTCGTATGGACCTTGCCCGCGCGGTTCCGCATGGGGAGCTCTCGGACAGCGGGTATTGTCTCGCCATACCAGGGGTGCAGTATCTGGCCTACTCGCCCGGTGGAACGAGCATCTACCTCAACCTCAGTGCCGTTCCATCGAACGTCAACCTGACGGTGGAATGGTTCAACACGAGCACCGGGGTTGCGACCGTCGTTGGAACGGTCGCGGGAGGCGGGACTCGCCGGCTAAGACCGCCTTCGTCCGGAGGCAGCGTCGTATTCGTGCATTGATTCGGGAGTCGCGGCGAAGAGAATAGCTATTAGAGCGCGTGAAGCTTGCGCGTTCGCGATTTGTTCTACAATTTGATAGTAATGTCCCCTGCAAGCCTCGGCACGCTCGAACTCGCTACGCTGCTCACCGTCGTGCGCCTCAGAGACAAGGCTTACGGCCTGGCGATCAAGCGCGATCTCGCCGCGCGAACCGGACGCGACTACTCCGTCGGCGCGCTTTATACGACGCTCCAGCGACTCGAGGACAAGGGCCTGCTCACGTCGAGCCATAGTGAACCGTTACCCGTTCGCGGGGGACGTTCGAGGCGTCATTTCACGCTCACGGGCGCTGGAGCCCGCGCTCTCCGGCAGGCCGAACGCCACGCAGCGTCGATCTGGGGCGGCGTCGGCAAGACACTCCGCCCCAAGCTCGCGTGACCGCCGACCGTGCACTCCTTGCACTCGGCGGCGACCCCGCCTTCGTCGCTGACCTGCTCGGCGATCTGAGCGAGGAGTACGCGGACCGGGCAGCGAGCGACGGGATTTGGGCCGCGAGGCTGTGGTACGTTCGAGAGCTGACGCGATCCACCCCGCACCTCTTTTGGAACGCACTCCGGCATGGGACTCCGGCCACGCGTGCACGACTCTCCGCGTCCATACTGGCGGTTGTGGTCACACTTTCGGTGATCACGGTGGCGTGGCTGACGCGCGACGGTCCCCCAGCGCGCCTCGTCGTAGGTGCAGGCCTTGACTCCGATGAGATGGTGGTGAACAACGTTGAACCGGTGCAGCTCTCGATGCGCGTTCTCGACGCGGCGGGACATCGGCTCAAGCGACCCGATGTGCGCTACCAACGGATTGCGGGCGCGCCAATCCCGGTCTCGAATCATGGCGTGATAAAGTGTACTCAACGAGGCGACGCGGTTGTGCGCGCATCGCTCGTTCCGCTGCTCAGGGATTTCATCATCCACTGCGAACCGGTGCGGAAGATCCGCGACGCCGGGTGGGGCAACTTCGTGGTCGGCCAACCCCCGAGCACACTTAGCGTAGATGCAATTGGTCTCGACAGCCAACCAGTGACCCGGATCGGTGCCAGGCTACGCGTTCAGGACAGCACGATCGCTACGCTCGACTCCAGCGGCCGGCTACGGCCGCTACGACCTGGGCAGACCTGGATCGACATAGAGATTGGGGACCGCCGAGTGGACTCATTTGTGACGGTGTACGAGCCGGTACGCACATTCGAAGGCCTCAGCCCCGACCAGCGTTTGGTCGTCGCACCGATACGCCTCCTGCGGGGTGCGTCGATACGCTGGCCGCTACCGACCGGCGTTTTCTTTCTCACTTTGAGCGCGGACTCGAGCGAGGCGCCGCCGCCAAGAGGATTCGTAGGATTGGGTTCCGGTCCCAGCCCGATCGTGCAATCTCCCGTGCGCATGAGCGTCGCTGGCCCGATCATGTGCACGCGCATGGACGAGTCCGAGCCTGGCGCGCTCGGTGCCCACTGCCTTTCCCGCGAACCGGGCGCGGTTCTGATTCTCACGTATTCGGGGCCAGGAGGCCCTAACGAGATCGTCGGCAGCCTCGCGCTCGAGCGACAAGAGCAACGTTGAATCGCACTACCCAGGGCAGCAGCAGTTGTCGGTTTAAGAGTCCGCCCGCACGAACGCGGGCCGATTTCGCATCAGAAAGTAGATGGCGACTGCTGCCAGGATCGTGCTAAAGCCGACCGTCAGATACATCAGTATGCCTTGGTCGAATGGGATCGGGCTTGGCTGATTTTGCTCGGCCTTCGTCGATCGCGCGTTGAACTGGATGAGCCACCAGACGGCGATTGCCAGCGGGATCCCGAACATCAGCTCCATGATGCTGCGAAAGCTCTGACCCGCGCCGCCGGTGATTTCCCGAGGTAGGGGAATCACCATCGTGACAAGCAGAACAATCGCCGACCACGCGCCAAGAAAACCGGCGAATATCAGGATGGATGTGCGAGCCCAGGAGCGGAGCCGAAAAACGCCGATGGCGTCCAAATGCCAAGGCCGGCGAGCGCGGGAGTGATCGCGGCGCCCACGACAGCAATCTGCGCGCTGTTGGGCGGTTGAGGCTGCGCCGGCGCGATGAACGGCGATGCCGCCATGAACGCCGCGAAGAGCAGCGCGATCATGCTTCCGAGAATCGCCACTATCGCGCTCGCGGTGACACCGACGGGTCTGCTCACACGAATAATCTATTTCCCTATTGGGTCACTGGCACGGGGCATGGCGACGGTGCAGGTTCGATAGCGATGAACCGCCGCTCATTTCTTCACGCCAGTGCCGGTGCGCTGGCGGCGTGTGCGCTGCCGCGCGCACAAACACTTTCGACGCCGACTAGGCCGCGTCCGTCAGACGCGCAGCTCGCCTGGCAACGCGACGAGCTCGCGCTCTTCCTGCACTTCGGCGTCAACACCTTCACCGATCGCGAGTGGGGTGACGGCCGCGAGGATCCTTTGATCTTCTCGCCGTCGGCCCTTGACGCGCGTCAATGGGCGCGGACCGCGCGAAGTGCCGGCGCTCGCGCGCTCATCCTTACGGCAAAGCATCACGACGGCTTCTGTCTGTGGCCGACGCGAACCACGACTCATTCGGTCGCGGCGAGTCCGTGGCGATCGGGACAGGGCGACGTCGTCCGCGAATTCGTGGATGCCTGTCGCGCGGAAGGATTGAGGGCGGGACTCTATCTGTCGCCGTGGGATCGCAACAATCCAGCGTACGGCGACTCGCCCAAGTACAACGATCTCTATTGCGAGCAGCTGACGGAGCTGCTGACCCGGTACGGCCCGATCGCCGAAGTGTGGTTCGACGGCGCCAACGGAGAAGGACCGAATGGGAAACGCCAGGTCTATGATTGGCCCCGTTTCTTCGGTCTCGTGCGCAGGCTCCAGCCAGATGCCGTCATGTTCTCTGACGCCGGTCCCGACGTGCGCTGGTGCGGAAACGAGAATGGATCAGCCGGCGATCCGAATTGGTCGAGTGTGAATCCCGACATCGTGACATTTCCGGGTGCGGACGGCCCCGGTGTCACCGATGCGCTCCAACATGGCGATCGCGCCGGCACAGTGTGGCGACCTGCCGAAGTCGACGTCTCGATCCGGCCGGGATGGTTCTATCATCCGGCCGAGGACGATCGTGTTCGCACGGTGGACAACCTCGAGAGTCTCTACTTCTCATCGGTGGGCCGGAACGGAAAGCTGCTGCTCAACGTTCCACCGACGCGGGAAGGTCTGCTACACCCCGTAGATGCTGCGCGGCTCACCCAGTTTCACGCGCGACTCACCTCGTTGTTCGAGGAAGATCTCGCTCGCGGGGCGCGCCGCACTACCTTGATGGTTGGTTCGGGCAGCGTCCAGGTGGAGCTGGATCTTGGGCGCCCGGTCACGATCGGCGTCGCGCGCCTCGAGGAGGACATCACGCGCGGACAGAGCGTGGCGCGATATACACTCTACGGCGCCGTCGGCCGCTACTGGAAGGTGCTCTCGAGCGGCTCGACGATCGGCTACGCGAAGCTGGATCGCTTTGAGCCGGTGACTGTGCAGCATGTGCGCCTCACAATCGAGGACGGAGCTGTTGCACCGAAAGATCTTGCCGTCAAGCTGTACAATCCGCATCTACGATAAATCATTATGCGCGACATCCGTGTGGCGACCGTCCAGTTCGAGCACAAGCCCGGCGACAAGAGCTACAATCTTGGACGGGTTCAACATTTCGTCGCCGAAGCCGCGAGGGCGGGCGCCGAGATAATCGCATTTCCGGAGATGTGTCTCACCGGATACTGGCACGTCCGCAAGCTCACGCGCGACGGCGTCGAGGCGCTTGCCGAGCCGGTGCCGGATGGCGCGTCTACGCAGGAGCTGCTGCGCGTGTCGCGCGAGTACCGGGTGACGATCGGCGCCGGCCTCATCGAGCGCGCCGCGGATGGACGGTTGTACAACGCCTACGTCGTCGCGATGCCGGATGGACGCTGGGCGCGCCACCGCAAGATGCACGAGTTCGTCAGCGAGTTCATCGCCGACGGCGACGAGTTCACGGTTTTCGATACGCCGCACGGCTGTCGCGTCGGCGTACTCATCTGCTGGGACAACAACATCATCGAAAACGCGCGCGCGTCAGCGCTGCTTGGCGCCGAAATCCTCATGTCGCCCCACCAGACGGGCGGATGCAACTCCGTGAGTCCGCGCGCGATGAAACCGATTGACCCCGAAATCTGGGCACGACGCAAAGAGGATCCGGCCGCCTGTGAAGCGGAGATTTGCGGGCCCAAGGGACGCGGCTGGCTGATGCGCTGGCTGCCCAGCAGGGCACACGACAACGGGATGTTCCTCATGTTCAGCAACGGCATCGGCCACGACGACGACGAGATACGAACGGGGAACGCGATGGTGCTGGATCCCTACGGTGAGATCATCGCCGAGACGCGGTCGACGGATGACGCAATGGTTGTGGCGGATCTTGATGCGTCGCTGCTCGAGACGTCCTCGGGGCGCCGCTGGCTGACCGCGCGCCGGCCGGAGCTGTACGGCCAGCTGACACGCACGACGGGTAGGGAGAAACCCACGCGCAGCGTCAGATTTGGTAAATGAGAGTGCGAAACTGCAAACTCAGAACTACCTGTTACGGGTGATAGATACGAGTAGGCCGGTTCCGTGTGTGAACTCAGTACGCGACCCCGAACCTCTTTCCAACGTGCTTCGGCCGCTCCAGCTCGTCGAGCACCGCTACGGCGTAATCCTCGAACGTGATGAAGCTTTTTCCCTTGTTGTCTACGAGGAGCGCGTCGCCTGTCGTGCGGTATTTTCCGGTGCGCGCGCCCGGCGCGATCTCGGCGGCCGGACTCAGATAGGTCCAGTCCAGGCCCTTGGCCTCGTTGCGGAAAATCGCGAGCGCCTCACGCCCTTCTCGCGCTTCCTCGCGATACGCGGCGGGGAAGTCCGGTGTATCGGCGAGTGCCATCCCGGGCGCGACCTCGAGGCTGCTCGCGCCACCGACATAGAGAACGCGCTTCACGCCCGCATCGCGCAATCCCTTGAGCAGCGCGCGCGCGTTCTCGGCGAGCGACGGCGCCGGGAGCCCGCGTGCGTTCGGACGCGGGGAGATTGCGCTCGCGACGGCATCTGCACCTCGGACGATCCTGGCGATGTCGTCAGCCCTGGTGGCGTCGCCCTTCACCAGCTTGACGCGCGAATCGGGTGATTTGACGGCGGCAGGGTCGCGCACTACTCCGACAACCTCATGGCCGCGGCGAAGCGCCTCAGCGACGATCTGCTTGCCGACGTTTCCTGTGGCGCCAAACACGACGATCTTCATCGAACGATTCCTTGATTCCAGTGTGTGATTCATGGTAACACACATGCGCGGTAAACGGGGCTGGCTGCTGGCAGCCTAGTCCGAAATGCCGCATCATCTCGTATGCGTCAGGGCTCCCCAATTCGCGTCGGACTCGTCGGCTTCGGCTTCGTGTCGAAGACCTTTCACGCGCCGCTTCTCCTCGAGACCGACGGGTACGAGATCACCGCTGTCTCGTCCAGCCGTCCCGATGATGTGTTGGTCGTCCTTCCCAACGTCGACGTTGTATCCGATCCGACCGAGCTCGCGACGCACCCCGACATCGACCTCGTGGTAGTCGCGAGCCCCAATGAAACGCACGCGCCGCTTGCCGAGGCGGCGATGCGCGCCGGACGGAATGTGGTGGTGGACAAGCCGTTTACCATCACCGCCGCCGAGGCGAGACATCTCGCTGCCGTCGCCAAAGAGAAGAAAGTGCTGCTCTCGGTTTTTCAGAACCGGCGCTGGGACAGCGATTTCCTTACCGTCCGAAACGCGATACGCGACGATCTACTCGGGCGGGTCGTGCTCTTCGAGTCGCGCATCGATCGCTATCGCCCGGAGGTCCGCGACCGCTGGCGCGAGAACCCCGGACCCGGCGCGGGACTCCTCTACGATCTCGGGCCGCATCTCATCGATCAGGCGCTGGTGTTGTTTGGAATTCCCGACAGCGTGCAGGCGACGCTGGCGACGCAACGGCGTGGCGGGAAGACCGACGATTTCTTCCAGCTCGTGCTGCGCTACGGCGAAATGGTCGCGACGCTCGGCGCCGGCTCACTCGTCTCCGGCGGCAGCGCCCGGTTCGCCGTGCACGGGGAGCGCGCAAGCGTGGTGAAGCAGAAGCCCGACATCCAGGAGGATCAGCTCCGCGCCGGGATGCTGCCAGGCTCTCCAGGGTGGGGGATGGATCCAGATGATGCGGTTCTGTACAGTGGCACTACCGGCGAGACACGCGCGCTCAACGCAGAGCGTGGCGATCAGCGCGGGTATTACGTCGCGTTGCGCGAGGCGCTTCTTGGCAGAGCGCCGAATCCGGTGCCACCGGAGCAAGGTGCGACGGTGATGGCGATCATCGAGGCAGCTTTGCGCGCCGCGGAAGATGGGTGTCGAGTAGCTCCCGAGGTGACAAAAGAGGAGCGCGCAGCATGGGCGCGCTGACCCTCTGTCTCATCCTCAATGGTTTTTTCGCTTTCTCTTCGGCCAAACCGGTGCATCACTTCGTCTTCGTCGGGCAACAACGCGAGAAGCTGGCCGATTCGTCATTTCTAAAGACGAAGACACTCGAAGGCGCGCAGGTGAAGTATTTCTGGAGCGAGCTCGAGCCCGCGAAGGACGCCTACGATTTCACGCCGATTCGTGAAGATCTGAGATTTCTCGAGTCCAGAGGGAAAAAGCTGTTCATCCAGCTTCAGGACGTGACCTTCAGCGAAGCGCGCGTCGGCGTTCCGCAGTATCTGCAACGCGATCCCATCTACAACGGCGGCGCAGACAAGCAATACGACTTCAAGGACGACAGCGACAGTCAGCCCGTTGTCGCAGGTTGGGTGGCCCGACGCTGGGATCCGGTGGTGCAGGAACGCTTTCACAAGCTGCTCGTCGCATTGGGAAAGGAGTTCGACGGCCGCGTCGAAGGAATCAATTTCGCCGAGACATCGGTCGGATTCGGCACGAGCGGGCGCTTCTTTCCCAAAGGTTTCTCGTACGTGATCTACCGCGACGCGATTGTAGCGAACATGAAGGCGCTGAAGCACGCGTTTCCAAAATCGGTGACAATGGAATACGGGAACTTCATGCCCGGCGAGTGGCGCCCCACTGAAGACATGGGGTACCTGCGCGCAGTTTACGATGCAGCGAAAGCATTGGGCGTCGGGATGGGCGGTCCCGATCTACTCCCCTTTCGTCCCGGGCAGGTGAAAGGCTCCTATCCGCTGATCAGGGATGTCTCCGGCGACGTTCCCACCGGGATTGCTGTCCAGGATGGCAACTTCGAAGCAATCGACCCCAGCACCGGCAAGCCCGTCCGGATTTCCGCGCTCGTGAAGTTCGCGACGGAATATCTGAACGTCGACTACATCTTCTGGGGCACCCAGGAGCCTTATTACTCCGATCAGGTGATCCCGTTCATGCGGATGGGTGACACGAACCCGCCGAAATCCTGACGCCGGCCGCTACGGCTTGAAGATGTTGGGATTGTGCAGCGCCCCGTTCCACGGACGCAGCCACACACTGCCGTTCCACGCGTGTGCGAGATACTTGTTGACCGAATCCATCTGCGCGGGCGTGTACTGGGTTTTGTGACACGCGTACTCCTCGCGACCGGCCGCGAGATCGCGGTCCTCGAAGGGGACGCGAACCGTCAGCAGCGATTCCGCCATCCCATTCACGCTGGGGTTTGCGCGCGGCGCAGTGCGCAGGCGCTCGGTCGGCAGCGACGCGTACAGCAGATCGATGTTCGAGTAGCGCGCGTCGCTCTCAATGATCTGCGTGACGACGTCGCCGACGAGCCGGTGATCGGGATGCCCAGTGCCGCCCTCGGGTCCGAAGGTGACGATCACCGCGGGCTTCACGGAATCGATGATCGACGCAAGCGACGACCGCAGC
>Ga0207707_10004230_pt1 | contig 12701 bp, 9 predicted proteins | sample KBSC83BmetaG_FD_184336 | JGI IMG/M metagenome (GOLD analysis project Ga0207707, IMG submission 184336) | Corn rhizosphere microbial communities from Kellogg Biological Station, Michigan, USA - KBS C8-3B metaG (SPAdes) (version 2) | ecosystem: Host-associated > Plants > Roots > Rhizosphere ... | reverse complement strand
CGGACGTCACTGTCAACCTTTCACGGCTCCCGTGAGGCCGCCGACGATCCGGCGCTGGAACAGGCTGAAGAACACCAACGCGGGGATCATCGACAGGGACGTGAACGCCAGGACCTTGGCGGTGTCGACCGAGTACTGCGACGCGAAGGCCTGCACGCCGAGGGGCAGCGTGAAGGTCGACTCCCGGTTGAGGATGAACAGCGGCAGTAGGTAGCTGTTCCAACTGGCGATGAAGGTGAGGATGGCGACGGTGATGACGCCCGGCATGGACAGCGGCAGCACCATCCGCCAGAAGAAGCCCAGTCGGCTGCAGCCGTCGATCGACGCCGCCTCCTGGATCTCGTCCGGAATGGCTCGCAGGAACGGGACCAGGATGATGATCGTCGTCGAGATGCCGAACCCGATCTGCGGGAGGATCACCCCGGGCAGCGTGTTCATCAATCCGACGGTCCTGACCAGGATGTACAGCGGCGTGATCGCCACCGTCAGCGGGAACATCAGGCCGGCGGCGAACAGCGCGTACATCGCCCCTCGGCCACGGAAGCGGTAGCGGGCGAGGATGTAACTCGTCATGAGGCCGAGGGTGACCACGCCGGCTGTGGTACATACGGCAATGACGGTGGAGTTGAGCACCTCCTGCCAGAACACCCCGCCGCGCAGGACACCGAGGTAGTTGCCGACCCTCCAGGGGTTTGGCCACCCGGCCGGGTCGGTGGTGATCTGAGCGTTGGTGCGGAAGCCACCGAGGATGATGTAGACGACGGGTGCCAGCATCGCGCCGATGAGCAGCACCGCGACGAAGTACACAGACGGGCTGCCCCAGGCGAGTCGCCGGTTGGTTCGGGTCGCCCTGCGCGTGGCGACTGTCGTAGCGGCCATCAGCCCATCCCTCCGGTGATCGCGCCCTCGGTGTCCCGGCGCAGGACGAAGCGTTGGTAGACAAGGGCGGCGGCGAGCGAGATGAGGAAGAGGACCACGGCGACCGCGTTGCCGTACCCGTACTCCCCGGCGTTGCGCCCGTTGGCGACCATGTACGTGGCCATCGTCGACGTCCCCGCGGTCGACGCGACGTACTGACCCCAGATGATGTAGACAAGGTCGAACAGCTGCAGGGCGCCGATCATCGAGAGAAAGGCCCAGATCCGGATCGTCGGGCCGAGCAGCGGCAGCGTGATGCGACGCTGGATCTGCCAGTACGACGCGCCGTCGATCGCCGCGGCCTCCGTCAGCTCGTCGGGAATGCCCTGCAGCCCCGCGAGGAAGAGGATGACGGCGAAGCCGATGTACTTCCAGGTGAGGATGCCCATCAGCGTCCAGATCGCCAGGCCCGGGTTTGCCAGCCAGTCGGTGCGCAGCCAACCCAGCCCGATGTGCTCGAGGAGCGAGTTGACGGCGCCGTCGCCTTGCAGCATCAGGCTCCAGCCGGTACCGACGACCACCTCGGAGATCACGTAGGGGATGAAGACCAGCACCCGGATGAGGGTCTGTCCCCGCATCTTCCGGTTGAGCAGCAGGGCGAGCAGGACGGCGACCGGTCCTTGGATCACCAGCGACAGCACGACGATCGCGGCGTTGTGCCACAGTGCGTCGAGGAATGCACCGTCCTGGAAGATGAGCAGGTAGTTGCGGAGGCCGACGAAGTCCTTGGGCGGGCCGTACCCCTGCCAGCTGAAGAAGCCGTAGTACGCCGCCACGGCAACGGGGAGGATGACGAAGAAGAGGTACACGATCAGGGTCGGCCCCGTCATCAGCGCGATCTCCAGCCGGGCGGGCCACCCGATGCCTTTGCGCGAACGGCGCCGGGTCGGGGGCGGCGCGACAAGCGCGCCGCCCCCGACCGTCGTCAGACCCGTCGACGGGTCCTGTGCGAGCTGTGCGCTCGTCTGGTTCGAGTCAGTCATGACGTGCGGGTTTCTAGGCCTTCTTGGCCGCGTTCTTGACCGCGTCGACAATGCCCTGGGCGTCGCCCTTGCCGGCCAGCAGGTTCACCACCGCGGTGTTGAGGGCGTTGCCGACGTTCAGTCCGTAGTTCGTGTCGAGCCACTGCGAGACGTACGGGGCCTTGCCGTAGGCCGCGAGCACGGACTTCAGGTACGGCTCGGTCACCGCGCCCTGCGCCTCGCTGTTGATCGGGGGCGATTGGAAGGCTTTGTAGTATGCCTCCTGCACGCTCGTCGTCGTGAGGTAGTTGAGGAAGGCGGTGCACTCGGCCTTCGGAGCCTTTACCGAGCAGGAGAACCCTCCGACGCCGCCGAGCATGGCGCCGGGTTCACCCGCGCCGCCCTGGGTGTTGGGGAAGGGGAACCAGTCCAGGTCCGGTAGTGGCTTCTGGTCCGGCGTCAAGGAGCCGATGACACCCGGGTCCCAGGCGCCCATGAGCTCCATCGCCGCCTTGTGATTGGCCACAAGACCGGCCGAGCTCCCCGCACCCTGCTGCGACGACGTCGTCAGGAAGCCGTCGTTGAACGGCTTGGTCGCGGCGAAGCTCTGCACGTCCTGACCGGCCTTCAGCCAGCAGGGGTCGTCGAATTTCAGCGTGTTGGCCGTCTCGGTGATCGTGTTCGAGGTGCACTCACGCAGCGCGAAGAAGTCGTAGTAGAACGCGGCCGGCCAGGCGTCCTTGGCCCCGAGGGCGATCGGCTGAATGCCCGCGGCCTTCAGCTTGGCGATGTCGTCCTGGAGATCGGCCAGGGTCGTCGGCGTCTGGGTGATGCCAGCCTTGGCGAACAGGTCCTTGCTGTAGAAGAAACCACCCGGCACGACTCCCATCGGCATCGCGTAGACCTTGCCGCCCAGCGTCTCTGCCTTGAACGACCCCGCCGTAACGACCTGCTTGGTCGCGTCCGTGACCGAGCCCGTGATATCCATCAGCTGGCCCGCCTTGACCATCGCGGCCATCTTGCCGCCGCCACGCTGAAGGAAGATGTCGGGGGCGTCGCCCGAGTTCAGGGCGGTCTGGAGCTTGCCGTCGAGATCCTCGTTCTGGATCTCCTGAATCTTGATCGTCACGTTCGGATGGGCGGCCTGGAAGTCGGCCACGGTCTTCTCCCAGAAGGTCTTGCCATCGCCCTGCGTAGCGTTGTTCCAGAAGGTCATCGTGACCTTGCCGCCGCTATTGCCCGCACCCGAGCCACCCTGCCCGCAGGCGGCGACTCCCAGGACGCCCGCCGCTAGGACGAGCGACGCGGCCAGTAGCTTTCTCGCCCTCATAATCTGCCCTCCCTGCCGAGTTGAGTTCGCAAGCATCAGCGACCGGCAACCGGTCGTCCCATCCGAGGCCGTCACGGGAGGTCGCGTCGCCATCGCCTCCTCGCAGACGCAAACGCAGACGTGGGGCCGGAATGTCCGGCGGCTACACCCGGCCCTGCTCCTCGTGTCGACAGGCACTGGTCGGGTCTCCGGCTCGCCGCCGGTCGCGATCGATCTCAGACGGGCTATCGATCACTGAGAATTGCAGGCGAGGGCGAAAACTGCAAGGCCCCGTTCGGAAACTTTCTGGATGGCCGCGACGCCGAGCGGCATGTTGCTACCGGCGGGGGATTGCCGCGTCCCGGCTCAGTCCTCGCAGGTAGGGTGCGGTACGGCCGGATCCGGTCGGGTCGACATGGAGCGCGAGGTCGCCGACGCGAACCGTCCGAGACGCAGGTCGACGGCCCGACTTGGTGCTACACGGCCGCTGCTTCACCGGTTTTGGATCGAAAAGGCTCGCAAAACTTTCGGCTGATGGTCTACCGCCGGGCAGGTGCCGCGGTGCTGGCCCGTACGACAAGTTCTGTGGCCAGCTCCAGCCGTCGGGGTTGCGGGACGGTGCCCTGGGCCAGGTCGAGGGCCATCCGGGCGGCGGCCGCTCCCATCTCGCTGAGCGGCTGACGGACCGTGGTCAGCGGCGGCACCAGCCACTGATCCAGCGGTTGATAATCGTCGAAGCCCACCACGCTCAGATCGCGCGGTACGCGCAGATCGGCTTGGCTCACTGCGTGGTAGACACCGATGGCCATGCCGTCGTTGAAGGCGAAGATCGCCGTTGGCGGATCGGCGAGCCGGAGCAGCTCGTTGGTGTGGGTCAGGCCATCCGCGATCTCGAACGTTCCTTCCCGGATCAGTGCCGGATCGACCGGAACTCCAGCGGCGTCCAGCGCCGCCCGGTACCCGTCCAGCCGCGCCCGACTGGACAACGCCCACTTCGGACCGGTGATCACGGCGATGCGGCGGTGACCCAGCTCGAGCAGATGGCGAGTGGCTGACAGACCGCCGATCCAGTTGGTCGAGCCGACCGAGGGCACCTCGTCGTTGGGCACCCCGTTCGGGTCGAGGACCACCAGCGGGATGCCGGCGCCGGCCAACTGAGCCCGTTGCTCGGCTGACAGGTCGGAGAACACCGGGATGACTCCGGTCGGGCGGCGGCTCAGCACGCCCTCCAGCCACCCGCGACCCGGAGTCTGCCTACCCTGCGACTCCGACACCACAACGGCCAGGTCCTGCTCGGCGGCGATGCGCTGCACGCCTTTGAGGATCTCGACCGGGTGGATGCCAGCCAGCTGGTGGAAGACCAGTTCGAGGATGGGGAACAGCTTCGGAGCCTTCCGGGTCGACCGGTACCCGTGCTCGTGCAGCACCTTCTGCACGTGCGCGCGGGTTTCGGCGGCGACCGTCGTGCGACCGTTGAGTACCTTCGACACGGTCGGCGGCGATACGCCAGCCAGCCGCGCGATCTCGGCGATGGTGGTCGGTCGCACGGCACCCTGCACGTCTGCACCGCTGCTCGGCGTCATGATCCGCAGTCTAGCCTCCGGCTGGCCCAGCTGCTCCAGAAACTTTCGGGCGTGGCGACGCGGCCGTCCGATACGCATCCGCCAGATGAGTCAGAAAGAGCGACAACTCGCCCTCACTTTGCTCTAGTATGCCTGGAAAGTTGCCGGGCATCGTCGTTGCTATTTCCGGGCCGCTCTGCGATCGTAAGTTTCCGCGTGCCTGAGGCTGGCGCCCGACCTGCCCAGTCGGGTCGCGTAGGCCGTCGGGCAGAAAACCGAAGTGGAGTCGATGGCGTGGACATGTCATCACCAGACCCGACGACATCGGCTTGGTGTGCGTCGGCTCGTGGCGGCACGCGTCCTGGTCGCCGCGGGAATCGTTGCGGCGTGGGTCGTGACTAGACCGGCAGCAGCCGATGCCCCATGGCTCACCGTGTCCAGCGGCTACGCATCGTTCGCCGTGCCAGCGGACTACCTCCAGAAGACCATGGGCGACGTTTCGCTCGTGGTGGTCGAGGGAGACTTCGGACCGTCCTTCAACCGATCGGAACTCGGTCTCACCCTTTTCGGCAACACTTGGACGGCGGTGATCGGCCCGCTGACACCGGGGTCTTACCACTACCGGTTCAGAGGCGATGACACCAAGGTCGTCAAGGATCCCACGAATCCCACGAGCGTGACCTCGGATCCGACCTGGAGCAGCTTCTTCATCCCGGGTGATTCGGCCGGCCTACTCATCGACGTGCCAGGCGGGCAGGGTGGCACCCTCGAAACAGTCACCTACACCAACGAGGCGCCGCATCGACAGCAGTGGGTGACAGTGTGGACGCCACCCAGGTACGACGTCGAGCGCGCGGAGCCTTATCCCGTGCTCTACCTACACGCCGGTGGGGATGGCGGCCATACCGACTGGGTCGAACTCGGACGTGCCAAACAAATCTTTGACAACCTCTCCGTTCAGGGTCGCATGAAGCCGATGGTCGTCGTGATGGGCGACGGCAACGCGCTGAATTTCGATGGCGAGCTGGCGAAGGTCATGCGGAGTGTCCGCCGTCGCTACAACATCGTTCACGACCCCGTGCACCAGGCTCTTGCCGGAGTATCGGTGGGCGGGTCCCAGGTGCTGCGCACCGCTCTCGCCCATCCAGGCGAGTTCGCGTACGTCGGCTCCTTCGCAGGCCTCCTGTCCGATGACGGCCTCCAATTGGACGCCGGAGCTATCAACGCGGGCACCAGGCTGCTGCGGCTGTACATCGGGAACGTGACCGATGCCGCCTACAACCCCACGTATCGCCTGATGCGAATGCTCGACAGCGTCGGCGTCGGGTACGAGTTCGACGGGGTCAATCCTGACGTGGGTCACAACTGGGCAGCATGGCAGGCAAACCTGGTCGACTTCGTGCCGCGGCTCTTCCGTGCGGTGTCGGACCACCACCCGAGCCCGGGCCACGCGGCGCTGACCCAGGAGTTCACGTTGCCGGCCGCGGGCACCACCCCAACGCCTTGGCTCACCAAGGACGCCAACGGCGACACCTTCGCCACCTTCGAGACCACCGCGGAGTTCACCGAGGCACAGCACGTCAGCCTGTGGGGAAACTGGGCGCCCGGCGGCAGCTGGCTTCGCGTACCGTTCGTCCGCACCGGCAACCGGTGGCGGGTAACCGTGGGTCCGCTCAAGCCCTCGTTCTACCACTACCAGTTCATCGTCGACCTGGTCGCGAAGAAGGACACCTCCAACGCGACGAGCGTCACCTCGGAGCCGACGTGGAGCACGTTCCTCGTTCGCGGACAGCCGGCCCAGCTGCTCGCCGATGTCCCCGACGATCGCGGCGGAGCCGTCGAGACGCTCACGTACAACAGCACGGTGGCCGGGGAACAACGCAAGGCGTACGTCTGGACACCACCCGGCTACGATCCCCGTCGTCAGGACCCGTATCCCGTCCTCTACCTGCAGCATGGTTCCGGTCAGAGCTACACCGACTGGGTCGAGATGGGGCGCGCCAAGCAGATCCTCGACAACGGGTTCCTCGACGGAAAACTCGTACCGATGGTGGTCGTGACGGGCAACGGCAACGTCTCCGACTTCACCACGGAGTTGCTGGAGAATCTCGTTCCGGCGGCCCGTGCCAACTACAACATCTCGCATGACCCGGCGCGCCAGGCGCTCGCCGGATTGTCGATGGGTGGTTTCCAGACCTACGACGTGCTCAAGTCTCACCCGGGCGAGTTCACGTACATCGGTACGTTCTCGGCCGGTCTCTTCAGCCCCGATGGTTTCGACGCGGCGGCGATCAACAAGGGGACCGAGCTGCTGCGTGTGTACTGCGGCGACCGGACGGACTTCCTGTACTCCTTGGTCCTGGACTCGTTGGCAACATTCGGCAACCTCGGCATCACGTACGAGTTCGACGGACCGACCCCAGGGCCGCACGGCTGGGACACGTGGCAGAAGAACCTCATCGACTTCGCGCCGCGGCTGTTCCGGCCCGATGCTGGGTAGCCACGACGGCGGCTGCGGTGGATATCGCGGCCACGGCGATGGCGCTTCTTGCCGAGCGTCGCCACCGGAATCGCCGCCGACGGTCTTGATCTTCACGGATGTTGCGCACTCCCAAATATCCGTTGATATCCAGCCAGCGGTGGCGACATCGCCATCGCTGTGGTCGACGCTGGCCGCGCTGTTCATGGCACGGCTGTGTCTGGCCCCGAAGGCCGGGTCAGTTACGCAGGCTCCACTGCTGGTTCGAACCGCCCCAGCAGCTGTAGAGCTGGATCTTCGTGCCGTTGGCCGTGGCTGCACCGGCGGCGTCGAGGCACAGCCCTGACTGGACTCCGGTGATGGAGCCGTTGGAGTTGACGCTCCACTGTTGGTTGGACTGGCCGTTGCAGTCCCAGATGATGACGGCGGTGCCGTTGGTGGTGCCCTTTCCATTGGCGTCCAGGCACTTGTTGCCGTACACCATCAGTTGCCTACCGGAGGTGTAGGTCCACCGCTGGTTGCTGTTGCCGTTACAGTCCCACAGTTGGACCTGCGTACCGTTCGTCGTGTTTGCGTTGGGGACGTCAATGCACCGGCCGGACGCGCTGCCGACAATCTCCTGGCCGCCGCTGGCCGGCGGACCGCTTGTGCCGCCGCTGCTGCCGATGCTGTAGGAGAAGTTGTTGACGGCCAGGCCGGTGCCGTTGACCCATGGTTCGAACCCGGCCTGGACGCTGGTGATGTACCAGGAGTTCTGCGCGTAGCCGCGGTTGACCATGTCGCGGTAGAACGAGGCGACGTTGAAGTTGATCGACGAGACCGGGCTCTGCCGCACGTAGGACACGATGTTCCACCCGAAGTTACCGAACCACACGTCCCAGGTGGCACCCGCGATGCTGACCGTACCGACCTGCGAACCGGCGGCGTGCACCGACCCGGTGTGGTTGAGCCAGACCATCAGCTCGGCACCGGTGTTCTGCCCATCGGTACGCGCGGTCGGATCGAACCAGATGTCGTACGAGGCGTCGTACACGCTGCCGTTGTTCGGGTACGACATGCTCACGCTCGTCGCGATCGTGCCGAACCGGCTGTCGCTGACCGGCAACGGCAGACCACTACCCGAACTGCAGTTGGCGTAATGGCATCCGGCGTACACCGACGGGTACGCGCCCGGGGCGCCGTTCTGCGGCAGGTTGTGCACGGCCGAGGTGACCGAGAAACCGGTGTTGGTCACGTTGATGCACTGCGTGGTGGAGTCCCCCCACACATTGTTCTGCACGATGTACTTACCGCCCGCGATGGCGGTCGACCCGAACTGGCTACAGATCTGAGTATCGGCATGAGCGGGCAGGGCGGCGGCCATGCCGGCGGCGGTTAACGCCGCCACGGCGGCGGCAGCCAGCAGCCCCGCTCTCAACTTCCGGACGGGCATGGTGGACCTCTCAGGACGGAGGAGAGCCCTCATCTGTTACCGCTAACATCAGGAACCAGGAGAGCGTTGCGCGTCGAGGGACGATTGTCAATCAGGCGAGTCCACGACCGCGTCGCGGCGGAGGTAAGGCCGGTCGCCGGGAGCGGCGGAGGCCGTTGTTGTGGGATCCGGTGACCTTCGCGAGGCGACACAGCGCGCGGAAGTTTCACCGATTCCGGTAGCGGGCCGGGTGGCGGCTCACTCGTGGAAGCGAGATCGGCTGTTACGGGGACGGAGTGGACGGTCGGGACGTCCATCCACAGTGGAATGAGTTGGGACCGGGTGACGTACCCGTGCGACGGTGCCACCGAAGGGACCGCTTACTGGATCGGTGGCGGCAGCGGCGCGGGCAGGTCCGCGATCGCTGCCCGCGTCGCGGGCCGGTATGGCCTGGAGGTGTGCGCGGCCGACGATGTCATGGGCGACCATGCTCGGCGAAGTGCCGCAGAGCGCGCCGTACCTCCAGCGGTTCGTGGCGATGGACATGGACGAGCGGTGGGTGAACCGGTCTCCGGAGACCATGCTGGACACGTTTCACTGGTACCGCGGCGAAGGCTTCGGTCTCATTGTCGAGGATCTGTTGGCGCTGCCCGCCGATCGGGGCGTTGTCGCGGAGGGCTGCTCGCCGAGCACCGGCACGCCGTCGGGCTTCTTCCCTCGCCCGAGTTCCGCCGGGCCGCGTTCGAGAGTCGGGGCGGGCTGTGGCAGATCGCCGGCCGTGCGCACCCCTCGCCGGTCCCGCAGGCTTGAGCTGATCGATACTCGTCGCTATTATCATTGACAACCGGACGGTGTTAGCGCTAACAATGCCCGGGCCGTCCCGATGTTCCTGCCGCGCGGTCGCCCGCCCATCCCGCCACGCTCCCACGCGGTGGGGCGTCGCGGGGTTGACACGCGACGACAACGCCTCGAAAGTGCCCGCTCCAGCCGGCCCGACTCCCAGCCGGCCCGACGGCTCGGGTCGCGCCGCTTCCCGCGCCGCGCCCGAAGCCAGCGGCCCGAACGGAAGAGGTACGCGATGACCGCCCGAAGACACAGACACCGCACCAGACGCACGCTCCTGGCCGTGCTCGCCGTTGCCGCCATGGGCGCCTGCGCGCTCGTCGGCATCGGTGTCGCCCAGGCCGCGACGTCACTGCCGTGCGACATCTACGCTGCCGCCGGTACGCCGTGCGTGGCGGCGCACAGCACCACCCGCGGGCTGGTCGCCGGCTACAGCGGCAAGCTGTACCGGGTCAAGCTAAGCTGGTCCGACGGGTCCAGCACGGACATCGGCACGCTGGCCGCCGGCGGGTACGCCAACGCCGCCGCACAGGACTCGTTCTGCGGCGGCGCCTCGTGCACGATCACCGAGATCTACGACCAGACGCCCAGGCACAACAACCTGACCATCGAGGGGCCCGGCGGCAACGGCGCTCAGGACTTCGGTGCCAACGCCGCCGCCCTGCCGATCATCGCCGGCGGTCACGAGGTCTACGGCCTGTACGTGTCGGCCGGCGTGGGTTACCGCGACAACGCCACGTCCGGCGTAGCGACCGGAAGCTCCGCCGAGGGCATGTACATGGTGACCCAGGGGACGCACGTCAACAACCGGTGCTGCTTCGACTACGGCAACGCCGAGACCAACAGCCGGGACAACGGCAACGGGCACATGGACGCCATCAACTTCGGTACCGAGTGCTGGTTCTCGCCCTGCTCCGGCTCTGGCCCGTGGGCGCAGGCCGACCTGGAGAACGGCCTCTTCGCCGGCGGTAACGGCTCGTGGAGCGCGAACACCGGCCGGGGCTCGGAGTTCGTCACCGCGACACTGAAGAACAACGGCACCAGCACGTACGCCATCAAGGACGGCAACGCGCAGTCCGGCGGCCTGTCCACCCGGTACAACGGCGCCCTTCCGAACCTGGGCGGGTACCGGCCGATGCACCTGGAGGGTGCGATCGTGCTGGGTACCGGCGGCGACAACAGCGACGGCTCGGTGGGCTCGTTCTACGAGGGCGTCATGACCGCGGGGTACCCGACGGACGCGGCCGAGAACTCCGTGCAGGCGAACATCGTCTCGGTGGGGTACCAGGACAGCCTCGCGTTCCCGGTGTCCGGCGCGACCTACCGCATCACGAACGTCAACAGCGGCAGGGTGATGGACGCGATCAACTGCGTGACGACCAACGGTACCCGCATCGACCTGTGGTCCTCCCTGGGCAACGTCTGCCAGCGGTGGAGTGTGATACCAACCGGCGGCGGGCGCTACGAAATCGTCAGTGCCAGCAGCGGCATGGTCCTCGACGCGGTGAACTGCGGCACTGCCAACGGGATCCGCGTGGACCAGTGGCAGTGGTTGAACAACACCTGCCAGGAATGGACCTTCGCCTAGCCGTACCAGAGGAGGACAGCGATGTTTCTGCTACCGTCCCGCAAGCTGCTGCTCGCACTGAGCACCACGACGGTGCTCGTCGCGGGCACGATCGTCACGGTGTCCGCGCACGCGGCCACCACAGGTGGCGCCGCGCCCCGGGCGGCCGCTGCCACGCCCACCACCGCGCCGGCCTCGTACCCGAACCCCGGCGTGGTGACCGGCGACACCGGCACCCACGACCCGTCCGTGGCCAAGACGCCCAGTGGCGGCTACCTTCTTGCCTACACCGGTGCCAACATCCAGCTCAAGACGTCGACCGATCGGACCGCGTGGCACAACGCCGGCGCCGCGTTCCCGGGCGGTGCCTCGTGGACACTCAGCTACACCGGGGGCAGCAATTCACTGTGGGCACCCGATATCTCGTACCACAACGGCAAGTACTACATGTACTACGCCGCGTCCACCTTCGGCTCCAACCACTCGGGCATCTTCCTGGCCACGAGCACGACCGGTGCGTCGGGCTCGTGGAGCAACCAGGGTCTGGTGATCGAGACAACCACCTCGAGCAACTACAACGCGATCGACCCCAATCTCGTGGTGGACGCGTCGGGCAACTGGTGGCTGACGCTCGGGTCGTTCTGGACCGGCATCAAGCTCATCAAGCTCAATCCCAGCACGGGGTTGCGGGCGGACAGCAGCCTGGTGGCGCTCGCCCAACGCACCGGGTCGACCACCGCGATCGAGGCGTCGTTCATCTTCCACCACGGCTCGTACTACTACCTCTGGGTCTCCTTCGACCTGTGCTGCCGGGGAGCCTCCAGCACGTACCGCATCATGGTCGGCCGGTCGACCAGCGTCACCGGACCGTACCTGGACCGCAACGGCACCCGGATGACCTCGGGCGGCGGCACGCAGGTCCTCGCGGGCCACGGCAGCATCCACGGCCCAGGCGGCCAGAGCGTCATCGCCGACACCGACGCCAACGTCCTCTTCTACCACTACTACGCCAACAGCGGTGCGTCGTTCCTGGGGATCAACCTCATCGGGTACGACAGCGCCGGCTGGCCCTTCGTCTACTGAGGACACACCATGACTCGACACGTGTTCAGAGCCCGCGCGCTCGCCGTCGCGGCGGTGACCCTGCTGGCCGGGGCCGCCCTCGCCGCGCTGCCCAGCGTCGCCGCACACGCCGCGACCAACTCGTTGCGAGGCGTCAACTGGGCCGACGTCAACGACAACTTCGCCGACTCCACTGTCGTCCCCAGTGGGCTGTCCACAAGCGACAGCTACGCCACGACGAAGGCCAAGGCCACCATCATCCTCAACGACTTCACCGCTAACCTGGGAACCAATACGGTACGGCTGCCGATCAACCCGTCCAGTGTCGGGACGGCGTGGTGGAGCTCGTACACCGGCGCGATCGACGCGGCGACCGGGCTGGGGTACAAAGTGATCCTCAGCTACTGGGAAGGCAAGTCGTCGGAGGACGGCAAGGTCGACAACACCACCGCGTTCTGGTCGATGTGGTCGACCGTGGTGGCCAAGTACGGCTCCAACTCGCTGGTCTACTTCGAACCGATGAACGAGCCGCACGGCTACAGCTTCACCGACTGGAGCGCGATCTGCGCCACCTGGCTGTCGAACTAC
>Ga0207707_10004229_pt1 | contig 12703 bp, 9 predicted proteins | sample KBSC83BmetaG_FD_184336 | JGI IMG/M metagenome (GOLD analysis project Ga0207707, IMG submission 184336) | Corn rhizosphere microbial communities from Kellogg Biological Station, Michigan, USA - KBS C8-3B metaG (SPAdes) (version 2) | ecosystem: Host-associated > Plants > Roots > Rhizosphere ... | reverse complement strand
ACCAACTTGGCCCTACAGCTCTGGTTGGGGGTATTACCCGAGCGGCGGCTTGGGCCTGGTGCTGGTCATCATCATCGTCATGTTGCTCATGGGCCGCCTGTGAACCAACATCAACACGGCAACTTCCCGCCGACGGCTTCCTGACCAGGGTCGATTGCTAAAATCCAGATCGCGGTCAAGCCGCGCCGCTCAATACCCCTTGATTGGCTGTTTCAAGGCTGCGATGATAATCAGCCAGCGACAGCTTGTGACGACGTGGCGGCGTTTTCGCGTGGCCCTCACCTCTCCGAGTTTATAAGTTCCTGCATCATCAACGTCGTCCGGGGAATCTGCGGTCGCTCCAGCGGCTCGGATTTAGTTCCGCCAGTCATCGTAACGGCTCATGAACGAGGCTCCGATCCTGATCGTCGACGACGAAGAGAATCTCCTGATTCTACTCGATCGTATTCTCACCAAGGAAGGCTACGCCGTGCGCACCGCGCACGACAGCCGGCTTGCGCTCGACCTTGTCGGATCCAATCGTTTTCGCGCCGCCGTGCTCGACATCAAGATGTTTCCCATCGACGGCGTCACCTTGCTCGGCATGCTCAAGGTGCGCGCGCCGGAGATTCCGGTAGTGATGATCACCGCCTACCCGACCGCCGACAGCCGCGCCGAATCGATGCAGAAAGGCGCGGCGGCCTATCTGACCAAGCCGCTCGATCTCGCCGAGCTGAAACGCGTCCTGCGCGAACTAACCGCCTAATGCGGCGCGGCCATGCCGGCAGATGCGCCAGGTAGCCTGGCGGTATCGCACACGCGCGACGTGGTTCTGGCTCTGGAATGGATCATTTCGCTTGCCAAGGACGCCGAGACCGGCCAGCGCGACCATCTGATCACCGGCGAAGAACGCTATCTTGCACCCTATCGCAGCGCCATCGGCGCGATCGGCGATCAACTGAAACTTCTGGAAGATCTCACCGCCAACTCGGATCTGCACAGCCGACTCCCCGCGCTCAAGGCGCGCATCGAGACTCGAATGGCGATCCTGCGGGGAAACCATCGAATCGCGCCGGAGCCACGGTTTTACCGTCGCCGGCGAGCTCATTACTAACGACCGCGGTAAAAGGGAAATGGATGCGCTGCGCGGCCAAGTCGACGAGATGATCGCGCTGAGCGAAGAAAAATTCTGCCGCCAGGCCGAGGAACTGGACGGCCAGTTGATCGCTTCCGGCCGGCTCGTGTCGGTCGGCGAGGTCACTGCGTCGATGGCGCACGATTCAACAACCCGCTGGGAATTATCCTGGGATTCGCCGAAGAAGTGCGAGGCGAGCTGTCTGCCGAAAATCCCACCGGGCGCTCGAGATCATCGAACAAGAAACCTGCCGTTGTCAGAAAAATTATTCAGGAGCTGCTCCAGTTCACCCGACCGAGGGGCCCGGAGCCGGCCTGGACCGACGTGCGCGAGAGCGTCGAGAAATCCCTCGCACTGATCGAAAACCATTTGTACAAGCATAAAGTCGAGCTGTATAAGAGCTTCGATGTCGAGCTGCCGGAGATTTACATCGACGCCAAGCAACTGGAGCAGGTGCTGCTCAATCTCTATTTCAACGCCATCGCCGCCATGCCGCACGGCGGCCAGCTCACCGTCCAGACAAAAGTCGCAACACCTATTGACGGTCACGCCACAAGCGTCATAGTGGGTCAAGGACACAGGCAGCGGCATCGATCCGGGCGATCTGCCCAAGATCTTCGAGCCTTTTTTCACCGCCAAAAAGTGCACCGGATTGGGCCTCGGCCTGTCGGTGTGCGAACGCATCGTGAAAAACCACGGCGGGCGCATCGAAGCCGAAAGCCAACTGGGAGAAGGCACTCAGGTCACGATTTATCTGCCGCTGGAGCCGAACACGACTGTTGCGGGCGGTCTCAGTCCTTCCGCCGCTCCGGCTCAAGCTGTCGAGTTCGACACGGATGCCGCCATTCTGCCGCGGCGCTGCGCGGAACATGTCAAAGCAGGCAAGTTTGTCATTTGAGAATGCCGTCTCTGCGGGGGAATTTGGCGGTGGTGCCGTCGCCGAGTCGATCGGCGCCATCGACTGGTCGGAAACTCCGCTGGGGCCCGTCGGCTGTTGGCCGGAAAATCTGCGCCAAGCGCTGCGCGACGTTCTCGAAGCTCCTGAGCCGCGCTTTCTCTGGTGGGGCGAACCCCGTCTGACCTTCTACAACGACGCTGCTCGCGCGCTCCTCGGCAGCGCGCACCCGCAAGCTCTGGGGCGGCCGGCGGAGCAAGCGCGCTTCGGCGACGGCACAAAAATTCCGTTTAGCGGCAAAACGAATCAAGCCATTGAGCCGTTGACCGTGACGGTCCAGCGCCGCGGCTTTGCCGAAGAAACTTACTTCACATTTTCTCATCGTCCCGTTGCCGGCGGCATCGTCGGCACGGCGACTGAAGTTACCGACGGGGTTGTGAACCAACGGCGCATGCGCCTTCTGCGCCGGCTCGCCGGCGCCGAAGCGCGCACCGCGGATCAGGCCTGCCGCGCGGCGGCGCAAATCATCGAGGAGCAGGGACGCGATTTTTCCTTCGCGCTCATCTATAGGATCAACGCCGGCGAGAAGCAGGCGCGGCTGATCCGGCGTGTCGGCATCAGCGCCGGCGATCCGTACGCGCCCGCGCTGATCGATCTGGAGCATCCGTCCGAATGTCCCTGGCCGCTGGCGCGCGTGCTTCAGGGCAAAGCGGAAAAAATTTTCGGGCTCGACCGGGCGGCGAAACTGCCGGGCGGTTTTTGGCCCGAGCCGGCCCGCGCCGCCCTGCTTGCGCCGCTGGCCGGCGCGGAGCGGCTTGCCGGGTTCATGATCGTCGGCGCAAGCCCGCGCCTGGCGCTCGATTCGAATTACGCCGATTTCCTCGAACTCTTTGCCGCCACGCTGGCCGGCGCTCTCGCTTACGCCCGCGGTCGCGAGCAAAGCCGTGCGCAAAGCGAGACCGCCGCGCTGCTCGAGCAGTTGAAAAACCGCGAAGCGGAGTGGGAACACGAAGCGCGCGCGGTCGGCCAGCTCTATCGCTTGAGCGCGCAGTTGCTCCGACCGGCGAGCCTGCGCGACGCGCTGACCCAGATTCTCGATGCTTCGATCGAGCTTCTCGGCGCCGACATGGGTAACATGCAGATCCACGACGCCGAGCGCGGCGAGCTCAGAATCGTCGCCCAGCGCGGCTTCAGCGCGGAATTCCTAACGCACTTCGAAATCGTCACGGCCAATGACGGCAGCGCCTGCGGCAGGGCGTTCGCCGCGCGCGATGCGGTTTTGATCGAAGACACCGAGCGCGATGAAACCTTTCGGCCGCATTGCGCGACGGCGGCCAAGGCGGGCTATCGCGCGGTTTTCTCGCTGCCGCTGATCAGCCGGCGCGGCGATGTGCTGGGCGTGCTCTCGACCCACTGGCGCGAACCACGCCGGCCCGCGGAGCGCGAGGTCCGCATGCTCGAGCTTTACGCCGGCCACGCGGTCGACGCCATCGAACGCATCGGCGCCGAGGAAGCGCAGCGGGAAAGCGAGATCGATCGGCAGAAATTCGTGTCGCTGGTGGAAAACTGCACCGACTTCATCGGCATGGCTGCGCCCGACGGGCGGGTTTTGTATATCAACCCGGCCGGCCGCGACATGATCGGGCTCGACAGCGAGGCCGCCATGCGCCAGGCGCGCGTCGTCGATTACCTGCCCGCCGACTTGCAGCGCTATTACGAAAACGAAATCCTCGACAAGGTGCGCGGCTCGGGACAGTGGGAAGGCGAAATCGCATTCAAACACATCAAGACCGGGGCGGTCGTGCCGGTTTACCAGGTGATGTTTCAGATCCGCTATCCCAACGACGCGGGCGCGCTGTGCCTCGCCACGGTCGCGCGCGACATCCGCCGGCGCAAGCAGTCGGAAATGATGCTGCGGGTCAGCGAGGAGCGCTTTCGCATCGCCACCCGCGCCGGCAAAGTCGGCGTATGGGACTGGGACATCGTCCACAACCGCGTCTCGTGGAGCGAATCGCTCTACGCTATGCACGGCGTCGAGCCGGAAACGTTCAACGCCACCCTCGAAGCCTTCGCCGCGTTGATTCACCCCGAAGACCAATCACGGGTATCGGAGCAAATCGCCCACTGTCTGGAAACCGGCGAAGTTTACGAGATCGAGTTCCGCATACTCCGGCCCGACGGGCAAATCGTCTGGATATTCACCGACGGCACGGTTATCCGCGAGGACGGGCGGCCGGTGCGCATGATCGGCGCCACGGTCGACATCAGCGAGCACAAGCGCCTCGAGGAGGCGCTGCGCCAGAGCGAGCGCAAGCTGCGCGATCACGCGCAGCAGTTGGAACAGCAACTGATCGCCTCCGGCCGGCTGATCTCGCTCGGCGAAGTGACGGCATCGATGGCGCACGAGTTCAACAACCCGCTCGGCATCATCATCGGCTTCGTCGAAGACCTGCTCGGCGGCAAAAAGTCCGGCGATGGGGAATTTCACGCGCTGAAAATCATCGAGGAAGAATCCAAGCGCTGCAAAAAAATCGTCCAGGACTTGATGGAGTACGCCCGACCGAAAAACGCCGAGATGGCGCCCACCCAGGCAGCCAGCGTGGTCAGCCGCTGCATCCAACTGCTCGAGACCCATCTTCACAAACAAAAAGTCGAAGCCGTCGCCAAGATCGATCCGGCGCTGCCGCGCATCCACGCCGACGCGCAGCAGTTGACCCAGGTGCTGGTGAACCTTTTCTTGAACGCCATCGATGCCATGCCCGGCGGCGGCAAGATCACCGTCGCCGCCGAACTGGATGCCGAAGGCACACCTCCGGCCCTGGTGTTGAGCGTCGCAGACAACGGCATCGGCATCGAGAAGGATTTTCTGGCGAAAATCTTCCAGCCGTTTTACACCGCGAAGAAACGCCGCGGCCTCGGCCTCGGCCTGCCGATCTGCGAGCGCATCATCACCAACCACGGCGGCCGCATCGAAGTCAAAAGCCGCCAGGGCGAAGGCACCACGTTCACCGTCTACCTGCCGCTCGAGCCACCCGCAGAAGCATAAAGCTCCGCCGCGCGGCGCTGAAAAGGCCGCGGTTATCTTCGATCGATTTTGTGAACCGAATGGAATCGGCGGGGCGACGACCCGGAAAGATCGGCGCAGCGAGGAAAGTAAGAAAGGAAGGAAAAAGAGGAAGGGCCCGTCAATAATCGATCATGATCCGATCGCGCACGCCTTTGACCCCCGGCACGCTCAAGGTCGCGCGCACGGCGGCGAGTTTCTGCCGCGGCGTGGCGACCCGCCCTTCCAGATAAACGGTGCCGTCATCCACATAGGATACCTGGACGCCATTGATGGCGCGGTCGCGAATCGCCTTGTAGATCTCGATCTGAAGCCGTCGCTCCGACAATGGGTCTTCCTCATTTACGAGCGGCGGACGACGCTTGATCGCCACACTCTTGTTGTCCGGTATAACTGGAGTTTTCTTTGCCGGTGTTTGGCTCTGCGGAGCAGGCGCGGGATTTTCGTTTTCAGTGGGCGTCGGCGGCATGGGCGGACTCTCGCTATCAGGATCGGGAGCCGCGGGTTGCAAATCGTTGGGCACGGGAGTGACTTGGGAAACCGTATCGTGGTTATTTTCCGGTGCTGCATCCGGCGGAGGCATCGGTTCCTGCTCGGGTCTCGGAACACGGGCCAAGTCGGATAGCTTTGCCAAATAGCCGCGCACCATTGGAGCCAGAGCCGGTTCTCCTTGCACCGCAATAAACAGCGCGGTCGCCATCACCAGGCAGAGCAGGAGCAATCCGCGCACCCCGCTTCGCCGGGGAGGACGCTGCGCTTTGTGCCAATTGAGTTCCATGTAAAACGGTGCGTCCAGTTCCGACCGGTGATCCCTCCAACCTTCGGAGAATTCCTCGTCTCGCCCCGTGGGCCGCACTCTCGCCGAGCGCACGTTTTGTTCCGGACGCGGCTTGGGGCGCGGTTCCGAGGCCGAAGCGACATCTGGTTGCGGCGTATCGCGCATCTCCGTCGATGGATCGGCAAGCTTCAATTCGCGGGCCGCCTCGTCGATGTCCGCCGCGGCCACGCTTTTCTTGCCCTTCGAGTAGGCGATCAACAACGCGTTATCGCAGATGACATTGATCAGCCGCGGCACGCCTCCCGAATAACGCGCGAGGCGTCCGATGGACACAGCGTCGAACAAGTTTTGTCTTTCGCATTGAACCGTTTTTAGACGGGTCTCAATATAAGCAGGAATCTCCGCTTCCTGGAGCGGTCTCATCCGATACCGAGCAACGACCCGTTGCTTGAGTTGAAACAGGCTGGCGCGATCCAGTTTTTGCTCCAGCTCGGGTTGACCCACCAGCACAATCTGAATCAGCTTTTCTGTGTCGGTCTCCAGGTTGGAAAGCAAGCGCAGCTCTTCGAGTATTTCCTCGTTCAGGTTCTGCGCTTCGTCCACTATGAGCGCGACGATATCACCCTTCTTGAGCTGCTCGATGAGATAATCGTAGAATTGACCGAGCAAGCTCAGTCGATCCGCCTCAGGATTCAGCGGCAATCCCAAATCGGTCATAGTCAACCGGAACAGCTCGTTGAACGTGAGATGAGGATCGAAAATCCACGCCGTGTGTACGCGACGATCGAGGTTGCCGAGAAGTCTCTTGAGCAACGTCGTTTTACCGGTTCCCGGCTCTCCAGTGACGACGACGAAACCTTTGCGCTCTTCAATGCCGTAGCGCAGCGTAGCGAAGGCTTCTTCGTAGCAGGAGTTGATAAAGAAAAACCGCGGGTCCGGCGTAACGTTAAACGGACACTCGGTAAATCCAAAATGCTCGTTGTACATGGCTACCCACCTTCCGACATCGCCGGAATGGCACGACACGATGTCTGGCAATCAATTGATCGGTTCGAAGAAAGCGTCCTCTTCATGCACGTACCCCCGGATATTCTCGCCGTTGGAAAAAGCGCCGATCCGGAAATATTCTCCGCGTTTTCCCATCAATTGGATTTGCGTTCCGGGACGCAGTGTGGCGATGATTTCCGACCCTGCGGTCGGTTGTTCGCGAACAAAGGAATTGCTGACCACTTTGAATCGGCTTGGTCGTGACTCGGCATTGCGCCGCGAGCCGGAATTCTTGCCGGGGGAGGGCTGAACGGTCGGCTCGGTTATCGAGCCATCGAGGTTCTTTTTGGCCGAAGCCTCTGCGGCTTTGATGCTGTTCCTTACAGTTTTTTCGGCAGGCGCTTTTCGCGCTGTTGAAGGCTTGGCGGCATAAGAGCGCTCGACCTCCGTGCCGGAAAGAGTCTCCGAAGATGTCAGCCTGACCGTTTGGTCATCGCGCGCACGCGTCATCAAGACGTTACGAATGTGTTCCGGGATCGGCGCTACCGCGGCTTTGAGTTTTTCGATGGGTTCGCTCACGACGGCCAAGTAATCCTCGTGCGCGCGATAGGAAAAAATCTCGACCACCGCCAGCACCCACACAAGGGTCGCCACCGCGGCCGCAAGCCCCAGCCAGCGCGCTTCGGTCGGATTCGAAGCAATCGGCGCTGGATTTGCGGCAATGGGCAAATTCACCTCGACGAGAGGCGTGCCCGCTTCCTCGACGTCTCCGTAGTCTTCAGGCTCTTTAGGTTCAACCGGTTCGTCGGCGATCGGACTCGCTTCTGCCAACGGCAATATCACCGGAGAGTGCTGCTCCAGCCGAAGGTCGGCGACCGCCTCGGCGACCATTTCTCCAGTCACGGATTTTTGCGACTTCGCATAAGCGATCAGAAGAGCGTTGTCGCAAATGACGTTGATGATCCGCGGGATACCCTTGGAGTAGCGCGAGATCTGCTCGACCGCGCCAGCGCCAAAAATGTGGCGCCCTGCAAAACCAGCGGTGGCCAACCTGAAGTCGATGTAGGGAGCGATTTCATGATTTGCCAGCGGCACGATTCGGGAGCGGAGAACGATGCGCTGCTTCAATTGACGAAGCGACGGGAGCTCCAGCCGCGCGTCCAGTTCAGGCTGGCCGATCAACACGATCTGCAGCAGTTTTGTCCCGGAGGCTTCGAGATTGGACAGGAGGCGCAGCTCCTCGAGAATATTGTCGCTTAGATCCTGGGCTTCATCGATCAACAAAGCGACGAGGTGATCTTCCCCGAGTTGCGCCAGGAGATAGTCATAAAACTGTCCGAGCATTTCCAGTCGGTCCGCGCGCGGACGGGTCGGCAACCCCAAATCGGTAAGCGCGAGGCGAAATAGTTCAGGAAATGCCAGATGTGGGTGAAAAATCCACGCCGTATGAACATTGTGATCCAGGTCGCCCAATAGCCGCTTCAGCAGCGTAGTTTTGCCGGTCCCCGGTTCCCCGGTGACCACGATGAAACCCTTGCGTCCGGTGATACCGTATCGAAGCGTGGCGAAAGCTCCGTTGTAGCAGGAGTTGGCAAAGAAAAACTGCGGGTCTGGAGTGACATTGAAAGGCGGCTCACGTAGCCCGAAAAAGCCCTCGTACATTGCAATTCTCGCCAAACAAAACCTGAACCAAGAAGTCCAACCGATGACCGAATCGTACGAAAGTCTAACGCAAAAATTTCAGGCGCACCACCAAGGGCCGCTGCAATGCGCGTAATTCCGTAACGCCGATGCGAGTTTTGATAAAAGCGAAAATAGCGGGAAAAGCTGGGAAAGAAGCCGGCATCGAGTCCGATCGGCGGTCATGCTGGACTCTGTTTGCAGGCCATGATGACCGAGGGGCGACTATGGCATCTTGGTCGCGACGTCATCTTTGTAGAATTTCCTGTCCAATCCATAGGTTCGCATTTTGCGCGACAAGGTGCGCACGCCGATCCGGCAGCTCTTGGCCGTGAGGCCGACGTTCCCGCCTAGATCTTCGAGCTTCTGCGACAGATAGTGCTTTTCCATCTGCCTCAGCCACTGTCGGAGCGAATTGGAGCCGACCACGGGATTTTTCTCCGGGGCCGGGGTCGCTTCCGGCAATTGGATGTCCTCGATGATGCGGCCCGTCGCCAGCAGAATCGCGTTCTCCAGTCGGTTCTGCAACTCGCGGATGTTACCGGGCCAGGGGTAGGCAATGAGATGAGCCAACACTTTGTCGGATACGTTGACGATCCGTTTACTTCTGGCGATCGGATGATGCTGGAGAAAATTTTGCACCAGCAGAGGAATATCGGTCGAGCGCTCGCGCAGCGGCACAAGCCGGATCGGCACCCCGTTCAGACGCCGGTAGAGATCGACACGCAAGCGGCCGTCGGTGAGCGCCGGCCTGACCGGCAGGTTGCTCGCAGCGATGATGCGACAATCGACGTGCACACTCTGGTTTGCCCCCAGAGGAAAAATTTTGCGGTCCTCGATCACGCGGAGCAACCTCGCCTGCATGGCCAGCGACAGGCTCTCGATGTCGTTGAGGAACAGCGTGCCCCCGTGAGCCGCGAGAATCTTGCTCGCCTTGGCTTCGTCGCCAGCGGAGCCGAACAGCTCGATCTCCAACTGGTCTTCCGCAAAGCCGCCGCAATGAATCGCGACAAATGGCCCCGCCCGCCGTTCACTGTGATAGTGAATCGCGTGCGCCACCACCTCTTTTCCGGTGCCCGCCTCGCCTTCGATCAGCACGGGCATGTCCGTCGGAGCAGCTATGCGAATCTGCTCGAAGACTCGATGCATCTGCGGCGTCTGGCTGAGCATTTCGCTAAACTGGAAGCGTTCCTTCAGCCAGCGGCGCAGATGGCGAACCTGCATGACGCTCTTGGTGCTTTCCAGGGCGACCCGGGTGGATTCAAGAATCGCCGCGAGATCGAAGGGCTTGGTGACGAAATCGCAAGCACCGAGCTTCAATACGTCCACCGCGGTGCGAATGTCAGCGTAACCCGTGATCGCGATGACGGGCAGGTCTGGATAGCGCTGATGGATCTGCGAAATGAATTGCACGCCGTCCATTCCCGGCAGTTTGATATCGGTAATGACGCAATCGATATCGTCGTTCAGACGCCGCAAGCCCGCCTCCGCGGACGAGAAGGTCGTGACCTGATAACCGCTTTGGCCGTAGAGCCGCTCCAGTTGACTGCGCACGACCGGATCATCGTCGACCACGAGCACTTCGGGGCTGGGGAAATCCGGCGCCCCCGGGATCTCACGACGCTCGGATGGGCAGCGTCCCTCGCTCGCGCCGTCGACCGGCCGGGTTGTCGAAATCGCCTCGGAAACATTTCCTGCCATGATCAACCTCCGCCACTCTTTATTCGTGAACGGCTCCGCCCGAGGGAATCTTTATGGAGATGGAAAACACGCCGCGATTGCGTTGTTCTTTGTGAAAAATAATTTTGCCGAAATGTCGTCGCAGCAGCTGCCGCGCGATGACCATCGTCAAGCCAATCCGGTGATGATTGACTTTCAAATAGGGTCGGAAAATCTCCGATTCCTCGACGGCCAGACCGGATGGAGAAACATGAATGACTTGAAGCTCCAGAAAACGCGATTCGCGGACGCGCTGAAGGCGTGCTTCGATGCGCAAATCGCCGCCGCTCGGCAACAACGCTAAGGAAAGATCGATGAGGCGCTTGAAAGCCTGTTGAAAATCGGCGCCAAGCGGCAACGCGGGAAGCGAATCTTTTATGTCCAGCGCGATCCGTATACCGCGCTCATTCAGACGCTCGGCATTGGCCTCGAGTACCCGGCGCACGGCGGTCGCGGGGTCTTCCCGTTTGGCGTCGAAAGCCACCGGCGCGAGATACTCGTTGAGTTCGCTGGTGAGGTCCGAAATGCGCTCGATGCCGCGGCTGATGCCATTGGCGTTCTGTGCCGGAAGCGCGCCCGCCAGGAGCAATAAGTCAATCTCCCCTTTGATCGCCTGGAGGCTGTTACCGATCTCGTGATTCAATCCGTGCACGAGATCGCACACCTGCGCGCTCTCGAGAATATCCTCCTCGAAATTCGGCTCTTCAGTATATAAGCTCCAGACGGTATGCGATTCATCTTGCTGACGCGCGTTCGAAAACAAGAACTCGCCCACGTGGATCTGCGTAGGCTGATGACGCGGCAAAAATCGATAATGGCACGTGGCGTAGTCATGGTCGCCACTCTGGATCTGCTTCCATGCGGCCGAAAAGGCATCGCGATCCTGGGGATGAATCCGCTCGATCCAGAGCGAAGATTGTTTCTCGAAGTCGCTTTCGGAAAAACCCAACAACCGGCTGACGGAACCATTGAACGCGCAGCGGCGCCGATCCGGACTCCAAAGCGCCGCGGCAAACGGCAAGCGACTGAGAATGAAACGGGACTCCGCGAACTCGGAATCGGATTGAAGGTTGTTTACCACTTTGGCGCGCACGGTCCACAATGCTCAAGAGTTGTCCGGCGAACTCCGGCGCCCGACGAGGCTCTCTGACTCTTGTGCGAAGTTGGTCGAAGACGAGCGGACGTTCAACTCGGCGTGTGTTGATAACGTGCGGCAGGCGGCAAATCTCGCGGCCGGATCTCTTCCGTATTCAGTCCGAGTCTCTGCGCATCGATATAGCAATAGTAGCAGACGGTCATATCAAGCAGCCGAATGCCAGATTCTTCGCTGATGACTCGGTACGCCTTGCCCATGATAAATTGACCGCAATGTTGGCATTGGTAATTCATGGGCGGGAAGTTGAGCAAGGAATGTGCCACAAAAATCTCTTGCGCTTCTGCGCGAAAGTCCTGACGGAGTCGGTGCTTTTGCTGCCCAATCCGGGAACAGGGAAAATACGTCCCAACCGCGATGGGAATTTGCCCTACACAGCCTACAGAAGATGTAGGTAACTACTGACAGATCTCGCACAGTAAAGATTTACAGAACATCGCCGCCAAGGTGGCGGATATAGACTCGAACTGGGGCGGCATTTTCACGACGGCACTGATCAACAGGATGAGAATCTGCATCCGCGACGCGTTAATGTTTTCCGTCAAGTCGAGAATTTCTTTCGTGCACAGACTGCGGCGAAAATCTTCCCTCATCTCATCGATGAATCTGCTGCCATCGCGTCTCAAATCGCGGGCAATGTTCTCGACTCCCTGACTCGACGCACAGGCGACCGCCGTGTCTGCAATCATTCCTTGCCATTCCTTGAGCTCAGATCTTGTCGCCAAATTCGCGAGGGAGGTCATTACCTGCGCGGCTCGCGTGGGCGTCGCCGCGCCCAACAATTGACAACCCAGGACTGCGTACAAATCCTCCAGATCGAAGGATAGAAGTTCTAACGCTTCGCGAGTCAACTCCTCGATGGCGGGTTCGTTCATGGCCCAAGGCATTGTTCTATCCTTGTGTTCGGGTCGGCCGCAGTCTCCTCAACGCATCCAATCGAAACTCGGAACCGCTCGACGCGAATCTTCAGCTACAAAAGCGTGACGTTGGCTTTGGCATTTTCCTTGAGTGCATTGCGCGTATCGAAGATCAATGGACTGACCGCGCTGACCATAGCGTAGTCGAAGGCGGTATGATCCGTGAGAATCGCGATCAAATCCATGGATTGGAGCACCTCGCGGGTAAGATCCGTCGAGCGGAGAGTTTTCTCGTTGATCTGTATGCTCGAGATGTAGGGATCAGTGTAATGGATCGTAGCTCCCTTCTCGTCAAGACCGGCGAGGATCTGCAGCGCCGGCGACTCGCGGACATCATTAGTGTCGCGCTTATAAGCCACTCCGAGCGCGAGAATCTTGGCGCCATTGAGGCATTTG
>Ga0207707_10004228_pt1 | contig 12710 bp, 13 predicted proteins | sample KBSC83BmetaG_FD_184336 | JGI IMG/M metagenome (GOLD analysis project Ga0207707, IMG submission 184336) | Corn rhizosphere microbial communities from Kellogg Biological Station, Michigan, USA - KBS C8-3B metaG (SPAdes) (version 2) | ecosystem: Host-associated > Plants > Roots > Rhizosphere ... | reverse complement strand
CTGGTTGTCAACGCGGTTGACGTCGAAGCCGCTGCGCTTTGGAGGCGGCGCGGTTTCATTGCCTCAAAGGACGATCCGCTCATCCTGTTCAGGTCGATCGCCGACATTGCAGCATCACTTCGCTGAAAGACTCCACTTGGTAGGGTGGCGGCGCGTCAAATATTCTGGGGACAAGGTTCTGATCGAAATTGCGGGGGGGGGGGGGGGGGGGCGCGTCCGCCTGGCGAGTCCACCATGATCTCAACAAGCCTCAGCACGGTGCCATGAACCTTTCAGCCGAAGCTTTGTACAAGATGTCCGACATGGAATTGCTGGCGGCCTATGTCGAAGCCCGGCGACAATTCGTCGAAAAGAAGTTCACGCGCGATACCCACCGGGCGCGGCTGGCGTGGATCAAGGCCAAAATGTTCATCGGCAGCTCGGGCGGGGTCACCGAGCGCAACATGGCCATCGACGTCTCGGAGGATATTGCCCGCAAGGGTCAGGAATTGCGCGAGATGACGCGCGATCTCGATCTGCTCAAGGTCGATGTCGACATCATCGCGATCGTCATTCGATTCCGCGGCGCATCGGCGCCGGCGGACGCGCAAGGCGAAGACGCGATGGAAGGCGATCCCGAGCGCGAAGGCCATCGAGCTGCCTCGTCCGACTGACGGTGAGGGCAGCCACCAACTCCCGAAAACGCTCGCTATTCTTGCCCAGCCCCGTCAGGCAAATGACCCGCATGCCCTGGGGCAGGTGACAATTGAATGCGATAATAGCGTTGGCCGGCTCGAGCAGCTTCGCCTCGTTGGCCACGAGGTTCGCTGCTCACACGCAACGAGGATACCGGCGTACGTGGTCCGCAGCTCGTTCTCATCGCAGCCCGAACATGCGCTAGATGTCGTAATAGAGATGAAACTCGTGAGGATGGGGGCGCAGCCGGATCGCATCAATCTCCTTTTTTCGTTTGTATTCCAGCCAGGTTTCGATCACGTCGCGGGTGAACACATCGCCGCGCAGCAAGAACGCGTGATCGCGTTCGAGCGCGTCAAGCGCCTGGTCCAGCGATCCCGGGGTCGATTTCACCTGCTTCGCCTCGGCGGGCGGCAGGTCATAAAGATTCTTGTCGATCGGGCTGCCCGGATCGATGCGGTTGTTGATGCCGTCAAGGCCGGCCATCAGCATCGCGGCGAAGGCGAGGTAGGGATTGCACGAGGGATCCGGCGAACGGAATTCGACGCGTTTCGCCCGCGGGCTCAGCGAGTACATTGGAATCCGGCAGCAGGCCGAGCGGTTGCGCTGGGAATAGACCAGGTTGATCGGAGCTTCGTAACCCGGCACCAGGCGGCGATACGAGTTCGTGGTTGGGGCGCAAAATCCACATAGCGCCCAGGCGTGCGTCAGCAGTCCGCCGATGTAGTAGCGGCCAAGCTCGCTCAGTTGGGCGTAGTCCGCCTCGCCGTAGAACAGATTAGTCTCGCCCTTCCACAGACTCTGATGAACGTGCATTCCCGAGGCGTTGTCCTCGAACAGCGGTTTGGGCATGAACGTCGCGGTCATGCCTTTTTGGCGGGCGGTATTCTTCACCACATATTTGTAAATCATCAGGTTGTCGGCCATGCGGGTGAGCGTGGTGAAGCGCATGTCGATCTCGTTTTGGCCGCCGGTCGCGACTTCATGGTGATGGGCTTCGATCGCAATTCCCAGCGACTCCATCGTCAGCACCATCTCGGTGCGGAGATCCTGCATGCTGTCGGTCGGAGGAACCGGAAAATATCCCTCTTTCGGGCGCGGCTTGTGACCCAAATTCGGCGCTTCCTTCCTGCCGGTGTTCCAGCTGCCCTCGCTGGAGTCAATTTCGTGGAAGGCGTAATTGATGCCCTGTCCGTAGCGCACGTCGTTGAATACGAAGAATTCTGCCTCCGGGCCGAAGTAGCTGGTATCGGCTCGGCCGGTGCCCCTCAGGTAAGTCTCGGCCTTCTGGGCGATGTAGCGAGCGTCGCGGCTATAGGATTGACCGGTCATCGGGTCCCTGATGTTGCAGATCAGGACCAGCGTCGTTGTGGGGGCAAACGGATCGAGAAAGGCCGTCGTCGGATCCACAACGACCAGCATGTCGCTTTCCTGGATCTCCTGGAAGCCGCGGATCGATGAACCGTCGAATCCAATGCCTTCGTCGAGGGCGTTGACATTCACCGCGCTCGGCGGGACGGAAAAATGCTGCCAGACACCCGGCAAGTCGGTGAACCGCAGATCGATCATTCGAACCTTTTCGTCCTTGATCGCCTTGAGGACATCTTCGACCGTGACACAATTCGGAACCATGGCTTCACTCCTGCAACCGAGAGCGGCGTCTTGAAGGTCACATTACCGTCCGATCCCTCCAGTCGCGGCGGTTTGGGACGGACAACACCCCGCTTCCGCAAAGCCAACCGGCTTCGATGCGGCATGGCGATGCTCGCGTTCAAGCAAATCCTGTCACCTGCGAGCCGGCAGCTTCAGCTCTGGTGCGGCCCGCGCATAAGCTTTATGGCGTTTTCGATATGCCGCCAGTCTTTGGCCAATTCGAAATCGCCCTGCTGTTCGAGGCTAATGGCTTTCTGAGCGGCCTCCGCGATTGCCCGGGCACCGTGTGCTTCCAGCAACTGCCGCGCATAGTCGTGGATTTCGATTTCTCGCATGGCGTCACTCTCCTTCTTGTTCCGTGCGCGACCGTGATTACCAATCGGGCGCCGGAACCGCAGACGTTGACACCTATCAAGCGCTCACAGTCTGCATCCGGGCACCGAACCTTTGCAAGCCCGGAAGCCGCATTAGAGCAGCCGTAGTGCGCGCGCCGGCCGCCGCGCTCCGCGGGTTGGCGGGCGCCATACACAGGCTTCGGTGAAACCTGACATTGACAGCCTGGGCTTCGCGTCGAATGCCCGCGGCCCATGGCCTTTGCGATGTTGGCCGGGAACCCCGGCCGCGACGTCGCTGTCAATGTTCAGGAAGGTGACAGCGACAGCGACGGCGTTTGTCTGGTGCAATCGCGCAGGAATGATGTTTTCTTCTGCGACCTTGAGGCGCTGGTGCCGTCGCACCCGATCGGTTGTATAATTGAGAAAACGGGAGCTGTGCTGCATTGCATCAAGTGCACCTGAAACTCCAGTAACGGAGGTCCGCCATGAAAGTCAAAGACGTGATGCACAAGGGTGTCGACTGGGTCAGCCCCAACACACCTGTCACCGAACTTGCGAAATTGATGCGGGAACATGACATCGGCTGCATTCCGATTGGGGAAGACGACCGACTGATCGGGATGGTGACCGACCGCGACATCGTCTGCAAAGGGCTTGCGAGCAACAACTTCGATGCTGGCCGCGCGATGGCGCGCGATGTGATGACCGAAGGCATCCATTGCTGCCGGGAGGACGATGACCTCGCAAAGGCGGTGCATCACATGGAGAAGCTGAAGCTCCGCAGGCTGCCGGTGATGAACAAGAGCAAGCGGATGGTCGGATCATCAGTCTGGGTGACGTCAGCCATTCTGCGTCCGGTGATTTGCTGTCCGAGTGCGTCAAGAGCGTTTCGGCCCATCACTGAAACAACGGCCTGCTCTCCTCTCGCGAAAGCCGTCAAGCCGCACGATCAGACGTTGAGACGAGGCTGAGCGATACTTTTATCCTACAACAATCGCACGGCGCGAAAAGCCGGGGCGCGGAAGTGCTCTGCTTTGCCCGAGAATGGCGCGCCGCGGCCGATGAAGATGGCCTCCCCTATGATGAGGCAGTCTGCCATACGTTCCAATTCGCAAATCCGCGAGAGCCTAGGATTTCTCACGCAATGCCTCGGAGGTAGTCCGCTCTTGCTTCGATAACGGCCGTTTGTACCCGATGCGCAAAGTGACGGGGTGGGCCAAAACCAGAAGTTCCCAATCTCGGCCCTGTTCCGCGTGGCTATCGGAAGCGGGATTGTCTCCAACGCCCGCCAGCAACGCTAACGCTTATGTGATCAGGCCGTTTGGCAGCCCTTTGCCTTTGCAATTACTACACTTTCCAACATTTGCGCTTCACTGCTCCAGAGTTTTGGGCGGCCCGATGGAATAGGACGCGCCTCCACACGTCACATCCGCAACAACCAGCTGTGGAGATCACAATGCATCGGCCATCGTTTTGCGGCGTCGCGACAGCGCTGTCAGGAAAGCTTCCGAGACCAGGTCCAGGAACCGTGGTCTTTGGTGCACGCCTTCTTATCGCGCTTGCCCTTCCCTCACATGTGCTTGCGCACGAAGCTCACCCGACCGCGCAGCCGGCGGCGGCGGCTGTTCTCGACGAGGCTCCGTTCTTGAAAGAGAACGAGGCGGCGATGATCAAGATGATGAACGACATGGAGATCAAGCCGACCGGCGATATCGACCGCGATTTCGTCGCCATGATGTCCCCTCACCATCAAGGCGCGATCGACATGGCGATCAGCGAACTGCGCTACGGCAAGAACGAGCAGCTGCGGCGCATCGCGCAAGAGATCATCGTCGACCAGATGCAGGAGATCGCCGCCATGAAGCTCGCGATCGGCGAGACGGTGACGAATTCGTCGCCTGCCCCGACGCAACAGCAACCGGCGACAGAAGCAATCGAACACCATCACACGGGCATGCAGATGAACATGTCCACGGGCATGAAGAAGTAGGAGCAAAACATGACGATATGGAAGAGCCTTCTCCTTGCAGGCACGATGCTTGCGACCTGTAGCAGTGCATGGGCAGGACAGGCGCCCGGCGCGCTATCTGCGCCCGATGTCCCGATCAGCCATCACGACCGCGTTTACGCAGCGGAGCAATTCTCGAATACGGTCTCGGTGACGGACCCGGTCGATAACAGGCTCCTCGGCGTAATCAAGCTGGGGGATGTGCAGCCAGCCAATTTCAGCCCGCTCTACAAGGGTCAGGTTCTCGTCCATGGCTTGGGCTATTCGCCTGATCATCGCACGCTTGCGGTGGTTTCGATCGGGTCGAATTCCGTGACCTTCATCGACACCGCCACGAACGCCGTGAAGCATGTGACCTATATTGGCCGCTCGCCGCATGAAGCGTTCTTCACGCCCGACGAGCGGGAGGTCTGGGTCACCGTGCGCGGCGAGAACTACATCTCTGTGCTCGACGCCAAGACGTTCATGGAGAAAACCCGCATCATCACGCCCAGCGGTCCCGGCATGCAGATCTTCTCGCCCGACGGCAAATACGGCTATATCTGCTCGTCCTTCAACCCGGAGACCGACGTCGTTTCCGTGGCCGATCACAAGATCATTGCGAAGGTCAAGCAGGAGAGCCCGTTCTGCCCGAACATTGCCGCGGCGCCGGACGGAAACCAGGTGTGGTTCACGCTCAAGGACATCGGCAAGACGCAGGTGTTCAACGCAAAGCCGCCGTTCAATCTGATCAAGACGATCGATACCGGCCCGATCACCAACCACGTCAATTTCGCTCATACCGCGAAGGGCACATTCGCCTACGTCACCATCGGCGGTTTGAACCAGGTCAAGGTGTTCCGCACCGATGATTTCTCGCTAACCGCGACGATCCCGGTCGGTAATCTTCCGCACGGCATATGGCCCTCAGGCGATGGCAGCCGGATCTACGTCGGGCTCGAGAATGCTGACGCACTCGCAGCGATCGACACGGCGACCAACAAGGTGATCGCCAACATCCCGATCGGACAAGCGCCTCAGGCCATCGCCTATGTTCCGAACGCGGCCCCCGATCCTGACGACCGCCAGAACCTGCAGGCGCTCGGTGTCGCGGGCCAGGCCGCGCATCTCGCGCTCGGGCCAAAGGATGGGTCAAAGGACGGGCAAGCGCCGACCAGCGTCTCGCTGTTCGATCAGGGCCTGATTCAGGTCCTGCAGGCGTCGGTCACCGGCCTGACACCGAAGCAGAAATACGTGCTTGCGCTGGCGGACCACGCGGACGGAAGCGGTTCCCTGCAGCCGCTAGCCGCCTTCATGACCAATCCGTCCGGATCGGCCATCGTCAATGCGACGGGCCCGATCCGGCAAATCGTCAACGATCCCGCAAGCTCAGGGCGGCGCTATCTGGTCATTGCCCCCGGAGATGCAACGACCTTAGGAGAGGCGGTACAGGTGCAAATCCAGTGATGGTAGATTGAGGCAAGCCGCAGGCGGAGCGCACGATGAAGGACATGCTGCTGCAGGTCGAACCGCTGATACCCGCGCTCCGCCGCTATGCCCGCGCGCTCGTTCGCAATCGCGCGAATGCCGACGACCTCGTGCAGGACTGCCTGGAGCGCGCCGTCAGCCGCTGGCAGCAGCGGCGCGACGGCGATGTTCGCGCCTGGTTGTTCGCGATCCTCCATAACCTCGCGGTCGATCAGTTTCGCAAAACTACTGCGCGCAGCAGGCACGTGACGATTGATAAGACGAGCGAGGGCGATTTCGGCGAGGCCGCCGCGCAGGAACACCAGCTCATGTATCAGGACGTCCTGAATAAGCTCATGAGGCTCCCGGAAGAGCAGCGGGCCGTGCTTCTGCTTGTTGGAGTCGAGGATCTTTCATATGCCGACGCAGCGAAAGTGCTGAACGTTCCCATCGGAACGGTGATGTCGCGTCTTTCCCGCGCGCGCGAAAGACTGCAGCAGGAAATCGAGGCCGTCACGGCGGCGCCCGGAAATGTTGTGCCAATGCGGAGCGTGAAATGAACCATCGGCCGATTACGGAAGATGATCTCCACGCCTATGTGGATCGTGTCCTCGAACCGGAGCGGCAGGCGGAAGTCGCCGCCTATCTGGGTGATCATCCGGGTATCGCCAAGCGCATCGCCGCCTTCGCCGATCATCACAAGCTGTTGCGCGCGGCTCTTGCGCCGATCGCCGACGAACCCCTGCCGCCGGAGCTCAATCTGTCGCGCATCATCGGGCAGCATACGCGGCGACCTTCGCTGGTCCGGTGGGCGATGGCAGCGATGCTGCTGTTGAGCATCGGCGGTCTCGGCGGCTGGGCCGTGCGCGGCGCATTGCAGGCGTCGCCGCGCGGATTGGTTGCGCTCACCCAGGAGGCGGCTGTTTCGTATAGCGTCTACGCACCGGACCGCGTCCGGCCCGTCGAGGTTCGCGCGTCCGACAGTGCCCAACTCGTGCAATGGGTCTCCGACCGGCTGCGTCGGCCGGTTAAGGTGCCGGATCTGACCACGTCAGGTTACCGGCTGATGGGAGGGCGCCTGGTCGCCACCGAGCACGGCCCGGCGGCGATGTTCATGTATGACGATGATCACGGCAGTCGGCTTGTCGTACTGACGCGCCCGATGAGCGGCTCGGACCAGAATGCGCCAATGACGCCTCAATCGCAGGGCGATGTCGGGGGCATCGCCTGGGCGGACGATGGCGTCGGCTATAGTCTGGTCGGCCACGCGGCTCCGGAATTTTTGAGGCCGATTGCGAACGAGGTTCGGAAGCAGGCGCGAGCGATCTGAAAGCTGCGATCATTCCGCCGGACGTTCATCAAGACAAGACCTCACAGCGGACTTTTGATGCATCGGCTACAACACCTGAAAAACATCTAGCGTTCGTGCATTCGCAGAGAGCGAGCCGCTGGCGACCGAGCAGATGCGGTTCATCCAACCGTACTTTTCTGAACTCGTCTCGAAGTAAGGCGTGGTGCGGAAATAGTAGGCTCCCGGGTCGACAATCTCGCCTTGATAAAGGCGATCCATGACCTCTTTCGGACCATGGCGAAGTCCCTTCCAGGCCGCGTAGATTTGATGGTTGTCGTTGGTTTCGAGGATCAACCGCGCGTCCACCTCCATCACGTCGTCGCGGCGGATCAGCGACCAACCCCCGCCGCCTGGCAACACCTTGCCCTTAAGCTTCGGCCCGTCGAAGCTGCCGCCATCAAAATGAAACATGCGTCGGCGGCCGTAGGGAGTATCGCCGAGACTGGATACTTGAATTTCGAGAGCGAGCGTGAACAGAAACCTGGTGTTGATCTCCGGCATGGAAGCCTCCTGATGACTGGCATCCGCCATGTGCTGCGAAATGCACTGTAAGCCTTTCGGTTTTTAACTCGCCTACGCCGGAAGTATGCATCAAAGCGCCATCTGCCAAAGTGAGCTTTCTCTGCTCGAAGGAAGCGGGCACGAATTTCACATTGATGCCCGCCCGCGCGGCAAAGAGAATTTTCCCGAGATCGACGATCCGGTGCCGACGCCGGAGAAGGTGCGTTGATCGGCGAAGGGGTCGAACGCCACGGCCTTCGCACGCCTGTTTGACGGCAGCCGCTGACGCGCTAGGATTTGCAAAACAGGGAGAGCGTCCATGGAGGATATCGCGGCCCGGCGCGCAGCCGAAGCGCTGCTTGCCGAACACAAGGCCAACCTGCGCTTCAAGCCGCTCGGCCCACCGGCGGCGCCCGCCACGATCTCGGACGCCTACGATATCCAGCAGAAATACGTGGCGCTGCTCCAGAGCGAGCATGGCGATGCCGTGGGTTACAAGGTCGGGCTTACATCGGCCCCGATGCAGGCGTTTTGCGGAATTGACCATCCCATCGCAGGTGTCGTGCTCGCAAGCCGCCTGCATCGATCGGGAGCGACCGTCCGGCGTTCGGATTTCGGGCGGCTGGGCCTGGAATTTGAAATCGCGGTCCGCATCACATCGGACGTCGCGGTCACGGGCATGCCGTGTACCGCCGAGATGATCGCGCCTCACATCGACGGCGTTTGCGCAGCCATCGAACTGGTCGACGATCGAAGCGCCGATTATGCCAACCTCGATGTTCTTTCGCTGGTTGCCGACAATTCCTGGAATGGCGGCATCGTGCTGTCGGAATTTGCGGCGAAATGGCCTGATCTGGAGAGCGTGCCGGGGCGCGCAACCAAGGACCGTGTTGCGATCGGCGAAGGGCACGGGCGTGACATCCTCGGGCATCCCTTCAACTCGGTCGCGTGGCTGGCCACGCAACTGGCTTCGCGGGGTGTCGGGCTGAAAGCCGGTCAGGTCGTGATGACCGGAAGCGTCATGAAAACCGTATTTCCGGTGGAAGACGCAAACTACCGGTTTGACCTCGAGCAGATCGGCTTTGTCGAGGTGTTCATCAAGTCGTAATGGGATCAGTACTTCGCGACGACGGGACCGCCAAAACGGTAGTTCACCCGGACGGTTCCGATGTCCACGTCCTGACGGATATTGTCGCTGCGCGTGACTGCAATGGCCGATGCCGGGAACACGACATTGGGGCTGCCCATGAACAGGTGGTCGTATTCGACGGCAGCGGACCAGTTCGGCGCAAAGCCGATTTCAATTCCCGTGCCCACGGCGCCGTCCCAACGGGTGTCTCTCGCCTGATTGAACTCGATACCCGTTGCGGTGAAGAAGCTGCTGTACTTGTTGTCGGTGACCGCGGCGCCGCCCTTCACATAGAGGAGAATGTTGCTCCAGGCGTAGCCAACCTGACCGGTGAAGAGGCCGATGGCACCGACCTTGGTCCGGTTGGTGTAGGGAATCAGCGCCGTCAAGCTCGCACTCGATCCGGTCAGGTTAGCCCAATCACCCTGGGCTTCCACGCCGAACACCCAATTGGCGGTCTGCCAACGATAGCCAATCTGGCCGCCGGCGAGGCCGCCCGTCGCGTTGTGACAGCCCTCCGAATTCGGGAAAACCGCACTGCCTGCAACGTCGGTGATGGTGAGGCACTCATGGCTCGATGCGCCGCCGCCGTCGAGACCAATGTAGAAGCCACTCCAGTCGTACACGGGAGCGACGATAGCGGGCGCCTTGGTATAGGGCCGGGCAGGAAGGTCGGCGCCAGATGCCGCGCCCACAAACCCAGCAATCGAAAGTAGTCCAGCCCCGACGATGGCGAAACGATTCATTTCCGGCGCCCAAAAATGATCAACAAGCGTCGTTCATTACCTTTCACACGACATTGCGCGAAAGTCACATTCACGTCTCGCGCAACTATTCCGGAAACGTGTTGCCGAAATATCGCGCAATGGATCTCCGTTATTGGGGGTTAAACGGGCGCGACGCGGATGGTGCCCCGGATGTCTCGACCAGCATCCGACGAGGTGATCGAATAACCTTTGGTCACTTCCGAATTTGGCACAAAGCGGACATCGCCGTGGTGTCGGTGAATGTCCGCTTTCTGGGAAGAGCGGAAATCGAACATCCGCTGCTTAAGGCCCGCTTTTTCCCTGCGGGCTAAGTCTGTTTTTAACACGCCCGGCGAGCTATAAAAAATAGCACAGGGTATTTTGAATTTGTGACAACGCTGCTGTCGTATTGCCGAACATTTGGAAGGCAGAGCATAATATATAATATAAGGAACAGGGCGGCACTTTGCGGGACGAGGGCGGCTTTCGTGCGCAAATCTCTCAGCTACACGCTTTGCCTTGCTGCAATTGGACAGCTAGTCCTCGTGCCAACCTGTGTGTCCGCCAAATCCTCTCGCTCAGAAATCACAGTTACAAAGCAAACCGACAAAGCATCATCCAAACGTGAGACCGGAGCATCCTGCAATCGCGTTAGCAGCTCCGGCGGCAACTGCTTGCCAGGACGTCCTCCAGGGGGCCCGGTCCCGTTACCGTATCCTACGTCGGTGATACACCCCTAAAACCAGGGAGGGCAAAATGCGGAAGCTGAGTGCTAGTCTGCTGATTGCAATCGCGCTTGTGCTCGCTGCCCCGTCGCAATCGGCGCTAGCAGGCGGAAAATCTACGGCAAATGGACAACACTTCCCGGACGCTTTGATTACCACTCGAACGACGTCGAATGGCAATGGAGTAAAAGCTGCGACATCAGCCAAAATTACACATCGCAAGGCAGGCAAAGGTCAATACTGATCAATACACCTCATTCGATCGGAGAGACCGCCGCGAGGCGGTTATCACAGATTTAAATTTCAATGACCTTCGTGGCACGGCCGTCACAATGCTTTCGGAGGCCGGCAACACAATCCGGCAGGTGGCCTCCGTCAAGTCTTGAGGTAGACTGCAGGGCCGCTGCTCTAGTGGCCGGTGGAGTGCCGGTTCATTTGCTCCAAAAGCTCGCGCATTGCATCGAACTGCGTGCCGAAGCCTTTCCAGTCTCCGGACTTCAATCGCTCCACTGCCTGATTGTAGCGATCAAGCGCCTCCCGTGCCTGACTCGCCGCTTGGCCTGTCACGGGTATCTCCTCCGTCGTGCCTGAGACTGCCGGCCCGGCACCGGGTTCTATGAACAGCGCCGACAACGCCTCGGCGAGCGTCTCCTTCATCACCACATGTTCACCGTAGGCTGCGATCACGCGTTTGAGCTCCGGCAGGTGTCCGTGCTCCGCTCGCAAATAGAGCGGCGATACATAAAGGATCGAGTTCTCGATCGGGATCACCAGCAGGTTCGCACCGCGTATCACCCGCGAGCCCATCTGGTTCCACAGCGTGATTTGTTGGGATATCTCGGTGCTCTGATTGATCCGGGCTTCGATCTGGAATGGTCCATAGACGAGCTTCTCCTTGGGAAACTCGTAGACGATCAGCTTGCCGTAGTCGGGTGCATCACAACGCGCAGCGAGCCACGCGATCATGTTGTCGCGGCGGCTCGGCGCCATGGGAACCATGAGGAAGAACTCGGCCTGCGGCTCACCGGGCAGCCGCATGATGATGTAATACGGGGCCATCGTGGCAATGCCGCCGCCGCCCGGCTGGCGCGGGAACTGCCAGAGATCCTCGCGGTTATAGAAAACCTCGGCGGCCTCCATATGGTAGGTCTGATAGAGCCGCGCCTGAATCAGGAACAGGTCCTCCGGATAGCGAATGTGCCTCTGCAGGTCCGCCGGCATAGCCGCGAACGGTTTGAACAAGGTCGGAAAGATGCGCCGGTAGGTCGCGGCGACCGGGTCGCCGGTGTCCATCAGGTAAAAGTCGACGGTTCCGTTATAGGCATCGACGATGACCTTCACTGAATTGCGAATGTAGTTGAGATCGAGGTCGTGCGCCGGCTGTGCCGAGGGAAAATAGGAACTCACCGTATAGGCGTCCTGCATCCACAACATCCGTCCATTGCTGATGACCAGATAAGGATCGTGATCGAGCCTGAGGAACGGAGCGATGGTTCGCACCCGTTCCTGGATATTGCGGCGGATCATGATCCGGCTGTCGGCGGTGATGTAGCTTGAGAGCAGCAGGTTCGGGTCGTTGAAGTAATAGGCAAACAGGCCTCTCCACACCATCGCTCCTATCGGAACGCCACCCGTGCCGTCATAAGCCGCGTAGACATTGTCCTTCCCCTTCGGATAGTCGAACTCAGGTGTGCTCCCCTTGACGATGACGTAGCTGTCGGGCTCTTCGCCGTAGTAGATGCGCGGTTCATGGATCTGGGGGCCTCCGTCGGCAACAGGAGGAATGTCGCGCAAATAGAAGAATGGCAGCCCTTCGGTGCTCTTGCGAGTGACCGGGCTCATCACCGCGCCGTTGCCGTGAGTAAACAGCACGTGGCGGTTGACCCATGTCTGGGCATTCGGCGGCAGCAGGGAGGGCCGCAGTTCACGAGCCGAGAGCATTACGCTCTGGTAGGAGCCATCGAGCCAGTAGCGATCGACGTCAAGATCATGGAATTTGTAGTAAGTGCGGATCTCTTGCAGCTGCGCGTAGGTGTCCGACAAGGGCAGCCAGTCCCACAGCCTGATATTCTCGATGGTCGCCTTGTTGGCGTCCAGCGTCTTGAAGGTGAGCTTCTGTTCGGCAGCAAACGGCTTGGCTG
>Ga0207707_10004227_pt1 | contig 12712 bp, 8 predicted proteins | sample KBSC83BmetaG_FD_184336 | JGI IMG/M metagenome (GOLD analysis project Ga0207707, IMG submission 184336) | Corn rhizosphere microbial communities from Kellogg Biological Station, Michigan, USA - KBS C8-3B metaG (SPAdes) (version 2) | ecosystem: Host-associated > Plants > Roots > Rhizosphere ... | reverse complement strand
CGTTTGATTGACGCTGGTCGAGGTGACGCCGCTGCCTGCGTTGCTCGTGCTCTGCTTGGTGGGCTCGGTCGCTTTGATGCTCGTGCTCACGGTCAGGGTCGTCGTCGGGACGACACTGATCTGACCAGTGTTGCTGATGTTGGCGGTATTGCCCGGCGTCACGGTGATCGTGCCGCCACCGCCGCCGCCACCCGTGGGCCCGCCCGCCGGCCCGCCGCCGCCCTGCGGGCCGCTGGCTTGCGTGGTGCCGCCCTGCTGGCCACCACCCTGCTGACCACCGCCCTGCTGGCCACCACCCTGCTGACCACCGCCCTGCTGGCCACCGCCCTGCGGGCCAGCGCCTGGTTGGCCACCGCCTGGTTGGCCGCCACCTTGACCGCCGGCCGGGCCGCCGGGGGGCGGACCGCCGATCGGGTTGGGCGTAATGGTGAGGCCATTGCCGAACAGGAGCGAGGCCGAGACCGAGGTCGGGGTGACGGTGACCAGCGCCACGGCGCCGCGAATGCCGATGGTGGCGACGGGCGTCTTGAGGGTGACGTCGCCGCTCTTGCTGAGCTGGCCGCCGACGAAGCGGAACACGCCGACCGCGGCGTTGATCGCGAGCTTTCCTTCCTTGGTGTTCGGATTGTAGACGAACTCGTCGATGCTGAGCTTGGCGTTCGGACCGACGGTGAGCGCCGACCGGTCGAGAAACAGGAGCTGCGCCTGGCCATCGGCGTCCGTCGTGATCACCTCGTTGAAGCTCACGTCATTGCCGATATTCAGGATGGCGGTCTGGCCGCCCGAGGGCGTGGCATGGGTCGCGGGATTGACCGCGCCGGCAACGCCGACCTTCTGCTCCTCCGCGCCACTGGAATTTGCGAGCGTACCGAGGCTCAGCGTGAAGACGCTGGCGAACAGCAACCGGCTCAGCTCATGCATGGGAAAACTCCGTCACGGCGGGAGGTCTAAAAGCTGCGGGTGAGGCCCAGCATTACCGTGAGATTTTCATAAGTATTGTTCGGTAATGTCGAATCGATATGCGACGACTGCAATTGTAGGAAGCTGCTGAGCACCGGGCTGAAAGGCACGGCCAGGGTGGCACTCAACCGCCATTCGCGATCGTGCCGCGTCACGTTCGGATCGATGGTCGGATCCGGACCGCCATATTCGCTCCAGATCCTCGAGGCATTGAGCACCAAGGCCCAGGGCAGTTCGAACATGGCCAGCGGCGGCGGAATCGTTAACTGATAGACGCCGCCGACAGTGTATTGCGAATATTCGTTAAAATTCGCTTGCGCCGTGCCGTGCCGGAAGCCGATATCGATGCCGAGCTGCTGATCGGCTGTCAGCTGGTACCGGTTGCGGAGGGCGATGCCGGAATCCTGCCCGGTTTGTTCGCGCAAGGTCGTCTGAGCGCCGAAATTGTGAAAGTCGCGATGGCTGCTGTCGATCGTGCCGTCGAGCGACAGCTTGTCCGTAATGGCGCGCGTGAAATCCATGCCGACGCCGAAGGAGTCGGAATACAGGTGGTCGTCGAGGCCGATGATGCCGCCGATGACATGCGGCCGGATCGTCAGGGAATCGCCGGCGATCGGATGGAACCGGACGCCGCTCGTCACCTGGAGCAGTGACAGGTTGAGATTGGGCAGCAGGATCTGGCGCGTGCCGTAGAGCGTGGCATTGCTTTCCCAAAGCGGCGCGTTCTCCCCGTCACCCAGGGGATAGGTGTCACGGAAATAGGCATTGGCAAAGGCGTTCCAATCGGAGCGGCTGGTGCCGGGCCCTTGCAGGCGCACGTCGCTGCCGGAAATGCGCAGGGTTGCCGAGCCGGGAGCGCTGTTGCCATCCGACTGATAGCGCATGCCCACGGTGAAATTGCCGAGAAATAGGTTCTTGGTCTTGGCGGCGGCGATCTGCCGCAGCAGCGCATTGGCTTGTTGCTGCAGGTCGGGCGAGGCGTCGGGCTGCTGCAGCACGCTTTCGAGATAGGTCTGTGCCGCCGGATAGGATTTCAGCGCGAAATAGAGCACGCCCAGCTCGTAGCGGACGCGCGGCAGGTCGGGATTGATGATCAGCAGGCGTTCATAGGCGACGATGGCGCCCTCGTAATCGCCGAGCTCCGTCGACACGCCGGCGAACTCGAAGGCGATGTCGAGGTTGGTGAGGTTGGTGATCATGCGCTGGAACAGCTCGTCGCGCCGCTTCTCCAGCGCCGCAACCGCAGCCGGATCGGCCGGCGCGCCCGCCTGGGCATACTGCCGGTCGAATCTGAGGGCGCGCGCGGCGACGAGCTGCATGGCCCGTCCGGGATTGCTCATCCAAGGCAGGCTGACAAACCCGCCAAGTGAATCCGAGCGGCGCGCCGGCACGAGATCGAGCACCAACCGGCTCCCGGCCGCCGCCTTCTCGGCCGCCAGCCCGCCATGCACGCCGTGATCCTCGGGACCGAGCAGCTCGATGCCGGCAATGCTTGCCGGCTCCTTGGTCTCGACGCGCACCAGCGTGCCGGCGCCGCCGAGGGCGCGCACCGAGCCGCCGCCGATGAGGCCGGCGGCCCCGGGCCGGAAAGGAACGGGCGCCTGGGCCGGGTTGCCGAGCAGGAGCAGATCGAAGCTGCGCCCGCCCGGCGCGGCACGCAGCAGGATCTCGGTCGGACCCGAGAGGTCGATCACGAGGCGCGAGGCGGCAGCGTCCTTGCCGGCTCCTTCGCCCAGCCGCACGCCCTGGATTTGGGAGGCCGTGAGGCTGTGCGCGGGACCCGCGAGCAGCAGCCAGACGGCCAGGCTCAGGCTCAGCAGCCCTGGCAGCCGGCCGGTCACTCGCCGCAGATCCCGCTTTGTACTTCGCCAGCCATCCTGTGCACGCGCTTTCCCCGTTTGCGGCCGTTCCGGCTCGGTCGTCTTTCCGACCTCGAGGCGCCGGCCGTTGTTGAAGGGTTCAACCTTGAACCAGACCGTTATTTCTAGCGGAACGCCAGAAAAAACGGAATGCATCTTGTTATAGACTCAGATTGTTGGAAAACTGAGGCACTTGTTCTGTGATCCGGCGAGGAGAAGTTGAGTGTTGTGGCGGCGCAACAGGAAGACGGCTGGGGCGCCCGCGGCCCGGCGCCCGAAGAAGCTGCGGCGGCCCTTTTATGAGTGGCTGATCCCGACCGTGATGCTGGCCCTGGCCTTTGCGGCCAAGGCGCTCGATCCGGTGCCGATGCAGGTGCTGCGCAACTACACCTTCGACGCCTACCAGCAGCTGAAGCCGCGCCCCTATGGCGGCGAGCCAGTCCGCATCGTCGATCTCGACGATGAGTCGCTGAAGCGCTACGGGCAATGGCCCTGGCCGCGCACGCTGGTCGCCAAGCTGCTGAGCCGTCTCGGCGAATATGGCGTCGCCTCGGTCGCCTTCGATATGGTCTTTTCCGAGCCGGACGGAAAATCGCCGCACCAGATCGCCGTCGCCCTCAGCGATCAGCGCGAGCTCGGCTCGCTGGTCAGCGAGCTCAATGCGTTGCCCGACAATGACGCCATTTTCGCCGACACGATCAAGCAGGTCCCGACGATCCTCGGCTTCTCGCTCAACGACGCGCCCATCGAGCGGCCGATGCCGGCGAAATACGGCATGGTCGTCAGCGGCCCCGACCCCAAGCGCTTCCTGCAGCACCAGCAGGGTTACCTCGCCAACCTGCCGCAGCTCGAGAAATCCGCCGCTGGAATTGGCTCCTTCAACCCCGGCGCCGACCCGGACGGTCTCTTCCGCCGCGTGCCGCTGATCGTCGGCGCCGACAAGATCTATGCGAGCCTGATGGCCGAAAGCCTGCGCGTGGCGACCGGCGGCACGACCTATGTGGTCAAGACCTCGGGCGGCAGCGGCGAGGTCAATTACGGGCAGGAGACCGGCGTCGTCTCGGTCAGGCTCGGCGGCCCGCAGCAGAACTGGATCGTGCCGACCGACAGCGAAGGTGCGATGTGGCTCTATTTCACGCCCGACCTGCCCGATCGCTATGTTCCGGCCTGGCAGGTGCTGGACGGCACCGCCGATCCCGCCAAGCTCGCCGGCAACATCACCTTCATTGGCACCTCGGCGATCGGGCTGAAGGATATCCGCCTCACGCCGCTCGGCAATATGCCGGGAGTGGTGCTGCACGCCCAAGGAATCGAGCAGATCCTGGAGGAGACTTATCTGCGCCGGCCCGATTTCGCGCAAGGCGGCGAGCTCCTGGCGCTGCTGCTGTTCGGCGGCTTCATGGTGGTGCTGCTGCCGCGCGTCGGCGCGGTCTGGGGTGCCGTGGTCGGCGGTATCGGCGTCGGCACCGGCCTGACCGCTTCCTGGCTCGCCTTCACCAATTTCGGCTGGCTGGTCGAGCCGCTCTTCCCGGCGGCGACGGCGTCGTTGCTCTATGTCGTCTCGACCTTCCTCAGCTATTTCCGCGAAGAACGCCAGAAGGCGCAGATCCGCGGCGCCTTCTCGCGCTACCTCTCGCCCGACCTGGTGGCGCAGTTGGCCGCCGATCCGGACAAGTTGAAGCTCGGCGGCGAGATGCGCGACCTCACCATCATGTTCCAGGACATCCGCGGCTTCACCACCATCTCCGAGCAGTTCGACGCCGGTGGGCTCACCAAGTTCATCAACGGCTTCCTCACGCCGATGACCGGGATCGTGCTGAAGAACAAGGGGATGATCGACAAGTATATCGGCGATTGCATCATGGGCTTGTGGAACACGCCGCTCGACAATCCCAACCATGCGGCGGACGCCTGCCGCTGCGCCCTCGAGATGCGCGACGTGAATTACGGCCCGCTCGCCGCGAAATACAAGGCGGAGGCCGAGGCGGAAGGGCGCAAATACCTGCCGATCAAGATCGGCATCGGCCTCAACACAGGCCTGTGCTGCGTCGGCAATCTCGGATCGGAGCAGCGCCAGGATTATTCATGTCTCGGCGACGATGTGAATCTGGCTTCGCGCATCGAGGGTCAGACGAAATATTACGGCGTGATCATTGCCGTCTCCGACAAGACGAAGGGAGAAGCGCCCGGCTTCGCGACGCTCGAGCTCGATCTCCTGACGGTGAAGGGCAAGACCGAGCCGGTGCGCATCCATACGCTGGTCGGCGACGAGGCATTCGCGAAGAAACCCGAATTCAAGCAGGCGGAGATCGTGCACAATTCGGTCATCGCCGCCTATCGCGCGCAGCGTTGGGACGAAACGGAGAGGCTGTGCGACGAGGCCGACCAGGCCTGCGTCAAGATGGGCGTCCCCATGCCCGGCTTCTACGAGCTGCTCAAGGAGCGCATCGCCGAGTTCCGCGTCAACCCACCGCCAGCCGACTGGGACGGCGTCTTCGTCGCGACCGAGAAATAGGCGCGTTTGAGCGGCCTCCGCTATCTCAGCGCCTCCGACATAGCGGCGCTCGGCTTCTCCGACGCGGAGCTCCTGGCGGCGGTCGAGCGGGGCTTTCTCGCGCACGGCAAAGGGGAAGCGTCGATCGAGCCGCGCCTGCCTTTGAGCCGCATCGCCGACGGCTTCGTCGTGCAGCGCGCATCTCTGCTCTCCCACGCCAAGGTCGGGGTGAGGGTGCTCGGCAATTTCCCGGCCAACGACGCTCTCGGCCTGTCGATCGAGCCGTCGCTTCTCGCGCTTTTCAGCGCCACGGACGGGTACCCCCTCGTCCTCGTCGAGACGAGCCGTCTCGCCCCCATGCGAACCGGCGCCAGCGCCGCGCTCGCCGCCCGCCACCTGGCACGGCGCAATCCGCGCGTGCTCGGCCATCTCGGCGCCGGCAGCATCGCCTACTGGAACATCCGCATGCTCGACGGGTTGTTCCATTTCGATGAGATCCGCCTCCACTCCAAGCATCCGCAAAGCCGCGATCGCCTCGCGGAAAGGCTGCGCGAGGATCTCAAGCGCGAGGTGCGCGTGACCGACAACTGGCGCGCGACGGTCGAAGATGCCGATATCGTCGTCGAGGCGACGCGGCTCGCGCAGCCCGAGCCGTTGCTGAAGACGCAATGGCTGAAGCGCGGCACCTGCCTCATTCCCTATGGCTCGCAAAGCGCCCTCGATTTGTCGATCGTCGATGTCGCCGACAAGATCGTGGTCGACGATTGGGCGCGCGCCGTGATGGGGCCCGTCGGCGCGCTCAGGCTGCACATCGATTCGGGGAGGCTGACCCGCGACACGCTGCATGCCGAGCTCGGCGAGATCGTCGCCGGCGTGAAGCCCGGACGCGAGCGCGACGATGAGATCGTCGTGTACTGGCAGCGCAGCCTGGCCGTTGCCGATCTGGCCCTCGCCACCGCCCTCATGGAAAAGGCCGAGCGCCTCGGAATCGGCCATTCGCTGCCGTTCGGATAGCAGCCTCTAGTCCGCCTGACGGATTGCCAGGATCGGGGGCGCGCCTAGACTGAGGGCGCCCGCTTCTCGGCATAGGAGAGATGGAATGGCGATCGCAGGTGTGACGCTGCGCGGCGCGATGGCCCCCGGCTTCGACGCCATCCTGACGCCGGAGGCGCTGTCCTTCCTCGCCGATCTCGAGCGGCGCTTCGGCGCCGAGCGCAAGCGCCTTCTGGCGCGCCGCGTCCAGGTGCAGGCACGGCTCGATGCCGGCGAGAAGCCCGACTTCCTGAAAGAGACCCGCACCGTGCGCGAAGCCGACTGGACCGTGGCGCCCTTGCCCAAGGATCTGCTCGACCGCCGCATCGAGATCACCGGCCCCGTCGACCGCAAGATGATCATCAATGCGCTCAATTCCGGCGCCAATGTCTTCATGGCCGATTTCGAGGATTCGACCACGCCGAGCTGGGCCAACCTCGTAGAAGGACAGCTCAATCTGCGCGACGCGGTGCGGCGCACCATCACCTTCAAGGATCCGGTCAGCGGCAAGGATTACCGGCTCGCCGACAAGACCGCCGTGCTGCTGGTGCGGCCGCGCGGCTGGCATCTGCCGGAGCGCCACCTGCTCGTCGACGGCGAGCCCATGTCGGGCTCGCTCTTCGACTTCGGCCTCTATTTCTTCCACAATGCGAAGGAGCTGGTGACGCGCGGCACCGGCCCGTATTTCTACCTGCCGAAGCTCGAGAGCTATCTCGAGGCGCGGCTGTGGAACGACGTGTTCCTGTATGCGCAGAAGATGTTGGGACTGCCGGTCGGCACGATCAAGGCGACGGTGCTGATCGAGACCATCCTCGCCAGCTTCGAGATGGACGAGATCCTCTATGAGCTGAAAGACCATTCGGCGGGGCTGAATTGCGGCCGCTGGGACTACATTTTCAGCTTCATCAAGAAGTTCCGCAACGACCCCAAGGCGGTGATGCCAGACCGGGGGCTAGTCACCATGACCAGCCATTTCCTGCGCTCCTACAGCCTGCTTCTGATCAAGACCTGCCATCGCCGGCGCGTGCACGCCATGGGCGGCATGGCGGCGCAGATCCCCATCAAGGACGATGCCGCCGCCAACGAGGCGGCGATGGACAAGGTGCGCGCCGACAAGAAGCGCGAGGCGGGCGACGGGCATGACGGCACCTGGGTCGCGCATCCGGGCCTGGTCGCGATCGCCCGCCAAGAGTTCGACGCGGTGATGAAGGAGGCCAACCAGATCGCCCGGCAGCGCCAGGATGTCGATGTCACGGCCGCCGACCTCGTCACCGTGCCGCAGGGCCCGATCACCGAGGCCGGGCTGCGCCAGAACGTCAATGTGGGGATCGGCTATATCGAGGCTTGGCTGCGCGGCATCGGCTGCGTGCCGCTCTACAATCTGATGGAGGACGCGGCGACGGCCGAGATCAGCCGATCGCAGCTGTGGCAATGGATCCATCACAAGGCGAAGCTCAATGACGGGCGCCTGATCACCCTCGACCTCGTGCGAAAGATTCTCGGGGAGGAGCTCGGCAAGATCGAGGCGATGGTCGGGGCGGAGCGCTACCGCCAGGGTCGCTACACCGATGCGGCCAGGCTGTTCGAGCAGCTCGTCGCCGCCGAGGCGTTCGTCGAGTTCCTGACGCTGCCGGCCTACGACATGGTGGCGGACGCGGAAGCCGCCGCCGCCTGACGGCGCGCCGGCAGACTGCCGTCGGCCATCACGAGCCCTTCACCGGCCGGCCTGGGCAGCAGGACATCTATCCCATTCTCCGCCCTGCGACGTCGCGCCCGCGGAACGGCGCCGCCCGCGATGGCGTTGTTCAGGGCGAGGAAGCGAAAGCGTCACCGCTTCGTCATTGCTCGCGTGCCGGGTCGCGCGGGCGGCGGGGAATCGGAGCATGTCCATGGCGACACTATTCGGCATCTTGGTACGCAGCATGCGGGCGCGCGTCGAGGCGCGGACCTTCCGCCGCTGGTACAGCGAGCGCCACAGGCAGGGTTAGGGTCCGTCCTAGGCGGGCAGCGACAGCTCGAATTTGTGCAGGCCCTCGATCTGCTCGCGCAGCACCACGGCCGAGAGATTGCGGGCCAGCAGATCGACGAGCTGGACGCCGAGGCGCGTCTCGCCGGCCGAGGTCGTCATGCTCGGGCCGGCACCGTCGTCGGTCACGGTCAGCTTCAGCATGCGCTCGCCGGCCCGGAAGGTGACCGTGATCGTGCCGTTGCGCCCGCCGCCGAAGGAATGCTTCAGCACGTTCGACAGAATCTCGTTGACGATCAGGCCGAGACGGATCGCCACGTCGATCGACACTTCGACACTCGCCGCCGACACCGTGCAAACCACGCCGTCGTCCGGACGGAACACCGCGACCAGCCGATCGCAGAGCACGCGCACGAGACTGGCGAGATCGATCACGGCCGCACCCGGTGTGCTGTAAAGCAGATCGTGCACAAGTGCGATCGAGTTGACGCGCTCCAGGCTCTCCTCGAAAGCGCCGCGCGCCTGCGCGTCGTCGAGCCGGTTGGCCTGCAGGCTGAGCAGGCTCGAGATCAGCTGCAGATCGTTGCGGATGCGGTGGTTGAGATCGCGGAACAGGAGCTCGCGCTCGTCTGCGACGGTGCTGAGCTTGACGATGCTGGCTTCGAGCTCGGCGGTGCGCCTGCCGACCTCGGCCTCGAGCTCGCTGCGCGCGTTCCATAAGGCGGTCTTGTCGCGGTCGTAGCCGGTCGCAATGTGGTAGGCGACGAGGCCGGCGATGCCGAGTAGCAGGAACACCGTGCCGATCACCGAGACTTGCGGGATGAGCTGGTGCTGCCAGGGCAGCAGCGCTTCCTCGCGCGCCATACCGGCAAACAGCGTGATCGGCTTACCGGCGAGCCGCTGGAAGCTGACGATCCGCGCGATGCCATCGGACGGGATCGCGACATCCGCGGTCCCGCTGCTGGCGCTCGCCGCGAGCCGGCCGAGATCGATCTCGCGCCTGAGCGAAGCATCGCCGAGCGGCGGATCGCGCACCAGGATGGCGCCGTCGTCGCGCAGCAGCAGCAGCAGCGCACCAGGACGCGGATCGAGCATGCGATAGGGCGCCAGGAAGGCCTCGGCGGTGACGGTCGCGACCACCGCGCCGTCGTTGAAGCGGCGCGCCAGCGCTACCGTCGATTGCCCGTCCGGCGAGGCCACGGGCGCGATGCCGAAGCCCGTATCGAAGCCGCGATAGAGGGTTGGGTTGAGCGGTCCGGAGGCTTCGGCCGGTGCCGCGGCGCCGGCCGGCATGGCCTGCGCGACGGGCTCGCCGAGGGCGTTGTAGACGGCGATGCGGGCGACCTGCGGGCGGCGTGCCACCAGCTGATCGAGCTGTGCCGTGAGAGCCGCGACCGCCGCCGGATCGGCGAGATCGGAACGGCTTGCGGCGGCGCGCGCCGCGACCAGCACGGCATCGGCGCCTTCGATGACCTGGCCGTAATGGGGCGCCAGCGCCTGCACCAGCACCTCCGTCGAACGCTGCGCCGCTTCGAGCGCCGCGCGCCGCTCCGCCCACAGCAGCCAGATGGCGGCCACGCTTCCCGCGATGACGAACAGCAGGCTGAGCGCCGCCACCAGGCTGCGGGCGCTGCCCAGCCGCAGGCTGACGCGCACGGGCGCCGCCAGCTCTGTCGCGGGCACGGGCCCGCTCATCGGGAGAAGATTGTCGGACACGCTTTTCCGGTGGTTGTGGGGACCTCCGCCGCGGCCATACTATCCGAGCATCCTCAGGGCTGCTGTGCATTGGATCGCCTACACCCTATGGTATAGCACGAGCCGTCCGGCGCGGCACCGCGAGTAGCCAGGAATGAAACAGGCCCAACTGACCCAGCTCATTGCCCAGTCGATCAAGGATGCCGACAAGAGCTATCTCTTCGAGGACTATTCGGCGCAGGCAAAGGCGGTGCTGGCGGCGCTGCGCCAAGCGGGGCTGGTCGTCGTCCCCTCCATGCCCGACGAGGCGATGATGGAAGCCGGCAAGGACAGCCTGAAATTCGGTGCCCAGCGGCCGGCCGAGCTGATCCATCGCAGCTTCGTCGCGATGATTCAGGCGGCGCTGAAATAGCCGCCGCTCTCGGTCCTGCCATGTCCAAGGCTCCCTCCAAGCCAAGTCCGGCCGCATGAGCCGCCCGGTCCTCGTCACCGGCGGCGCCGGCTATATCGGCAGCCACACCGCCAAGGCGCTGGCTGCCGCCGGCTACCTGCCGGTCACGCTCGACAACCTGTCGCGCGGCTTTCGCGATGCCGTGCGCTGGGGCCCGCTCGAGATCGGCGACGTCGGGGACCGCGGCTTCCTCGCCGCGATGTTCGCCAAGCATCGGCCGAGCGCGGTGCTGCATTTCGCCGCCTTCGCCTATGTCGGCGAATCGGTGGGCGAGCCTGGCCTCTATTACCGCAACAATGTCGGGGGCTCGCTGGCGCTGATCGAGGCGGCGGCCGCGGCAGGAGTGAGCCGCTTCGTCTTCTCCAGCACCTGCGCGACCTACGGCATGGCCGAGCGGATGCCGATCACCGAGGAGACGCCGCAGCATCCCGCCAACCCCTATGGCGCATCAAAGCTGATGGTCGAGCGCATTCTCGCCGATTTTTCGACGGCGCACGGGCTGCGCTCGATGTCCTTGCGCTATTTCAACGCGGCCGGCGCCGATCCCGTCGGCGAGATCGGCGAGAACCACGATCCCGAGACGCACCTCATCCCGCTGGCGATCTACGCCGCACTCGGGCTCGGCTCGCCTTTACGCATTTTCGGCACCGACTGGCCGACACCGGACGGCACCTGCATTCGCGATTACATCCATGTCAGCGATCTCGCCGACGCGCATGTGAAGGCGCTCGCCTATCTCGAGGGCGGCGGCGAGACGGGCGCGGCCAATCTCGGCACCGGCACGGGATTTTCGGTGCGCGAGATCGTCGCCGCCGTGGCACGCGCCGCCGGGCGGCCGGTGCCGGCGGAGGAGACGGGACGGCGTGCCGGCGACGTCGCGGCTCTGGTCGCGGACGCCGGCCGCGCCGCCAGCCTGCTCGGCTGGCAGCCGCGCCATTCCGACCTCGACAGCATCGTAGCCAGCGCCGTCGCCTGGGCACGCCGGCGCCACAACCATCCGCGATGAGCGATTTCGGCGAGGCCTTCCGGCTCGCGCTCGGCCTGCTGGCCCGGCTCGACGCGGGCTTGCTCGGCATCGTGCGCCTGTCCCTCGAGATGAGCATCGCCGCGGTCGCGCTCGCGACGCTGATTGGCCTGCCGCTCGCCGCGGTGCTGGCGCTCGGCCGCTTTGCCGGACGGCGCGCGCTGGTGCTGCTGGCCAACTCGATGCTGGGACTGCCGCCGGTGGTGGTCGGCCTCGCGGCCTATCTGATGCTGTCGCGCTCGGGTCCGCTCGGCGGCTTCGGCGTGCTGTTCACGCCGGGCGCCATGATCATCGTGCAAACGATCCTGTGCACCCCGATCATCGTCGCCATCGCCCATCGCGCGCTCGAGCAGATCTGGGCTCGCTATGGCGATGAATTCGAGATGACGGGGGCCAGCCGGCTCCGCGTCCTGCCGCATCTCCTCGCCATCGGCCGGCCGCAGATCATGACGGCGCTGCTCGCCGGCTTCGGGCGCAGCATCTCCGAGGTCGGCGCCATCATGATCGTCGGCGGCAATATCGCGGGAGCGACGCGAACCATGACCACCACCATTGCGCTGGAGACCAGCAAGGGAAATCTGGCGCTGGCGCTGGCGCTCGGCATTATCCTGATCGCGCTGAGCATCGCCGTGAACGGCTTCGCCTTCGCACTCGGCAGCAAACGGAGCGCATCATGAAGATCTGCATCTTCGGCGCCGGCGCGATCGGCGGCTATCTCGCGGTCGAGCTCGCGCGGTCCGGCCAGGAGGTCTCCGTGGTCGCGCGCGGCGCACACCTTTTGGCCATCCGCACGCGCGGCCTCACCCTGCGCATCGGCGGCACCGAGCATCATGCGCGCATTCCCGCCAGCGACGATCCGGCCGCGCTCGGGCCGCAGGACATGGTGATCAGCACGCTGAAAGCGCATCAGGCGCATGAAAGCGCGCATCTCTTCGCGCCGCTGCTCGGCCCCGAGACGCCGGTCGTCACCGCAATGAACGGCATTCCCTGGTGGTATTTCTACAAGGAGGGCGGTCGCTTCGACGGCAGGCAGCTCGGCTCGGTCGATCCCGGCGGCCGCATCTGGCGGCTGATCGGTCCCGGGCGCGCCATCGCCTGCGTCGTCGATCCCGCCTGCGAGATGGTCGAGCCCGGCGTGATCGAGCACCACCAGTTCGATCGTTTCACTTTGGGCGAGCCGGACGGCAGCCGCTCGGCACGCGTGGTGAAGCTCGCCGAGGCATTGGCTGCG
>Ga0207707_10004223_pt1 | contig 12718 bp, 10 predicted proteins | sample KBSC83BmetaG_FD_184336 | JGI IMG/M metagenome (GOLD analysis project Ga0207707, IMG submission 184336) | Corn rhizosphere microbial communities from Kellogg Biological Station, Michigan, USA - KBS C8-3B metaG (SPAdes) (version 2) | ecosystem: Host-associated > Plants > Roots > Rhizosphere ... | reverse complement strand
GCTCGCCACGGCCTCGCCCTGCATCGCGAACTGCAGCAGCTGCAGCTTCGTGCAGGCTTCGGGCAGGAGCGCGTTTGCCGCAACCACGGCGCCGACCGCCGAGGCTGCCGAGCCCCCGAGGCCCGAGCCCAGCGGAATGCCCTTCTCGATCCGCATCGCAAAGCCGAATGGCGGCTGCAGCGCCTCATACAGGGCCAGGACGGCGCGGCCGGCGGTGTTCTTCTCCGGCTCCAGCGGCAGCTCGCCGGCAATGCCGGTCACCGCCTCGATGGCGACTCCCGGCTCCTTGCGGCGTGCAACGGTTACGCGATCACCGAGGCAATCCACGGCAAAGCCGAGGATGTCGAAACCGATGGCGACGTTTCCGACTGAAGCGGGCGCGAAGGCAGTCGCACGCGCCAATCCTGCAGGAATGGGCGCGCTCACATTCGCGCTCCCAGATAGGCCGCCAGGCGCAACAGATCCGAGAAGACTCCCCCGGCGGTGACTTCCGGGCCCGCGCCCGGTCCCTGCACGATCAGCGGATTGTCGCAGTACCAGCGCGTCTGGAAGCGCACCACGTTGTCCGTCAGCGCGATGTTGGCGAAGGGGTGCTTCAGATCGAACTCGACCAGGCCCACGGACGCCTCGCCCCTGGCGGTGATTCGCGCGACGTAGCGCAACACCTTGTTGCGGGCGCGTGCGCCTTCGAACCGGTCGCGCATCGCGCCATCGAAGCGCGGCAGCCGCGACATGAAATCCTCGATCGAGCCCTCTTCCAGGCCTTTGGGCACCAGGCTCTCGACCTTGACGTCCGCAAGCTCCAGCTCCAATCCCATCTCACGCCCCAGAATGATGAGCTTGCGCGCCACGTCCATACCCGACAGGTCATCGCGCGGATCCGGCTCGGTGTAGCCGCGTTGCCGCGCGTCGCGCACGATGTCGGAAAACGGCGTGCGCCCGTCGTACACATTGAAGAGATAGGCGAGCGTGCCGGAGAAGATACCCTCGATGCTGGAGATGTCATCGCCGGTCTCGCGCAAGTCGCGCAGCGTCTGGATGATCGGCAGGCCCGCACCGACGTTGGCCTCGTAGAGAAAGTGCGCGCCGCCCTTGCGCCGTGCCTCGCGCAGGCTGCGATAGAAAGCCATATCGGCGCTGTTGGCTTTCTTGTTCGGCGTGACGATGTGGATGCCGGCGGCGAGCCACTCCGGATAGTGTCGCGCCACCTCGGCGCTGGCGGTGCAGTCGATCAGGACAGTGTGCGGCAGGTGCTCCACGAGGATGTGCTTGACGAAGGCATCGATGTCAGCCGGCGTGTTGCTCTGCTCGTACTGCGCTCGCCAGCCATCCAGCGGCACGCCCGCATCGGAGAGCACCATCCGCTTCGTCCCCAGCAAGCCTCGCACGCGCAGATCGAGCTTGGCTTGCCGGTGCAGGCGCTCGCTCTGCGAGGCGATCTGATCGAGCAGGACCCTGCCGACCGTGCCGGGGCCGATCACGCCGATGGAAAGAGTGTGGGGTGAGAGGTACAGGCCGGCATGCACGGCGCGCAACGCCCGAGTCGCATGCTTGCCGTCGATGACGACCGAGATATTGCGCTCCGAGGCGCCCTGTGCGATCGCGCGCACGTTGACGGTGGCGGCGCCCAGGGCGTCGAACACCTTCCCGGAGATGCCGGGGGTGCCCGCCATGCCGTCACCGACCACCGCCAGGATCGCCAGCTCGTTGTCGATGGCGACGCTTTGTATCTGTCCTTCGTGCAACTCCCGCTCGAAGGCCCTGCGAACCACGGCGGCCGCGCGATCGGCCTGCGCCTGCGGAATGGCGCAGCAGATCGAGTGCTCGGAGCTGCCCTGCGAGATCAGGATCACCGAGATCCCCTCCTCGCGCAGCGCGCCGAACAAACGGTGCGCGGTGCCCGGCACGCCGATCATGCCGGCGCCCTCGACGTTCACCAGCGCCATCTGCTCGATGCTCGTGATGCCCTTGACGGGCAGCTTGGAGGTGGGCTGGGCGCAGATGAGGGTGCCCGGCTTCTCGGGCGCGAAGGTGTTGCGGATCCAGATCGGAATGTTGCGCCCGATCGCCGGTGCCATGGTCTGCGGGTGGATGACCTTGGCGCCGAAGTAAGCCAGCTCCATCGCCTCGTTGTAGGAGAGCGAGTCGATGATGGTCGCCTCGGGAACGCGCCGTGGATCGGCCGACAAAACCCCATCCACGTCCGTCCAGATGTGGATCTCGCGCGCCTCCAGCAAGGCCCCGAAAATCGAGCCGGAGAAGTCGCTCCCGTTGCGTCCCAGGGTCGTCTGCACCCCGCGCCGGTCGGAGGCGATGAAACCGGTGATGATGAGCGTCCCGCCAAACTCCGCCGGCACCTGCTCGGCGATGTTGGCCCGGGACTCGGCCCATTGAATGCTCGGGCCCAGCGGACCCCATTCCACGACCACCACGTGCCGCGCATCCAGCCAGCGCAGCGCACCGGGGCGCCCGCCGCGCTCCTCCAGAAAACGATGAAACAGCTTGGTCGACCAGATCTCCCCGTACCCGACGATCAGGTCGCTCACATTACGGGCCGCGGCCCGGGTGAGCTTGACGGTCTGCAGGATCCCCTCCAGATCGTGACAATCCCGATCGAAGCCGGCCAGGTAGAGCCGGGCGGACTCGGCCGACAGCAAGCTCTGGGCGATCGCCGCATGGCGGGCGCGCAGCGCCCCCAGATCCGTCCGGAAGGACTCGTCCTGGCGCTCCGCCAGATCGACGAGCCGCAACAGGCTGTCTGTCACCCCCCGGCAGGCGGAAAGGACCACGCCCAGGGGACCGGGCGGGAGCGAATCGAGTATGGCGGCAACCCGTCGGAAGCAGTCGGCGTCGGCAACGCTCGACCCCCCGAACTTGTGCACGACCCAGGGATCGGTTTTGGGCATCGAAGGCTTAGGAATCGCAAGGAGAGTGGCAAAAATGCCTCGCGACTCTACTGACGCGCCCGGGAGCACGCAAATCCTCGATAACGGCCGGAGGGTGCCCCGCATGCGGGGCACGGGAGAGGCCGCGAGGCCGAACCCTGGTCCGACTGGGAGCGCGCAGCGCGCGCGATTCAGGCGGCCCGGACGGGCGAGGCCCGGCAGGGCCGAGTAATGACCGTGTTCTCGCCCCGCGACCCAACGACCGGCGGGCCGCCCCCGGGGCCCGTGGGCTGCGCGGTTTATCGCCCGCCAGCGGCTTTTCCGGCATGCTTGGGGCAGTCGCAGCTCCCAAGGTCTTCCCGTGATCGAGCCTGCATCTGAGGGGTCCCCGCTGCGCCTGAGCCCGCCGCAGTTCGCGCGCCTGACACAGCTGCTGGATGAGTCGCTGGAGCTGACCGGGGAGGCGCGGGATCGCTGGCTGGCCGATCTGCAGGGCCGTGAGCCGGAACTGGTCGCCGTGGTGCGGCGTGTGCTCAGGACGGGTGAAAGCCCCGCCGCCGCCGGATTCCTTGCCGACAATGCCGTGCTCGCCCGCTACCTGCCCGCCCCGGGGGAAGCCGACCCGGGACTGATCGGCAAACAGCTCGGTCCTTATCGGGTGTTGTCGCTTCTGGGACACGGCGGCATGGGGAGCGTTTGGCGCGCCGAGCGCGTCGACGGCCTGTTCTCCCGAGAGGTCGCCCTGAAGCTCGTGCACCCGGCGCTGCTGGGTCGTGCGATGCACGAGCGCCTCGCCCGCGAGCGGGAAATCCTGGGCAGCCTGAGCCATCCGCACATCGCGCAACTGCTCGATGCGGGTTTCGCGGACGACGGCCAACCCTACCTCGCCTTGGAATACGTGGATGGCGTGCCGTTCACGAGCTACTGCGACCAGCACCGGCTGTCGGTCCGCGGGCGTCTGGAACTGTTCGGCCAGGTCTTGAGCGCTGTGCAGTACGCGCACTCGAACCTGGTCATTCATCGTGATTTGAAGCCCTCCAACATCCTGGTGACACGGGACGGTCGCGCCCAGCTCCTCGACTTCGGTATCGCGAAGTTGCTCACGGAGGGGACAACAAAGGAGACGGCGCTCACGCAGCTCGGCGGGCGCGCGCTCACGCCCGACTACGCGGCGCCCGAGCAGATCTCGGGTGCGCCGCTCACGACTGCTGCGGACGTGTATGCCCTCGGCGTGATTCTCTACGAGATGCTGGTGGGCGAGCGGCCCTACCGGCTTCGGCGTGACTCGCGTGGTGCGCTCGAAGAGGCGATTCTGAACGCGGAGCCGGTGCCGCCGAGCCGCGCCCCGATCAGCGAAGCTACCGCGGCAGCGCGAGCGACGACTCCCGCGAAACTGGCGAGAGCTCTCAAAGGGGATCTCGACACCATCGTCCTGAAGGCGTTGAAGAAGTCTCCCGGCGAGCGCTACCCGACAGCCGATGCATTCGCCGAAGATATCGGCCGGTTCCTGCGCGGGGAGACCGTGCTCTCGCAGCCGGACACCCTGGCCTACCGGTTGAGCAAGTTCGCACGACGCAATCGAGTAGCGGTGATCACCTCGCTGCTGGTGGGGTCGGGGTTGATCGCGACGAGCGCGTTCGCCCTGGTGCAGATGCTCGATGCGCGGGCCCAACGCGACCTTGCGGTCACAGAAGCCAAGCGCGCGGAGGGCGTGAGCGACCTGACGGAGTTCCTCGTCGCGGACAGCCTCAAACAGGTGCCGCAGGATGCGATCCGAAATCGCCTGGCGCGCGCCCGCGAGCTGGTCGTGCGTCGCTCGCATGACAATCCGCTCGTCGCCGCGCAGCTGCTGCTGGTGCTGGCCTATCGCTATATCGAGCTCGGGGACGATCAGACCGCTTCGGAGCTCACCCGTTCCTCGGCAACGCTCGCTCGCGGCCTGAACAATCCGGAGCTTTCCGGCGAGCTCGCCTGTTTGCGCACTCGCTATCTGGTGCTTGGGGGCGATCTCGCAGGCGCGCGCCGCCAGCTCGCTTCCGGCCTGCAGAGCATGCGCCGCCTGCAACTGGTGCCCCCGGGGGTGACCGCCGACTGTGCTGACGCCGAGGCGTTCGTGGCGCAGACGGATGGCGATTTCGCGGGAGCCGCCGCAGTGCTGCGGACGGCGGTCCAGAGCCTCGAGCAAGGCGGCTGGTCCGGGTCCACCCCGTTCCTCTCCACCTCCAGCAATCTGGCACGGGCGCTGATGCAGGCGGGACAGTTCCACGAAGCCTGGCAGGTGGAGAGTCGTGTGCTTGCACTCGTCCGGGAGATCGGGCGCGCTGATAGCAGCACGTATTACGCGGTCGTCAACATGGGCTGCACCATCCTGCGCGAGGGCGGCCAGCCGCTTCAGGCGATCGCTCTCGTTGACTCGGCCGTGGCCGAGGCGCGACGCGCCAACACCGATTTTCCGAGCTACCTGGAGGGATCGCGGGCCCTGGCCGAAGTGGCCGCGGGCGGTACCGAAGAGGCCGTCGCCACGTTGACCAGTGCGAGCGCCGCCGCACACCAGGCCGGCGCGCATTACTGGACTCTTTTCCAGGTGGGCGCGGTCACTGCCGCTCTCGATCGAGGGGATGTTGCAACGGCGGATGCGGGTTGGGCGAGCCTTGCTCCGGTCGAAGATCAGATGTTGGCGCGCGGTCAGCGCGGGGTCGACGTCGTGCAACTGCTCCTCCTGCACGCGCGACTCGACATGGAGCACCACCGATCCGCCAGCGCCGCGCAGCGGCTCGATAGAGCCGATGCGCTGATTGCCTCGAGGCGACAGCCCAGCAACCCTGACTCCGGGGAGGCCGAAGTCCTGCGCGCGCGGCTGCTGTTCGAGAGTCGGGAGTTCGAGCAAGCGCTGCGGCACGCCAGCTCCGCGATCGAGCTCGCCCGCTCCGCGGCAGTCGATCCCCGGTCTTCGCTCTGGGTCGGCGAGGCTCTTCTGTGGAGAGCCCGCGCAGAGGCCGCACTTGGACGCCGAGGGGTCGCTGTGACCACGGCCCGCGAGGCGCTGGAGCACCTGCTCAAGAACGCAAACGGCGCCAGCCCCCTGATCGGCGCCGCCCGCGCGCTGGCTTCCGGTACGTGAGCACGGGCAGCAAGGCGCCGGCCCCGCGCTGGCCTCGGCTTCGTGAGACGGGCCCACCGCGCGCTGGCTTCCGGTTCGTGAGGCGGGCGGCCGGGGGGCCCTCTCTCTAGTCGGCCGGCAGGGCTGGCATAATCGGAGGGCGTGGAATCATCACTTGGCCCTCTCCTTCCGCTGTTCAACCGTGAGCGTGCCGCCGGCAACGCGGTCGCGGTCGGCCTGCTCGTGCACACGATTGGGTCCACCTACCGCAAGCCAGGCGCCCTCATGCTCATCGCCGCCAACGGGGATTACACCGGACTGCTCTCGGGCGGCTGCCTGGAGGGGGACCTGCGCGAGCGCGCGCAATCGGTCATCGCCACCGGCAAGGCACAGCTGGTCACTTATGACACCCGTGGAGGAGACGATCTGATCTGGGGCCTGGGGCTCGGCTGCGAAGGGGCGATGCATATCCTGCTGTTTCGCGCGGGGCCGGAGCTCGACTGGCAGCCCCTGACGCACCTGGCGCACTCGCTGGCGACATACACCCCCACCGCGGTCGGAATCATCGTCGAGTCCACAAGCCCCCAGCGGCCGGCAGGAACGGTCTTGCTTCCTGAAGGGGCCACCCCGGAGGTCAAGGTGGCCTTGCAGGAGGCGGCCCATAAGGGTCGTGCCGGATGGATCACCACGGCAGACGCGAAGCTGTTTGCGTTGCCACTGTCGCTCCCGCCCAGGGTGTTGCTGTTGGGGGGTGGACCGGATGCGGCGCCGGTGGTGGACCTGGCGGCCCGCCAGAGCTGGAAAGTCACCGTGGTGGATCATCGCCCCGCGTACGCGCAGGCAGACCATTTTCCCGGCGCGGAACGCGTCGTGCTCACGCGTCCGAACGAGTTGCTCACAGCGATCGACGTCGCCCATTTCACCGCGGCGGTGGTGATGAGCCACCACCTGCCCTCGGACCTGGAGTACCTGCGCAGCCTTGCACACACCAGGATCCCGTATATCGGACTGCTGGGTCCGGCCGCGCGTCGCGAAAAGCTGCTCGCCGATCTTGGTGGCGCGGAGGCGGGATCGCTGCGTTCCCGCCTGCATGCGCCCGTCGGCCTCCCCCTGGGCGGCCGTTCGCCCGAATCCATCGCGCTCGCCATCGTTGCTGAGATCCATGCGTTCGTACATATCGGCGAGGCGGCCACGGCGCACAGAGCACAGGCAGCGGCCTCGTGAACGAGCTCGAGTTGATTCGTGGCCAACTCCGCACCGAACGCGAGCGGGTGATCGAGATCGCCCGAGCCTGCGCGGCCGCGGGTGCCACCAAAGAGCTGCAGCAGGCAGCGGTTGAGTACCTCGTGTTCGTGCTCACTCGCTTCGATGAGCGCGACCAGAGGCTGGCGGAGCATTGGAACACGCAGCCGTCCTCGCTCGATGCGACCATCGCCAAAGGCGGGAGCAGCCGCGAGGCGCTCGCGAAACTGGAGGGCGCCACGACCAGCGGCGGCGCGCAGGCAGATCGTTGGCGCGCGTTCGCGGAGTTTTGTGAGGGTCCGTGGCGCCTCAGGCGGGATGCCATCGACGCGCTTCAGCAGACGAAGCTGCGGATCGCGGATTGGCGCACGGTCTCCTTCGTCGACGCGGACTCGATTCTCGAGGAGCGCACGCGTTACACGCGCGTGCAGGGGAAGCTCCCTCGATGATGGTCGTCAGCTCCGACAATGACGACGGGCTGCATGCGATCGTGCTGGCCGCAGGCGCCTCGACCAGATTCGGCTCGGCCAAGCAACTCGTCCGCATCGCCGGACGTCCCATGCTCCACGCTACTGTCACCCGGGCAGTGGAGGTCGCGGGAAATGCTGTGATCGTCGTGCTTGGAGCCCGTGCGGAAGAGCTCGCGCCGCTCCTGTCGCACTCTCCTGCTTCCATCGTCATCAATCGCGATTGGCGCGAGGGGCTCGCAAGCTCCATACGCGCTGGAGTCGCACGCCTGCCGGCGGCCTGCTCGGGCGCCATGCTGCTGCTGGCCGATCAGGCCGCGGTGACGGCTGAGGACCTGCGTCGACTCGCCGGCGCTTGGCGACGGCAGACCGCCTACGTCGCCGCGGCAGTCTATGGGGCGACGGTGGGCGTGCCCGCCATCTTCCCCAGAGCCAGCTTCCCGGATTTGCTGCAGCTGCGCGGCGACCAGGGGGCGCGGGCGCTGCTGAAACGCAATCCCGACCGGGTGGTGCGGGTGCCGATGGAGAGCGCCGGGGTGGACATCGACACCCCGGAGGACCTGCTGGCGATCGAAACCGGAGGCGCGCGCCCGCCTCCGTAGAATCGGATAATTTCCTTATTATTGACTAGCTTACGAGCTAGTCTTAATATGAATTATCATGATCGATTTCGACCGGCTGTCTGCTCCCCTCCCCCTGGCTCTGGCCGCCGCTCTGCGCCGCCTCGCTCAGCTCACCCACACCGCTTCGTGGGATCAATGGGCCGCTCAGCGGCTCACGCCCACCCAGCGCCGCATCCTCGAGCTCCTCGGATCGCGGCACGAGAACCTCACGCTCTCGGCCGTCGCCCGCGAGCTTGGCGTCACTCCCGCCACCGCTTCAGACAGCGTCTCGGCACTGGAGGCGAAGGGCCTGGTGCGCAAGCGCCGCAGCCTCGTCGATGGACGCGCTCTGGCCCTGATGTTGACGACCGAGGGACGCGATTCCGTTACCGAGCTGGCGGCACTGCCGGATCCGATGCAGGCGGCGTTCGGCTCGCTCTCGGAGAGCGAGCAGGAGAGGCTCTATCGATCCGCCATGAAAATGCTGCACGACCTGCAGGAAAGCGGCGCGTTGCCGGTCTCCCGGATGTGCGTGCGCTGCAAGTATTTCGAGCCTTTCCGCCATTCGCGCTCACCCACGCCGCACCATTGCGGCCTGGTGGGAGCGCCGCTGGCGGATCGGCACCTGCGGATCGATTGTCCGGAGCACGAGATCTGTGAGGCGCCGCGGAAGCAGGATTTATGGCAGCGCTACGTTTCCGAGTCCTCCGCGCTCCGTGCGTACCCGCCCCAGGGCGGCGGACCGGAATGAGCTAACGGAGCTGCAGGAGGCGCCGCGCCTGCAGCAGGTGCGGACGGTCGATCATCTCGCCGTCCAGATTGAGCACGCCGGCCGCGGGCGATGCGGCAAACGCAGCCACGATGCGGCGCGCGCGCGCCAGCTCGCTCTCCGTCGGAGTGAAGGCCTGGTTGATCGGCGCGATCTGGTCGGGGTGAATGGCGAGCTTGCCCGTGAACCCATCGCGGCGCGCCTCGGCCGCTTCGCGCTGCAGCCCCTGGCCGTCGCGGAAATTGACGTAGACGCCGTCGATGGCCTGCACACCGAGCGCGGCCGCTGCGAGCTGACAAAGCGAGCGGGCCAGCTGGAAAGTAAAGGTGAGCGCGCCGGATGACTGGTGCCTGGCACTCGCACCGATCGCGGCTGACAGATCCTCAGCCCCCCAGGTCAAGGCCGCAACGCGAGCCGCTGCCGCGGGCTGCGCCAACAACGCGCCCGCAAACGCAGGCAGGCCCAGGACCGCCTGCGGGGTCTCGGTGGCGATGATGATGAGCTGCGTGGAGCCGACTGCCCTGCCGTCACGCGTCTCCAGCGCCGCCAGCTCCTGAGCCACCTGAATGACCTCGGCGGCGGCGGAGACCTTCGGCAGGACCAGGCCCGCCGGGGCGCCGGGAAACACCGCGACCAGATCCTCCAGGAGCTGGCCGCTGGTGAGTGAATGCACGCGCACCCAGAGCTGCGGGCGGAGGAAGCCGCTGGGCCCGCCGCCACTGCTGGCCGCCGCGGATCCGGCGGAGACCAGCAGCTCGCGCACCCGCACGCGGGCGGCCGGCAACTGGGCCTCGGCCACCGAGTCCTCCAGATCCAGGATCAGCGCATCAGCGGGGCTCGCGAGGGCCTTGGCCTGCTTGCGCTCACTGTCGCCCGGCACGAACAGCAGCGATCGCAGCAGGCCGCGGTGCGGCTCGCGCGGCTCAACACCCGTGCGGCTGCCGGCGACGGGGTTCATGCCGGCCGCTTCATCATGAGCGCGGCGCGCTTGCAGGAAGCCACCTCCTCGTCGCGCTGGTTGTAGGCGCGGTGCTCGAAGGTGACGATGCCGGAATCGGTGCGCGAGCGGCTCTCACGTTTGGCCGCCACGATCGTGGAGGCACGCAGCGTATCGCCTATCAGCACCGGGCGTGGGAACTTGACCTCGTCCCAGCCCAGGTTTCCCAGGGTGGTGCCGTAGGTCGTGTCGTACACCGACAGACCGACCAGGAGCCCGAGCGTGAACACGCTGTTCACGATCCGCTCCCCGAATGGCGTGCCTTTGGAATACTCGGCATCCAGATGCAGGGCCGCCGGATTCATCGTCAGGGCGCTGAAGAGCAGGTTGTCGGTTTCGGTGACGGTGCGGCGCACGAGATGCTCGAACCGCTGCCCGACCTCGAACTGCTCGAAATACAGTCCCGCCATAAAGAAGCCTCCAGAGCAGGATTTTCGCGGCCGCCCCGGCCCATGAGCTAACGCAGGGGCAGCTGGATATCCTTGAACATCTCCGCAACCTCCTCCGCGGAGGCCGCGCGGTGCGCGCGGTCCACCAGGCGCCTGTCGAGGTGAGGCGCCAGCAGTTGCGCGAAGTCGTACATGTACTTGCGCAACAGGGTACCGCGCCGGAAGCCGATCCAGGTGGTATGCGCCGGAAACAGGTGCGCGGCGTCGATGGAGGTCAGGTCGGGGTCATTGTCCACCACCGCCATGTGCGCAACGATCCCCACTCCCAGCCCGAGCCGCACGTAAGTCTGGATGACATCCGCATCCCGTGCCGTGATCGCGACATTCGGCGTGAGGCCGGCCTTGGCGAACAGGTCGTGCAGTGAGGAGGGCCCGGTGAAGCTGAACGTATAGGTGACCAGGGGATACGCCGCCAGTGCCTTGAACGTCAGCCGCCCCGCGGAGGCCAGCGGGTGATGATGCGGAACGATCACCGTGCGGTGCCAGCGGTAGCACGGCAGCAGAGTGAGGTCGGAATACAGGTGGTCGGAACCGGTGGCGATCGCGCAGTCGATGCGGTCATGCGCGACCATCTCCGCAATCTGCTCGGAGGTCCCCTGGTGCAGGTTGAGCCGCACATTGGGATAGCGGCCACGAAACTCCCGGATGACATCCGGAAGCACATACCGCGCCTGAGTGTGGGTGGTACCGATCGACAGGCTCCCCCGCCCCTCGTCGCGCAGCTCCGTGGACAGGTCGCGGATGCTCTGCGCCTCCTGCAGGATCTTCAGGGCCCGATCGATGACCTGCTGACCGGCGGGGGTGATGCGGGTGAGGTTGCGCCCCTCGCGCACGAAGATCTGGAACCCCAGCTCATCCTCCAGCAGCTTGATCTGCTTGCTCACCCCCGGCTGCGAGGTATGCAGCTTCTGGGCCGCCGCGGTGATGTTCAGCCCGCTCTGGGCCACGGCGGCGAGATATCGCAGCTGGTGCAGCTTCATCCGGATCAGGTCCTGTTTCTAAGGCGGCCACGCCGCGGACGACAAGCCCTTAAGCCTAACGCAACCGCGGCAGTGCCGGTAAACGGCGCAGGGGGAGGCCCTGGAATCCGCGAGATCCCCGCTACCGGCCTGTGATCGGCCTGTCACCACCCTATAACCGGCCGTCAGTAATTCAGAAGGAATCATTCGTTCTGGGCATCAGGGGCTGAGGGCTATAGTCGGCCGCACTATGGGAGAGCTCCTGAACCTGGACTTGGACCTCGAGCAGAAGGCCGGCGCGGTACGCGAGCAGCTCGCCGCCGCGGTGCGCCAGTATGGCCGGGTCATCTACTCGAACAGCCTCGGCGCGGAAGCCATGGTGCTGACCGACATCATCTGGTCGCACGTGCCGGAAATCGACATTTTCAGTATCGACACCGGCCGCCTGCACGAGGAGACCTACGAGGTCCTGGAGAAGCTGCAGCGGCGCTACAAGCGCAAGATCCGGGTGGTCTACCCGGATGCGCAGGCGCTGGAGAAGCTGGTGGTCGACCAGGGCATCAACGGCTTCTACCACAGCCTGGAGGCCCGCCTCGCGTGCTGCCACGTCCGCAAAGTCGAGCCCTTCAAGCGAGCTATCGCCGGCTATTCGGCCTGGATCACAGGCGTGCGCCGCGAGCAGTCCGCCACACGGGCGCAAGCCGTGCCGACGGAGTGGGACGGCGAGAATGGCCTGTACAAGGTCAGCCCCCTGCTGGATTGGACCGAAGAGCAGGTGTGGCAATACATCCGTGCCCGCAAGCTGCCGTACAATTCTCTGCACGATCGCCAGTTCCCCAGCATCGGATGCTCCCCCTGCACCCGAGCCATCCAGCCCGGCGAGAATCGCCGAGCCGGGCGCTGGTGGTGGGAACAGCCTGAGTCGCGTGAATGTGGCCTGCATCCGAGAGTGCGCCATGCCGCCGTCCAGGCTTGAGCGCGGACTGTCGAGCCATGGATCACCTGCCGATATTCCTGCAGCTGCACGGACGCCCGGTCGTGGTCGTGGGCGGTGGGCACGTCGCAGCTCGCAAGGTCGAGCTGCTGCTCAGGAGCGGCGCCCGGATATCCGTCATCGCGCCATCGCTTTGCGAGGATTTGCTCGGGCGAGTTGACGCAGGCGAGCTGACGCACACCCGCGCGCCGTTCGATCCCTCCCATCTGGATACCGCTGAGCTCGTCGTCGCGGCCACGAGCGTGCGTGAGGTC
>Ga0207707_10004220_pt1 | contig 12721 bp, 9 predicted proteins | sample KBSC83BmetaG_FD_184336 | JGI IMG/M metagenome (GOLD analysis project Ga0207707, IMG submission 184336) | Corn rhizosphere microbial communities from Kellogg Biological Station, Michigan, USA - KBS C8-3B metaG (SPAdes) (version 2) | ecosystem: Host-associated > Plants > Roots > Rhizosphere ... | reverse complement strand
CCGGACGCGGAAATGCTCGTGGGATACGTCAGACCTAACGACCAGAACACCTGATCGATGAGATGCGCGCCCATGTCACCGATCGCGCCGACGCCGAAGTCCACCCAGCCGCGCCAGCTGAATGGGTGATACACGGGGTGATACGGGATCTCTTTGGCCGGACCAAGGAACAGGTCCCAGTTGAACCCCGGCGGCGGAGTTTGCGGGTTCTCGGCCATGGCTTTGAGCACCGCGTTGTCCACGGTGCGCATGTTCCACTGTGGCGGTGGCGGCGGGCCAGGCGGCTGATTGCCATTCGCCGGCTCGGACGGCTGCTGTGGCAGAGGAGCGTTAGGCGGGAGCGGACGCGGGATCCCCTGCGCCCAGTAGCGCACCGGCCGATCCGTCCACACGTGCGCTTCGCGGATCGGGCCGAGGATGCCCGACGGGATCAGCTCCATGATGCGGCGCGTTCCCTCCATCGAGTGACCCTGATTGCCCATCTGGGTCACCACGCCGGTGGATTTCGCGGTCTTCGACAGGAGACGTGCCTCGTACACCGAGTAGGTGAGCGGCTTCTGCACGTACACGTGCTTGCCCGCCTGCATCGCCGCCATCGCGATCACCGCGTGGAGGTGATCCGGTGTCGCAACGACCACGGCGTCGATGTCCTTCTGCTTATCCAGCATCTGGCGGAAGTCATCATACTTCGTGGCCTTCGTGTACGCGTCGCGCAGCTTCTCCTGCTCGGGCGTCATGCCCGTCTGCCCTTCCCGCACCCGGAGCTCGTGGGCCAGCGTGCGCTCCACATACGGGAAATCGACGTCGCAGATGGCGACGATGTTCTCGTCGAGGAAGCGCTTCAGGTTCTGCATGCCCATGCCGCCAATCCCGACGAATGCGACGTTGAGCGTTCGCGACGGCGGCTGGTACCCGCGTCCGATGATGTGACGTGGGACGATCATCGCGCCGAGCGCGAGCTTGGCCGTGTCACCGACGAACTCGCGGCGAGTGTAGCTATTCGACATAGGGTGATCCCAAGGAAGGGCAGGAGACTGGTCGGTCAGACTATAAGGCGCTGACAGGCACCGGGATAGACAGCGACAGGTAATTGGTTATTGCAATTGGTAATTGGTTACTGGGATTGGTTACTGGTTATGCATCCTCGGGATGCGTCTCTCACCAAGATGAGCATCCCGCGGGTTCAAATAACCAGTAACCAGCTCCAGTAACCTGTAACCTGTTCTGTTGCGCCGTTTAATCAGCGGTCATGATGAACAACGGCGCCCCGTCAAAGTCATAGATGGGCCGGAGCCGTTCCGTGTTGTAGTACTTCGGGACATCCACGACCTTCTTCTCCGACGTCACGCTCGTGATCGGGACGCTGTCGTAGAACCCCTTGTGGATGCTGACGAGTCGGCCATATCGGCCCTTGAGGATCAGGTCGAGCGCGAGGTTGCCGAACGCCATTGGCACGATCGAGTCGAGCGCGTCCGGGTCACCCGAGCGAACCAGGTAGCCGAGCCGCTGGTTCACGACATCGATGCGCCGGCCATTGTTGTACTTTGGCGAGTACTCCTTGAGCGCCGCGGCAACCTTGTCGCCGATCCCGCCGAGCTTGCGGTGACCGAACATGTCGACGTCGTGCCCCTCGAAGCTCATCCCTTCGCCAGTCGTTAGGCGTGCCCCCTCCGAGACGAGAACCACCGCGTACCGGCTCGGGTGCCGGTTGCGGTCGTACGTCAGCAGCTCCGCCAGGTGCTCCACGTCGACGGCATGCTCCGGGATCACGCACCGGTCCGCGGCACCGGCCATCGTCGGGAGCAGCGCGGTGAACCCCGCGTAGCGGCCGAACACCTCGATCACGAGGAAACGCTCATGCGAGCCCGCCGACGTTCGCAGGCTGTGCGTTGCCTCGATCGTTCGCGTGACGCAGGTGCTGAACCCGATGCAGTAGTCGGTGCCGTAGACATCGTTGTCCATCGTCTTCGGGATGGCCACGACGTTCACGCCCTCGTCGTGCAGACGCTTGCCGTAGCTCAGCGTGTCGTCACCGCCGATCGGGATGAGCGTGTCCACGCCAATGTGCTCGAGGTTCTTGAGCACGTCCTTCGTGATGTCGTTGACCTTCTGGTCGTACCCGCTCAGACGGTTCGGGACGCGCTCGCGCGGCAGGTGACTCGGCCGAGTACGCGACGTGTGCAGGAACGTTCCGCCCGTCCTTCCGGCTCGGTTTACGATCGCCTCGGACAACACCTGCACGTTGTCCGTGTTGTCGGCATCCTTCTCCGGGTCGTAATCGACCAGCCCGGCCCATCCGCGCCTGATGCCCACGACGCGATAGCCTTCCCGCAGGGCTCGGATGGTGATGGCGCGGATAGCCGGATTCAAACCAGGCACGTCTCCACCACCGGTCAGGATGGCAATCGTCCCCTTGGTGCTCGCCATTGCGCTCTAGTCCTCAGTGACTGTGCTCGTCCCGAAAACGCCCGCCATAGAAGCTAATGGAATCGATTCCAGTGGAGACGGCCAGCCGGCGTGGCAGCCGGTGCGAGGCCGATTAGAATCCACAAAGCGATTGGCCTCCAGGAGCACTGACGATGAACGAAGAAGTCTTCAATCTCGACCTGCGGAAGTTCCTCAAGCGCTTCGGCGTCACCGCTCAGCGCGAGATCGAGCGCGCCGTTACGGAAGCGATTCAGGACGGGCGGCTCACGGGTTCCGAGACGCTCGAGGTGCGCGCGACGCTCACCATCGCCAACGTGATCACCGAGCTGCGCATCGACGGCCAGATTGGGCTCGCCCACGCCGCGTCGCGGGACTAGTCGTCATCCTGAGCCGTCAGGCGCCTGCCCAGAGGAGCGCCAGCCGCGAAGGGCCTGCCCAGAGGAGCGCCAGCCGCGAAGGGCCTGCCCAGAGGAGCGCCAGCGACGAAGGGAAGGATCCTCACCGTCCCGATCGAGAGCTCTCTACCGGGAGCCTGAGGATCCCTCGCTTCGCTCGGGATGACAAGTCACTCCGAGCGCAACGCCGTGACGGGATCGACCCGCGCCGCCCTCCGCGCCGGAATGACGCACGCGCCGAGGGCCACGATCGCGAGCACGGCCGGCACCGACACGAACACGGCCGCGTCCGTCGGCGTCACGCCATAGAGAAACCCGGCGAGGACGCGGCTCGACGCCAGCGCGCCGGCGATGCCTAACGCCACGCCGATCCCCGTCAGCATCCCCCCTTCGCGCAGGACCATCGCGAGGACATCGCGTGCGCGCGCCCCGAGCGCCATGCGCACGCCGATCTCTCGCGTGCGCCGCGCGACCGTGTACGCGACGACTCCGTACACGCCGACCGCGCCCAGCGTGAGCGCAACGACCGCGAACGTGGCCAGCAGGAGCATCGTGAACCGCGCGCGGGCGGCCGAGTTTGACACGAGGTCGTCGAGCGAGCGGACTGCTTTGACTGGCACTGATGGATCGACCGCGGCCACCGACTCCCGAATCCGCGACGCGATCGTCCCCACATCGCCGTCGGCGCGGATGACGAGCGTCATCTGCGTCGGGAACCAGAACCCGGCGAGGTTCCCCATCGGGAGATAGACACTCACCTCGCCGGCGCTGTTCAGACTGTCTCGCTTCACCGTACCGACCACCCCGACGACCGTCACCCACGGCCTGACCCATACCGGCTTGAATCGCTGGCCGAGCGCCGACGCGTTAGGCCAGAGGCGCTTCGCCGTGAGCTCGTCCACGACCGCGACGGCCGCCGACGTCGTGTCACGGTCCGTCGCGCCGAAGCCGCGTCCGCGTTTGAGCGGAATCCCCATCGTCCTGAAGTAGTCGTCACTCACGACGGTCTGCACGAGCATCGGTCCCAGCCCGCCGGGCGCGACGGGATTCGCCTCGATGTCCGCCGCAAACGAGCTTTGCATGCTGCCCACGCCACCGAATGGCAACACGCTCGCGACGGCCACCGATTTCGCCCCGGGGATGGCACGCGCGCGTTCGAGCACCGCCGCGTAGAACAGTCGCGCGCGCGCAGCGCTGTCGCGCGGGAACGCCGGAATCGGGATATCGGCGGCCACCACCTGTTCAGGGCGGAATCCCAGATCGACCTGATGGAGTCGCCAGAAGCTCTTGATCAGGAGACCCGCACCAGCCACGAGGATGACGCCGAGAGCGATCTCGCCGACGACGAGCGCCTCGGAAAGACGGCGACGCGTCAGCGTTCCGGCCACACTTCGCGTCGCGCCGAGAACCGCCTGGAGAGTCGGCCGCGACGCACGGAGCGCCGGCGCGAGCCCGAACACCAGGCTCGTTGCGAGCGCGGTACCCATGGTGAACGCGAGCACCCGCAAATCGATCGCAACTTCCGCGATCCGCGGCATGCCGGCCGGCACGAGCAGAAGGAGCGCACGAACCCCGGCCACCGCGACCGCGAGCCCGAGCGCGCCGCCGACGAGGCCGAGCATGACGCTTTCCGTGAGGAGCTGCCTAACGATGCGGCCGCGGCCGGCCCCCAGCGACGCACGAATCGCGATCTCGCGCTCGCGCGCGGCGGCTCGGCCGAGCAGCAGGTTGGCGACGTTGACGCACGCGATGAGCAGGACGACCGCGACCGCGCCGAACAGCACCATGAGCATCGGCGCGATGTCTCCGACGACCTTGCGCTCGAGCGGCACGACGGTGACACCGGTCCCCCACGCATCAGGCATCCGCCACGGGAACGAACTGCGTGCGCGGTCGATGAGCATGGCCATCTCGTGCTGCGTCTGCGCGACACTCACGCCACGTCGTAACCGCCCGATGACATTGAGGTGACTCGTGCCCCAGTACCGGCCGATGTTCGCCCGTGACGCGTCGAGCGAGATGGGGACCCAGAAGTCGACTGCCGGCGATGGGAAGTGAAAGGCCGCCGGCGCAACACCGACGATCGTGCGCGAAATGCCGTCGACGATGACGCTTCGACCGATAACGCTCCGGTCGCCTCCGAAGCGCTGCTCCCAGAGCGCGTGCCCGAGTACGACGATGCGGTCGCGCCCCGGGAGATCTTCTCCGTCAACGAACGTGCGTCCCACGTCCGCGCGAACACCGAGGACGTCGAAGAATCGACTCGTGACTTCGGACATCACCAGTCGCGCCGGTTCCGACGTGCCTGTCATGCTCACGGCCGTACCGCCCGAGTAGCCAGCGATCGGTTCGAGGGTCCGGTTCGCGTCGCGAACCTCGACGAATACGCCCGGCATCATGGCGGCGTCGGGCCAGACGCTGACGAGCCGATCCGGGTCGGCATACGGGAGCGACTTGAGCAGCGCGGCATCCACGACCGAGAAGATCGCCGCGTTGGCCCCGATGCCCAGTGCCAGCGTCATCGAGGCGATGATGAGGAAGGACGGCCGTCCGAGGAGCGCTCGCGTCGCGAAGCGAACGTCCTGCGTGAGTGCCTCCCACCAGTCCGCGACCCGCTCTCGCTCGACGCGGCCGCGATCGATCGCCGTGATCTCGTCGTGTGCGGCACGGAGGTCGCCGAACTCCGCGCGGGCCTTCGCTTCTGCTGCCTGACGAGTCATCCCGCGCGTCATCAGCGTCTCGATGCGCGTCTCGACGTGGAACCTGAGCTCCTCATCGACCTCACGCGCGACGTCACGGACGGCCGCCGGCTGGCGCAGCAATTTGCGAATACCGGATCCCAGTCTCATCGAAGTCCCTCGTTACGGCCGTTACGACGCGGCGCGCAGCACCTTGAACACGGCTTCGGCGTATTGCGTCCACCGCGTGGTCTCTGCGCGCAGCTGCGTGCGGCCTCTCGTGGTGAGCTCGTAGTACTTGGCCTTGCGGTTGTTTTCCGAGAGCCCCCATTCGGATTCGACCCAGCCGCGATCCTCGAGTCGGTGCAAGGCGACGTAGAGCGCTCGGTCCTCGACGTTGAGCGTCTCGCCGGATGTCTCGCGAATCCACGTCGCGACGGAGTAGCCGTGCCGTGGCCCGAACATGAGCGCCTTGAGGACGAGCACGTCGAGCGTGCCCTGCAGGAGTGCGAGATCGCTGGCTGCTGGCATGGCGTTCCCCGGAAATGTTCCGGGGAATGGTGCGCAGATATCCCCGGCTGGTCAAGCGATGAGACACCGGGAGCGTCACCGGGGTTGGCTGACGAGGAGCCTTCGAGCCGAATCCTCGAACCGAACCCTCGAGCCGAACCCTCGAGGTGGACACGGTCGTGCGGTCCGAGTAGCGTGAATCGGAGGAGTCATCCCGTCTCAACGCGTACCGACTTACCGAGGGCCACGCCAATGACCGAGTATGCCCGTCGCTCCGTCGCCGACCGGATGAGGGGAGCCGCGATGCTCGACATCGCCACGTATGAGGAGGTCGAGCACGATAACGACGCGACCGGTCAGGCCGCGGTGGTCGTGATCATCGTGGCGATCTGCACCGCGATTGGCGCGGTCTGGCGCGGCGGCCCATCGATTATTGCCGGGCCGATCAGCGCGATCCTCGGCTGGCTGCTGTGGTCGGCGATTACTTACTTGATCGGCGGCAAGCTGCTGGGCGGCACGGCGACGTGGGGCGAGCTGCTGCGCACGATCGGGTTTGCGCAGTCACCGGGCGTCCTCATGATCTTTGGGATCATCCCGATCCTGGGCGGGCTGGTGCGCGTGGTCGTGGCGGTCTGGCTGCTCTTTACGGGGATTGTCGCGATCCGTCAGGCGCTGGATTTTTCGACCGGAAAGGCGATTCTGACGGCATTCCTCGGGTGGATTGCCATGGTGGCGCTGGCGTTTCTGAGCGGTGGTGGGAGCTGGTTCAAGATGTGAGCCGTCTGCCGTGCGCCGCGTGTGAGCGTAGGTCTACCGATGACGCGGGTCCGCGTTAGGCGCCAGGTCCGAACGGATCCTCCAGCGACGGACTCTGCGGCGTCATCAGCTCCGCCCCATTCGCTGTAATCACCATGTCATCCTCGAGCCTCACCCCGAACTCACCCGGGATGTAGATCCCCGGCTCATCACTGAACGTCATCCCCGCCTCGAGCTTCTGCGTGTTCCCCTTCACGAGGTACGGCCACTCGTGACCATCCATGCCGATGCCGTGCCCAACGCGGTGCGTGAAGTATTTGTAGCCCGGCCCGAAGCCCGCGTCCGCAATGACCTTCCGCGCAGCGGCATCCACCGCCTGACATTCGATGCCCGGGCGCGCGGTCTTGACCGCCGCTGTCTGCGCCTGGTGCTCGATGTCGAAGACCTTCTTCATCCGGTCCGTCGCCTTGCCTAACACGAACGTCCGGCTGAGATCCGAGTTGTACCCCTCCACCTGGCAGCCGCCGTCGATGAGCAGGATCGTGCCCTCGCGGATCACCTGCGGCGTCACCGAACCGTGCGGCAGCGCGGAGTACTCGCCGACCTGCACGCCCGCGTCACCGCGGTAGCCGAGTCGCTGGTGCGCGACCTCGACGAGGTTGGCAAACTGATTCTGGGTCATGCCATCGGCGAGCGACTTCCACGCCGCCTCGTACGCCTTGAGCGTGACCGCGCTCGCGTGCCGCATGAGCGCGAGCTCGGCGTCCGATTTCACGCCTCGGCAACCGGCGGTGACGGGAGTGCCACTCGTCAGGCGGAGCGTCGGGAGCGCCTTCGCGACGTTGTCGGAGAACACGAAGCGCACCGTCTCCTCGATGCCTAACGTGCCAGTGGCGAGCCCGCGCGACCGGAGACCATCGGCGATCAGCGCGGACGGGCTCTCGTCTTCCTCCCACGTGTGGACCTCGGTGCCCTTGTCGAGCGGGCCCGTGCGCACCTGCTCCATCGCACGCCCTTCCTCGAACTTCGGGCAGACGATGAACGGCGTTCCCTTCGTCGGCAGAATGAGCGCGAGCATCCGTTCGCTCACACCCCAGCGGATGCTCGTGAAGTACTGCATCGACGTGCCGCCCGTGAGCATGAGGGCGTCGATCTTGTTCTCGCGCATGAGGCGCGTCGCCTTGTCGATCCGCGCGCGCCGCTCCTCCACCGTAATCGGCTTCACGCCCGCGGTCATCGGCTTGAGCGCCGCGATCGCCGGCGGAAGGGTGCCACCTTGATACGGTTCGTTCATTGAGGCGTCGTGCGCGGCAGCGGGGCGAGCCTTCGAGAGAACGACACCGGCAGCCGCGAGTGTGCTGGTGCCGAGGAAGGTGCGGCGGTTTGGCATTGTCGGATGCAGGGTGCGGGGATTCGGCGCTGCGTGGTGCGCGCGGGACGGCTGGACTCGCCCCTGCGCATGTTGGCGACGCTCACCGCTCAGGGCAAGGTCACTCGCCCGGCCCGCTGGTGCTTCGCGTACCCGAAGCCCTCGACGAAACCGTCGATGGCGAGGAAGCCCAGGAGGTGCGTCGCGTGGGTCAGCCTCCCCGTGAAGGACTCGACCTCGCCGAAGTCACGGGTGATGGTCAGCGTCAGCCTCCTGCCCGAAACCGTCCCGTCGACGCCGCGAAGACTGTTGGGACCTGTCGAGTCAGCCTGGCATGCGGAGCATGCGACGCCCATGATAGCGGCACACGTCACGACAATCGAAGTCCTGAGGTTCGTGTGCATCGGCAACACCGGTTCGAGTCCTGAACACCATCCATCCGTCATGCCCAACCCGATCCGTCCGTTCTCCGTCACGCTCGCGCTGCTCTCCCTTTTTTGTCTCGCCGCACCAGCCGAATCGCAGGGCTCTGACCCGTCGCTCTTCCAGGAGATGCGATGGCGGATGATCGGTCCATTCCGCGCGAGCCGCACGAAAGCCGGCACCGGCGTGCCGTCACAGCCCAACGTGTTCTACATCGGGGCCGTGAACGGCGGCGTGTGGAAGACGACGGACTACGGCCGTACGTGGGACCCGATCTTCGACGAGCAGGGCACGGGCTCGGTCGGCGCGATCGCCGTCGCGCCGTCGGACCCCAACATCGTGTACGTCGGAAGCGGCGAGGGCCTGCAGCGTCCCGATCTCTCCGTGGGCGACGGCATCTACAAGTCCACCGACGCCGGGAAGACGTGGACGCACCTCGGGCTTCGGGACGGCCAGCAGATCCCGCAGATCATCGTCGACCCGCGCGACCCCAATCGGCTCTTCGTCGCCGTCCTCGGCCACCCGTACGGGCCTAACGCGGAGCGCGGAATCTTCCGCTCGACCGACGGCGGCCGGACGTTCGAGAAGGTGCTCTATAAGGATGAGAACACCGGTGGCATCGACGTCGCGTTCGATCCGCAGAATGCAGAGACCATCTACGCCGTGCTCTGGGAAGCGCGTCAGGCACCGTGGGAGAACGGCGCGTTCAGCGGGCCGGGTTCCGGCCTGTTCAAGTCCACGGACGGTGGCGCGACGTGGCGTCAGGTCGGCCAGGGATTGCCCACGTTCGCTGGTGATGGGCTCGGGCGGATAGGCATCGGCATCGCAGCGAGTCTGCCGAGTCGCGTGTTCGCGACGGTGGACGCTGCGCGGAACGGCGGGTTGTATCGCTCGGACGACGCGGGCGAAACGTTCACGAAGGCGACGAACGATGACCGCGTCGTGTCGCGCGCGTCGGACTTCGCGGAAGTGAAGGTGAATCCGAAGAATCCCGATATCGTCTTCACGGCCAGCATCGTCGCCTGGAAGTCCACGGACGGCGGCAAGAGCTTCTCGGCGCTGCGTGGCGCGCCGGGCGGCGACGACTATCACCGATTCTGGATCAACCCCGACGACCCGGACATCATCCTGCTGATTGCCGACCAGGGTGCGGTGATCAGCGTGAACGGTGGCAAGACGTGGAGCAGCTGGTACAACCAGCCGACGGCGGCGATGTACCACGTGGTCACGGACAACGCGTTTCCCTACCGCGTCTGTAGCGGCCAGCAGGAGTCCGGCTCCGCGTGCGTGCTGAGCCGAAGCGACGACGGCCGCATCACCTTCATGGATTGGCACCCGGTGGCGGTGGAGGAGTACGGTTACGTCGCACCCGACCCGCTCGACCCGGACATCGTCTACGGCGGCAAGGTGACTCGTTATGATCGCCGCACGGGTCAAGTGCAGAATGTGGCGCCGAAGCTGTCGCGGTCGCCGGACTATCGCGCGCTGCGCACGGCGCCCCTGCTCTTCTCCCCGGTGAATCCGCGGAAGCTCTATTTCGCGACGAACACCGTCTGGCAGACGACGAACGGCGGCCAGAGCTGGCAGGAAATCTCGCCGGACCTCACGCGCACCGACTCGACCGTACCGCCTAACGTCGGAAAATATTCCGGCGAGCGTCCCGCGGCGGCACGGCATCCGGGAGTGGTGTACACGCTGGCGCCGTCGTACGTGAAGGAGCACATCATCTGGGCGGGCAGTGACGACGGTCTGATCCACGTGACATTCGACGGCGGCAAGACGTGGAAGGACGTGACTCCCCCGGCGCTCAGGTCACGACCGTGGAGCAAGGTCTCGATCATGGACGCGTCGCATTTCGATACGCTCTCGGCGTATGCGGCGATCAACACGCTGCGTCTCGACGACGTGCGGCCGCATCTGTACCGGACGCGCGATGGCGGAAAGACGTGGACGGAGATCGTCGCCGGCATCGACTCGGGCGCGACCACGAACGTCATCCGCGAGGATCCGAAGACGCGCGGACTCCTGTACGCCGGAACCGAGCAGCGTGTCTGGGTGTCATTCGACGATGGCGATCATTGGCAGTCGCTGCGACTGAACATGCCGGGCACGTCGATCCGCGATCTCGTGATCAAGGACGACGATGTCGTCATCGGCACGCATGGGAGGTCGTTCTGGATTCTGGATAATGTGACGCCCCTGAGGCAACTAGGGACTAGTCTCCAGTCCCAGCTGTTCAAGCCTCAAACAGCCACCCGCGTACGGTACAGCCAGTGGCCTGACACCCCGCTCCCTCCAGACGAGCCCGCGGCGGAGAATCCCCCCGACGGCGCGATGATCGACTACGTGATCGGCACCGGTGGCGTCGGCGGCAAGCCGGTGACGCTCGAGATCCTCGACGGCACGAAGATCGTTAGGCGGTACGCGAGCACCGACACCGCCATGGCCCCCGCTGACGTGGGCAACACACCGCGATACTGGATCCGCCCCACGCAGGTACTGTCGGCCGAACCCGGCATGCATCGGTTCGTCTGGGATCTGCGCTACCCCGCGCCCCGTGTGCTCAACCGTGAGTACCCGATCTCCGCCACACCGCACAACACGGCGCGGGAGCCGCACGGACCATGGGTTGTGCCCGGCACCTACACGGTTCGCCTCACGGTCAATGGGCAGACGTACGCGCAGCCGCTGACCGTGCGCATGGACCCGCGCGTAAAGGCGTCGGCGGCGACGCTCGCACGCCAGTTCGGGCTCTCGAAGGGCGTCTACGACGACATCAACCGCACACGAGGCGCGCTGGACGAGCTTCGCGGCCTGCGCGCCAGCCTCCGCGAGCTTCGAGGAAAGGCGTCGGGTGACGTGTTGGCAGCCGTCGATTCGATAGACCGCGCGGCCGCCGCGCTAGAGGGCGGAGAAGGCGGATTTGGCGGGGGCGGAGGAGGTCGGGGAGGTCGAGCGGGCGCGGCACCGACCTTGACCGGAACCATCGGTGAGCTCGGCCAGCTCTACGGCGCGCTCCAGGAGGCGGACGCGCAGCCAACCACGCAGCTCGTAGCCGCAGTGCAGGCGGCACAGCGCCAGGTGCAGCCGACAGTCGCGCGCTGGGACACGCTCCGCGCTCGTGCGACCGCCAGGCTCGGCACGCAACTCCGCCCGCTCGGCCCTCCGAAGTGAGCGAGCGTTAGGCAAAGTGCCGCCGGTCGATGACGTCAGATTCGGCGTAGCACGCACTTCAATCATTTCGCCGGGAGGCGACGACGATGGCACGAAAGCCAGTGGCAGCGGCGGTGGTCGGAAGCCTTCTGATCGTCGTGTGCGACGATGGGTCGGTCTTCGAGCTCGACCCGAACGGTGCGTGGGTCGAGCGCGCCGCGGTGCCCGGCACGGCCGCGGCTCACGCGGATGAGATCCGGCGCCAGGAGCCACGATTCGACTGAAGCCCGCCGACCAGACATGGCCCCACGCTGCGGCGGGACGTATAGTCATTTGTAGCTATGCCATGCCTCCTCGTCGTTCTCGCGCTCGCCACACCGCGGGTCGTCATCGCGGTGCTCTGGTTTTTCACCACCTGGTTCAAGGGCCTGTTCGACACGCCGCTCTGGCCCATCCTCGGCTTTATTTTCCTGCCGACGAGCTTTCTCTGGTTCACCGCGGTGCAACACTGGTTCGGTGGGCAGTGGACGCTGTGGCCCATCGTGGGACTCGTCATCGCGCTCATGATCGACATCTCGCCGGCAGGCGGGCGGCGAAAGAAGGCGTAACTCAAACCGCGTGACACGTCACGCAATTCTCGCGGACGGTAAGACTATGAAATTCCGGCTGATCGGTACCTCTGCAGGGGCCGCGTTGGCGTTGCCCGCACTTCTCGTCGCGCAGGGTCAGGTCCTGCCCGCGGCGAAGCAGATCCAGGCGGCGATTGCCGCGGCTCCCGCGGAGATGCGCGATGGCGCGGGCGTATGGGGATACAACGAGAGCAAGAAGCTCGTGAAGCTGCGCGAGGCGAAGAACGACATGATCTGCCTCGCGAGCAATCCGGACGGGAAGCAATTCCACGTCGCGTGCTACCACAAGCTGCTCGAGCCCTTCATGGCACGCGGGCGCGAGTTGCGCGCGCAAGGCGTGAAGGACGATCAGGTGGATACGGTCCGGTTCAAGGAGATCAC
>Ga0207707_10004216_pt1 | contig 12724 bp, 11 predicted proteins | sample KBSC83BmetaG_FD_184336 | JGI IMG/M metagenome (GOLD analysis project Ga0207707, IMG submission 184336) | Corn rhizosphere microbial communities from Kellogg Biological Station, Michigan, USA - KBS C8-3B metaG (SPAdes) (version 2) | ecosystem: Host-associated > Plants > Roots > Rhizosphere ... | reverse complement strand
CGTGGTAGGCGACCGGCAGCCACTTGTAGTTCGGCAGCAGCGGATGGTCAGGGCGCATCAGCCGCCCCACCGCGGTGGCGTGGTAGATGGAGGCGTAGAAGTCGGTGTAGTCGCCGATATCGGCGGCGACGCGGTACTCGGCCCCGGCCTGCGACACGAGCAGCCCACGCAGGCGCCCGGCGTGCGCTGCGCCGGCGCGCAGCGCCTGCGACAGCGCCGCGCGCAGCGCGCTCGCCGCGTCGGCGCCCGCGCCCATGAGGGCGTTCAGGCTCGGCGCGGCGCACGCCGCGAGCGCCGCGGCGGCTTTCCCCTCGAGGGGTGCGAGCGAGTGCAGGGCGCCCAGGTCCAGCACCTGGTCGCCGATCGCCACCCCGCCGCGGAATGCCTCGCCGCTGCCGGCGCGGCGGAAGGCCGCGAACGGCAGGTTCTGCAGCGGGAAGTCCGTGCCGGGCGCGTTGGCGGACTCCACCCAGCTCTTGAGCGCCGGGTCGTGCGTGGCGTTGAGGCGCGGCATGCGGTGCGGCGGTCCCTCAGCGCGCACGGCGCCGGCGCTGCGTCTTGGGGTACGCCTGAGCGGGGGTGAAGTTCCTCTTCAGGCCCTGCCACACCTCGCCGTAGTCCTTCTGCCGCAGCGAGCTCTGCAGCGCGTAGCGCGTCGGGTGGATCACGGCGCGGGTCTCGAACATGAACGCCATGGTGTTGCTGATGCGCACCGGCTTGGAGGTGTCGGCGCGGCTCGCCCTGGCGAACGTCGCGGCATCGGGGCCGTGGCCGCTCATGCAGTTGTGGAGCGAGGCGCCGCCCGGCTCGAAGCCGTGCGCCTTGGCGTCGTAGACGCCGTGGATGAGCCCCATGAATTCGCTGGCGACGTTGCGGTGGAACCAGGGCGGCCGGAACGTGTCCTGCATCGCCAGCCAGCGCGGCGGAAAGATGACGAAGTCGACGTTGTCGACGCCGGGCGTATCGCTCTGCGACTGCAGCACCAGGAAGATGGACGGATCGGGATGGTCGAAGCTCACCGAGCCGACGGTGTTGAAGCGGCGCAGGTCGTACTTGTAGGGCGCGTGGTTGCCGTGCCAGGCGACCACGTCGAGCGGGGAGTGGTCGAGCGGCGCCGACCACAGCCGGCCGGCGAACTTCGCCAGCAGCTCGAACTCGCCGTCGCGGTCCTCGTAGCAGGCGACCGGGCTCAGGAAGTCGCGCGGATTGGCGAGCCCGTTGGCGCCGATGGGCCCGAGATCCGGCAGGCGCAGCGGCGCGCCGAAGTTCTCGCACACGTAGCCACGCGCCGCGCCGTCCGGGACCTCGACGCGGAAGCGCAGGCCGCGCGGCAGCACGGCGATCTCGAGCGGGGCGACGTCGAGGATGCCGAGCTCGGTGGCGAGCCGCAGCGCGCCCTGCTGCGGCACGATCAGCAGCTCGCCGTCGGCGTCGTAGAAGAAGCGGCGCTCCATCGAGCGGTTGGCGGCGTACCAGTGGATGCCGCAGCCGCAGTGCTGATCGGGCGAGCCGTTGCCGCCCAGGGTGGCGAGCCCGGCGATGAAGTCGGTCGGCGCCTTGGGGATAGGCGGCGCGCTCCAGCGCAGGCGGTCGGGCGGCGCGGCGGCCGCGTCGAAGCGGCTGCCGAAGCGCCCGGCCTCGAGCTCGCGGAAGCTGCCGTGCACCGCGGCCGGACGGATGCGGTACAGCCAGCTGCGCCGGTTGGCGTGGCGGGGCGCGGTGAAGGCGGTGCCCGAGAACTGCTCCGCGTACAGCCCGTAGGCGCAGCGCTGCGGCGAGTTGCGGCCCACCGGCAGCGCCCCGGGGAGCGCCTCGGTCGCGAAGTGGTTGCCGAAGCCGCTCTGGTAACGCGGCTCGGCGCTGCGGGTCGGCTCGACGGCACGGTCCATGGCTGCACTCACCTTCGGTCGCTGGGCCGTCACTATAATGTCGCAGCGGACGCCGTGCTCGCCCCGCCGGGCGCGCGGGCCGGACCTGCTAACATGGCGCGGCCCATGCTCCGCGCCTGGTTCACCGCCCTCCTCCTCGCCTGCCCCCTCACCGCCCTGGCGCAGAACGCGCCGCAGGCGCCGGCGCCGCTCGCGCACTCGGCGCTCGTGGCCGTGGACGTCGCGGCCGAGCCCGGCGGCCTCGTCCTGCGCGTGCGACGCACCACCGGCGGGCAACCGCTCGCGGTGAGCGGGGTAGCGGTGAGCATCGACGGCAGGAGCGAGCCGGCCACCGCGCGCGCCGACGGCAGCTGGTTCGCGCCGCGGCCGGCCGGTGCCCGGGACGCCGGCGCGGCGGTCGAGGTCACCGTCGCCCACGACGGCATCCACGAAGTGCTCTCCGGGCGGCTCGCCGGTGCGCCCGCCGCCGCCCCGGCGGTCGCTCCCGCTGGCGCCGGCGGCGGCCGCAGCCAGATGGCCTGGTGGGTCCTCAACATCGTCATCGTGCTGATCGCCGCCATCGCCATCTCGCGGCGCATGTCGTGACGCGCCCGGATCCTCAGCCGCGCCTCACTCGGCGGTGATGGTCTTCAGGTAGCGGTAGAAGAACTCGTTGCCCTCGTAGAAGGCCTTGACGCCGATGCGCTCGTCGCGGCCGTGGGCGCGCTCGTCGTCACGGTCTATCGCCACCGCCGAGACGCCGTAGGTCGGCATGCCGGCGGCGCTGGTGTAGATGGCATCCGAGGCCCCGCCGTCCATGTACGGGATGACCTTGACGCCCGGCCACATGGCGGCCACCAGCTCATCGAGCGGCTTCTGCACCTCCGGCCGCATGGCCGGGGGCGGGAAGCCGCGCTGGTCCGGGGCGGTGTCGGTGATGGTGGTGCCGTCGTCGGCGACGTAGCGCACGGTGATCTTCGCATCGCCCAGCACCTTGATGAGGTCCTGGCGCACCTCCTCCTTGGAATGGCCCGGCAGGATGCGGCAGTTGACGTTGGCGGTCGCGCGCTGCGGCAGGGCGTTGTTGGCGTGGCCGCCGTCCAGACGCGTGGCGACGCAGGTCGTGTGCAGGATGGTGGCCACCGCCGGGATCGCCATCAGGCGCTTGAGCGCGGCCTCCTCGGACGGGCTCTTGAGGATGCCCGTGAAGCTCGCCGCATCCTCGCCGCCACCGGCGGCCATGCGCCCGAAGTAGGCGCGGGTCACGTTGTTGAGCTCGAACGGGAACTGGTAGGCGCCGACTTTCAGCAGGCCCTGGGCCAGCTCGTAGATGGCGTTGTCGGGGCGCGGCTGCGAGCTGTGGCCGCCCTTGTTGGTGGTGAGGAGCTGGTAGTCGGCGTAGACCTTCTCGGTGGCGCCGAGCTGGAACACGACCGGCTTGCCGTGCTCGGACTTGAGCGAGGAGCCGTCGTGGTTGAGCACGAACTCGGCCGCGACGAGGTCACGGTGGTTCTTGATCAGCCACGCCGGGCCGTTGCAGCAGCCGCCCTCCTCGTCGGCGGTAAGGGCCAGGATGATGTCGCGGTCGGGACGGAACCCCTCCTGCTTCAGGCGGATCATGGTGGTGGCCATGATGGCGTCGCCGTCCTTCATGTCGGAGCTGCCGCGGCCGTAGAAATAGCCGTCCTTCTCGATGAACTTGAACGGATCGGTGGTCCAGTCCTCGCGCTTGGCCTCGACCACGTCGAGGTGGCCGATGAGCAGTACCGGCTTGTGCTTGCCGCTGCCGCGCAGGCGTATCACGACGTTCTTCTTGCGCTCGTTCGGGCCGCCGACGAACACGTCGCTGTAGCCGGCCGCGCGGAAGCGCTGCGCCATGGCCTCGGCCGCGGTGGTGACGTTGCCGACCGAGTCGGTGGTGTTGATCTCGATCAGCTGCTTGAAGATGTCGTGGGCGAGCGCGTTCGCGGCCTTGTCGTCCGCACTCCCGGCGGCGGGCGCAGCGCGCGGCGCCAGCAGCGCGCACGGCAGCAGCGCCGCGAGCACCGCGGCCGGGATGGATGGGCGCAGGCACTTGGTCATGGACGTCCCCCCTGAGGAGCTTGGGTCATGGCGCGGGCGTAGGGCTCTACCACCAGCAGCCGGAATGAGCCCGGCAGCGCCGGGGCGCGCGGGTGCGGTTGCTCGGGCGTCGCCGCAGGCGGCGGGCCGAAATTCGCGGTGACGAGAAAGATGCGGTGCGTGCGCTCATCGAGCGCCATGGTGCGCGCGCCGGGCCGGGTCGGCACGCTCTGCGCCACCTGCACTGTGCCGGCGGCCGTCACCGTCACCGCGGTCAGTACCCCCTCGCCGCACGAGGCGAACGCCAGGCGTGCGCCGGGATCGTAGGCGGCGAAGTCCACCCCCGCACCGATGGGCGCGCCGCCGAGGAGCCGCCCGCTGGCCGCATCCAGCAGCACCATCACACGGTTGCTGCAGGCGGCAAACAGCCGCTGCCCCCGGGCATTGAGCGCCAGACCCGTCGGCTCCTCGCAGCCGGGGACCGGCCAGACCGCCGTCACCGTCAGCGCCCGGGCATCGAGCGCGGCGATGCTGCCGCGGTCCTCGAGATTGACGTACAGCCGTCCCTGGCCATCGCCGCTGGCCGACTCGGGCTTGCCCGGGAGGGCGATGGTGCCGGCCACCGTGCCGCTGGCCGCCTCGATCGCGGTGACGTCGTGGCTGCGGCCGTTGAAGGCGAACACGCGCTGCGTGGCGGCGTCGTAGTAGATGGCATCCGGACCCTCGCCGCTGGAGCGGATCTCGGCCACGCGCGCCAGCGTCTTCAAGTCGAACACCACGATGGTGCTGGAGCGGCCGGCGCTGATGAAACCGCGCCCGAGCCCGGGGGCGAGCGCGATGCCGTGCACGCCGGGGGTGTCGGCGATCTCACCCACGACCTGCATCTGGTCGGTGTCGATCACCAGCACGCGCGTGCCGTGCGCGACGAACAGCCGGTGACCGCCCTGCTCGAAGGTCAGGTAGTCCCAGCCCTCATCCCCGGGCAGCGGCACTTCGCGCGCCAGGCGGTACTGGGGCCGCGCCTGCGCGAGCGTCGCGGCGAGCAGCACGACGGCGCCGGCGGCGAGCCAGCGCCGCGCGCCGCGGCGCGCGGCGACCGGCCGCAGCGGGGGCGGCCTCAGTGGATGACCCGCGCGCACAGGTCGAGCAGCGGCCCGGGCAGGACTCCGAGGACCAGTACCGCGGCGGCGTTGAGCCCGAGTGCCAGGCGCACCGGCAGCTCGCGCCGCGCCGCCGGCAGCTCCCCGGCCGGCTCGTCGAAGTACATGAGCTTGATGATGCGCAGGTAGTAGTAGGCGCCCACCACCGACATGGCGGCGGCCAGCAGCACCAGCCACAGGTGGCCGCTCTCCCACAGCACCTGGAAGATGCGCAGCTTGGCCCAGAAGCCCACGAACGGCGGCACGCCGGCGGTGGAGAACATCAGCACCATCATGACCAGCGCCAGCAACGGATCACGCCGGTGCAGGCCGCGGTAGTCATCGAGCCGGTCGGCCTCGAAGCCGCGCGAGCTCGCCAGCAGGATCACGCCGAAGGAGCCGAGTGCCACCAGCACGTACACCAGCGTGTAGTACATGGCGGCGGCGTAGCCGTCGGGCGTGCCGGCGACGAAGCCGAGCACGATGAAGCCGACGTTGGCGATGGTCGAATAGGCGAGCATGCGCTTCAGGTTCGTCTGCACCAGCGCCACGACGTTACCGACCACCAGCGTCAGCACCGCGAGCGCCGTCAGCATCTGCGACCACTGCGGCTCGGTCCCGGCCAGGCCCTGCGCCAGCAGCCGCAGCGTCAGCGCGAAGTAGGCGATCTTCGGGGCGGTGCCGATGAACAGCGTGACGCTGGTCGGGGCGCCCTCGTAAACGTCCGGCAGCCACATGTGGAACGGCACCGCGCCGAACTTGAAGGCCACCGCCACCACGATGAAGGTCAGCCCCAGCACCACGCCCGCGCTCAGCGGCCCGTGCAGCCGTGTGGCGAGCGTGCCGAGGTCGAGCGTGCCGGTGAGCCCGTAGATGAGCGACATGCCGTAGAGCAGCGCGCCCGAGGCGATCGCACCCAGCACGAAGTACTTCATGGCCGCCTCGGCGCTCACCCCCGAGTCGCGGTCGAAGGCCACCAGGGCGTACACCGGCAGCGCGAGCAGCTCCACCCCCAGGTACACCGTCAGCAGGCTGTTGGCGGAGATCAGCACGAATATGCCGAGCAGCGCGGTGAGTGTCAGCACGTAGTACTCGCCGCGCAGGATGTTGCGGTTCTCGAGGTAGGCGCGCGAGTACAACAGCGCCACCGCCACGAACAGGAAGCCGGCGAGTTTCAGCACCACCGCCAGCGGGTCGGCGACGTACATGCCGTCGAACAGCACCAGGCGCTCGCTCACCTGGCCGTAGCGCACCGTGAGCGCGGCCCCGAGCACCAGCGCCAGCAGCGTCAGCGTCGGCGTCAGCCGCCGGCGGCGTTCGCCCGCGAACGCATCGACGAGCAGGATCAGGCACACCGCCACCGTGAGGCAGATCTCGGCCACCGCCGGAGCGAAGGTAGCGAAGCTCATGCGTGCCTCATAGCTTGCTGGCGACCGCCTGGCTCACCAGGTGGTGGATGGTCGGCTGCATGACCTTGAGGAGCGGTGCCGGCCACACCCCGACCAGCAGTACGGCCGCGGCGAGTGCGCCGAGCACCACGGTCTCGCGGCCGTTGAGGTCCTTGAGCCCCGCGACCCGCGGGCTGGTGACGGGTCCGAACACCACGCGCTTCACCAGCCACAGGGTGTAGGCGGCGCCCAGCATCAGGGTGACCGCCGCCAGCAGCGCGTACCAGAAGCTGGCGCGGAAGCTGGCGATGATCACCAGGAACTCGCCGACGAACCCCGAGGTGCCCGGCAGCCCGGTGTTGGCGAGCGCGAACAGCACCATGAAGGAGGCGAACACCGGCATGGTATTCACCACCCCGCCGTAGTCGGCGATCTGGCGGCTGTGCAGGCGGTCGTAGAGCACGCCGACGCACAGGAACAGCGCTCCCGAGATCAGGCCGTGCGAGATCATCTGCACCATCGCCCCGTCCATCCCCATGCCGGCCCCGACGAGGCTGCCGGTGTGGCGCACGATCTCGTACACCACGAAGGCGCCGAGCGTCACGAAGCCCATGTGCGCGACCGAGGAATAGGCGATCAGCTTCTTCATGTCCTGCTGCACCAGCGCCACGAAGCCGATGTACACCACGGCGATCAGCGACAGCGCGATCACCAGCAGGTCGAGCTCGCGGCTGGCATCGGGGGCGATGGGTAAGCTGAAGCGCAGGAAGCCATAGCCGCCCATCTTCAGCATGATGGCGGCCAGGATCACCGAGCCGCCGGTCGGCGCCTCGACGTGCGCATCCGGCAGCCAGGTGTGCACCGGCCACATCGGCACCTTGACCGCGAACGCCAGCAGGAACGCGCAGAAGATCCAGCGCTGCTCGATGAGCGTCAGCGGCAGCGCCTGCAGGCTGGCGATCGAGTAGTCGCCGGCCTTGACGTACATGTAGATGAGCGCCGCCAGCATGAACACCGAGCCGAGGAAGGTGTAGAGGAAGAACTTGATGGTGGCATACACGCGCCGCGGCCCGCCCCAGATGCCGATGATGAGGAACATCGGGATCAGCATCGCTTCCCAGAAGAAGTAGAACAGCAGCGCGTCGGTGGCGGCGAACACCCCGATCATCAGCCCTTCCATGACGAGGAACGCGGCGTAGTACTGCGCCGGGCGCATGTCGATGACGCTCCAGCCGGCGATCACCACCGGCACCGTCATGAAGGCGGTGAGCGCGATGAGCGGCATGGAGATGCCGTCGACGCCGAGCGCGTAGAAGGCCTTGAAGCGCGGGATCCAGGGCGCGAGCTCCGGGAACTGCAGCGCCGCGCTCCCCGGGTCGAAGTGCGTCCACAGCGGCACCGCCAGCGCCAGCGTCGCGAGCGAGGCCGCCAGCGCCAGCCAGCGCCCGGCGGCGATGCGCGCATCGCCGAGCAGCAGGATGAGGATGCCCGCCCCGATCGGCAGCCAGATGAGAATGGACAGTAAGCCGTGCATCGGTTGAGTCTTCGGTTCGCGCTACACGTGCCCGAGGAACCAGGCGAGCAGCAGCGCCAGCCCGATCATCATCCAGAAGGCGTACGAGTACAGGTACCCCGACTGCACGCGCCGCATCAGGCCGCCGAACCAGCTGATGCCGGCGGCGCTGCCGTCGACCATGACGCCGTCGATGAGCGCCTGGTCGCCGCCCTTCCACAGCCCCACGCCCACCAGACGCGCCAGCGCGGCGATGACCTTCTCGTTGAACCAGTCGAAGTAGTACTTGTTGACCAGCAGCGTGTACAGCCCGTGCGCGCGCCGCGCCGCCTCGTCCGCCCACGCGGGCCGCCTGAGGAAGAACAGCCACGCCGTGATGACGCCGGCGAGCGCGAACCAGAACGGCGCCGCGAGGAACCCCGCGAGCGCCACGCGCACCGCGCTCACCGGCTCGGCGCCGCTCGAGCCGAGCGCGTGGCCGCGCGCCAGCACGAAGATCGAGTGCCCGAAGTAGTCCCCGTACAGCAGCGGGCCGACGGTGAGGGCGCCGATCAGCACCGAGGGGATGGCGAGCGCGATCAGCGGCACGGTCACCACCGCCGGGCTCTCGTGCGGCGGCCCGGCCGGCTCCTCGTGGGCCTCGGCTGCGCCCAGCAGGATCGGATAGGTCGGCTCGTCGTGCGGGTCGGCGTGCGACTCGTGCGCCTTGGGAAAGCGCTCCGGGCCGTGGAAGGTCAGGAACAGCATGCGCAAGGTGTAGAGCGCGGTGACGTACACGCCGCACAGCACGCACCAGTAGGCATAGGTGGCGAGGTAGCGGTGCGATGCGCCGACCGCCTCGATGATGGCGTCCTTGGAGTAGAAACCGGAGAAGAACGGCATGCCGATGAGCGCCAGCGCGCCGATCCAGCAGGTCACCGCGGTGACGGGCATGTACTTGGCGAGGCCGCCCATCTTGCGCATGTCCTGCTCGTGGTGCATGCCGATGATCACCGAGCCGGCGGCCAGGAACAGCAGCGCCTTGAAGAAGGCGTGGGTCATGAGGTGGAAGATGGCGACGCCGTAGGCCGAGGCGCCGAGCGCCACGGTCATGTAGCCGAGCTGCGAGAGCGTCGAGTAGGCGATGACGCGCTTGATGTCGTTGTTCACCACCCCGAGCAGCCCCATGAAGAAGGCGGTGGTGGCGCCGATCACCAGCACGAACGACAGCGCCCCTTCCGAGTACTCGAACAGCGGCGACATCCGCGCCACCATGAAGATGCCGGCCGTCACCATGGTGGCGGCGTGGATCAGCGCCGAGATCGGCGTCGGGCCTTCCATCGAGTCGGGCAGCCACACGTGCAGCGGCACCTGCGCCGACTTGCCCATGGCGCCGATGAACAGGCACACGCAGATGAGCGTGAGCGCGTGCACGCTCGAGGCCGAGCTCACCGGCACCAGCGCCTGGGCGATGTGCGGGGCGGCGGCGAACGCGTCGCGGTAGGCGAGCGAATGGGTGAAGTAGGCGATGCCGGCGATGCCGAGCACGAAGCCGAAATCGCCGATGCGGTTGACGATGAAGGCCTTGAGGCTGGCGAAGGTGGCGCTCGGGCGCGTGTACCAGAAGCCGATCAGCAGATAGGAGACCATGCCGACCGCTTCCCAGCCGAAGAACAGCTGCATGAAGTTGTTCGACATCACCAGCATCAGCATCGAGAAGGTGAACAGCGAGATGTAGCTGAAGAAGCGCGTGTAGCCCGGGTCGTCGCGCATGTAGCCGATGGTGTAGATGTGTACGCACAGCGATACGAAGGTGACCACCGCCATCATGAGTGCGCTCAGGCGGTCGATGAGGAAGCCGACCTCCATGTGCACGCCGTCGCTCAGCAGCCAGGTGTACACCGGCGCGTCAAAGGTGGGCGCGCCGGCCAGCGACTCCCTCAGGACCATGAGCGACAGCACGCAGGACGCGGCCACGGCCAGGCACGTCACGGTATGCGCGCCGACCCGGCCGATCAGCTTGCCGCCCAGGCCGGCGATCACGGCCGCGGCCAGCGGCAGCAGCGGGATGGCGAGCAGTACGGTCGGGTTCACCGCTTCAGCCTTTCAGGGTGTTCAGGTCTTCGACGTTGATGCTGCGCCGCTCGCGGAACAGCACCACCAGGATGGCGAGCCCGATGGCGGACTCGGCCGCCGCCACGGTGAGGATGAAGAACACGAACACCTGGCCGTTGATGTCGCCGAGGTAGCGCGAGAAGGCGATGAAGTTGAAGTTGGCGGCGAGCAGCAGCAGCTCGACGCACATGAGCAGCAGGATGACGTTCTTGCGGTTGAGGAAGATGCCGGCCACCGCCAGCGAGAACAGCGCGCCCGAGAGCGTCAGCAGCTGTGCCAGGCTGATCATGGGCGCTTCTCCGCCGGCATCTTCACCAGCCGCACGCGGTCCTCGCGCCGCACCGCCACCTGGGCACTGATGTCCTGCTGCTTGAAGCCGGTGCGGCGGCGCATGGTGAGGGTGATGGCCGCGACGATCGCCACCAGCAACACCAGGGCCGCGAGCTCCAGCGGGTAGGCGTACTTGGTATAGAGCACGCCGCCGAGCTCGGCGGTGTTGCTGTAGGCCGCCGGCTGCGGCGTGCCGCCGCGGCTCGCGTCCAGCCCCAGGCCGCCGCGCGCCCACACCACGCCCGCGATCTCGATGATCACGGCGAGCGCGGTCAGCCAGCCGAGCCAGGCGAAGCGCGTGAACCCCTGCCGCAGCTCGGCGAGATTGATGTCGAGCATCATCACTACGAACAGGAACAGCACCATGACGGCGCCCACGTACACCAGCACCAGCACCACCGCCAGGAACTCCGCTTCGATCAGCAGCCAGATGGCCGCCGAGGTGACGAAGCACACCACCAGGGCGAGCGCCGAATACACCGGGTTGCGCGCGGTGATCACCCCGAGCGCGGCGAGCACCAGGATGGTGGCAAACAGGTAGAACAGTGCCTGGATCAGCATGGCGGCAGCAAGGCTCTCATCGGTACGGCGCGTCCGCCGCCTTGTCGTTGGCGATCATCGCCTCGTAGCGCTCGCCCACCGCGAGCAGCTTGTCCTTGCTCATGATGTTCTCGCCGCGCTTCTCCATGTGGTACTCGTGGATGCGGGTGAGCACGATGGCGTCCACCGGGCAGGCCTCCTCGCAGAAGCCGCAGTAGATGCATTTGAACAGGTCGATGTCGTAGCGCGTGGTGCGGCGCGTGCCGTCCGGGCCCACGTCCGAGTCGATGGTGATGCACACCGCCGGGCACACCGCCTCGCACAGCTTGCAGGCGATGCAGCGCTCCTGGCCGTTGGCGTAGCGGCGCAGCGCGTGCAGGCCGCGGAAGCGCGGTGACTGCGGGGTCTTCTCCTCCGGATAGTTGAGCGTGTACTTGGGCTCGAAGAAGGTGCGCGCGGTGACCGCCAGCCCCTTGAGGAGCTCCGGCAGCAGCAGCGTCTTGAGCGGATTCACGGCCATGGCTGTCTCCGTTACTGAAACCAGGCGCGCGCCCACGGACCGACGTGATACCAGCGCAGCAGCATCTCGACGGCGATCCACACCAGCGTCACCGGGATGAGTGCCTTCCATCCCAGGCGCATGATCTGGTCGTAGCGGTAGCGCGGGAAGGTGGCACGGAACCACAGAAACAGGAACACCAGGCAGAACACCTTGAGCGCCAGCCAGATGAAACTCGGCGCGCCGAGGAAGGTGGCGCCGAGCACCGGCCAGCCCTCGAACGGTCCCTGCCAGCCGCCGAAGAAGAATACCGCGGTGAGCGCCGAGATCAGGATCATGTTGGCGTACTCGGCCAGGAAGAACAGCGCGAACGCGATCCCTGAGTACTCGACGTGGAAGCCGGCCACGATCTCCGACTCGCCCTCGGCGACGTCGAACGGCGCGCGGTTGGTCTCGGCCACCCCCGAGACGAAGTACACCACCAGCAGCGGGAACAGCCACAGCCAGTTCCACGACAGCACCCCGCCCGCCTGCGTCTCGACGATCTTGCCAAGATTCATGCTGCCGGTGGCCATGAGTACCCCGACCAGCGCAAACCCCATGGCGATCTCATAGGCGACCATCTGCGCCGCCGAGCGCATGGCGCCGAGGAAGGCGTACTTGGAGTTGGCCGCCCAGCCGGCGATGATGACGCCGTACACGCCCATGGAGGTGAGCGACAGCAGGTACAGAAGGCCCGCGTCCGCCTTCGACACCACCACGGTCGGTGACAGCGGGATCACCGCCCAGGCGGCGAACGCCGGCACCAGCGTGATCACCGGCGCCAGCCAGAACAGCGCCTTGTTGGCTTTCGCCGGGATGACGACTTCCTTCAGGAGCAGTTTAAACACGTCGGCGAACGGCTGGCCCACGCCGGGCAGCAGCCCGAAGATGCGCACGCGGTTCGGCCCGCGCCGCAGCTGCATCCAGCCGATCACCTTGCGCTCCCAGAGCGTCAGCAGCGCCACGCAGATGATGAGCGCCACGGTGATCACCAGGATCCACACCGTGGACTGCCCGTACTGCGGCAAGGAGGCCCAGGCGGTGTTGAGCTTGTCCAGCACCTCAGCTCCCCGCCCCTAGTAGTTGATGAGCGGCGCGCGGCCTTCGCGCGTGCGCTGCAGCGAGGGCGCGCGGCGCACCACCGCGTCCGTCTGGTACATGGGTACGTCGGCGAGTCCCCCGTCGATGCCGCCGCCGCGCATGACCGCGGCCACGACATGCCGGCCGCCATAGGGTGTGGGGGTCGCGCC
>Ga0207707_10004215_pt1 | contig 12726 bp, 13 predicted proteins | sample KBSC83BmetaG_FD_184336 | JGI IMG/M metagenome (GOLD analysis project Ga0207707, IMG submission 184336) | Corn rhizosphere microbial communities from Kellogg Biological Station, Michigan, USA - KBS C8-3B metaG (SPAdes) (version 2) | ecosystem: Host-associated > Plants > Roots > Rhizosphere ... | reverse complement strand
CAGAGTAGTGAACAACCAATCGCGAAAGTTGCGAAAGCTCAAGTCTGCGAAGTGTGGACCGGCCTCCGGACTTTAACCTCTTCAGAGCCCAAACTTGTCCCCGATGGATCATCCCTTTCTTCTATGCTGGTGGTTGTTTGAGACGTTTTTGCTGGGGTCGCCCTTGCAAGCCGATAAGGGGATCAAACGGCTCGCCGTCGCGAGCCGGAAAAGCTACATTCCACCGTGCCGTGCACGAGGAAGGCAGAATGCAGATTCGTGTAGATGACCTGCGAGGACCCGAAATAGCCGAGCTGCTTCGGGCTCACCTCGAACATTGCAGAAAGTGGTCGCCCCCTGAAAGTGTTCATGCGCTGGATTTGGATGCGCTGCGGTCGCCGGAGGTGACGTTCTGGACCGCATGGGATGGCGCCAGTCTGTTGGGGTGCGGCGCCCTGAAAGAGCTCGATTCATGTCAGGGTGAGATAAAGTCAATGCACACGGCGGCGAAATATCGCGGCCGCGGAGTAGCGGCTGGCCTGGTCACGCATATGGTTGCAGAAGCGCGGTCGCGTTCCTACCAACGCCTCAGCCTGGAAACCGGCTCAATGGATGCTTTTGCTCCGGCACGCGCCCTTTACTCTCGCTTCGGATTTATCAGCTGCGGGCCATTCGGCGACTATATTCTCGATGCGAATAGTGTCTTCATGACGCTCGACCTTGCGAATAAGCAAATTGGCCGGAGCCACCCCAAGTAGGGCGCCACGCTTCCGCGCTGGTCAATTTTGGAAGTCGATGCCCGCAACCGCGAGGTCCGCTTTACCCCCCGGTGAGCGGACATTGTCAGCTTGGGCACTCAGGTCCGAAAAGTGCCAACAAGAGACTCATGCACCGCACAAGAGACATTCCTATTCGATCACCTCATCGGCGCGGGCGAGCAGCGTCGGTGGCACCATGAGGCCGAGCATTTTGGCGGTCTTGAGGTTGATGACGAGCTCGAACTTGGTCGGGACCTGAACCGGCAGGTCTGCTGGCTTTTCACCCTTGAGGATCCGGCCCGCATACATGGCTGCCCGACGATACGAATCCGGCAAGCTTGGTCCATAGCTCGCGAGCCCGCCCGCCACGACATATTCGCGAAGATTGTACAACGCGGGTACTGCATAACGTGCAGCGAGCGCCGTGATCCGCTCACGCTGGCTATCAAGAAAAGGTTCGTTGGGCACGATTAGCCCGCCGGCGCGAAGCTTTGCCAAGGACGCGAAAGCTTCATCGATTTCGCGCTCAGTGCTGGCGTTGAGCAGATGGATATCGATCCCCAAAGCACTCGCCGCTTCGGCTGCGCCTTTCAGGTAGTCCGCAACGTTTGGAGTCGATGGATTAACGAGATAAGCCATCACGCTGGCCGTGGGCACCAATTCCTTCAGCAATTCGACATTTTTTGCCCAAAGGTCCGAGGCAAACAGGCTCATGCCTGTGACGTTGCCGCCCGGCCGATTGAGGCTGACGACCAGACCCAGTCCGACCGGGTCGCTGGCCGCTGAGAACACGATCGGGATGGCCGAAGTCGCAGCCTTGGCCGCGAGCGCGGCAGGCGGCCCGCCTGCCGCATAAAGCACAGCCACACGCAGACTGACGAGTTCCGCCGCCAGCGCAGGCAACCGATCATAGCGGCCTTCCGCCCAGCGGAACGCAATTGTCAAATTTTGTCCCTCGACAAACCCGTTTTCGGTCAAGCCTTGCCGGAACGCTGCGACGACGCCTGCGGATTCGCCGGGGGATCGGCTGCTGAGAAAGCCTATCAAAGGCATCGCTTGTTGCGCGCGGGCAGTAAGCGGCCAAGTCATTGCCGCGCCGCCGAGAAGCGTGATGAACTCGCGCCGCTTCATGCTTGCCTCAGGCTTTTGTGGGGGTATCGTAGCGGCTCAATATGGATACTGGAAGGGCGTGTCGACGTCATCATCAGGTCGCCCTGGCATGTCCGAAAGGTACCAACAGCAGAGCATGATGAGATTAGATTGAGCCGTGACGACATCGGAGGTGGACTCCCTCTCCCGTTGGGAGAGGGCTGGGGTGAGGGGTTACGGTCTCTCGTCAGAGCAGAGGCCCTCACCCGATTTGCTACGCAAATCGACCTCTCCCCACCGGGGAGAGGTGAACCAACATCCCGGCAAGTTGAATCAATCAAATCACATACTACTGTAGCCTTGCCCGCGTCGTGTTGGAATGCGTGCTTGAACCGGGTTAGATCGTTCTCACCTTCGACGATCTTGCGGTTCTTGGGCGTTTCGCCACGCTGTGATCTTCCCGCACAGCTAGCCGGTTGCGCTTCTTCACATCCGATCCGGCGTGTCGAGCTTTCGTCTCGCGGTGGTGAGCGGCATATTCTTTGCCGTCGATCGGTGCCACATGCGGCGGATCTCTATCAAGATACGGTCGCCCGATTCCAAACTCCTTCCCGTGTGCATCGATCCATTTCCAGAGGCTTTCAGTGGAAATCCACCGCTGCGCCTGTGTCGCGCCTTTAACGCTCACGGCATCGGCCGCAAGCCCGTGGCCATAGCCGCCGCGGAAGCTCCCGCCATGGTATGACCTGTCGGTCGCCGCCTTCAGGCCGCTTGCGATCGATTGACGGTAGTCATCGCGGAATGCGCTGGTGATGCCAGGCGACAGCCCGGCCTCCTCCGCCGCGCGAAGGGCATGAAAGAGCTTCAGCTTGAAGCTGCGGTCCATGCCTCCGATCACGTAGTCCATCATCGGCATGCCGGCTTTTTCCGCTGCCTTCGGATCCTTCCACGCGAAGTCCTCATCGACGAGCCTGGTAAAGCCTTTGGTGACAGTCACCATTTTGCCCCTCTTCTTGACTGTCACTTTCCTCCGCTCATGCACCTTGATGGTGTCCACCTTGGGCGTCCGTTGGTAGAGCGCCCACAGGTATCGGTCGATACAGATGTCCGCTACCAGGCACTCGTCGAGAATTTCAATGGGGCTCACGGTCTCCTTGGCGTCGTTTGGCAGCGGGTCAGGCGTGCTCGCTGTCGCCACCTGCACGGGCGGCGTTTCGGACGGCAGCATCTGCGACGAATCGGGCAACGCGGCATCGACGATCGATTCCGGCTCATCGGAGGCCGCCGCCGTGTCGGTGGCCGTTACCGGTTCGGCGGCCGTCACCACATTGGCGTTAGCGACAGCGGCGTTGCCCATTGCGGTTGCCTGCAGTGGGTTCGCGAGCTCGGCGTCGGCGGCGAGAGATGGTGCGCGGCGGTCCTCGATTGGCACTGCGCCGGCGTTCTCGATGCCGGCCGAACCGAAGCCAACAGGCCAGGCGACGACCCAACCCGCGAGAACAAGCGTTCCGCACAAGGCCGCCGCCACAGTCGCAAATCGCCGCGGGTTCATGATCCCGTCGCCTCCAAAGGCTCCACCTGAGCCATGCTGCATAGCCAAGCACGCGACGACGCTGATTTTTCGGATCAAGATGCGAACGCGCAATGAGGGAAACGGCAGGTCATCAAGTTTTCCGAGGAGTGTTGCCCGAATGCAACGCGCCGTCGGCAGCACTTGCTGTGCATTCTCCGACGTAAGCGTGCAGGGAAAGTTTCGGACCCGCCCTCAGGCCGAAGGTGGGTTACGACGCCAATGGCCATCTCGGCGCGGCAAAAGTACACATCACTGAGCCTTGATGCCAGCCTCTCGAATGACTTTTGCCCATTTGGCGCCCTCGGTCCTGAACAGGGCAGCAGCCTCATCGGGCGTATTGCCGACTACCTCGAAGCCAAGCGTCGCCATTTTCTCCATGATGTCCGGCAGCGCGATGATCTTGACGATCTCGCGATGGAGCAGCGTGGTAATCTCCTTCGGTGTTCCCGCTGGAACGATGAACGCGAACCATCCTTCGCCCTCTACTTCAGGATAGCCGGCTTCCGCCATACTGGGCACGTCCGGCAGTGCCTGCGACCGCATCTTGCTCGTCACAGCCAGCGCGCGCAGCTTGCCTTCCTTGACCTGCGGCACAGCCGGCGGCAACGAGGTGAAGGCAATGGGCGTATGCCCGGCGAGCGTCGAGGCGACCGCCAAGCCCGCGCTGTTGAAGGGCACATGCACAAGGTCGAGGCCGAGCAACAGGCGGAAGTGCTCGCCAATGAGATGTGGCGGTGTCCCGGTCCCCGGAGAAGCGAAGCTGTATTTGGCGGGACCGGATTTGATCAATGCAACGAGATCCTTGACGGTCTGGACTGCCAGTGACGGATGGACCGTGAGCACTGTAGGCGAGGTGACGGCAATCGTTACCGGGTCGAAATCCTTATAGGGATCGTAGGGTACCGTGTCGTACATGGCCGGGTTGACGACGATATTTGGCGGAACCACAAGGACGGTATAACCGTCGGGTGCCGCTCTCGCCCCCTGGCCCATGCCGATATTGCCACCGGCACCTCCGATGTTCTCGACGTAGAACTGTTTTCCGAGATGTTCCGACAATTTTTGTGCGGTAAGACGCGCCATTATGTCGGTCGGACCGGCGGCCGCGTAAGGAACGATCACACGCACCGGCCGCGTCGGATAGGTTTGCGCCGAGGCAGCCATCGAGAGAATGGGCGCGCAGGCCGCACCTGCTGTTAGCTGTAGAAATTGCCGACGCAGAAGCTTCATGGCGGCCTTCCGAACAGTCGGGAAGCGCCGCCTCGGGACAACCGGGGCGTCGATACTCCCAAACAGAGATCGATACCACTCCTGAGAAAGACGAGATATAATATAAATACAGCGAAATTCATATTGAATTGGATATGGCAATGGAGCTTAGACATCTGCGGTATTTCATCGCCGTCGCAGAGGAAGGACATATTACGCGCGCCGCCGAACGCCTCGGCATTCAGCAGCCGCCGCTCAGCCAACGGATCAAGGCGATCGAGCGCGAACTTGACGTTCAGCTCTTTCGCCGCAAAGCGCGCGGCGTCGAACTGACCGAAGCCGGGCGCGTCTTCCTTGACAATGCGCGCGCGATGCTCGCGCAGAACGAGCGAGCAATCGAATCAACACGGCGTACGGCGCGAGGCGAGCAGGGCCGGCTTTGCGTGGGTGTTACGCCTACCGGCCCATTTCATCCATTCGTGCCGCGTGTCATCCGCGCGTTCCGGGAGGCCTTCCCGCTGGTGAGCTTGACATTGGAGGAGTGCCTCAGCCCGGAGCTCCTCGAACGCCTTCGAAACGAGCAGATGGATGCAGCCTTTCTACGAACGCCGATGCCGGAGCCGGAGGACCTTGTCATGAATTCCTTACTCGAGGAACCGATGGTGGTGGCCTTGCCGTGCGCCCATGCGCTGGCTCAGAACGACGCCGACGACGCGGCATTGTCATTGAAAGACCTCGCCGGCGAAACCTTCATCGTCTACGCGCGCCAACATGGATCGGGACTATATGACGCGACGACCGCGGCGTGCCTCAAGGCAGGCTTCAGCCCACGCCTCGGCCAGGAAGCGCCTCGCATCACATCGGCGCTGAGCCTCGTTGCAGCCGGCCTCGGGATTTCCGCGGTTCCGGCTTCCATGCAGCGAATGATGATGGAAGGTGTTGCGTATCGGCGCCTCAAGGGACCCAATCAACCGAAAGCCGTACTGAACATCGCATCGCGCCGCGGCGATCCTTCAACCGTGGTTCGACACTTCCTGAGCCTGGTTAGGCGAGCAGCGAGAGATTTTCATGCCGATCCGGGAAAAAGCGGCATAATGCGAAGGGCAGGGACCCGCAGATTCGCCGCGGCATAGAATCCGTTTGAGATCAGATCAGACGCAGACCCTTCGATTCATGGTAACGCGTGAACGTACAATCTCGAAGCGCGAGGATTGGGGGAGGTCCCAGCATTTGCCCTTCGGCTGATTTCAGGTTGTGCGACGTATCCAAAACGGCTCGGTTGAGCTAGATTCCTGCTCCGTACCGGCCAAGACCATCAGGGTATGCGCCAAATGATCTTGCGAAGGTCTGTCATTGTGGCGCGCGGGTCGATGCCATTGCTGCCCTGTGGCGTTTTCTCCCAAAAGGCAGTCAAGGCTCGCCGGGTAGGATTGCTCAGCTCTGGAGCGCCGTTTACCGACGCAAGGCCGGTCGTCACCGGGCTGACAGCTGGGTTTTCCAAGCGCGGCTATGTTGTCGGAAGCTCTCTGCTTTTCGAGCGGCGCGCCGCTGAAGCGCACCCGGATCGACTACGGCAACTTGTTGACGAACTGAAGAGCGAGACAGAGTTAATAATCACGAACAGCTCCGCTGCGGCTCTTGTCGTCAAAGGCCGCTCGAATGTCCCTGTGGTTGCGATCACGGGTGCCGACCCGGTTGCGACGGGGTTAATTGATAGCCTGGCTCGCCCTGGCGGCAACATCACCGGCGTCGGCGAGGTTGCTGCCGAGCTTTCGGCGAAGCGGCTGGAGGTTCTCAAGGATACGTTTCCGAGCTTGAGCAAGATTGCCATGCTATGGAACGCAGACGACCTTGGAATAACCTTGCGCTACAGATCGGCCGAAACGGCGGCGCGGAAGCTAGGTCTCGAAGTACAGCCGCTTGGCGTGCGGGAGCCGGAGGATTTCGCTGCCGCGTTCGCCGCTATGGAACGCGACCGTCCCGATGCCATACTGATGGTTACGGATGCCCTGACTGTACTCAACCGCAGGCGGGCTTTGAGTTCGCTGCCCAACAGAAACTGCCGACGATTTACGAATATGATGTCCTTGTCCGAGACGGCGGGCTGATGTCTTACGGCCCAGATATGGGTGAAGTCTACGATCGCGCGGCAGATCTTGCAGGACCGGATCTTAAGAGGAGCGCGCCCTGCCGATCTCCCATTCGAGCAGCCCACCCGCTTCCGTCTCGTGATCAACAAAAAGACTTTGGAAACACTTGGTCTGACAATACCGACTGCAATCCTGATGCGAGCAGATGAGGTTGTCGAATGAGACGGCGCGCTTAGCCCAGTCGTCCGACGACGCGATACACCCACGGGTTGAGAAGATCTGCCTGGTAGCCGTGATGCCGGCTATCAAGCGCGTCCCAGAAGCAGTCATTTGCGTCACATGAAACCCGGATTGCGGGGTAGATACCCGCTCCAGTCGCCAAAATCGCGTGTCGACATCAACAGCATCGGAAAGGTGATGCGCATCCCGTGCTCGACTGCGGTCCTTAAAGCCGCTTCGCTCGCGCCAGGAAGAAAGGCCGACACCTGTGGAGAACCGATCTCAGCCGCAAGAGCCAGCGCAGTCCTAAATGCAGAGCCGAGCGCGTCGGGCCGCGCGACGGCGAGCGGTCCGACGTGGCCACCGGTGCTGACATAGGCATAGCCCACGCACTCTTCTCCGGAATAAAGGCCGACACCTCTCGTCGTCCTGTCGTTGAGCAGATACCGGTGATGCTTCTCTCGCGAGACACCCAGAACCCGGGCGTCAATATTGGCGAGGTTTTGCAGGTCCGAAGCTTTTTCCTCGAGAGATACGGCGCGGAATTGCGGGCCCTGCAAGCGGCCCATCAGGAGTTCGCGCGAAACACTGAAAAGGTAGATGGGAAAGCGCGGATACAGGCCGTTCCGAATATAAAGTCCCTGCGATACGGTGTTGAACGTGAAGGTGATCAGCGCCCTGTTGGTCGCGCCGGATTTCTTCGCATGTTCAAATGTGCGTTTCAGCAATTCGTTGCCGATGCTGCAGCCCTGATGATCGGGCGACACGAAAAGCTGCGCGAGAAACCACAAGTCGCCGCACACCCAACTCCATGCGAACCCGAGGATTTCGTTGGCCTCTTCCGCTACCCACAACCCGTCAGCATCATCTTTTAGCGAAAACAATTGAAACTCGGGTGGATGCGCCGCGGCCATCGGTCCAAAGCCGTGACGTCGGGTGAGGTCGTTGATGCTGGCAACGACGAGCCGATCGCTTCTCTCCAGGTCCCCCTCGCGGGCGGGCCGGCACAGGATCGGCATTGGACAATTCCCCGGTGCCTTCACATGAGGTTAGCTCAGGCCAACGGCCGAATATTCTGGTTCATGCGGAAGAAGTTGTTCGGGTCGTACTTCGTCTTGAGCTCCTGGAGGCGCCGGTAGTTGGCTCCATATGCGGTGGGGACCGGGTCGCCCGCCTCATCGTCGTCCAGGTAGTTCACGTACCGGCCGGAGCCGACGAAGGGCTGCATCTGCGCATAGGTCTCTCGCGCCCAGGCAATGCACGCCTCGGTAGCAGTCGCATCCGTCCATTGGGAGAGCACGAGGAAGTTGTACCCCTCCGCGCGGTGCGGGAAGGCCGTGTCGCCGGCACCGATCCGGGCCGCTGCGCCGTGGACGTGCTCGAGGAGCAGCTGGCCCATCGGGGTTGGGCATCGCGCGAAACACCCGATCATTGTCTCGATGGCATCGTCGCTCAACCCGGCAAGAAAGCTCGACTTCCAATAGTTGAATGCCCCTCGCGGATAGGCGCCATCGAGCATCCCGTTAAGTTGGCAGTAGGGCACTGGACCGATCGCATCGAGAACGGGAGGCCCGAAGCGCTTGAGTGGCCGCATTGCTTTTTCGCCCGCTTCAAGTGAGCCGCAGTGGCACGTCGCCATGGCCGCCACCTTCGTGCCCGACCCGTCCGGAGCATGCGTGAGGGTTCCGAAGATCGTATGTTCATCGGGCAGGGATGCGGTGCTGTCGCGAAAGAACCTCAGCAGGTCGCGGGATCGGTCAAACGGGTGCGCGATCAGACCGGCGGTGACCATGGGACCTACCGCATGGAGCTGATATTCGAGTGACGTCGCCACGCCGAAGTTTCCACCTCCACCGCGAACGGCCCAGAACAAATCGGGTTCTTCGTCCTGGCTTGTCCGCACGACCTTGCCTTCGGCAGTGACGAGTTCGACGGATCGAAGATTGTCGAGGGCGAGGCCATGCTTGCCCATCAACCAGCCCAGCCCACCACCCAGGGTGAGCCCAGCGATACCCGTGCCTGAAACAACCCCGCCCGTGACCGCCAGACCGTGCAGTTGGGTCTCGCGATTGAGCTCGGCCCAGGTGACGCCACCCTGCGCCCGTGCTGTGCGGCCTTTGGGATCGACGTGAATTCCCTTCATCGGCGACAGGTCGATCACCAGCCCGCCGTCGATGGTGGCGCGCCCTGCCACGTTGTGACCGCCACCACGAACCGCGACTTCGAGGCCCAGCTTGCGGGTGAGGTTGACGGCATCGACCACGTCGGCCACGCCACGACATCTGGCGATCAACGCCGGGCGCTTGTCCACCAGACCGTTGTGGACCCTTCTCGCTTCATCGTAGCCTGCGTCCGCCGGCCTCAGGAGTTGCCCGGAGAACGTGCCGGAAAATTCACCGGCGACCTCGTCAACGGATCGAACCGAACTCATGGGGGCACTCCTCGTTTGGGCCGCCATGTCTTCTTCCGCCTCGGCTGCACCGGGAGCAAACGCGAATAATTCAGCCCAGGGTGAACCATTTTCATCTACAATGCGGGGATGAACAAGCTGCCGCCCCTGATCGAGTTGCGCGCCTTTGATGCCGCGGCGCGACATTTGAGTTTCAAGAAGGCCGCGGCCGAACTCGGCGTGACGCCAACAGCGATCAGCCATCAGATCCGACTCTTGGAGCGTTATTGCGGGCGCGCTCTGTTCCGTCGGAGGCCGCGGCCTTTATCGTTGACCGACGCCGGAGCCCGCCTCTTTCCGATCATCCGCGACGGTCTCGAAGCCTTTGTCGCCGCATTCGCCGCCGTGAAGCGCGATGGGGACAAGCAGCCCCTTCGCGTGACGACGACAAACGCCTTTGCGAGCCGCTGGCTTGTGCCACGCCTGCCCCGCTGGAGGAAGCTGCGCCCCAATGCGCCTCTCGACGTGATCGGCACCGACGGCGTGTTGGACCTGCATGCCGGCGATGCCGACGTCGCCATCCGCTATGCCCGTACGTTGCCAACGGACGGCATCGCCAAGGAATTCCTGAGCGATTCCTTCTGGCCCGTCTGCAGTCCTGAATTGCTTACCTCCAGCCTGAAGCGTGCTGCCGATCTTCGTGGACACGTCCTCGTTCATTGTTGGTGGTCACCATCCGATCTCGCGGCGCCGACCTGGCAGAGATGGCTCGCCGCCGCGCGAGGCAAGTGGCGCGATGTGCCGGAATTCAAGGACATGGACCACCTGAGCTTCAGGGAGGAACTGCATGCGATCGAGGCGGTGATTGCCGGGCAGGGCATCGGCATTTTTAGCGACGTGCTCGTGGCGCGCGAACTCGCGGCCGGCACGCTGGTAAGACCCTTTGATCTGTGTCTGCCGGGATATCGCTTCTATCTCGTCCGCACGCCCGATCATCCACGCGAGAAGACTATTCAAGCCTTCGCAGTGTGGTTGCAGTCAGTCAGATAAGCCTCACTTGGCAACCTGTGTCGGAACGGCTCTTCATTGCGAAAATCCGGAGACGTCCAAGCTGGATACGAAGGTTTGATTCCCTTCACTCGCTGCAGGATTTTCGATGGCTTGAGCTCTCAAGAAGCTTTCGTTCTGCCACGCCGCATGATCTGTGAGCGGCCCTTCACATGATCGATGAAAGCTCTCAGTTTCGGCATCATTTGATGGCGGCTGGGATAGTAGAGAAATACACCCGGCGCCATTGGCGCGAATGGCTCCAGAACGTGCACGAGTTTGCCGGCTTTCACCGGCCCAGCAGCGATCGGCTCAGGCACTTGCGCAAGCCCCATATCTTCCGCGGCCGCGCCAAGAATGGTGGGAAAATCGTAGGCGATTAGCGGTCCCGAGACGATCGCCTCGATCGGCTTGTTGCCGTTGACAAAGGACCAAGGCGCGATCGACCCGTTCGAGCGGCGAATGCGTAAGCAGGCATGCTGACGCAGATCGTCGATACGCTCGGGCCTTCCCCGCCGGCGTAGATATTCGGGGCTGCTGACGACCACGAAATGGAAGGGCGGCGTGAGCCGGACCGCGACCATGTCCGCGGCGATGAACTGGCCCAGCCGGACGCCGGCATCAAACCCTTCGGCCGCGAGGTCGACCAGTTCCTCGCTTGCAGCGATCTCAACCTCGACCTCGGGATAGGCTTGGCAGAAGGATGCGATCAGCGGTTCCAGCAGAATAGGCACCACCGCCCGTGGCACCGTGAGGCGCAACAGCCCTGCAGGCCGCTGCCCAAGGTCACGCGCGACCTCGCTCGCGGCGACGAGTTCCTCAAAAGCAGGCTTAGCGCGTAACAGAAATCGTTCGCCGGCTTCGGTCAGGCCAACACTGCGAGTCGTTCGAACGAAGAGCGCAGCGCCGACGCGCGCCTCAAGAGTACGTACTGCCTGGCTGATCGCAGAAGGCGTCACCGCAAGCGCTGCAGCCGCTTTGCGAAAACTGCGGTGCTGGGCAACGCTGAGGAACGCCTCCACGCCGTCGAGCGCACCCTGCCTGACTGTGAAGTTCTGCTTCATAGCTTATCAACATTATCGCGAATAGTCGCTCAAGGAAAGCGGCCTTACATCTGACTTGCAAATCAGGAGCACCGCTGATGTCGAGCCCCAACATTCGCGACATCCTGGCTATCTCAAGGAACAAAGGTGACCGCCGTGATCCGAGAAACGAGACCGATGAAAGCAATCCGTAACGTCGTGTTGGCACTTACCCTAACTCTGATAGGCGCTACTTCCATGACCCATCCATCCGTTGCCCAAGCACAAGCCGCCTCGCCCGCAACCACCGGGGTGATGGTCATCCTTACCGTGAAGGCGGGCGTCACACGCGAACAGGTCATGGCCGTCATGCCAGCTGAAATCCGGCAGACCGTGCAGCTCTATCTCAATGGGAAGATTCGTGAGTGGTATTCGCGTGGCGATGGTCGCGGAGTCGTCCTCTTGCTGGATACCAGGGATATCGCCGAGGCGCAGACGATCATGGAGGGCCTTCCATTGGCCAAGCAAAATCTTATGGACCACGATTACATTGCAGTCGGTCCGCTTATGCCGCTCCGCTTGCTCATGGCCAATCCCTGAGCGTCCGCCGACGTCGAAGCGAATCCACTGGTTTCGACCGCACCTGACCTGGGGAAACAAACACCAAGGAATCCGAGCATGCCACCGGACTTCAATCTCCCATTCGTGCTAAGCGTCGTCGGCGCGTTTCTGACAAGTTCAGTGGTGGCCTACACGTATGTTTGGCCAGCGGTTCGCGCAATGCCGCGCTATGACGCCCTCAGACTTCTCGCGGCTTTCCATGCGTTCAGGTTCTTGGGTATGAACTTTCTGGTGTCCGGCTTCGTGTCCGCGGAGTTGAGTTCAGATTTCGCCAATAAAGTCGGATGGGGTGATCTCATCGCAGCTGTCCTCGCGCTTCTTTCAATGGCAGCGCTGTCTTGGCGTTGGTCGATCGCCGTTCCGATTGTCTGGATATTCAATATCTGGGGCACGCTGGATCTTCTGAATGCCTATTACATGGGCGTAACGAAAATCGGAAATCCCGGCCTCTTCGGCGCGGGCATTTATATACCGGCGCTTTACGTGCCTCTGCTGCTCGTCAGTCACGTACTTGCCTTCGTGATCCTATCGAGGGCCAGATCAGCAGAAAAAACAGTATGACGCGGCGGGAGGATCGCGGTCTGCCACGTGTCGCCTCCCATAACCTGCTTACGCACGAACCAGCATTTCATTCCTCGATCCAATCCGCATGGATCACCGGCAACCGCCCGTTGTCTTATCGACCACGAGTCGCAGTCGGTCCGCTTTTGCTGCTCCGCTTGCTCATAGC
>Ga0207707_10004213_pt1 | contig 12729 bp, 11 predicted proteins | sample KBSC83BmetaG_FD_184336 | JGI IMG/M metagenome (GOLD analysis project Ga0207707, IMG submission 184336) | Corn rhizosphere microbial communities from Kellogg Biological Station, Michigan, USA - KBS C8-3B metaG (SPAdes) (version 2) | ecosystem: Host-associated > Plants > Roots > Rhizosphere ... | reverse complement strand
CCGCGCGCATGGCCGGTTCCAGTCTGCCTGAGGTCGAACACATCCTCATAGAATTTGGTCGCGGCTTCGAGATCCTCGACCTTGATGGCGATATGGACGATGCGTGCCATGGAGACCTCCTATGCGCCGGCAGGCGCCATGCTAGTCCCTGGGAATGTCGGCCAACAAGGGCTGCGCGCTAACCCGGCTCCGTCGCGAGCGCGCCGCGCAGCGCCGCCGTCGATTTGCGCTTGGCCCAGAACGACAGGGCGATCGAGACGATCGCCACCAGGATCAGCCCGGCGGCGAGCGGGCTCCTCACGAAGATCATGGGGTCGCCGCTCGAGATGGTCATGGCCTGGCGGAAGGCCTGCTCGAGCTTGGCGCCCAAAATGAGGCCGAAGATGAGCGGCGCCTTGGGGATGTCGAGCAGCCGAAAGAGGTAGCCGATGAATCCGAAGAGCAGCGCTAGATAGAGGTTGAGCGACTCGGTGTTGAAGGAATAGACGCCGACCGAGGCGATGCCGAGGATGATAACCAGCAGGATGCCGGGCGGCACGTAGAGGACGCGCGCGAACAGGCCGACCAGCGGCAAATTGAGCACCAGCAGCATCAGGTTGCCGACATACATGCTGGCGATGAGGCCCCAGACCAGGTCGGGATGGGTCTGGAACAGCATCGGGCCGGGCTGGATGCCATACATGATGAAGGCGCCCATGATGACCGCCGTCGATCCCGAGCCGGGAATGCCGAGCGCCAGCAGATGCACGAAGGCGCCGCAGGCATCGCCATTGACCGCTGCTTCCGGCGCGGCCACGCCCGCGATCGCGCCCTTGCCGAAGCGTTCGGGATGCTTCGCCACCTTCGTCTCGGTGATATAGGCCAGCATCGCCGAGATGGTGCCGCCGAGCCCGGGCGCCGCACCGCAGAAGAAGCCGACGCCCCAGCCGCGAAAGATCGCCGGCCACGCCTCACGCCACTCCTCGCGCGTGAACCAGATCCTGCCCTTGACGCGCACGATCTGCATGGTGCCGGCAAGCGTGCCTTCGACCATGCGGCTCACCTCGGCGAGGGCGAAGAGTCCGACGACGACGACGAGGAAGCTCACCCCTTCCTGCAGCTCGGGCATGCCCATGGTGAAGCGCGGACGGCCGCTCTGTGGATCGATGCCGATCGTGGCGACCGCCAAGCCGAGAAAGACCGAGAGCAGCCCCTTGGCCAGCGATTCGCCGGTCAGCGCGCTGACCATGCTGAGCGCGAACAGCATCAGGGCGAAATATTCCGTCGGCCCGAATTGCAGGGCCAGCTCTGCGAGCGGCACCGCGACGAAGGTGAGCGCCGTGACGCCGAGCGTGCCGGCAATGAAGGAGCTCACGGCGGCGATGGCGAGGGCCGCGCCGGCCCGCCCCTGGCGGGCCAACGGATAGCCATCGAGCACCGTCATCACCGCCGCGGCATCGCCCGGCGTGTTGAGCAGGATCGCCGTTACAGCGCCGCCATACATGCAGCCATAATAGATTCCCGCCAGCATCATCAGCGCCGTCGCGGGATCCATGCCGAAGGTCACCGGGATGAGCAGCGCGATGCCGGCCGACGGGCCGATGCCCGGCAGGTGGCTGATCATCGTGCCGATGAACACGCCGAGGAGCGTGTGCAGGACGTTGATCGGCATGCCGGCAACCGCGAGGCCGTGCAAAATGCCGTGCAGCGATTCGCTCATATTGCGCGCTGCCTCAGGAGCCGAGCAGGCCGCCGGGGAGCTGCACGTTCAGGAGGCCGGCAAAGACCCCGTAGGCCGAGGCGGTGAAGCCGAGCGCCACCGCGCTGTTGACCAGCCAGCGACGCGGGTTGAAGAAGGCGAGCAGGGCGAAGAGGTAGATCGGCGTCGCAATGAGATAGCCGACCGGCTCGAAAGCGACATAGTAGAGAGCGGTCCATGCCGCCAAAGCGAGCAGGATCTTGAGATGCTTGGGATCGCCGGCCGCCGCATCGGCGGCATGTGGCGCGGCCGCCGCTCGCTTGCGCCAGGTCTCCAGGATGAGCAGCAGGCCCGACAACAGCAGTCCGATACCGATCAGCGCGGGAAAGGCCCGCGGCCCCATCGGGTCACCGATCGCGAGCCGCGGCAGCCGGCTGTCGGCATAGAGATAGACAGTAGCGCCGAGAAGAATCGCAATCGCCAGCAGCCAGTCGCGCATGGTCCATCCCAATTGGATAGTGGCCCTTCCCGGATTGCGGTCATATTCTGCGCGCAATTGCAATGCGACCCCGCCTTCCCGGAGGACAAAATGCCGCGCCCCGCGCTTCGCTCCGCTTTCGCCATCGCTGTCGCGCTGCCGCTTTGCCTGCTGGCCTCACCCGGCCACGCGGCCTGGAAGCCGGAGCGCACCGTGGAGCTGATCGTCGGGACCGATCCGGGCAGCGGCTTCGATCGCACCGCTCGCATTCTGCAGAAGATTTGGCAAACCCAGCACATGCTCGACGTGCCGGTGACGGTCGTCAACAAGCCGGGCGCCGGCGGCGCCATCGGCTGGACCTACATGAACACCCATCCGCGCAACGGCAACTACCTGTCGATCATGTCGCCGCTGCTGCTCAGCAACAATCTCACCGGCAACAGCCCGCTGTCTTTCCACGACACCACTCCCGTCAGCTTGCTGGAGAACGAGGAGATCGTCGCCGCCGTCTATTCCGGATCGCAGATCAAGACCGGCGGCGATTTCATCGCAAGGCTGAAGCAGGATCCGGCCTCGGTCGCGGTCGGAGTCTCGGGCATCGGCGGCCAGAACCATATCGCGCTCGGCCTGGTGGCGGCGGCCAGCGGCATCGACGTCACCAAGCTGAAGGTCGTCGCCTTCTCGGGCTCCGGTGACGTGGTGACGGCGGTGATCGGCGGTCATGTCGAATCGACCTTCTCGCCGGCCTCCAGCGTCGAGCCGCAGGTCCAGGCGGGCCGCATGCGCGCCATCGGCGTCAGTTCGGAGAAGCGGCTCGAAGGCGTGCTCGCCAATGTGCCGACCTGGCGCGAGCAGGGCATCGATGCCGTCTTCTCAAACTGGCGCGGCATCGTAGGGCCGAAGGGCATGACGGCCGACCAAATCGCCTACTGGGACGGCATCTTCGCCAAGACGGTGGCGACCAAGGATTGGCAGCAGGAAGTCGAGCGCCAGCACCTCACCACCCACTATCTCGACGGTAAGGCGACGGGTGCCTTTCTCGCCCAAGAGAACGACAAGCTGGCCCAGATTCTGAAGCAGCTCGGCCTGGCCGGGAAGACCGCGGCCAAGCAATAGCGGTCGATGCTCCGCCAGCTCCTCGCGCTGTTGCTTGTCGCGCTCTCGGCAGGCGCATCGAGCGCCGGCGCGGCCGAGGGTGACTTTTATGCGCACAAGACGATCACGGTGGTGGTCGGGCTGAATGCGGGCGGCACCGCCGATCTGCTCGCCCGGCAGCTCGCCATCCATCTGCGCCGGCACATTCCCGGCGAACCGGCGATCATCGTCCAGAACATGCCAGGCGGGTCCGGCGTCGTCGCCACCAACTATGCCTATGAGCGCGCCAAGCCCGACGGCATGACGATCCTGTGGGGCCCGTGGGACCCGCTGTCCCAGCTGCTCGGCAACCAGCCGATCCGCGCCCGCTACGAGCGCTTCGCCTTTCTCGGGGCGACCAGCGACGTCCGCGTGAACTACGCACGCACCGACATCGTGCCCGGCGGCCTGAAGCGGCCGGCCGATATCGCCCGCGCCGGGGAGGTTCTGATCGGCGAATCGAGCATAACCGGCTTTTCCGGGCTGCTCGCCCGCCTTTCGTTGGATGTGCTGGGCGTGCCGAACCGGCTGGTCACCGGCTATGGCGGCGGCACCGAGGCATTCCTCGCGCTGCAGCGCGGCGAGGTGAACTTCCATAATGTGAGTCTCACCGCATTCCGCGGCCGCATCTCTCCCTTCATCAAATCGGGCGGCGGCATGGGCATCAATTATTTCGTGCCCATGGACGCGTCCGGCCGCTTCGAGCGCGACCCTTCCATCCCGGAGATGCCGGCCTTTCCAGACCTTTATGCCGATCTCTATGGCAAGAGCCCGACGGGTCCGGTGTGGGACGCGCTCAATTGGCTGACCAATCAGATCGGCGCAATGGCCTTCGTGGCGCTGGCGCCGCCGGGCACGCCGGCGCCAGCCGTGGCGCTGCTGCGCACCGCTTATGAAGCGGTCGCCAAGGATCCCGATTTCGTCCGCGAGTCCGTCGCAGCCAACGGCAGCCCTTATGGCTTCATCGGCGTCGCGCGCGGCGAAACGATCCTCCGCGCCCTTGCGACGGTATCGCCCGAGGTCCGCGACACCTTGCGCCGCCTGGTCGAGGCCTCACCCTAGCCCGGCGGTGCGCGCCAGCCCGCGAGCTTGCGGTATATAGAGTCGGGAAGAGCGTAGAGCCGCACCAGCATCGCCTCGATCGCGTCGCCGGAAAGCGCCCCGAGCTCCAGCTGGTTCTGCGCCGCCTCGCTGATCAGCGACTCGTCGGTCATGGCCTGATCGAAGGCGTGTCGCAGCGCCTGGACACGCTCGGGCGGCACGCCGGGCGGCGCCGCATAAGGCTTGCCCATATCGGCGGTCGCGAACATGACCTCGAGCGCCTGGCGATCGCTCGCATCGGCGACGAGCGGGTAGAGGGTCGGCACATCCGTCAGCTCGGGATGCGGCTTCAACGAGAATTGCACGGGGATGGCAATCTTGTGCTGCCGGATCCAGTCGGGGTGCTGCACCTTGATGCCGGCCCATCCGGCGCCGCAGCGGGCATCGACCTCGCCGCGCTCGAGCGCGAGATCGATCTGGCTCGCATCATAGCCCGTCACCAGGCGGATGCGCGTGCCGAGCAGGCTATTCATCAGCCTGGGAAAGACCGCGCTCGATCCGGCGACATCCGAGCCGCCGGCGATCACCTCGCCCCGCTTCATGTCATCGACCGTGCGAATGCCGGTGGCGGCCCAGGTGACGCAGACGCTGACCTGGCGTTGCATGCTGCCGATCCAGTTGAAAGCGCGGCCGTCATAGCGCGTGCCCTTCGGCTCTACCTTCGGCTCCAGCCCCATGCGCTCATGGAAGGCGCCGATCACCGAGCCGTCGCGCTTCGCCACGTTGAACAGATAGTTGGTGGCCGAGAGCGAGCTCGCTCCCGGCATGTTTTCGGGCACGATCGTCGGATGGCCTGGAATGTAGCGCGGCAGATAGCGGATCAGGAGGCGCGCATAAAGGTCGTAGAGGCTGCCCGGGCCATAACCGATCAGCATTGTCATGCGGCGGCCGTGGTAGAAATCCTCCACCGGATCGGCCCGCGCCGCGGCATGCATGCCGAGCAGGCCGGCGATGAAAACCACCGTCGCCAGACCCCGCCGGATCCCGGTCACGCGCCGGACGGTGCCGTGCGGATGCGGAGCATGACTTCCTCCCTGGCCATTCCTCGGACTTGCCTCCGATCATGCCACGGCCGGCTCGGCCGGCAGCCGATTCCGCCGCCGTTTCGGTTCGGGCGGGGTCGCGAAGCGAATGAGGGCCTGCTCGCCCTTCTCGTTCAAACGGTAGAGTCCGCGCTCGACCCGGTCGAACCAGCCATAGAAATTGTCCGGCAGGATGCGCGGCGCGTTGGGGAATTCGGGTTTGAGATCGCGCAGCCGTTGCGGTCCGGCAAGCAGGGCGGCGGCGCAAGCCAGCGCCTCCTGGCGATAGGCGGTCATGATCGGCGCGCGCGTGCTGCCGCCCGGCGTCGGATCGCCCTGGCGCCGCCGATGCTCATCGGCGAGGCGACGGCGACGCGGCGCATCGGGCCGCGGTCGATAGGCAATCGGCTCCGCCAGGATCTCGACGAGGCCGCGCGGCGACACCACGAGCAGGCCGAAGCCCAGGCGGCGACAGAGCTGGCGCACCCGGGGATCGCGCTCGCGGCCGCGCCGAGCCGAGCCGCGCACCGCCAGCCACACCTCGTCGCAGCAGCTGGCCCGATCGACGCCCTGCAGCACCAGATCGAGCGAGAATCGGAGCTTCAGCTCGCCGATCACCAGCATCTTGGGCTCATCGCCGCGCACCGCCACCAGATCGCAGCCGCCGATCTCGCCCTTGACCGCGAAGCCGAGACTCTCGAGGAATTTCTTGACCGGACGGTAAAGCGAGGTCTCCAGCGCGCGACTCCCGGGCCTGTGGCCGCGCCGATTCTAGCAGAGTCCGCGGCGCCTGACTCGCCTGTCGTGGGACCGGCGCCGGCTGCCGCCGGCGCGGCTCATGCCATCACGCCCCGACGGTCTGGCCCTGAGTCGTGACCAGGCGCTCGGCAGGAAGGCTGATGATTGCCGAGGTTCCGACACCAACCTTGCTGCGCAAGGCAAAATCACCGCCATGCAGGCGCGCCATCAGGATGACGAGCGGCAGGCCCAGCCCGGTGCCGCCGCCATCGCGGACATAGATGTCCTGGCTTCCCCGCCGGAAGGGACGCTGCATCTTGGCCAGCTCCTCCTCGGCGATGCCGATGCCTGTGTCGTGCACGCCAAGCATGAGCCCGCCATCCTCGGCGGTCTTCACCTCGACCCGCACGGTGCCGCCCGCCTTGGTGAATTTCACGGCATTGCTCAGCAAGTTGAGCAGCATCTGCATGACCAGGCGCCGGTCGGCATGCAGGCTCGGCAGGCCGGCGGCAATATGCCGCTCGAAGGTGATTCCCGCGCCGTCGGGGTGCCCTGTCATCATGCGCAGGCAGGTCTCGACGCATTCTCGCACCGACACCCGCTCCTCCTCGAGCTGGTATTGACCGCCCTGAAGCTTCGCGGCATCGAGAAGCGTGTCGATGATCCGCAACAGATGCGTGCCGCTCACCAATATGTCCTTGGCATATTCCGGGTAGCGCTGGCGCGCGATCGCGCTGTGGGATCCATCGGCGAGGATCTGTGCAAATCCGAGAATCGCGTTCAGGGGCGTGCGCAGCTCATGGCTCATATTGCCGAGAAAGTCGGTGAGCGCGCGGTTGGCTTCTTCTGCCTGGCGCCGGGCGGCGCTCGCCGTCCGCAGGCTTTCGTCGAGGCCGCGATTGGCGGCTTCGAGCTCGCCCGTCCGCCGCGCCACGCGCTCTTCCAGCTGCTCGTTCATCTCGCGGGTATGGCGGAACAGCATCTGCACGTTCAGGATGTTGCAGACGCGGTGCAGCAGCTCCCACAGCTCGAAAGGCTTGGTCAGGAAGTCGCGCGCCCCCAAAGCGAGGGCCTGGCGGCGGGTGTCCGCGTCGGTCTGCGCCGTCAGCATCAGAATCGGGACCGGCTCGGCAGATTTGCGCGCCTTGAGCCGCCGAATGAACTCATGCCCGTCGATCTCGGGCATGCGCATATCGAGCAGGACGAGGTCGTAGGCCTGGCGCTCGAGCAGTGCCAGCCCTTTAGCCGGATCCTGCGTGCTTTCGATATTGCAATATCCGTCGAGCTCGAGCGCCTCCGTCAGGACCTCGATATTCGCGGCGATGTCGTCGACGATCAGAATGCGCGCGGAGCGGATCGCCTCGGCCAGCTGTTGCTCGTTCATGCCGGCACCCGCAAATGTCCCTCGATCGCCCTGACGAACTCCGGCACGTTGAGGGGCTTGGTGAGGTAGTGGGTGAAGCCCGCCCTCAGCCCGCGCTCGACCTCGCGCGGCAATGCCGCGGCACTGAGCGCCAGGACGGGAATTTGCGCGGTGGGAGGCGAGGATTTGAGCTGCGCCAGCACGTCGAAGCCCGACATGCCCGGCAAATTGATGTCCAGCACGATGAGATCGGGACGTAGCGTGCGGGCGAGCTCGAGCCCCTTGCCAGGTTCGCCCGCCGTCAGGAGCTCGATCCAGCCGAGCGCCTCGACGAGGTCCTTCATCACCTCGATATTCGCCTCATTGTCCTCGACATAGAGCAATCTCTTGCGCGCCCGGCGCTCGGTCTGCCGCGGCAGCGGCACGGCCGCCTCGGCGGCGGCATTGCGCTCGCCGCGCGCGACCGGAAGCGTCACGAAGAAGGTGGTGCCGCGGTCGGGCTGGCTGTCGAAGGAGATGTCGCCCTGCATCATATGCACGAGGCGGTGCGTGATGGTGAGGCCGATGCCCGCCCCCTTGATCGCGCTGCTCTCGGCTCCCAGGCGGTTGAAGGGCTGAAACACCTCGGCCTGGCGATCGAGCGGGATGCCCCGCCCGCTATCGGCGACGCTCAGCCGGACGCAGCCGCCCTCATGGAGCGCGGCCTTCAATTCGACGGTGCCGCCCGGCCGGTTGTACTTTATGGCGTTGGAGCCGAGATTGATCAGGATCTGCACCAGCCGCGTGCGATCCGCCTGGACGTCGAGCAAATCGGCCGCCATGCCGAGCGAGAGCGCGATTCCCTCAGCCTCGGCAAGCGGCCGCAAGGTCGCCATCACCTCTTCGAAGACCGAAGACAAGGCAACATGCTCGAGCGACAGCTTGATCGCGCCCGCCTCGATCTTGCTGAGCTCGAACACATCCTCGATCAGGGCCAGGAGGTGCCGTCCGCTCTTGCCGATTTGCGAGACCTGGCGCTGCTGCTTCGGGCTGAGCGGCTCCCGGGGATTGAACTCCAGGAGCTGGCCGAAGCCTAGAATCGTGTTGAGCGGCGTCCGCAGCTCGTGGCTCATGCTGGCGAGAAAGTCGGACTTGGCATGGTTCGCGGCTTCGGCGCGGTCCTTCTCGCGCTCGGCGCGGTTGCGCGCCGCCTCGAGCTCGATAGCCGCGGCGACCAGCCGCTGATTGGCCGATTCGAGCTCCGCCGTGCGCTCGCTGACCCGCGTCTCGAGCGCATCGTGCATCTCGCGCAGGTGCTGCTGGGCGACTTGGCGAACGCGGACCTCTTCCTGCAGCAGGGCGTTGGCGTCGCGCAAGGCGGCGGCTTCACGCTCGGCATTGGCCTGAAAGCGGCGGTCGACGAAGACCGAGATCAAGGCGAGGATGAACAGGCCGAAGGTGGCGATCGCCACGCCGACCGCGAGCAGCGGCTTGTCGACGGTGCTGGCTGCCGAGGCGACCTCGCGCGTGGGCTCGAGAATCATAGCCGCCATGCCGGTGAAATGCATGCCGCAGATCGCCGCCGCCATCACCACCGCGGCGGCGGCTTTTTGCCAGGTCGTGTGCAGGCTGAAGGCGAGCCACAGCGCCACTATGGCCGCCAGCACGGCGATCAGCACCGACAACAGGAACAGCGCGGGATCGTATTGTATGGTCCCGGCGAGACGCAGCGCATCCATGCCGGTGTAATGCATGGCGACGACGCCGAAGCCGACCACCGTGCCGGCCACCGTCAGAGGGCCGAGCGACAGGCGGGTACGGCCGACGATGTGAAATCCGATACCCGTGAAGAGCACGGCGATGAGGAAGGAGAGGAGCGTCGTTCCGACGTCATAGGAGACGGGGATCGACACGCGGAAGGCGAGCATGGCGATGAAATGCATCGACCAGATGCCGCCGCCCAGCACCCACGCGCTGCCGGCCAGCCAGGCGACTCGCGGCCGGCCCTGCGCCGTGCGCAGCCGCTCACCCATATCGAGTGCCGTGTAGGAAGCGAACAGCGCGATCAGGTAGGAGAGAACGACCAGCGCCGGCTCGTGGTCATGCGGTATGTAGGTGGGCATCATCGACCCTCAGGGCTCGTCGCCGGCGTTTCGGAAGCAACGCAGCCGCCCCAGCCTTGTGCATTCAGCAAGCTCCAGGCGCCCGCGCGATATAGCTCGGCGAGCACCGCGCTGCGCTCGGTCGAGATCAGAACGACATTGTGCAGCGGCCCGGTACGCAAGATCTCCGCTCCGCTCCGTGCCACCGCCGCGAACACTTCGTCGCGACTCTTCCAGGGCGCGAACACCGCGGCGACGGCTTGTCCAGGCTGGGCCTGGAGCCGCGGCGCCACGATGGCGGCGAGCAGGATGAGCAGCAGAAATGCCGCCATAATGGGGGCCAAGGAGCGGGTCAGGAGAGCCTCTATCGGGAAGGTTGATGGCGCATTTATCGCGAAAGACATTAAAATTGGATGTATCTGCGGGGCAGGCCTCGCATCTCAGCTCCGTCGTGCCGGCATCGATTCACGAATCGCTAACCAATGTGCCAGGGTGGGGCGCCTTTGTGCCCACCGCCTAATGCGATACCGCGAGCGCGCCGTTCCAGCCCAGCCGAAAGCAGTCGTGTTGCTGGGATATCCGATGTCTCGAGCGGCAGGCGAATCTAGGTCAGAAACTTTTGCATGGTTTCAAGCAGACGTCCTGTCGAGACGGGCTTCGCCACATAGGCATCGCAGCCAGCTTCGCGGATGCGTTCCTCATCGCCACGCATGGCGAAGGCAGTGACGGCGATGATCGGGATGTCGCGCAGCGTCTCATCCTGCTTGAGCCACTCGCTCACTTGCAGTCCCGACACATCCGGCAGCTGGATGTCGAGCAGGATCGCATCGGGCCGCTCCTCGCGTGCCAGCCGCAGCCCGTCCAGGCCCTCACGCGTCGACAGAACTTTGTAGCCGTGCGCCAGGAACAGGTCATGAAAGAGCTTCCTGTTCAGCTCATTGTCCTCGATGACGAGAATGGTCTTCATGGCCGGTCACGCTGCTGATCTGTCACGATGGCAGCGATGCGCGAGGGCCGGCCGCACCGCCTTGGCTGCGCAAATTCGCATACAATTGTAAACAAAGTGTGATCGACCGCGGCCCGTGTCTGCCAGGCAGGCGGCCGCGACTCCCTTATCTCAAGCTTCCGGGTTCTCCAGGCTCAACACGCCGGAATCGGAATCGTAGGAGACGAGCTCGCCATAGCGGCCCCAATCGATGGCGCGCATCAGCACCCGCTCGGCCTCCTCCTCGCTGAGATGATCCTCGAGCTCGGCGAGAAACCGCGTGCTCGGCGCCTGATGGCCGGGACGCTCGTCGAGCACCTTGCGGATATGCGCAATGAGCGGCACTTGGCGCAGCGCGAGCTCGGCGAACAGCGCCTTGCGTTGCTGGGTGTCGCCATTGACATAGCGCCGGCCCGCCGGCGTCAGGATGATGTCGCCCTCGGCGACCTCGGCGAAGCCCAGGATCTGCAGCGCCTCGGCGATGGGAAACAGCTCGTCGATCTCGAGCTGCAGGGCGGCCGCGAGATGCGGCAGGTCGGCGCGGCCGTTATAGGAGCTCGAGCCCAGCTCCTCGAGCAGCCCCGCCATCTGGTTGGTCGAGGCGTCGGGCAGGCCTTCCGCGAGCGACAGCACCGGCTTTGCCGCGCCCGCGATCTTCCGCTCGGTCATGCGCACATAGATATTGTCGACGAGCTGGCGGAAGGCGGGATCGTGGCGGTTGCGCGGATGCGGCAGCGCGATCGGAATCTCGGCAGTGATGCGGCCGGGATTGGGCGAGAAGATCAGCACCCGGTCGCACATCAGCACCGCCTCCTCGATATTGTGGGTGACGGTGAGCACGGCGCGGATCGGCGTGCGGTTCTCCGCCCACAGCTCGAGGAAATCGGTGCGCAGCGTCTCGGCGGTGAGCACATCGAGCCCGGAGAAAGGCTCGTCGAGCAGCAATATGTCGGGCTCGACGACGAGGGCGCGGGCGAAACCGACGCGCTGGCGCATGCCGCCCGAGAGCTCCTTGGGATAGGCCGATTCGAACCCGTCGAGGCCGATGAGATCGATCGCCGCCAGGGCCCGCCGACGCATCTCCTGCTGCGCCGTGCCGCGCGCCTCGAGCCCGAGCTCGACATTGTCGAGCACGGTGAGCCAGGGAAAGAGCGCGAAGCTCTGGAACACCATCGCCACGCCCGGCATCGGCCCCTCGATCGGGCGGCCCTTGAACAGAACCTTGCCGCCGGTCGGACGGTTGAGGCCGGCGATGACGCGCAGCAGGCTGGATTTGCCCGAGCCGGACCGGCCGAGCAGCCCGACGATCTCGCGCTCGTGCAGATGCATCGTCACATTCTCGAGCACCAGCAGCTCGCTACCGTCCGGGCGCAGAAAGGCCTGCCGCACGCCCGAGACGGTCAGGAGTCCGCCGGTACCCTGCTGCAACGCGGCGTTGGCGACGGCCATCCTGCTGCTACCTTCTTCTTCAGCGGAGCTGGGCTCGCTTTTCGGCAAGCGCGTAGAGGGGACGCCAGATCAGGCGGTTCGACAGGGCGACATACAGCGACATGACGCCGATGCCCAGCGCGATCTTTGCGAAATCGCCGGCCAGGGTGGCGTCGGCGATATAGGCGCCGAGCCCGAAGGCGCCGATGCGGTCGTCGCCCCAGCTCACCGCCTCGGCGACGATGCTGGCATTCCAGCAGCCGCCCGCCGCGGTGATGGCACCGGTAAGAAGGTAGGGCGCGAGGCTCGGCATCATCACCTTGCGCCACCACAACCATCCGCGCACATGGAATTCAGCCGCCGCATCACGCAGATTCTGCGGAAAGGCGGAGGCGCCGGCGATGACGTTGAACAGCAGATACCATTGCGTGCCGAGAATCATCAGCGGCGTCAGCCAGACATTCGGATCGAGCTGATAGCGCAGGATGATGATGACCGCGGGCGGGAACAGGAGGTTGGCCGGAAAGGCGGCGAGGAACTGCGCCACCGGCTGAAAGAATTGCGCGAGCCGAGGCCTGAGCCCGATATGCACGCCGATCGGGACCCAGATGATGGCGGCGAGCAGGATGCAGACCATGACGCGCAGCGCCGTCGCGAGGCCGAGCAGGAGGACGTGGAGAATCTCGGACAAGGTGAGCTGCACAGCGAGGAACTGGTAGAT
>Ga0207707_10004210_pt1 | contig 12732 bp, 4 predicted proteins | sample KBSC83BmetaG_FD_184336 | JGI IMG/M metagenome (GOLD analysis project Ga0207707, IMG submission 184336) | Corn rhizosphere microbial communities from Kellogg Biological Station, Michigan, USA - KBS C8-3B metaG (SPAdes) (version 2) | ecosystem: Host-associated > Plants > Roots > Rhizosphere ... | reverse complement strand
GCGCTCGCTCGAGCTGGTCGCCGGCATCAGCGTCGACGCGCTCTACCTGCAGGACTTCGGTGACACGCAGGACTCGATTCCCGCGTACGTGAGCTACAACTACCTAACGCTGCTCGGGCTCACGCCCGCACTCGGCCGGACGTTCCGGTCGGACGAAGCGGAACCGGGAGCCCCGGCCGTGGCCATGATCAGCTACGGCAAGTGGCAGCGCGAATTCGGCGGACGCAGCAACGCGATCGGCTCGACGATCCGGGTGCCCGATACGGACAACCGCCCGTTCACCGTCATTGGCGTGATGCCGCCCGAGATCTCGATCCCGATGGCCGAGCCTGGAGGCGTGAGCGGGAAGCTGCGGCAGGCGGAGCCGGCGATCTGGATTCCGGCCAGCCTGGACTCGATCGGTGGGCCCAACCTGTTCGCGAAGCTGCGTCGCGGCGTGAGCGCCGATCAGGCGTCCAGGGAGCTTCAATCGATACTCGAGACGTTGCCGGCCACCAATCGCGTTGGTCCGTTCGCTCCGAGCGTGGGCGGTCGCCCGACCCGCGCACGGGCGATGCGAGCGCAGGATTTTCTCGACCCACGTGAGACGCAGACGGTGCAGGTCCTGTTCGTTGCGGTGGGCGTCCTGCTCCTCGTAGCGTGCGCAAACGTGGCCAATCTGCTCATGTCACGCGCGTGGACGCGGCGCCGAGAGTTCGCCGTCCGCACGGCGTTAGGCGCCGGCCCGGGCCGGCTCGCGCGCCAGGTGCTGACGGAAAGCGTTCTGCTGGCGGTCGGCGGCGGCGTGCTTGGCATCGCGGTCGCGTGGGCCACGCTCGAGGTCATCCTCGCGCTTCGCCCGCCATCACTCGCGCATCTCGACGGGGTGGCACTCGATTCGTCGATTCTCCTCTGGAGCGCCGCGATCTCCGTCGTCACCGGCATCCTGTTCGGTTCGGCCCCCGCCATCTTCGCCGGTGCCCGCCCGCTCGGGGAGGTGCTCCGGAGCGAATCCCGGACCGCGTCAGGCGGCAGCTCGACGAAACGGCTGCGCTCCGGTCTCATCGTGCTCGAGATCGCGCTGTCGCTCGTGCTGCTGATCGGCGCTGGCCTGCTCGTCAGATCGTTCATCGCTCTGCAGCGAATGCCGCTTGGTTTCCAGCCGCACGGCCTCGTGGCTGCCGACGTGATGTTCTCGTTTCGCCGGGAGTGGACCCCGGCACAGCGCGAAGCGCGGCGGGACGAGCTCATTGAACGTCTGCGTGCGATGCCGGGAGTCATCGATGCAGGGATCGGGATGATGCCCGGTCAGGGATGGCGAGCGCTGTCGACGCTGGAGAGCGATCCCGATGCGAACGGAAACACGAAGAGCATCTCGGAGTTCGCGTCGATCTTCATCACGCCGAACTATTTCCGCATTGCCGGCATGTCGCTCGTCGCTGGACGACTGCCGGATTCGCTAGCGTGGCCACGCGCCTCGCTCGGCGATGACGCCCCTGCGTCCGCGGAGATCGTAGTGAGCCGAGCGTTGGCGCAACGGTTCTGGCCTAACGGCAGTGCCGTCGGCGCCCGTCTCAATGAGAAACAGGTCGGACCGTTCGTACGTGCCGGGCGCAGCAGCGCTTATACGGTTGTCGGCGTCGTGGACGATGCCCGGCTGCCGGGCGGCCGCGACGCCCGGTGGACTTTGGAGACGTACACGCCAATGCCAATGCGGCTTCCCGAAGCGCCGATTCTCCTTCGCACGAAGCTGCCCGAGCGGCAACTGATTCCGGCAATTCGGCGCGTCGTCGCGGAGTTCGATCAACGCTCGAGTCGCGAGACCAAGGGGCCGTTCGGGACGATCCTTCGCGAGGTGACAATCGGCGACACGTACCTGAGCGAGAGTCTCGCGCCGACGCGGTTCGCGATGGCACTGCTCGCGGCATTCTCGGCCATCGCGCTGATTCTGTCGGCGGTGGGTCTGTACGGCGTGATCGCGTATTCGGTCACGCAGCGCACGCGCGAGATCGGCGTCCGAGTGGCGCTTGGCGCGGACGGGGCCTCGGTGAAGCGTCTGGTCGTTGGCGGTGGCCTCAGGCTTACGGCGTTAGGCATCGGGCTGGGCGTAGCGGGTGCGATCGCGAGCACTCGCGTGCTGGCCCATCTGTTGTACGGCGTGACGCCAGCCGATCCGGTCACGTTCGTTGCGATCGCGGTGCTGGTGGTCGTGATCGCTCTCGCCGCGTCGTACATCCCTGCCGGCCGTGCGACGCGGATCGATCCGATGGAGGCGCTGCGGGCAGATTGAACTCTGCGGTGTCCGGCTGGCGGACTCGAACAGCTGCCTGCTGGGTCTGGCGCTCAAACGCCGGAAATCGAGCTCTGGTCAGTGGGTAAGGGCAAGACCTAACGCGGATTTCATACTGAGATTACGCCGATGTTCGCAGATTTGTCCCGAAGGCAGTGACCCTCCGGTGGCGGCTTACGGTCTCTGGTATTGTTTCTGTTAACGGCCTCGGGAAGGCAATGTGTCCCGAGGCCGTTCACCAGCGATCTGGCTCGTTGCGATTCCACGTTATGCGATCCGACAATTGATCCGGTTGATCCGCTCGATCCCGAAGCATCCGAACACCCCTTCGTCGTAGACGCCGGACTGGTCGATGCCGGACCGACCGGGCTGACCCCACAGACGAAAGGTGAACGGATGCTTCAGGATCATTCGGATCCTTCAGGACTGCTCCTCGCGGTACTCAGTCTCCTCTCGCCACGAGCCAGGATTGGAGAATGACGACCTCGGGAGGCTCATGGGTCCCGAGGTCGTTGAACAACGAAAAGGATGAGGGACCGGCCGTGCCGTCGGAGCCGTCGCTACGCACGGAGCCAATCTGCGAACATCGACTTGGGAACTGACGACGACAACCAATGACCGACGACCAAAGTGAAAACTCGCCATGACATCACGTGATGTCATGGCGAGTTTTCAGTCATGAGTGATGGGTCATTCGTTCTCGGTCATCGGTCAACTGATTAGCTGCCCGAGATCGAGCAGGGCACCGCCAATCCGCGGGCATCGCACTCGGCGCTCGGGATCAGCATGTGCGGGTGCACCACGTCACCCGCTCGGTCGATCGGCAAGGTGTTGAGGCGGTTGTAGCGCCGCGCGTCCACCCACCGCGTTCCCTGCGTCCACATCAGCGAGTACGTGCGGTTGTAGAGCAGCTCCGTGATGAACGCGTCGTCCGTGCTGCCGCTGGTGAGGATTGTCGGTGCAAGGCCGCCCGCATTCACGCGCACCAGGTTGATGTCGCCGATGGCGCCTGGCTTGTCACCGTTGTTCCAGCGGATCTCCGCGCGGAGCAGCAGCAGCTCCTCGTTGGTGATCCACGGAATGTTGGCATCGAGGTCGGGCACGCTCGGATCGGACGGGTCGTTGTACATCACCGGCTTGTACGTTCCCGTGAGGTCGTTCAGCGTCCGCGGCGCCGGCGCGAGAGCGGCCTTGGTCGTGAGCCTGAGATCCGGCTGGCCGTTCGGGCGGAGCTGGGCCCCCGTGATGATCGACGGGTGCATCCAGTAGCGGTTGTTCGTGAGCGTCTCGGTAATCGGGTTGGGCGTCTCGTTCGCCGTGCTCGTGAAGCCGTAGTACACGCCGAGCTTGAGCGAGACGGGAAGGCCGGCCTCCGTGATGAACGAGGCGGACATCGCCGTCGCCGCCTGTGCCCAGCACGCCGTGCACCCGTAGAACGTCGCGCGGTGCACCAGCATCTTCGCGGCGAGCGCGCGGTTGAACATCGCGAACGTGGCGGGCGTGTCGAAGCCCTGGAACCCTTCGACGAAGTTGAACGGGAAGCTACCACCGCCCGCATTGAGCTCGGTGAGTGCCTGGTCCATCAGCGTCGCGGCCGCCTCCATGGCTTCCTGCGAGCTGACGAGCGGCGCGGGCTCGGCGTCGATCGGCCGATCGACGTCGATCGGCATGCCGGTTGGGCCGCTGCGCACGGCGAGCATGTGCAGGTACCAGGCCTTGAACGTGTCGGCGAAACCCTTTGACGCCGACACCTCGGCTTCCGTCAAACCGCCCTTCGGCAACGCGGCGAGATAGGTGTTGATCGTGCGGATCGCCGCGTACTTGTTCCCCCACTCGCCACCCGCGCGGCCTCCCGGGTCCTGCGGTCCGCTGACCTCTTCGCCGGTCTCGCGCGGATCGTTCCCCAGAAGGTTGTACAGCTCGCGCCCGTAGATCCCCCACTGCTGGATCTGCGCCGGGATGTCGAGGGATGTCTGGGTCTGAATGCCCACGGCGGTCCGCGCCAGCGTTTGTTTGGTCGGCGTCTCCGTGAGAGCATCCTGTGTAGGAGCATTCGTATCCGGAACGTCCAGGTTCGCGCACGACGAGAGCAGCAGCGCCCCCGAAAGTGCCGTCAGCACCACGACCGCGCGTGGGCGGTGCCGTGCAACGAACCGGGTTCCGGTGATTCCAGTGATAGTCATCATCAGAACCCCAGCGAAAAGTCGAGGAAGAAGCTGCGGCTTGGCGGATAGGCGGCCACGTCGAGGTTGTTGCGGATGGCCGCGGAACCCAGGTTCGCGACCTCGGCGTCGAGGCCCGAGTACTTCTGCCACGACACCAGGTTGCGTCCCGTTAGGCTCACACGCGCCGACTTGATCACGGTGCTGCTTGGCCCCAGGAATCGGTGCGGGACCGTCACCCCCAGGCTCACTTCACGCAGCTTGAGGAACGACGCGTCCTCGATGTACGGCCTGATCACGCCACCGTTGTAGCCCTTCATGCGATACTCCCATTCCTTCGAGCCGTAGTCGGCGGAGGTGCCGGCATCGTCGTAGAGGAACTGGGTGAGGTTGATGATGTCACCGCCGTTTTGATAATCGAGCACGACGTTGAGATGCATCGCCTTGAACGTGAGCTCGTTGACGAAGCCCATGCGATAGTTCGGCGCCGAGTTCCCGAGCTTGACGTCGGTCGCGGTGCGGTTGCCCTGTGCGTCGAAGTCGCGGCCGATGATCTGCGTCAGCGGCTGGCCCACCTCGATGAACGTCACGCCCAATCCGCCGAAACCCGAAAGCGGTGGGCGGAACGGCGGCAGTCCGGCGAGATCCTTCACCTCGCTCGTGTACTGCGTGAACGTCGCGCGCGATATCCAGACGAGGTTGTTGCCGCGCTGGATCGGCGTGACGCCGAGAACCGCTTCGAACCCGCTGTTCTCGATCTTGCCGCCGTTGAACACTTGCGCGGCGTAGCCCGTGGACGGTGCCGGCACGCGCTGCAGCAGGAGGTTCGTGGTGTTCCGCTGGAACCCGGTGAGCTCCCACGTTAGGCGACCGTTCATCGCCAGCCCGTCCACGCCGACCTCGAGCTCCTTCACGCGTTCCGGTTCGACTTTCGCATTGCCGGCGGCGCCGGCGACCGTGACCGTGAAGCCGGTGAGGTTGCTCAGCTGCGGCGTGTCCAGGAGGGTGAATTTCTGCCCGAAGATCGGCAGGTTGCCAGTCTCGCCGTAGGCGATACGCGGTTTGATCTCGCTGCCCGCGCCGATCAGGTTGAGGATACGATAGGAGCTCGACACCTTCGGGAAGAGATAGTACTTCTGCACGTCGCCGTTGTTGCTCGTGCGCTCCGCGCGCACGCCGGCCTGGACGAGCAGCTTGTCGGAGAGCAGCCGCACCTCTTCCTGTCCGTAGAAGGCGAGCGTCCGGCTCAATTTCAGCGTGTCCGTGCCTGTGGTGCTCGTGCCCTGTCCGACGTTCTGCTGGCCCGGAATGAGGTCGAGTGTCGTGATGCGGCTGAAGTCGAGGTACTCCTCGACGTACTGTGCGCCGACCGACGTGTTGGCCGACCAGCCGCCGCTCGACGGCACGAAGTTGTGGATGGCGTTCAGATTCCAGTTCCAGATCCGGCTGGCCGCGTTGCCCTCGACCGCCGCACCGGGCTGCGTCTGGTTCGCCTCGAAGAAAAGCTCGTTAGGCGCCCACAGGTTGTTGTTCTGCCCGAAGGCGTCGAGACCGGCGGCGCCGACGAACTTGAGCGAGTTCCGGCCGGAGTTGATCGCATCGTAGTTCAGCGTCAGCCCGCCGGTGAAACGGTTCGTCTCCTCGTGGTTCCGCGCCAGCTCGGAGGTCTGTAGCGGGTTGGCCTGAATCCCCCAGTCGGGCTGGAGGAAATTTCCGTTCTGGTCGCGCGCCTTCAGGTTCACGAAGCTCGGCGTGTACGCGAACGCGTAGCCCTGACACGCGAAGTTGTTACAGTTGTTGTTCCAGCCGCGGTCATGCTCGGCGCGGTTGAACTCCGTGGAGACCTGCACGTCCATCTTGCTGTTCACCGCCTGATCGACGTTGACGCGCAGGTTCTGCCGACCGAACCCGGTGTTCGGCTCGATCCCGCCGTCATGCTTCCACGTGCCGCCCACGAAGTAGCGGGTGGTGCCGGATCCGCCGCTGACATCCATCGCCGTCTCGTACGACAGCGTATGGTTGTCGTACATCTGGTCGAAGTGGTTGAAGTAGGGGTTGGCGTTGTTGTCGAACCAGTGACCGACGCCGTCGCCGTACTTGGCAATCGCATCGTCCTTCGTGAAGCGCCGGCTGCCCAGTGTCTTCGAAATGTCGAACTGGCCGAAGACCTGTCGCACGTTCACGCGTGGCGCACCGATCTGCCCGCGCTTGGTCTTGATGATCACGACACCGTTCGCCGCACGCGACCCGTAGATCGACGACGCCGCGGCGCCCTTCATGATCTCGATCGACTCGATGTTCTCGGGATTGATGTCGGCCACGCGGTCCACTGCATCGTCCTCGGCCGTGGCGAACGCGGCGTCCGAGATCGAGCCGCGTCCACTGGAAATCCGGCTGTTCGAATAGAGGATGCCGTCGACGACATACAGCGGGTCGAACGAGCCCAGGATGGTGTTGTTGCCGCGCACCTGCATCTGGATGCCGCCGCCCGGGGCGCCGGAATTCGACTGCAGGTTCACGCCGCTCACACGTCCGACGAGCGCGTTCTGGATCGTCGGCGCCGGCACGTCGGTGATCGCATCTCCTGACACCTGCGCTACGGCTGTGGTTGCACTGCGGCGATCGATCGTCGTCGCTGTGCCTGTCACGACGACGCCTTCGATCTGCAGGACGTCGCGCTCGAGCGCGAAGTTCGCCGTGGTCTGCGTCGCGCTGATGACCTGCAGTCCACGTTTGTACCCGATGGCGCGCGCGATGAGCGTCACCTGGCCAGCTGGCACGGTGAGCCGGAAATGGCCCTCGTTACTCGACCTCGTTTCTGCGGTGGTGCCTTCCGCGGAGATGGTGGAACCAGCGATGGGCACCGTGCCGCCGGCGACGGTTACGGTACCAGTGATCTCGCGTGTCTGTGCGCGCGCGAGTTGGGGGAATGCCAACGCGACTGCGAAGGCGAGAATCGTACGAGCTTTGCGCACGATGCCTCCAGGAAAGGGACGTGCTGCCGCCGGATGGTCGGCAGCCCTGCTAATAGCAGCGCGCGCTCGACAGGCGTCAAGCGTGTTTGGTCCCTACTGGTCACGCAAAACGCGCGACTCGGCCCAGACCACCTGCTATTAGTCATGGTGTATTCCCATCATCACGCCGTGGACCAGGAAAAGCGGTCACGTTAGGCAGTTGGCGACTGGCGACTGGCGACTGGCGACGGGAACGGGCGACGGGCGACGGGCGACGGGCGACTGACGACGGCAAGACAACATTCGGGGTCCGAATTCGGCGAGCGGTGAGGCCGCGCGGGACCTACGTTTCAAGTCAGTCTGCACGGGAGCGATATGCTCGATGCCGGGGTGTGCGCGCGAGCGTTAGGCGCACGCGATGCGCGATTCGATGGACTTTTCTTCGTTGGCATCACGTCGACGCGGATCTACTGCCGTCCCGTGTGTCCGGCGCGCGTATCGTATCCCGACCGCCGCCGCTTCTTCGAGTCGGCAGCCGCGGCCGAAGGCGCCGGCTTCAGGCCATGTCTCCGATGTCGACCCGAGCTCGCTCCGGGTCGCGCGCTAGTGGACGCGGTGCCGCGGCTTGCGCACGTCGCCGCGCACCGCATCGCCGCCGGCGCGCTCAACGAGTGCAGCGTCGCCGATCTCGCCAACGACCTTGGCGTCAGCGAACGCCACCTGCGACGTGCGCTGGAGCGCGAGGTCGGGGTGTCGCCGCTGGAGCTCGCGCAAACGCATCGACTCCTGCTCGCCAAGCGATTGCTCGTCGACACCGTGCTGCCGATCACGCGCATTGCGTACGCCAGCGGGTTTCAGAGCCTCCGTCGATTCAATGCGGCGTTCAATGAACGCTACCGAATGAGTCCGAGCGCGCTGCGCCGTGGGCAGGCGGGCGAACTGCTCGGGCCAACTCGGCGCGCCGGCTCGGATCACGCACAGGCCCCGCTTCGGCTGACGCTCGCGTATCGCGAGCCGCTGGCGTGGGACGCACTGCTCGCCGTCCTTCGCCGCGACGCATTACCCGGGGCAGAAGTCGTAGACGCCGAGTCGTACGGACGCACCGTGCGGTTCGGTGAGCGGGTGGGTACGGTATTCGTCCATCGGGATCGTCCGAAGTCGGGACGAACGGCGCCACCGTCCCTGACAGTGGATCTGTCACCTGCCTTGCTTCCGGCCCTCATGCCGCTGCTCGCGCGGCTCCGTCATCTGTTCGACCTGGATGCCGAGCCGACCGTGATCGACGCGCACCTCGAGCAGGGCGGACTGGCAGCGCTCGTCGCCGACCGCCCCGGCCTGCGAATCCCCGGCGCGTTCGACGGCTTCGAGGTCGCCCTCGCTCTGCTCGTGCGGAGCGGCTCGCGGTCCAACACCTCCGCGCGGGAGGCCATGCGGCGCGTGGTCCAAGTGTTAGGCGCGCCCATCGAAACCGGCGACCCGGCACTCACGCACCTGGCCCCCGACGCGACGCGTGTCGCGGAGGCGGGGATCTCGACGCTCGCGATGGCTGGTGTGGCCGAGCAGACCGCCAATGCGATCGTCCGTGTCGCGACCATGATCGTCGAGGGCTCGCTCCACCTCGAGCCAGGGAGTGACGTCAACGCCACGCATCGCGCACTGTTGAACGTCGACGGCGTCACCGGGGTGACCGCCGCGGCCATCATCGCGAGGGCACTCCAGTGGCCGGATGCGTTCGCGGCGTCCGACGGCCGTTTGCGCCGCGCGGCGGGAGCACGGAGTATCAGTGAGCTCGTGGCGCGGGCCGAAGCGTGGCGTCCCTGGCGGGCATACGCGGCGATGCACCTGCTGCTCGCGCCTCGCCACGGCGAATACCGTCGCGATCAACTACGGTGGTAGGCGAGCGGCTCTCCACGGTTCGGAGGTAGATCACAGGCAAAGGGGGTCCAGCGACCATATAGTGTCTCGGTCGTCCTTCTGGAAAAACATGCCTGCCGCCGCCGCCCGACTCGCGCTCGCTCTCGCCGTCCTAACGACGTGCGTTGCTGCCGACACGCACGCGCAGAGCCCGTCACCCCTCCGCGTCATCCGGTCTACGCCAACCGGCGACGCCATCCCGACTGCCGAGATCACCGTCACGTTCGACCGACCGGTCGCGGGGTCGCTCGATCGTACCGTCGATCCTGGGCCGATCTTCCGGATCGATCCGCAAGTGAAAGGACGGCTCGAGTGGCGCGATCCGGTGACGATCCGCCTCCGGCCTGCCGACGCCCTCGTTGCCGGCACCCGCTACACGGTCACCATCGCGAACAGCTTCCGAGCGATGGACGGCAGCGCGCTGGCCGAGCCTTACCGGTTCACCTTCCGAGCCCAGGGGCCATTACTGCTCGGCGGCACGCCCGTGGGAGCCGAGGAGCGTGCACGCCACGTTACGCCCAACCAGCGGTTCGAGCTGGTGTACTCGCGTCCGGTGGACCTCGCGAAGCTCTCTTCCGCGGCGTACCTCGAGCTCAGCGCCGCGTGCGGGGGGCAGCGCATCGTTAGGCTCCGCGCCACGGACCAGCGGCTGATCAAGGGCGACGACCGATGGACCGTGCGGGAGGCAGGGGGCTGGCAGCGCGACCGCTCGCTCGACTCCCTCCGACGCGTGGTGCAGCTCACTCCCGACGGCACGCTGCCGCGCGGATGCACGGGCGAGCTCGTCACGCCGAACGAGGTTCAGGACGAGGCGCTGCGTTCGACTGTGCGCTGGCCGTTCGACACGTACGGCGACCTCCGCGTCGAGAGCCTCCGGTGCGGCACCGACAAGTTCTGCCCGTCGGGCCCGATGAGCGTGACGTTCACGAATCCGGTTCGCGGCGCCGAAGTCCTGCGGCGCGTCACGCTCGTCCCGGATGTGAAGTTCACCATACGCGACACGGTGTCCGAGTCCACGACCTGGATCCTCGAGGCGCGACTCAAGCCTCACGTGACCTACGCAGTCGTTGCCGACACGGCGATTCGCGACGTCTTTGGCCAGGCACTGCGCGGTAATCCGGCGGTGGCGTTCACGACCTCCGGGTACGAGCCAGCGATCGTCCATCCGTTCGGGCGCCTGCTCGTCGAGCGGACGGGCTTCGGTACGCTCTCGGTGCAGCATGTCAACGTGGACACGCTGCTCGCGGCCATCGCGCCGGTGCCCGACAGCATGGAGGCGGCCGTCCTCACGCGATTCGGTTGGGGCGAAGACACGGTGTCGGCGTCGCTCGCGCGTCGAGCGGTGGCTCAACGTATCCCGGTGCAGGCGCCGCCTGATCGCGCGATGCGCACGGGGATTCGCCTTCCCGTGCCTGACGCGACGCGTCCCGGCCCGACACTCTACGCCGTGCGGCTCTCGGGGCGTGTCGGAAAGGACTCCGTCGCGTCCGGACCGCTCTCCCTGGTTCAGGTGACCGACCTCGGCGTCCACGCGCGCATCGGAACGACCGAGGGGATGGTCTGGGTGACGAGTGTCGTCGATGGCTCGCCGAAGTCCGGAGCGGCGGTGACCCTGTACGACGCGAGCGGACGGCGTCTCGTCACCGCGACGACGGACGCGCGGGGGCTCGCGCGCCTCACGGGCTGGGCAAATGCGCCCGTGCGCGACGACGACGATGAGGAAGGGAACACCGGCTTCGAGGGGTATGTCCGCGTCACGTTAGGCAGTGACCGGGCGGTCACCGCCATCAACCGGTGGGACCCGGACCTGTCGCCCTGGCGCTTCAACGTCCACAGCGCGTGGGGCGACCGACGCCTGCCGCTCGCCGGCGCGGTCTTTACCGAGCGCGGCATCTACCGGCCGGGCGAGCTTGTATACGCCAAGGCCATCGTCCGCGACGGCGCGCTCGGCGCTCTGCGCGTGCCCGTGGCTGGCGACTCCATCAAGTGGATCTTCCATGATCGCGATGACGGTGTCCTTCGCGAGCGCACCGCCCCGGTGTCCGCGTTCGGCACCGCGGACCAGTCGGTGCCACTTCCTTCGACCGCGGCGGTCGGGGTCTACGGCATAGACGTTCAGGCAAAGCGGCAGGGCAAGTGGCGACAGGTCGCCCAGACCACTTACCGCGTGGCCGAGTATCGGCCGCCGGAGTTTTTGGTTGAGATGACCGCAGGGAGCGCGCCGACTCTTCCGATCGTCGCCGGCACGGCTCAGGGTATGCCCGGCGACCGCTTCGGCGCCACGGTCCAGGCGCGCTATCTCTTCGGTGCGCCCATGGCCCGAGCGGACGTGCGATGGATGGAGCGACTCACATCCCTGTCGCCGTGGGAGCTCGAGATCCCGGGCGTCGAAGATTGGAATGTGGGTGAGACCGGCAACTGGTGGGAGGACAGCCAGGAGGAGCCGGCGCAGGTCATCGAGAGCGGAATCGACACGCTCGATGCGCGCGGTGAGCTCGCGCTGTCAGTACCGCTTCCCGAGACGCCGAAGGGTAGGCCGGCACGTGTGACGCTCGAGGTGGGCGTGACGGATATCAATCGTCAGGTCGTTGGAGCAACGCGATCGGCGATCGTGCATCCCGCGGACGTCTATGTTGCCGCGAAACCGTTAGGCGCGAGCTACTTCTGGCAGGCGGGCACGGCGCAATCAGTCAACGTGTTGGCCGTGCGTCCGGACGGAAAGAAGGTTCCGGGCGTGCGAGTGCGCGGGACGGTGGTCCGCCGCGAGTGGCATCGCGTCAGACGCGAGCGCGACGGCGTGTCCGAGGTCGTTGGCGATTGGGTGTCGGACACGGTCGCCCACTGCAACCTCACCACGGCGGACGCCGCGGTGCCCTGCACGTTCACGCCGAACGCGGGTGGAACGTACACCGTCTTCTTCACGGCCGACCGCAACGGCCGAACCGCGGCCACGAGCTTCACACGCTGGGCATCGGGCAGCGACTGGGTACCGTGGAACGACGAGTCGCAGTTCAAGATGGACGTGATCCCCGACCGGACACGGTACTCGGTTGGTGACACGGCCACGGTGCTGTTTGCCTCGCCGTTCACGAATGCCGAGGCGTGGATCACGGTCGAGCGAGAGGGGATCATCGAGCAGCGACGTCTCCGGCTCACCTCGGGCTCGACGACGGTCAGGTTCCCGATTACCGAGGCCTACGCACCTAACGCCTTCGTCTCGATCATCGTCGCTCGTGGGCGGAGTGCGCCGCCAGGCCCGCAGGACGACCCGGGCCGCCCTACTATTAGAGTGGGGTACGCCGAGCTGCGCGTGACCCCGGAGGTGAAGCGTCTTGCCGTGACGGTACAACCGGAGCGCGACGAGTACCGCCCCGGCGACTCGGCGCGCGTGAGCGTGAAGGTACGCGACGCGCGCGGCAGCGGTGCCAGAAGT
>Ga0207707_10004209_pt1 | contig 12733 bp, 13 predicted proteins | sample KBSC83BmetaG_FD_184336 | JGI IMG/M metagenome (GOLD analysis project Ga0207707, IMG submission 184336) | Corn rhizosphere microbial communities from Kellogg Biological Station, Michigan, USA - KBS C8-3B metaG (SPAdes) (version 2) | ecosystem: Host-associated > Plants > Roots > Rhizosphere ... | reverse complement strand
TGCGCCCCGTGGCCATGTTGATCGATGGGATCGTCACGGACTCGAAGCTCGCGCCGAGGTGGGCGAGGAGCACCTCGTACACGCCGAGCGACGAATACAGCCCGTACGACGAGCCGAAGCCGGTCATGAACTGCGGGAACGCTCCCTTCTCGAGCACGCGGCCCGACTTCTGGCGCTGTCCGGACGAGTCGACGTCCACGCGCAGCGAGTCGCCGTTGATCGCTAGCGTGACGTGCCGCTCGGGCACCTTCGTGTCCCCGAGCGGCTTCACGTCGAGCACCGACTTCGAAACGCTCCCGTTCGGCGTGAGATCCAGCGCGTAGTGGCAGAGCACCGTGGAGGGCACGCGCACGACAATGTCGCCCTCGAGATGGGCTGCGGTGCGGGTGAAGCTCTCGATCGCCACGGTGTCGCGGCCGAGCGTGGTGACGAACGACGCCCGTTCGTCCGCCGCCGGCGCCTGCCCGAACGGGATCGCGCCGAGCAGCAGAAGGTGATGACCGTGGAAGCGCATGGAGGCGAAGTTGAGGGCCCGTCGGCCGGGCCGCAACCGCGCAGATCCGGGTTGGCGCAGCGAACTGGGCCGTAACCGCCTGTTTCGCCAGCACTGTGACACTCCGCACACTGGAGAGCCATGACATGAAGCGCCAGCAGCGTGATAGTGGCACATTGGAAAGCCTTTAGGTTCCGCCTCCAGACACTCACCACCACACGACCTGGAGATCGTCATGCGTTCGCCCGTACGTTTTCGCCCGATCGTCGCCCTCGTCGCACTGGGCCTCGTGCTCGGTTGCAGTGAAGCCGGCTCACCGACAGCGCCCAAGGCCGCACCGGCGCCCGACGCGAGCCTCATCGATATCGTGCACAGCCTGCTCGGCGTCACCAAGGGGGTCACGAACCTCCTCGACAACCTGCTGGTTTGCACGCTGCAGCCCGAAAACCGGAGCTCGGCGATCATCGGCCCCAACGGCGGCACGATCAAGTTCGGTCCGCATTCGCTGGTGATTCCGAAGGGTGCCCTCCAGAGCCCCACGTGGATTACGGCCGACGCCGTGCGCGGCTATCATGCCCGCGTCGAGTTCTCGCCGAGCGGCTTGCAGTTCTCGCAGCCCGCGACGGTCACGCTGAGCTACGCGCAGTGCACCGTGCCGAAGGGCCCCGTCGAGATCGTTTACATGAAGTCCGACACGACGGTCACGGAGCACGAGCCGTCGCAGGACTATCGCGACCAGCGGTGGGTGTCGGCGTCGATCAGGCACTTCTCGTCGTACGCGGTCGCCTACTGAGCGAGCACGCGAATGCGAGGATAGCGTGAGGCGAACACGGAAGTAACGGGCTCGCGAAAGTATCGCGACACTTCGATGCCTCCACGCGCGACGAACGGCCAGCCCCGGATTGCCGAGGCTGGCCGTTCTGTTGACGTCCGTGCGCCCCGCTATTCGGCTGCTTTCTTCTTCGCCGTCGGCGGCAGCAGACCGTTGAGGCGCAGGTAGATCGCGCTCTGGCTGTAGTGATCGGCCCAGTCGCCCACCGCGATCATCATCACCGACGCGCGCGCGCGCGTCTTGCCGCCGAAGAACGGCAGCTGCTCGCTGAGCTTCGAGTCGTCCACCTTCGCGAGCGACTCATCGCAGAACTTGAACGTCTCCTTGAGCTGGCCGACCAGCACGTCCTTCTTGTCGGCGCCGGTGACCTTGGTGCGCGCGGGCGCCTTGGTGCCCGCGATCGTACCGCACAGATAGTCGTTGCCCTCCACGAGGTGCGCGACGATGTCGCCGAAGCTCATCTGCGCCGGCGTCGGCTTGTACGAATACTTGTCCTCCGGCATCGTTTCGGCGGCCGCGACGAGATTCTTCTCGGCGCGCTGCGCGTCGTCGCGAAAGGCGTCGGCGACGGGTGCTCCCTGCGCGGCGACGAGCTGGGGCAGAAACGAGACGGCGATGGTCATCGCGAGAACGCGGACACGCATAATTTCCACTCGGTTAGGGGACCATTCACGTTGCCGCGCCCCGCGCGCCTTGTCCAGTGCCGCGCGGCCGCCAGTGCGTGTTACGCGGCCCCGCCGGAACCGCTCGCACACGACGCGGCTCGCGCCAGGAGCAGCTCGCGCTCCTTCACGTTGCGCGTGAGCGATGCGGCCCGCTCGAGCTCCGCGCGGGCCTCCTCCATGCGGCCGAGCTTCATCAGAAAGTCGCCGCGCACGGTCGGTAACAGGTGATAGCTCTTGAGCGCGGGCTCGGAGACGAGCCTGTCCGCGAGCGCGAGCCCCGCCTCGGGGCCGAACGCCATCGCGACGGCCACGGCGCGGTTGAGCTCGACCACCGGCGACGGAGTGAGGCGAGCCAGCCGCTCGTACAGCGCCGCGATCTGGCGCCAGTCCGTGTCCTCCGCGGTGCCCGCGCGCGCATGACATGCGGCGATCGCGGCCTGAAGCGCGTACGAGCCGTCCGCGCCGCCGAGCGCCGCCGCGCGCTCGAGCGCCGCGAGTCCGCGTGTGATCAGAATGCGATCCCAGCGCCCGCGATCCTGATCGAGCAGGAGCACCGGCTCGCCGCCGGGACCAACTCGCGCACGGGACCGCGATGCCTGAATCTCCATCAACGCCACGAGGCCGTGCACCTCGCTCTCGCCCGGCGCGAGCTCGGCGAGAATGCGCCCGAGTCGCAGCGCGTCCTCACAGAGCGCGGGGCGCATCCAGTCGTCCCCCGCCGTCGCCGAGTATCCCTCGTTGAAGATCAGATAGATCACGCCGAGCACAGACGACAGGCGCGCGCCGAGCTCGGCGCCGCGCGGCACCTCGAACGGAACCTTCGCCTCGGCGAGCGTGCGCTTGGCGCGAACGATACGCTGCGCGATGGTCGCCTCCGGGACGAGGAAGGCGCGCGCGATCTCGTCGGTGGTGAGCCCGCCGAGCAGCCGGAGCGTGAGCGCCACGCGCGCCTCGGTGGACAGCACCGGATGGCACGCCGTGAACACGAGCCGGAGAAGATCGTCGCCGATGTCGTCGTCGAGCGCCGCATCGAGTTCGGGGACGGCCGCGTCTTGCCGTTCGTCGAGCTCGTGACCGAGCTCCTCGTGCTTGCGCTCGAGGAGCTTCTGCCGGCGAAGTTGATCGATCGCGCGGTGCTTGGCCGTGGCCATGAGCCAGGCACCCGGATTGTCCGGAACGCCGGTCACGGGCCACTTCTCCAGCGCGGCGACAAGCGCGTCCTGCGCGAGATCTTCCGCGAGCCCGACGTCATGGACGATGCGGGCGAGCCCCGCGATGAGCTTCGCGGACTCGATTCTCCACACGGCATCGATCGCGCGATGCGTATCGGTGGCCGTCACGGCCATGGAGCGTACTCGGGCAAGCGACGCGGGTGACGAGATCAGCATCAACGAGCGAAGCTCGAAGGATAGCGGAAGTCATCCCGCGCCGCGATTTCATGTGTTCGTCCGCTTCCTGAACTCCTCCTCCGCGGCGAACATCGCGCGCCCTTCCTCGGATCCACTGAGCGCGGGGGCAAAGTCGGCCGGCTCGAAGATCTGCCGCACCTCGATCTCTCCGCGCGGCGACGACGGACCGCCGGCGTCCAGCGGCACGCGCTTCGCCCACTCCACCGCCTCGGCCTTCGACTTCACCTGGATGATCCAGTAGCCGGCAACGAGCTCCTTCGTTTCGGCGAAGGGACCGTCGACGACCGTGGTGCGGCCATTCTCGTAGAGGATGCGCGCGCCCTTCGAGCTGGCCTGGAGCCCGTCCGCGGCGAGGAGCACACCGGCCTTCACCAGCTGCTCATTGTACTTGCCCATGGCGAGGAGGAGCTTCTCGCTCGGCATCACGCCGGCTTCGCTTTCCTCGTTGGCCTTGATGATCATCATGAACTTCATCGGTCGCCTCCATCCGGTTGAGTGTGCCCGCGAGCACCTGAAGTGGCGCGTGGCCGGGCTTCACCAATACGTCGAACGAGAGACGGCCGAATCGACAAGCTGAGCCGCGGCCACCGATCGTGGGCTCCAGCGCGGCGGTGGGCTACGAGGAGGGAGCGGCGACGCCCTGGCGCGCGCCCGGCGCGAGGTGCATGCACATCACGGTCGCCGACGCCGGACACGCACCCGCGAATTCGGCGGTCGCGCGCACTGGGCCGGGCACCGTATCGCGCGTCGTGGTGACGAAGCCGAAGCTCGGGAAGTAGCGCTCGGCGGTGGTGGTGAGGAGGTAGAGCGCGCGGATGTTCCGCGCCTCCGCCTCGGCGATGATGCGCTCGACCAGCGCGCGCCCGAGACCCTGGTCGCGATAGCCGGGGCTCACGGCGGTCGAGCGAAGGAGCGCATGCTCGCCACACAATTCGAGACCGACGACGCCAACGATCCCCTCGCCACTTTCCGCGACGATGAAGCCGCACAGCGCCTCTTCCACGCCCTCGGTTGGCAGGCTGCTCGCCTCGAGCAGTCGTTCGATGCCCGGCAAGTCTTCGGCGCGCGCTGCGCGAAGTACGATGCCGGCAGGAGATGAGGTCTTCATGTCGCGTTGGGTTTGCTCGCGCGGACGAACGCGCTCATGAACTTTCCATCGATCTCGTTCGCCACGGCGTCGACGTCAAGTCCCGACTGTGCCAGGAACGCGGCGGCGTCGGCAGCGGCATAAAAGCGCGTCGGCTCGAAGCTGGGAGATTCGAAGCCCGCCTCGGTGAGGAGTCGTGCGAACTCCGATTCCTCGAGTGCGCCCGCGATGCACCCCACCCAGAGCTCCATGCTCTCGCGCACCGCGTCGGGAACGTGGCCGCGCACGACGACATCGCTCACGGCGAACCGGCCGCCCGGGCGCAGCACCCGGAACGCCTCCGCGAGAACGCAGCGCTTGTCGCCGGCGAGATTGATGACGCAATTGGAAATGATGACGTCGACCGACGCGTCGGGGAGCGGGATCGACTCGATGTTGCCCTCGAGAAATTCGACGTTGGTGACGCCCGCCTCGCGCTGGTTCCGGCGCGCGAGCTCGAGCATCTCGCCGGTCATGTCGAGGCCGTAGGCCTTGCCCGTGGGTCCAACGCGGCGAGCGGAGAGCAGGACGTCGATCCCGCCTCCCGAGCCGAGGTCGAGGACGATCTCACCGGGGCGAAGCTCGGCGAGCGCCGTGGGATTGCCGCATCCCAGCGACGCGAGGACTGCGGATTCAGGCAGAGTGTCCGTCTCGCCGTTCACGTAGAGGTTGGACGTGATGGGGTCGCACGAGGCCGCGGCGGTGCCCGAACAACATCCGGTCTGGCCGCAGCAGTCGGTGGGCGCTCCCTCGCCGGAGAGCACGCGCTGCGCCGCGCGGCCGTAGCGATCGCGCACGATGCTTGTGAGCTCGGGTGTGGTTGCCATTGGCTCCTCCAAGATATCAAAAATGGTTGATGTGTTCGGGACGAACGGGCGGTCTGGGTGATTCATGGCCGGGTCATCCGCAGCAGCGGCCGGCGAGCCGGAGCTCGCGGCGGTGCCGGGCGGGCTGGAGCGCGAGACTCAGATCGTGCACCTCGGCGAGCGCCTCGGGAACGATCGCGTAGTAGGACCATCGTCCTTCCTTTCGATCGGTGACGAGCCCCGCATCCCGGAGCACGCGGAGGTGAAATGAGAGCCGGGACTGCGCCGCGTCGAGATCGTCGATCAGCTCGCACACGCACCGTTCGCCGTTGCGGAGCTTCTCGAGGATCTCCAATCGCGTCACGTCGGAGAGCGCGTGAAAGAGCTCGGCGGCGCGGGTGAGATCGGGGGTGACAGCTGCGGTGACCATGGTGCTAATATATCAACATTTGTTGATACGTCAAGTCCCCACGATCCTGCTCCGCCGCTCGAGCAGCAGCACGTCCCGCCAGCGGTCGCGCAGCCGGCCGACTCGCTCGCGGCGGCCGAGGATGCGGAAGCCGGCGCTGAGATGAAGTGCGATGCTGCCCTCGTTCTCGGGAAAGATCCCGGCCTGGAGGGTCCAGCGCCCGTCGGCCTCCGAGCACGCGACGAGTGCATCGAGCAGGGTGCGTCCGATTCCCTTCCCTCGCCACTCGGCTGCGACGTACACGCTCACCTCGCACACGCCCACGTACACCGCGCGCTGCGATACGGGGGTGAGCGCCGCCCACCCCACGACTGTGTCGCCCGCGAGCGCGACGAGCCGGCAGCTCGCGAGATGACTGGCGTCCCACTGTTCCCAGCTCGGCGCCTCGGTCTGGAAGGTCGCGTTCCCGGTGGCGATTCCCGCCTCGTAGATGGTGCGAACGGCGGTCCAGTGCGCCGGGCCCATCGAGACGATGCGCACCGGAGCGGCCGCGCTACCGCTCGATCGACTCACCGACGATCAGCCACGAGCGATGCCGCACCGCAAATCCACTTTCATCTCTCTCGCATCCGTTTGGTGTCGACACATGCATACTCGGTTGGCCAACCCACGGGTAGATGCGCGACGTGATCGCGCCGGCGCGGGCCGGGTGCCGCACCGCGGTCGCGCGGACGATGCGGCACTCGTTTGTCGCTACTGCTTCCCGCGCCGCGGTGTGGCGATGAAAGCAAATCCCTTCCCGGTGTTCGCCTCCATGAGGCGTCCCGTGATCGCGCCGTCGTCGTTGATGTCCTGCGCCGACACGAGCGTGTCTTTGAATCCTTGCCCCACGAGCCGGTTGAGATCCAGCATCACGCCGTTCTGCCAGAGAAATGCGCGGCACACTGCGTCGCCGCACGACACGCCGACGACCTGTTTGTCGTTGTTGATGCCGGTGGCCTGGCTCGACACATCGCCCGGAAGCGTACCCAAATTCCTCGTCCCGCCGCTTCGTGTCCAGAGGAACGCGCGCGGATCGAACGTGCCGCCCGCCGCACTCCCCGAATTCGCGAAGCCCGCGACATCACCCTCGTCGTTGATCGCCATCGGGGTGTTCCACGCGACTCCACCGAAATCGTCTATGCGATGCGGCCGGCCGTGGTCCCACATCACCGAGTGCCTGGCGCTGAACTCGCCGACGGCGACGTCGCAGTTGCCCGAGATGCCGACGACCTGGCCGCGATCGTTGATCGCCGTCGCCGCGGAGGTCGAGTCGCCGCGCAACGGACGGAGCTCGAGTGCGCGATGCGTGCGCGCATCCCACTGCACCGCGCGGAATTGCAGCACCTGCGGCGTGTTGCACGTGGGATCGTGCACCGTCGTCTCGGCCCACCCCACCACGTCGCCCCGGTCGTTCACCCCCGTGGCGAAACCGTTCTCGCCGCCGAGCACGGGGAGCGCGCGCATCGCGCCGTTCTCCCACACGAAGCCGCGGCACACGTGCCCGGTGATGCTCGGGAAGAACGCCGAGCAGCTCCAGCTCTCGTTCAGCGTGTCGAGCTGCGCCAGCTCCGCGATGCCGGCGATGGTCGTGCGATCGTTCTGCCCGGGCCACGCGACGTTGCTGTTGGGCCCACCGAGCGTCCCGAGATCCTGGATCGAGCCGTCCCGCCAGAGGGTGGCGTGACGGGTCTGGCCGTCGGGGAGGTTCGCATATCCGGCGACCCAGCCGCGCGCGTTGATGCTGTTGCCGCGCGCCGTCGATCCGCCAAGCGAGGGCAGCGTCGCGACGTCGAACGCGGGCCCTCGCCGCACCTCGTACCATCCGGTGAGGTCGGATTGCGCCGGCGGGCGCGGCGGCGTCGGCTGCGCGGCGTCGCCGCACGCGCAGAGCGTTACAGTGAGAAGCACGAATCCCGTACGGTGCATCGCATCCTCCTTCGCAGGTGTGACGTCCGGCTGCGCCCATCGCGCTCGCCGGCGTCCGCACGCTAGACGGGAGCATGGGTTCGCGCGTGCCGGATTCGGACCCACAAACCCCAACGGCACGCGGTTTCGGTGGCCGGATCCGGCGAGCCGTCGCGCGGCTCCCGGGCTACTTTTCCGCGATGGTCGCGCGAGCCAAGTCCTCTCTCGATGCCCAGGCGAGCGTGTTCGCGCGCGCACTCGACGCGCGCGATGCGCGATTCGACGGAATTTTCTTCGTCGGCATCACGAGCACGCGCATCTACTGCCGCCCCGTGTGCCCGGCGCGCGTCGCGTACCACAGCCATCGCCGGTTTTTCGCTTCGGCGGCCGCGGCCGAGCATGCCGGCTTTCGACCGTGCCTGCGCTGCCGCCCGGAGCTCGCGCCCGGGCGAGCGGTGGTCGACGCCATACCGCGCATCGCGCGGGCGGCCGAGCAGCGGATCGCGGCGGGCGCGCTGAACGGCCATAGCGTCGCCGAGCTCGCCCGCGAGATGGGGCTGAGCGAACGGCACCTCCGGCGCGCGCTCGACCGCGCGCTCGGCATCTCGCCGGTTAAGCTCGCGCAGACGCACAGGTTGCTCTTCGCGAAACGGCTGCTCGCCGACACGGCGCTGCCGGTAACGCAGGTGGCGTTCGCGAGCGGATTTCAGAGCCTGCGCCGGTTCAATGCCGCCTTTCGGGAACAGTATCGCATCCCTCCCAGCGCCGTTCGCCGGTCGCCCCGCCCCGCCGCCGGCGCCGCGTCCGGTCCCGCGCAGCCATCGCAGCAATTCGTACGGCTCACACTCGCGTACCGCGCGCCCTTTGCGTGGGACGTGCTGGTGTCGTGTCTCGCCGGCGAGGCGATTGGCGGAGTGGAGGTGCTGGACGGCCGTCGCTACGGGCGCACGATCGAGATCGCCGGCCGTGCCGGGGCGATCTTCGCGGAGGATGCGCCGAACGCGTCCGGGCAGCCGGGCGCCGCGCACGTGTCGATCGACGTGTCGTCGTCGCTCGTGCCCGTGCTCATGCCGCTGCTCGCGAAGCTGCGGCAGCTCTTCGATCTCGACGCGGAGCCGCTCGCGATCGATGCGCATCTCTCGCAGAGCGGACTCGCCTCACTCGTGGCGACGCATCCGGGCGTTCGCATTCCGGGCGCGGTCGACGGCTTCGACATCGCGCTGCGCGCGATCCTGCGCGGACGCGCGCGGATGTCGCGCACCGTCGTGATCGAGTGTGGAGGCGCATCGTCGGCAGATCCGGCGGCGAGAGTGACGTGGGCGCTCGGATCGCCGATCGACACCGGCGTGCCGGCACTCGCTCGACTCTCGCCCACTGCCGCCCAGATCGCCGATGCCGGCGCGGCGCGGATCCAGGAGCTCGGCGTGTCGGCGGGCCGTGCCCAAGCGGCGATCGCGCTCGCGCGACTGGTCGCGGACGGGGCGCTGCGGCTGGACCCCGGCGGAGACGTCGCGGCGGCGAGCCGGGCACTCGCGACAGTCCCGGGCGTGGGCGAGCAGTTGACGGCGATGCTCGTGAGCCGCGCGCTTCGCTGGCCGGACGTGCTCCCGACGAGCGACAAGAGCCTCCAGCGCGCCGCCGGCGTGCCGTCCCAGGCGACGCTGCTTCGGCTGTCGCAGCGCTGGCGCCCGTGGCGGGCCTACGCCGCGCTGCACCTGTGGTTGCGCGACGACGCGCAGCTCTGCGAGAGCACCGCGGTGGCCGCGCGACGAGCCGTCGCTCCCCGAGCCGCGATCGCGATTTGACCGTGCACACTGTCTCGATTCGTCGCGTTGGCTCGTGCGCCGCGTGCGCCATGCTGCTCGCGGCGGGTGCGGCTGCGCCGCCGCTACGCGCGCCTCGCGCGTGCAGCGCCCCCGAATACCGGCAATTCGATTTCTTCGCGGGGGATTGGGACAGCTACGACGTGTCCGATTCGGCCACCATCGTCGCACGCAATCACGTGACGCCGATGCTGGACGGGTGCGCGCTTCGCGAGGTGTACGAGCAAACCGACGGGCTTCGCGGCGAGAGCTTCAGCACGTACGATGAATCGCGTCACCGGTGGCACCAGAGCTGGGTGACGAATCACGGCACGATGCTGCTGCTCGACGGCGGCCTCGTGGATGGCCGAATGGTGCTCACGGCAACCGAGCGGGCCGCGGACGGCACCACGTCGCTGCTGCGAGGGACCTGGTGGACCAGCGGGAAAACTGTGCGTGAGCGGGCCGAGCGATCGAAGGACGGCGGAGCGACGTGGGCGCCCGTATTCGACATCGTCTTCAAGCCGCACGCGGCGCGGGCGCCGTAGCGCACCACGCCGCGCTACTGCGTGCTACTTCGCGCCGAACAGGTTGATCGCCGGGCGTGAGTGCCAGTTCCCCCTGGCGTACCACATCTCCACGCGCTGAATCATGCGCCGCTTGCCGGGAAGATCGATCGCGCGCGTGCGCTGGCCGGAGCGAACGTCGGCGCGCACATCGAGCTCTTCGCGCGAGCCGTCGCGAAAGTGCACGATCACCTTGCTGAACTTCACCAGGCCGCCATCCACGCGGAACTGAATGGCGCGGAAACTTCCTTCGTCCGGCTTGACCTCGATGTTGTCCTGGTCCGCGCGGCCATCCACGTGGCGCTGGCCCAGAAACACCCAATGCCAGTCGCGATCCCCGTGGCCGTTGTCGTGACCGTTGCCGTGGCCGTTGTCGTGGCCGTTGTCGTGGCCGTTGTCGTGCTGGTCTCTCCGATAGTCACCCTGCGCATGGACGGCGCCGGCGGTCGTGATGAGCGTCACCAACAGTAACCCGAGCCAGTAGCGCTGTCTCTTGATCATTCTGCCTTCTCCGAAAACGATGAGCGTGCGCGACGGTCCATAGTCTGACTGCCGACGGGCGCGTCCCGTCACCTCACCTGGCGGATCGGCCTTCCGGAGCGCCTGCGGATCGAAGGCCGTCACCCGTGAGTGCCGCGGTGCGGGTGGGCGCTGCGGCAGCCGCCGCCGCGCAGTGGTCGAGCGGCGCCATGACGTGCGCCAACACCCTCTGAAACGGGGCGAGCGCACGGTGCCGGTACGACTCGAACCGGATCATTGACTGGAGATCGGAAGGCTCACAGATTCGGAATTCGGCGCACGAGCGCCCGCGCGCGGAGGTTCGCATGGCCGTCGCATCTCGTCCGAAGAGTGTCACCCTTCTCCTCATCTTCCTCCTCGCGGCCTGCCACACCAGCGGCGCGATGCCCCGATCACCGGATGGCGAGGCATACCATTCGCACGTCATCACGTCCGAGGCGATCGCGCGCAGCGGATGCACCGACGCGTGGGAGGTGCTCAAGCGATTCAGCACCACGGCGCGCGCGACCGAGACCGCCGACGGGCAGCCGCAACGGTTGCATCCCCGTCGCGGCCATGGCAGCCTGCTGCTGCAGGACGATCCCGTGGTCTACATCGACGGCGTACCCCTCACCGATCTGCGCGCACTTCGGCAGATCGGCGCGGAGGACATCGACGACATCGAGGAGATGGGCTCGATCGAAGCCACTGCATTCTACGGGACGAACTCCAATGCCGGCGTGATTCTCATCAAGAGCAAGAGCAAGTCGACCATCTGACGCCACACGCTGCAAAACGGGGAGGCCAGCGTCGGCCTCCCCCGTTTTTCGTGCGGTGCTGCTCTCGATCGCCTTCTACGGATTACGATCGATACAGAGATCCGAACCACCCTGCGGCATGTTCGGGTTGTTCTGCTCCTCGATCGGAATCGGGAAGTTCACATCCGTTGCGTATGGCGTTCCCCGAATCGTGGTGCCGATCGGGAATACCGTCTCCGGATCGCGCCCGTAGCCGCCCTCGGACACGGGACGCGAGAGCCGACGCATGTCTCCGAGACGGTGATCCGTGAGATAGAGCCACTGGCCACGCTCGGCAAACATCAAATCCTGTCGACTCGTGGTGGTGCCCGGATCGGACAGCGGAGCGAGGCCGAGACCGCTCCCGGCCCGCAGAGCGTTCAGCGTCGAAAGCCATGGAGCGAGCTGGCCGGCCTCGAGATCCGCCTCGGCCTCGATCAGCCTAGCTTCGACGCCGCTCGCCAAAATCGTCGACGAGTCCTGCGAGCTATAGCGCAGCGTACCCCAGAACTGAACGTTGCCACTGAACACGCTTCCGTTGTCGCTCGCCGGGTTGCGCGGATCGTCCCGGTACGGCAGACCATTGGTTCCTTCATTGTTCGACTGGATCCAACGGCCTTCGAGCCACATGAACTCGTAGATCCCGTTCCATTCACGCTGCGAGTTCTTCGAGTGCGTAATCTTGTAGGTCCATTCCGTCGGAATGTCCGCCACGAGCGTGGCCGCATCGGCCAGGTGGGATCGTCCCTCGAACATCAGCGTGCGCGCCTTGCCGATCTCCGCCAGGAAATGGCGGTCGTCATCGCCCGGCAGCGAAAGCGCCTTGTCGAAGGTGTCCGCCGCCACCTGCAGTAGTGCCTGCGTGGTGAGCGGCTCGCCGGGAATGACCTCCTTCGAGCTGCTGTCGATGTTCGACAGGGCCACCCCGGAGCAATAGTTCTCGGCCATGAGAAGAATCGAGAACGCCTGCAGACTCTCCACCTCGGAGTGACCGGGATCGTCCGCGCCGAACGCCGCGAACGCCCGAGCCGCTCGCGCGGCCGAGACGCGGGCCACGTGCGCGTTGAAGTAGATGTCTCGCATCGTCGAGTTCAACGATTGCGTATGCCGACGATCGACCTCGGTGCGCGTGGGGAAGGTTTCCGTGTTCTGGAGCTCATCGGTCAACAGTCCAGCCATGTTGACGAGCCCCTCGTACTCGTTGCCATCCGGGTTCAATGCGTTGCCGTCGAACGCCACGCCGAAATCGCCGATGGCGCTGGCGCGATACCCCGGCAGTGATGATGCGCCCGTGAGCACGCCCGGAGGCGTGTTGTCGGGATCGGTCGCCTTGAGAAACTGGTCTGTGTTGCACGCGGACGCGAACATCGCACCCGCGGCGAT
>Ga0207707_10004207_pt1 | contig 12741 bp, 18 predicted proteins | sample KBSC83BmetaG_FD_184336 | JGI IMG/M metagenome (GOLD analysis project Ga0207707, IMG submission 184336) | Corn rhizosphere microbial communities from Kellogg Biological Station, Michigan, USA - KBS C8-3B metaG (SPAdes) (version 2) | ecosystem: Host-associated > Plants > Roots > Rhizosphere ... | reverse complement strand
GAGGTTGCTGACGAGCCCGGACAAGCTGACGTCAACGAGCCACGAGTCAGTAACCTTGGCCTGGCGCAGGTCACAGTCCCGGAAGGTCGCGCCGGTGAAGTCAGCGCCGGTGAAGCTGGCACCGCGAAATACGTCGGTGCCGTCGGAGTCAGCTGCCACCGCGCCATTGTCGCCAATCGGCCCTTGGCCTACAACCGCCGCTGCCCTGAGGCCGCTTCATATGAGTGCGCAGATCCGCTCACGACAAGCGGCAAAGCCAGAGGTCAGCGGGACGGGACGAACCGGAGCCCGTGATCTTGAGCCAACTCAGGTCACAGAAGGTGCGTGCCGTCGTGGATGCGTACGGCAGGACCGCTGTCGTTGCTGGCTAGCGCGTCTGCGACTCTGACGGCCCTGGCCTCCGGCATGTCTCTTTCGGCCTGGTCCAGGTGAGCCACGCTACCTTCCGTGCCTCATCGGTGGGGTGCGGCTGGCCCCCGACGACGGAGCAGCGGAACGCCAGCGTCACGACGCCGAGTTTCATGTTTTTGTATACGCCGGTAAGCCGCTCGGCCTTAACCCGTATGCCGGTCTCTTCCAGCACTTCCCGTGCTACCCCGTCGGAGGGCGCTTCGGACAGTTCGAGACCGCCGCCTGGTGGGACCCACCGACCGTCATCGCACCGCTGTATGGCGAGAACTCGGCCGTCATCGCGGAACACGATCCCGGTCACACTCACTGAGTGGCGGGGTAAGTCACTTTCGGCGGCTCTACCTCGGTAGTACACGGACAGCGCGTCGAGGGAACAACCAAGGGCGGCCGGTCGCGGACCATCAGCATGGACAGCGACACGGTGGCCGCGCTCCGCGAACACCACCGGCGGCAAGCCGAAGAGCGCCAGTCGGCCGGAACGGCCTGGAACGACAGCGGCGGCCTGGTCTTCACCACCAAGTGGGGAGAACCGCTCTACCCCGACACGGTGAGCGCGCTTATGGGCAAGCTGATCAGTGAATACAACAAGTCCGTCGTCTCACCGACCAAGCCGCTGCCACCTGCCCGGCTCCACGACCTGCGTCACCTGCACGCCACCACGCTGCTGCTTGCCGGAGTTCCCGTCCATGTGGTGGCAGCCCGGCTCGGCCACGCCGATCCGGCCGTGACCTTGCGAGTCTACGCCCACGTACTCCGCGAGCAGGCCGCCACCGTCGGCGACATCTTCGCCCAGGCCGTGAAGACCTCAGTTAGCAAATCTGTTAGCAAGCCAAGTCGGCAAGACTGAAGCCGTGAACGTTTTGCCTGGTCAAAGTGGAGCCGATGAGCGGATTCGAACCGCTGACCGTCCGCTTACAAGGTCGTTTCACGTGGCGCGGTCAACTGTCGTTTTGCTGCTCACGCTCGGTTGGCTTGTCGTCCGGCGAGCGCTCGATGTCTCTGGTTTCCGCTCGGTTCTGGCACGCGACTGGCACGGGTACGCCTCGATGCGACTGTCAGCTTGGGAACTGGATTGTCACGGCTCGTTGACCAGCGCGCAGCAGGTCAAACGGCATCTGAGGTTGTCCATGAGTACCTGCCAGGTACCGCTCTTGACCCTCCGGTTGGGCATGCAACGGGCATGACCACGCTGTTTCCTGCCTGCCAGTCCACGAAGGCGAGCGGTCGTAAGAAGCAGGTCATGGCGCGACCCGAGACTGCAGCCGGGAAGCGGAACAGACCGCCCGGCCCGCTACTCTCCTGCCCGGTCTCGTCGATCGCGCCGACGAGGCCGATCCGTCAAAAGAGTCAGAAGGCTAGACACGTTGGGCCAGATTGCGCGCTGTCCCGCTTGATGCCTCTCAAGGATCAAGTGAGACTAGGCGCCGCAGGGACGCCTGGGTGATCGCCTACCTGGTGACTGCGGTGTGCAGCGGGTAGTACGCCTGGCTCGGATTGAAACCTGATGGCATGTTGGGCTTGACGCTGGTGTCGAACCAGTTCCGGCCGTCCTGTTCGGACTCCCAGATCTCCACGACCCGCCACCCGCCAGCCGGATTGGGCCCGCCCGCATGGCAGATAAACCCCTTGGCCTCTCGTAGAACAGGCGTCATCTTGCCCGCGATCTCCGCGTAGGCCTCCTCGGGCAGGTCCATTTCAGCGATCAGCAGCACAGGCATTGGCGTTCTCTCTTCCCCCTGGGACGGCGACGTGGGGCCGCCATCTCGATTCCCTGCGGCCATTGTCGCGACCCGGCCCGCACTTAGCAAGGGTGCCTACCTGGCCTTCTGCTGCTGTACAGCTCGGGCTATCCTCTTGTGAGGACCAAGATCCATCGCCGATGCGCAACCCAAACTACAAGCGGTCTTTGGTCCGCTCCTTTGGTACCTCGTCGCCCTGGTGCTCGTCGTCTCCCCTCGATCGTGCTCCGCTACCTGTCGGAGAGGTTCTGTCAAGTGTGGCCGTAGGCCATCCGAAGGACGCGAAGCGCTCTTGACAGGTTCTCGGAGACTTCCACCGTTGACCGGAGGGTGAGGGGTGATGTCCCCCTCACCCTCCGCCTAGCGGCGAGCGTCTGTTCTTGATCTTCTCCCGGTGACTGGGCGGACTGCCCCGCCTCGTCCTGGTGGTCGAGGACGTTGGCCGTTCGCGCGCTGCCAGCTCCGCGCGTTCGTGACGGCGGGGACCACCCGCGAGCCTGCTCGGGGCGGCAAACCGGGCGGCTGGCGGCCGCGCCCGTCGCGCCCCCGCGCAGAGGGGGCGGCGACGCCAAAGCCGCCCCCCGGGACTGCCTTCCCCTGGCGCTATAGGACTCGCCCCGGTGGTAACCCCATGACCTGACACAACCCCGCGCGTCCACTGGCGTCTCTCGCGCGTCTCCTGCCGCTTCGTCCTCGGCCCCCGCCGGTCGGCGGTTGGCGGTCGCTAGACCGCCCTTGACCCCGTAGAGAAAATTGTCACAAAGGCTTTGTCCAGGCCCTGTGCCGTCCCGCTTGATGCTTGACACATGGGCCTCGCTTGATGCTTGACACTCCCGCTCATGCTTTGGGAGCTGAGCGTGACCGGGCAGAGATACCGGGCCGTGCTGGAAGTGCTGGCCGGCGGCCGGCCCGGGCGGTCATGTGGAGGTGAGGACGCCGCCGAGAGCGCTTGCCAGCTGCCGGGGCATGGAGAGCATGGCCGCGTGCGGCGATGCCAGCCGGACGACGTGGTCGGCGGCGGCGGACATCGCTTCCTGGGCTTGCGGGGGGATGACCTGGTCCTGCTCGCAGATGATGTACGTCGCGGGGTGCGCGGGCTGGGGGGCCGTGCTCGGGGCTGTCATGCTCGACACGGACGTCAGTACGTAGCGCGGGTACACGTCCGCGGCGAAGCGCTCCGCGTCGATGTCGGCGCACAGCGCCTGCCGGACCGCCTCCGGGTCCCCGCTGACCTGGAGGGCCCCGTCGTCCCGGGCGATCACCCAGGCGGGTACCTGGCCACCGGTTATATCGGCGATGGACTGCCCCTTCCGGGGCCAGAACGCCGCCAGGTACACGCTGTGCTGCACTGAGGGGTGGTCGGCGAACTCGGTGAGCACCATTCCGCCGCCAGAGTGAGCGACGAGCACCGCCCCCGCGCCGGTGCGGTCCAGGGCGCGGCGCACGGCGTCGGTGTCGGCCCGCAGGTCGCCCAGCTGGGCGGCCGCGGTCCCGCTGCTCGGAAGATCGACCGCCTCGGCCCGGTGACCGTCGTCCCGCAAGGCGGCGGCCGTCTCGGCCCAGATCGAGCCTTGGCAGTATGACCCGTGGATAAGAACAAAAGTCGGCATAAAGCCTCCCGGAATGCGGAGCCCGTACCGGGCCCGGATGATCACTCGTCCCCGTCACCAGGTGATGCGTACGGGTGCGAATAGATGCAGGAATTATAGCGACGAGATGGAGAACATACGTAGGCGATTGAAGGTCGTGCGGGGAGAAGGAGCACAAATTATGGCAATCTGAACAGAAGTATCTGAATTCGCATTATCCAGTGCGGAATCGATCTTTGCGGCCTGTTATCAGTCCGGCGAAAGGAACCCGTCGCCATGGGTCGGCGCAAACACTTCGATGGGCACCTGTACTGAATGACTGTGGCACAGAAACGGCGGATCTGCGCGCCCAAGTGCGCAGTTCAAGCAGATGCAAACCGCGCATAGTCGGCAGGGCGGGTTCTCATTGGTTGTTCTCATTAATGCCAGGCTCCGCGGGCCAGGCCTGGGTGCTTCGGTGTGATGCGTCGAGGATCGGTTGTGCGTCGATGCTGAGCCGTGTCTCGGCTTCTCCGAGCCGGCAGATGAAGTCAAGTCGGCCGGGTGGCGGCAGCGGCCACACCCACCAGCGGCTCTCTTCCCGGTGCCATTTGCTGATCGTTCCGCCGGGATACAGGAACGGCCTGTCCGGCTCGTCCTCGTAGCTCATTTCAAACCGGCGGTCCGTGAACGCCTGGCCACCTCCGGCGAACTCCACACCGACCTTGAAGCTTTCGTAGGACACGCGAGGCATTCCCGGATGGGGTGGGCGTCGTCCTCTTCTGAGGGGGGAACCGGGGCCGTCGGGCCGGGCGAGGCGGGTCAGGAAGAACTCGAAGCCGTTGCTGTAGGCCAGCAAGCCTGTAACCGCGACCGCGATTGGCCCAGCCGTGTCGAACCGCAAGGTGCCAATCCTCACCACGTCGGGAAATTCCGTGTCTGGCCGTTCCCATGGATGACGCAGCCGACGCTGCAGCGCCGGGTCCGGTGGTGGTTCGCCAGGCAGGGTCATGGCACCAGCCTCTCACCGCACTGACTCTGCCCGCCAGAGCGAGGACTGGCACTTGACAGCAATAAGAGCGTCAGGTGCGGTCGGTCAGATCACGACGGCCGGTCGGTCACTGGCTGGTCTCGGCAGTCATTTGTGATAGCGTCCCCGGTGGTTGGCCATTTGACTGCGCTTCCCTTGCCGCTCGCGCCGCGCGGGCTTGAGCTACTCGCGCGGGCGATTGAAATACTTCGTCAAGTATTTCGCTCATAAGAGTGAGAACGAGGTCAGTTTCTTCGCTTGTTACAGGTGAAACAAAGTCGCCATGCGCCATATCATTTCCGAGATGGCGAACTTCGTGCGCACCGTCCTTGATATGCTCTCGTATGAGTCTTTGGTTGTACATTTCGTTGATCTTACTGAAGATGCTTCCTTGGGTAATTCCCTTTTCCTTGGCGGTGGCCTCAACGACCGAGCGAGCCAGTTGAACCGCCGCGCGGAGTGCAGAAATGCTGCGGCACCTGTAGGCCTCTGAGGCCGCGTCGGCGATATGCTGGGGGACGTCTGGGAAGTCCTTACCGACAGAATGTACCGGGTACCATTGGGTATGGCTCATTCGGCCCAGCCAGCCCGCTGGGTCGCTTAGAATAGCTCCGTCACCCGCCCTAGCGGTGGCCATAGCTACAGTAAGTGCGCTACAATTATCGCATTTAAAGGCGGCCCAGATCTCATTGATGTTTCCGGGCAGCCTGGGAACCGTAATAGTGCCTCCATGAGGAGCCATGTGGCTCCTAGATCTGCATCTCCAGCACTCACGCGCAGCCATAGCCAAATATGCTACTCCGACCCCGGGATCCTTGGGCTTGGAGCACGCTTAGCTAATACTTCGACGTCACGGGTCCGGGGAAGTTCTCGGCCCAGTCTCGCAGCACGTCGGCGGCCAGGGTCCGCAGCGGTTCGTCTGCGCTTGCCTCCGGTAGCGAGCGCTGTTCCGCCTCGGTGGCCAGCTCGCGGTAGAGCTGAAGGTCTTCGAACCCGTACGTTGCTACGTCGTAGCTCGTGGCACCGAACACGAGACGCGATACGCGAGCCCAGTAGCAGGCGGTCAGGCACATCGGGCACGGTTCGCTGCTGCTATAGAGCACGCTGCCCGGTAGAAGGTGGCTCTTTAGCTTTTGCGCCGCGTTCCGGAGTGCCATCACTTCGGCGTGCGCAGACGGGTCGATGAGTTCGATAACGCTGCTGGTGCCTTCGCTGACTACCTCGCCGTTGAGAACGAGGATCGCCCCAAAGGGCGTCTTCCCCTGGTCCTCCAGGGCGCGCCGGGAAAGCTCTATGGCCATACGAAGGTAGTTTTCGTCAGACGGCGTAAGCGATGACATCGGCTGCTACTTCTTTCGCTTCTGCGGAGGATCGGGCCACGGCTTGAGCGGTGTCACGAAGCGGAGTTCCGTGCGATCTGCCGGGTACCAGGCGTCGGAAATCTCGATGAGAGTACCGGCGCGATCGTAGGAAAGTCGTCGGCAGAACAGCAGCGGTATGCCGGACGGCAGGTCCCACGCCTCGGCTTCGGTACTGCTGGGCATCCGCGCTGTAACCTCGTCGACTACCTTCATGATCTCGATGCCGACTGTCGATAGCTGGTGCAGAGTTCCGCCCGGCCACGGCTCATTCCGCTCATCGAGGATGGCGGGATTAGCCTCCACGAAAACCTTCGGGATGTATGAGACGCTGTCCGACAGCAGGTTTCCCGTCCGGGGGTCGGTTGACGTGAAACGCCGCCGCAAAAGTGGCGTGGTCGGGACGATACCGAAGACGGTGGCCAGCTCATCGGGCGCAGGAATGATGTCGTACCTCGACGCGAACTTCTGATCGTGGATGGACATCGCAAGGTTGGTTTCGGCTTCGCCCAACTTGCCGCGGGCTTCTTCCGGAAGGATCGCGTTGTCCTTCTCGAGCTGGTGCCGTTCCGAATCGCGTACCGCTCGCCGTGGCGGCACTCGCACGATCCGCCCGCGACGCGGCCGCACGGTGACCAACCCTTCCTGCTCCAAGGCGCGCAGGGCGCTTCGGGCAGTCTGACGGCTGACGCTGTAGGCGCGAGCTATCTCCGGTTCAGAAGGCAGCAGCGCACCTGGTCCGAACGTGTGGTCCTGTATCTGCGCTCGTAGATCACTCGTGATCTGCGCCGTAGTGCTCAGCTCATCCGCCATGGCTGGTCACCCCTCCTTGCCCTACAAGCTTACTCAGCTACTTGATCGCTAATCTTCTCCGCCCACCTTAACAGCCAAGCTAGACTAGTTCAGTATTGAAGTACGACAAAACAGCGCGAACGGCGCACGTGACACAGCACAGAAAGACAGACAGAAGATGCGCAACAGGATCGACATCACCAACGTGAAGTTCCGTGTGGCGGGCGTCGGCCCGCGTCAGGTCTCGAAGACCAACAAGACCCAGAAGACGACCGGCGACAGGGACCCTGCGGGCAACCGCCCGATCTGGACGGTTCGGCTGACCGCGATCGACACCGAGCTGAACTCCTCCGAGCAGATCTTCGTCGAGGTCGCGGGCGACATGCCGCAGCTCGTGATTGACGAACTCGCCGCGGTTCACAACCTGACCTACCAGCCGTGGGCCGCTGTCGAGAAGGCTCCCGACGGTCAGCTCAAGGGCAAGGTCATGCGGTCCTACCGCGCCGACTCGGTCGTCATGGCGGACGCCCCGGCCCGCCGCTCCGCCGCTGCCTAGTCCTTCCTCCGCCTCGGGGCGGGTGGTTGCAGCCGCCCGCCCCTGGAGTTCCTGTCCCTACTACATCCCGTGATCAGCAGCACGAAGGAGCAAAGCACATGGGCAAGAAGGACGCGAAGCCGGGCATGTTCGCCCACCTGACGCGCTCGGAGAACACGATCCTGGCCGATCACCTCCGGTCGGGCCAGACCAAGCAGTTGTACGGCACCGACACGCGCGATTTCGACGGCTTCGACGAGACCGCCGGAATCCTCGCCGACCTGTCCCACGACTGGTGGGCACGCCGGAACGCCGGGCTCGACTGATGTTCCGCGACACCTGGACCCGCGCCGTCCGGGCTGCGCTCCGCTGGATCTGCGGCTACTGCGGTCAGGTCAACCCCGAGATCACGTCCAAGTGCCTCGGGTGCGGGCAGTGAGCGTGCTTCACGCCCTGGCGGCGACCGTCATCGTCATCTGCTACGGCTGCGCCGGTTCCCGTAAGGAGCCGGACGGCAAGACGCCCTGCCGCCGCTGCGGTGGTACCGGCAGGGACCCCAACCCGAACTAGCCGCGTAAGCGCCGGGGGCCTGGTTGCAGCCACGCCCCCGGCCAGCCGCCCAGATTCCCTCATCCCGTGATCAGCAGCACAAAGGAGCAAGACAGCAATGCCCAACTCTACCTGCCCCGCGTGCGGCTCGACAGCCACCGGCTATGAGCAGCAGCAGGTCCGCAACGGCGTCAAGGAGTACTCCGTCTGCGACGACTGCGGCCACACCTGGGGCCACCGCACCATCGTTACCGGGCGGAACCTGTGACCGCCCCCGCGACCGGCAACCCGGTCCACGGCACGTCCCGCCCTGCCGCCCGCCCCGGCTTCCGCCTGGTTCCTCATGAGCCGATCTGCCCCGACTGCGGCTCGTTCGACGTGACCGTCGATGAGGTCGACACCGGCGACGGCATCACCGAAACCGCCTATATCTGCGAAAACCCGGACTGCGGCTGCGCCTGGCCGCTGGCCTGCATCTGCGAATGGAGCACCCGCGATGCCCGCCCCTGACTCCCGTTCCCGGTCCAGCTCGCCCTACGCGGTGGAACAGCTCGCCGTAAGCTTCCACCGCTCCGCGTTCGGCGCCTGGTGGCGCTGGCGCTCCGAACTCGCCTGCGCCCTGGCGCTGACTGGCTCGTACTTCTGCGGCTGGTGGCGGCTCGGCTCCTGGCTGTGGCCGCTGCTTGTCCTCGCCGGTCTGGTCCTGGTGGTCGCGCTCGTGCCGGACGCGCGCCGCTTCATTCTGGCCCGGTTCTGGGTGCTGTTCACCCGTCACCGTCTCCAGCGGTCGTTCTGGGAACTGCGCCTGCACACCCGCGCGGGCCGCCTCCCGCTGGTCCCGTGGATCACTGCGACGCCGGTCGGGGTCCGGGCCTGGGTGCTGCTGCGCGCCGGGATGACCTTCACCGACTTCGAGGACTCCGCCGCCGCGTTCGCCGCCGCCTGCGGTGCGCGTGACTGCCGGGTCACCGCCTCGGCCCGCTGGGCCTGGCTGCTGTGCATCGACATCATCCGCCGCGACGCGCTCGGCCCCCGCCGCCTCGTCACGTCCCCGCTCGCAGCCCTTCCCGCAATCGACCCCGACGAGCTTCCGGCCTGGCCGGAACCGTCCCTCGCTGAGGACTAGCCATGACCATTACCCGGACCCGGCCCGTTCCCGCCCTGCCTCCTGCCCCGCTGTCGATGTTCGATCCGGTCTACGTCGCCCAGGACGAAACCGGCTACCCGGTACACCTCGACTTCGCTGACCAGATCGGCGTCATCGTGGCGGGCGAGCCGGGCTCGGGTAAGTCCGTGGGCCTGGCCAACATCGTCGCCCACGGCGCGCTGTCCTACGACGACTGCCGCCTGACCCTCGTCGACGGCGCGATCGTCGAACTCGGCATCTGGCGGGCCTGCGCCGACGAATTCGTCGGTCCTGACATCAGCCACGCGATAGCGGTTCTCGAGAGGCAGCAGCAGGACATCACCGAGTGCTGTCAGATGCTGCTCGACACCGGACGGCGGAAGATCGTCAAGGGCGACGGCGAACCGATCCACCTCACGGTCATTGACGAGCTGGCGTACTACTCGGCCACGGTCGGCACCAAGGCCGAGCGGGAGAAGTTCAACACCACCCTGCGCGACTGCTCAGCCCGGGGCCGCAAGTGCGCCTACCGCTACGTCATCGCCACCCAGCGTCCCTCGACCGACATCGTTCCCTCGTCGCTGCGGGACCTGTTCGGCTACCGGTGGGCGTTCCGCTGCGCCACCGACGACAGCTCAGACGTGGTGCTGGGCAGGGGCGCGGCCAAAGCCGGGTACACCGCCGCCGCGATCGCTGACGAGGCCCGTGGTGTGGGCCTGCTGCGCGCCGAGGGCAAGCGCGTTCCCCGCCGCGTCAAGGCCGCCTACCTCACCGATGACGACATCCGCCGCGTCGCCGCCCGCGCCGCGATCTTGCGGGGCCGCTCGTGACTGAGGTCCTGGCGGCCGGGGACTTCACTACCTGGGAAGGTGAGTTCGCTCCTGCGGGCGGCTGCTCTCACCCGGTCCGCCTGCGCGGCGGGGTCTCCGCTGTCGACCTGCTCACCGGTGAGGCCGTGCCGGTCTTCGATTCCGCCGACAATCCCGATGGCGTGATCTACGTCCCGTGCGGCAACCGCCGCGAAGCGGCCTGCCCGTCGTGCTCGGCGACCTACAAGCGCGACGCGCGGTTCGTGGTCCGCTCGGGCCTGACCGGCGGCAAGGGCGTCCCCGAGTCGGTCGCCGGTCACCCGTTCGTGTTCGCCACGCTCACCGCCCCGTCGTTCGGCCCGGTCCACTCCCGCCGCGAACGCAACGGCAAAGTGCTGCCCTGCCGCCCCCGCCGCGACAAGCATCACCGCGTCTGCCCGCACGGCCGTGACATCTCCTGCGCTGCCCGCCACGCCGAAGACGATCCTCGCCTGGGCCGCGCGATGTGCCCCGACTGCTACGACTACCGCGCCGCTGTCTTGTTCAACGCGGTAGCCCGTGACCTGTGGCGCCGCTTCGTCACCTACCTGCCGCGCCACCTGGCCAGGCTCGGCGGCGTCACGCAGCGCGAGTTCCGCGAGCTCGTCAAGGTCCGCTACGTCGACGTCGCCGAGTACCAGGCGCGCGGCGTCGTCCACTTCCACACGCTGATCCGCCTGGACGCCAACACCGACGATCCCGAACTTGGCGAGGGGCCGATTCTCCCGCCCGCTCCTGAGTGGACTGTCGAGCGGCTGTCGGCTGCGGTCAAGTCAGCCGCGGCTAAGGCCTCGGCGTACGCGCCACTTCCCGGTGGCCGCGCGCTGCTGCTGACCTTCGGCGAGCAAACCGACGTGCGCCCCGTCCTCGACGGCCAGGGCGACGCGCTCACCCCCGAAAGGGTCGCCAACTACATCGCCAAGTACGCCACCAAAACCGCCAACGCCCCCGGCCTTCCCTCATCCCGCCTGCGTGACCTCCACGAAATCCGGTCGCTGCGCTGCTCCGCTCACCACAAACGCATGATCGAAACCGCCTGGAACCTCGGCGGCGGCTACAGGCAGTGGGCTCACATGCTCGGCTACGGCGGCCATTTCCTCACTAAATCCCGCGCCTACTCCGCCACCTTCGGCCGACTCCGCGCCGACCGCACCGAATACCGCCGTGCGCAGCGATACGACCCAACCCAGCTAGACCCGTGGGGCCGTCCGGTCGATGAATCCACGGTGCTTTTCCTCGGCTCGTGGACCTATGCCGGTTCGGGAATCGTCCCGACCGATTCTCACTCTCTCGCGCTCATGTCCGCCGACAATTCCCGTAAGGAATGAGCACGTTTCACGTGAAACGATAAACGTCAATCTCCGTGAAATAGAAAGGAGAGTGATCCTGTGCCTGATGACGAAACACTGCTAACCGTTCAGCAGGTTGCCGACTGGCTCAACGTCGAACCTCGGTATGTTTACCGGCTGGCCGCCTCGGGCGCACTGCTGCGGGTGTACGTCGGCCGCTACGTCCGCGTACCGGCCGCCTCGGTCCGGGCTTACATCCAGGCCAACACTGTCGAGCCGGTCAGTCCCCCGGTCCGGGGTGCTCGTCGTCCAGGTGCCCGCGCTCGTCGGCGCCTGCGGAGGGTGGGCTGATGGCCAACAGCAAGGGCCGTCGTCGCCGGTTCGGCTCGGTCCGCCGTCTTCCCTCGGGCCGCTACCAGGCTCGGTATCCAGGTCCTGACGGCGTGATGCGCCCGGCTGATGACACGTTCGCTACCAAGACCGAGGCTGAGCAGTGGCTTACCCGCCAAGAGGCCGAGATACTCGATGGCGACTGGATCGACCCCGACGCGGGCGAGATCCTAATTCCTGACTATGCCTCGACGTGGATCGAGGAGCGTCCGGGCCTGCGTCCCAAATCGGTCAAGAACTATCGCAGTCTGCTCCGCTGCCACGTCACCCCGCACCTGGCGACGGTGACGGTTGGCGAGCTGACCTTGGCGCGGGTCCGTCGCTGGCGGAAGAAGCTGCTCGACTCCGGTACAAGCCCGATCACAACGGCAAAGGCCTATCGGTTCCTGCGTGCGGTCATGAACACCGCCGTCGATGACGGGCTGATCAAGCGCACCCCGTGCCGGATCACGGGCGCAGGCTCGGAAGACTCGCCAGAGCGGCCGGTTCTGTCGGTTGCGCAGGTCTATGCCCTGGCCGATGCGGTTGGCCTCCGCTACCGGGCGCTTATTCTGCTCGCCGCGTTCTCTAGCCTCCGCTGGGGCGAGCTGGCCGCGCTGCGACCGGAAGACATCAACCTGGACGCCTGCACCGTGCGGGTAACTCGCCAACTCAACAAGCCCGGCGCTAAGCCGGTCTTCGGGCCTCCGAAGTCGCGCGCTGGTCGCCGCGTGGTCGACTTCGCGGACCTGATCGTGCCCGACCTGCGCAAGCACCTCCGCGCGGTTCCTGCCGGTGCTCTCGCGTTTACCAGTCCCGAAGGTACAGCGCTGTCCAACACCAACTTCCGGCGTCGGGTCTGGGTTCCGGCGCTCGCCGCTGTCGGCCTGGATGGTGTCCACATTCACGACCTGCGCCATACCGGCAACCAGTTCACGGCCAATGCGGGCGCGAACACCAAGGAACTCATGGTCCGGATGGGGCACGACAGCGAGCGCGCAGCACTGATCTACCTTCACTCGTCTGACAAGCGGCAGCGCGCCCTGGCCGACGCGGTGGCCAAGGCCGCTCGGGCCGAACTGGCACAGGCCAAGAAGGCCGAGAAGCCGGACCAATCTGGCACGCGG
>Ga0207707_10004204_pt1 | contig 12745 bp, 6 predicted proteins | sample KBSC83BmetaG_FD_184336 | JGI IMG/M metagenome (GOLD analysis project Ga0207707, IMG submission 184336) | Corn rhizosphere microbial communities from Kellogg Biological Station, Michigan, USA - KBS C8-3B metaG (SPAdes) (version 2) | ecosystem: Host-associated > Plants > Roots > Rhizosphere ... | reverse complement strand
GGACGGCCTCGGGAGAGACGCGCAGGTTGGATAGAGAGAAGCGGCCGTAAGTCAGTCCATGGCCGAAGGGGTAGAGCGGCTCGTTCGCGACATCCAGATAGCGGCTGGTGAAGCGATCGTCCGGATTGAACGGCCGCCCGCCCGGGCGTTGGCCGAAGAAGACGGGCACCTGCCCCACGGCGCGCGGCCAACTGATCGGCGTGCGTCCGCCCGGCGAGGTGCGGCCGGTGAGCACATCGGCGAGCGCGTTGCCGCCCTCACTCCCAAGAAAGAACGCAGCGAGCAACGCGTCCGCCTTCTCCGCGAGCCATGGCACGATCAATGGCCGTCCCGAAAAGAGAATCACGATGACGCGAAGCGCTTTCGAGCGTGCCGCTTCGAACACGGCCTCGGCGAGTGCGCGTTGCTGTCCGGGAAGCTCGGGGAAGGCGCGACTCGCCGCCTCGCCACTCATCGCCGCGGCTTCTCCCATGCACAACACGACTGCATCAGCGCTTGCGCAGAGCGCCACTGCGGCGGCAATCCCACCGGTTGCGCTACTTTCGATTTCGACACCCGGCGCGTGCAGCAACTCGGTTCCCGGCAAGCCGCGACGCAGACCTGCGAGAACGCTCACGTGATTCTCGGGCTCGCCTGCCGCCGTCCACGGGCCGCCCATTTCCGCGGCTGCGTCGGCCAGTGGACCGAGGACGGCAAGCCGCTTGAGCGATTTCGCAAACGGGAGCGTCTCAGCGTCGTTCTTCAACAAGACGACAGCACGTGCGGCCACCGCACGCGCCAGCTGTCGTCTGTGGGCGCGAGCGGCGGAGGTTTCCGGCTTCGACCCTCTGCCATACGGATTGTCGAACAGTCCGAGTCGCTCTTTGAGCTCGAGAACGCGGCGCACGGCGGCGTCGATCTGTTGGATCGTGACGAGTCCGCGCTCGAGCGCTATCGGGAGCCCGCGTCGATACGCTTCCGCCATCATGTCGATGTCGACGCCCGCGTTGAGCGCAAGCGCTGCCGCTTCCGGCACGTCGGCGGCAACGCCGTGGCGGATGAGCTCGCCGATGGCGTTGTAGTCGCTGATGAGGACGCCTTCGAAACCTAACTTGCCGCGCAGGTAGTCGCGCAGCAGCGCGGTGTGCGCGGTCATGGGAATGCCGGCAAGATCCGTGAACGCGGGCATTATCGAGGCCACTCCGGCCGAGACTGCCGCTTCGAAGGGCGGCAGATGGACCTCGCGCAGAGTTCGCTCTGAGATGTCCACCGACGCGTAGTCGCGGCCCGCGCTGACGGGGCCGTATGCGCAGAAGTGCTTGGCGCAGCCGGCGATCGATTCCATTGAAGAAAGATCGCTCCCCTGGAACCCACGCACCTTGGCTTCAGCCATGCGCGCACCGAGCCATCCGTCCTCGCCCGGTCCCTCTGCCGTCCGTCCCCACCGGGGGTCCCGCGACACGTCCAGCATCGGAGCGAATGTCATCGCCAGACCGTCGTGCGCAGCCTCTTTCGCGGCCTCGCGCGCCGTCTCTGCCCAGGCCTCCGGATCGAATAGTGCTGCCTCGGCCAGCGGGATCGGAAACAGAGTGCGGTGCCCGTGTATGACGTCCAGGGCGATGAGCAACGGGATGTGCAGCCGCGACTCCTCGACCGCCAGGCGCTGCATCTCGTGAGTAGCCCCCGCTCCGTGCATATTCAGGAGATTGCCGAGGGTGCCGTTGCGGATCGAAGCGGTGGAATCTCCGGCAATGACCGGCCCTGTCACCGCGTAGCTCGAGGCTGTCATCGTGAGCTGGCCCAGCTTCTCGGCGAGCGTCATCTGAGCGAGCAACGTATCGATTCGGACCATCCCCTGCTCCCTTCCAAGGTCGCGGCCATGATAGAGGGCCGGGAATTCGCCAGCACGGCGGATGATTCACAGTTCCGGACCCCCCGGCGGCGTAACAATAGGGCTGGCGCGCCAGACAAGCTCGATCTGCGCGGCGGCGTGAGCGTTGCTGCAGCGTGCCAAGGGTGCCAAGGGTGGCAAAAGCGGTTCACAATCGACGACCCCTCACGTCAGGAGGTGCCCATGCCAGGAGCCGACGCGGATGCTTAAGCCCCAGCCCGGGAGCCGGACAGCCGGCCAGGTCCAAGGGGTGGGGCGGAGAGAGGGCGACGAGAGTTCCGCTGCGCAGCCCGGGACCACGGCTTCAGGCCCCCCCGCCAAATTCCCCACCTCCCCTGCGACCTTGGCTCAGCTCTCCGATGAGGCACTGATCGAGGCCGTACAGCGGCAAACGTTTCGTTACTTTTGGGAAGGCGCGCATCCGGTCAGTGGCATGGCCTTCGATCGTCGCACGGTGGGCGAGGACGTCGTGGATGACCGTGTCGCCGTCGGCGGAACCGGATTCGCCGTCATGGCCATCATCGTCGCGACCGAGCGCGGCTGGGTCACGCGAGAGGCCGCCCTCGAGCGCCTGGGACGCATGCTCGATGTGTTGATACGCGCGACGTGCTACCACGGGGCATTTCCCCACTTCATGAACGGGGCGACCGGCGCGACGATCCCTTTCTGGCGCAAGGATGACGCCGCGGACCTGGTGGAGACATCGTTTCTCTTCATGGGCCTGCTCTGTGCGCGCCAATACTTCGCGCGTGAGACTCCTGCGGAGAATTCCCTGCGAGGACGGATCACGCTCCTCTGGGAAGATGTGGAATGGGACTGGTTCACCCAGGGTGGGCGCAAGGTTCTCTACTGGCACTGGAGTCCCAACAACGGTTGGGCGATGGATCACGAGATCCACGGTTGGAACGAGTGCCTCATCACGTACGTGCTGGCAGCATCTTCGCCTCGCTATCGAGTCGATCCTCCGGTCTACCACCGGGGTTTCGCCTCAGGACGCGATTTCGTCAACGGCAGGGAGTACTACGGCATCGAGCTTCCCTTGGGACCGCGTTACGGCGGGCCGCTGTTCTTCGCTCACTACTCGTTCTGCGGCCTGGATCCCCGCGGCCTCAAGGATAGCTACGCCGACTACTGGGATTTGAACGTGCGGCACGTGCGCATCAATCACGCGCACTGCGTTGCGAATCCTCACGGTCACAAGGGCTACGGCCCCGCCAGCTGGGGCCTCACTTCGAGCGACGGACCGGACGGCTACTCGACTCACGCTCCCGACATCGACGACGGCACGCTCTCTCCGACGGCGGCGCTATCGAGTCTGCCTTACATGCCGGCCGAATCTCTGAGCGCCGTGCGCCATTTTCTGACTGCGCACGGGTCGAGGGTGTGGACCCCGTTCGGGTTCGTCGATGCGTTCTGCGAGCGGCGCGACTGGTTCGCTACCACGCACCTGGCCATCGATCAGGGGCCCATCGTGGTCATGATGGAGAACTTCCGCAGCGGGCTGCTCTGGAAACTGCTCATGAGCGTTCCGGACGTGCAGGCGGGCCTGCGCCGGCTCGGTTTCAGCAGTCCCCATCTGGGCCCGGCGGGCGGGATTTGATGGAGTCCTTCGAGCACTGGCTCGAGCAGCAGTATCGCCGGGCCGGGCCGGCAATGTTGCGTAGCGTCTCTCCGGTGGGACTGCAGAAGTTGCGGCCCGGATTCGGCCAGAGCATCCGGGCTTCCCGCGGCTCGATCGTCGCTTCGCCGGTACTCGCCGCCTACGACCCGGATCCGGACTATTTCTTTCACTGGTATCGGGACTCGGCGGTGGTGCTCGATGCGCTGCGCCTGTTGTTCGAGGACGGGCTCGCGGCGGAGGCGCCGGGTCACTTTGCCGATTTCATCCGCTTCGGACTCGAGTTGCGCAGTCTGGACGGACGCACGTTGGTCGCGAAGCCGTCCTGGCGTGCCATCATCGCCTCAGACTTCGCGAAGTTTGTACGTGACGACGGCGATCTGACGACAGTTCGCGGTGATGCCGTCGCCGCGGATACGCGCGTCAACGCCGACGGCACTATCGACATCTCACGTTGGGCGCGTCCCCAACACGACGGGCCGGCGCTGCGCGCATTGGCGGTGCTCCGATGGATGCACACCGTCTCGGTGGACCCCACAGTTGCTGGCGAGGCGGCGATGTTGCTGCAAGCGGACCTGCAGTTTGCGTTCGCCAGGGCACGCCAGCCTTGTTTCGACATATGGGAGGAGGACAACGGCCTCCACTACTACACGCTGTGCGTGACGGCGGCGGCGTTGGAAGAGGGAGCGGATTGGCTTGCGTCCTCGGGCAATGAGCGCGAGGCACATATCTATCGCACGGAAGCGGTTGAGATTCGCCGCACGCTGGATGGATTCTGGCGGGCCGAGGAGGGGCACTATCGCTCACGCATCCTGTCCTCGGGCGAGCGCTCGACGAAGGAGTTGGATATCGCAGTGATTCTCGCGGCTATTCACGCGGGAGGGGCGGGCAAAACGCACACGGTGCGCGACCCGCGCATGCATGCGACTCTGGCGCGACTCGAAGGCCTGTTCGATGCCGCCTATCCCATCAACCAGGGGCGTCCTGCCGGCACCGGCCCTGCGATGGGCCGGTATCAGGGGGACGTCTACTACTCGGGCGGTGCGTACTACTTCTCCACTCTGGGTGCCGCCGAGTTCTGCTACCGGGCGGCCGTGGCGAGCGAGTCTGCGAGCGATTGGGTGCGACGCGGCGACGCCTACATGGCGACCGTGCGCACGTACACGCCTGCGAGCGGCGACATGTCCGAGCAGTTCGACCAGCGCACAGGAGAACAGACGTCGGCCAAGCACCTGGCGTGGAGCTATGCAGCGTTCATTTCCTGCGTCGCCGCCCGGCGCGCCGCGGTCCGCCAATGAAGAAGCGCCCGCCAGAGCCCGACAACGAGCCGGAGGTTGAAGAGGCCGCGCCGCTCGGCTTCCTGCGCCAGCTCGGGCAGATGCGGCGCGCGGTGATGGGCTCGCACGTGGGCGGCACGCTGCTGATGTTCTCGATTGCGGTGTTCCTGGTCCTGGTCGCCACCGCCTACAGTCAGATTCGCCTCAACGGTTGGAACAAGCCGTTCTACGATGCGCTCTCGCGCCGCGATCTGCACGATTTTCTGATCCAGCTGAGCGTGTTCTTCGGGCTCGCGGGAGCGTTGCTGATCCTCAACGTGATCCAGCGCTGGTTCGTCGAGACCCTGAAGATCAAGCTGCGCGAAGGCCTGGTCGGGGACCTCCTGAAGCTGTGGATGCTGCCGCGCCGCGCTTTCTGGCTCGCCAACGCGGGCGGTCCGATGGGAGTCAATCCGGATCAGCGCATGCACGAGGATGCGCGCAAGCTGTGCGACCTCACCGCCGACCTGGGCACCGGCCTGGTGCAGGCGACGATGCTGTTCGGGATGTTCGCCGGAGTGCTGTGGCGGCTGTCCAACGATTTCTCGTTCCGCATCGGGGATGTCGACTACGCGGTCCCGGGATTCATGCTGTGGGCCGCGATCGCCTATGCAGGCATCGGCTCGCTCCTGAGCTGGTGGGTCGGACATTCGCTCGTCGAGCGCAACGCAGAGCGTTATGCGCGCGAGGCGGATCTGCGTTTCTCGCTGGTGCGCATCAACGAGCACCTGGACGATATCTCGCTCGCCGGTGGCGAAGCGGACGAGAAGCGTCGTGTGGAGTTGCATCTCGGCAACGTGCTGGCGGCCACGCGCCGCCTCGTGCTCGGTTTGACCAATCTCACCTGGGTCACCGCGGGCTTTGGCTGGATCACCAACGTTGCGCCGACGCTGGTCGCGGCGCCGTTGTATTTCTCGGGCAAGATCTCCTTCGGTGGACTGATGATGGCGGCCGCCGCCTTTACTCAAGCCCAGTCCTCCTTGCGATGGTTCGTGGACGAATTCAGCGTAATAGCCGACTGGCGCGCGACGTTGGTGCGCGTCGCCGGCTTCCGCTACGCTCTCTCCGGGGCAGACGTGATGAACGATTACGAGAGTCGCATCGCCTACGCGGAGGGCGAGCCGGATACCATGACGATCGAGGATCTGGAGGTCATCTCTCCCGGTGGCCGCGACGTGCTGAAAGAAAAAAAGGTCGTGGTACGGTCCGGAGACCGCCTGCTCATCATGGGCGCGCCGGGCACCAGCAAGACCTTGTTGTTCCGGGCTCTGGCCGGGTTGTGGCCCTGGGGCACGGGCAAGGTGACCCGGCCGAAGGATGAGCGGATCTTTTTCCTCCCCCGCGGCACGCCCTATCTGCCACGAGGCACGCTGCGCGAAGTTGTCGCGTATCCGATGAAAGTCGACAGCTTCCAGGATCGCGATTTCGCCGCGGCCCTGGTCCGACTGGGCCTGGACCGGCTGGTCCCGATGCTCGACAACACGCGTCGCTGGGATCGGGAATTGAGCCAGGACGAGCAGCTCGGACTCGCCTTCGCCCGGATGGTGTTGCAGAAGCCCCCCTGGGTGCTGATCGACGACACGCTGGGCTCGCTCGATGACGAATCGCTGGAGCGCGTGATCGAGGTTTTCAACAGCGATCTCGGGAGTACCACCGTGATCCACATCGGGCGGGCCGGGCAGCTGCACGATGCGCTGTTTACGCGCACGCTCCATCTGGCGAAGGCATCCCTGGCGCCGGTTCACGCGCACGGCAAGAAAGCTGCGGCCGACGTCGCGGTGATCGATCGCCGATGAAGATGCCTCGGTCCCCCCTCACGAGAGTCTCGTTCTGGGTTCTGATGCTGTGGCAGTCGTGGGCGCTCGGTCAGAACCTCGATTTTCATCCGCCGGCCAACGTCAACGATCCGACGACCCCTGCGGTGATGCGCGATCTGGTCTCACGCATCCTGCCCGTCTATCAGGAGCCCGACACGGACCGTTACCTGACGAACCTGTCGGCGCTGCAGCTGGTGGACGGCAACTATCAGGGGGCCTGGCAAGCCCGCCAGTCCCTGCGCGACCGGCGCAGGAAGGCCGACGCGGGGCGCCCCGTCAGCAAGGCGATGATCTATGACCTCTACGCCCAGGCGAAGGCGATCGAGACGGCCGATCACGTGGCTTTCAGTCAGGCCTACACGCTGACCTACCGGGCGGTCGTTCCGAAACTGAGCGACCTGGATGCCTATGCGCTCAGCGGCTGGCTCGAGCTTCCCGTGTCGGGATTCCAGGAGGCCCTGCAGAAGGCCTTCGATCAACGGCGTGCCAAGGGCAGCGTGACGCTAGCCGATGCTGTCGATCTCGTCGGGATGTATCTGTCGTTCGAGGCTTATCGCAGCTTCGCGCCGCTGGTTGTGGCGCTGGACGCCGAGAACGACCGTCAGCGCTACGTCAGCGACGACAACATCCAGATCAAGACACCCGATGGCGTCATGCTGTCCGCCAGGATGATGCGGCCGAAGGGCGACACGGATCCGCTGCCCACGCTGCTCGAGTTCAGCATCCGGGTCGATGCGCCGAGCTTTGCCAGGGAATGTGCCGCGCACGGCTACGTGGGAGTGATCGCCTACGCTCGGGGCAAAGGGCAAAGCAGTGCCGAGATCGTTCCTTTCGAGCACGACGGCGAGGATGTTCGTGCAGTCATCGACTGGATCGCGCAGCAGCCCTGGAGCGACGGCAAAGTCGGCATGTACGGCTCGGGCTACGCGTCCTTTGCAGCATGGGCGGCTGCCAAGCGCCTCCCGCCAGCGCTGAAGGCCATCGCGACGTCGGCCCCGACCGCGCCCGGCATCGACGTTCCGATGGCAGGCAGCATTCCGCGTAATTCCGCGTACCGCTGGGCGATCTCGGTCGCCGAGAGCAAGACCTCGGACGACAAAGGACCGACCGACGAGTGGCGCAAGCTCGACCAGACCTGGTACACCAGCGGCCGGCCGTACCGCGAGTTGGGGCAGATCCACGGCAAGCCGAGTCATCCGTTCACGCGTTGGCTCAATCATCCCAGCTACGATCTGTACTGGCAGAAGATGATTCCGTACCGGAACGAGCTCGCCCGCGTCAACATCCCGGTGCTGACGATCGCCGGCTACTATGCGAAGGCCGAAGTCGGCGCCTTGTACTACTTCACTCAGCATCATCGCTTCAACAGCCATGCGAACCAGACGCTGTTGATCGGGCCGTACGACGATGACGTCATGGAGCGCGCTCCTGCGGCTACCTTGCGCGCAATGCAGGTGGATGCGGCCGCGTTGATCGAGCTGCGCGAATTGCAATACCAGTGGTTCGATCACGTGCTCAAGGGAGGGAGCCGCCCCGACATGCTGCGCAGCCGCGTCAACTTCGAGGTCATGGGCGCGAATGAGTGGCGCCACGTAGGCTCGCTCGAGGCTATGTCCCGAGGCGCGCTGCGGTTCTACCTGGATCCGAAGCTGGCAGGGGACGGGCATCTGCTCGCCGCTCGCAAGGGCTCGAGCACGGCATTCATCCGGCAGACGGTGAGCCTCACCGATCGTGGCGATGCAGGCTGGACGCCTCCGGCCAACCTCATCAACCGCGATCCGCAGAGTCACAATGGCGTTACGTTCATCACGGAGCCGCTGCGCCGTCCGCTGGAGCTCAGCGGCCAGGTGTCCGGCAACCTCGACTTCACCGTCAACAAGCAGGACGTCGACCTCAACATCACGTTCTACGAGCTGCTGCCCAGCGGGGATTACATCCAGCTGTTCGATCCGCCTTACGAGTTCCGCGCAAGCTACGTCCGCGATCGCGTCAACCGGCATCTGCTGAAGGCAGGCGAGCGGCAACAGCTCACCTTCCACAGTGAGCGGCTGACGAGTCGCAGGCTGGACACCGGCAGCCGCCTCGTCGTCGTGATCGGAGTCAACAAGCGCCCCGATCAGGAAATCAACTACGGTACCGGAGGCGATGTGAGTGCCGAGTCCATCGCCGATGGCAAGGTCCCCATCCGGATCCGCTGGTATGGAGACAGTTATGTCGATATCCCGCATCGCTAGGCTCGTTCGCGCAACGAGCTGGATTGCGCTGGCCGCGATCGGCGTCGGCGCTGCCGCGCCACCGGTGCGGGACCTGCAATCGTACGGCGAAGCCGTACACAAGGCCTCGGCCGATCCCGCCATCGCACAGGCGCTGCGACAGATCTCGCCGGAGCGCATCCGGCACACCATCGAGACGCTCGTGAGTTTCAGAACTCGCAATACGCTTTCCAGCCTGGACAACGATCTGCCCAAAGATCGGGGCATCAATGCGGCCGCGGCGTGGATCGACGCGGAGTTCGAGCGCTATTCGGCAGACTGCCACGGCTGTCTGGAGATCAAGCGCGATACCTTTACGGAGTCCGTTCAACAACGGATTCCACGGCCGACGCCGATTACCAATCTCTATGCCATCCTGCATGGCTCGGATCCCGCGCAGGCCAGGCGCGTCTACCTGGTGACCGGACACTACGATTCGCGCGCCTCGGATGTGCTCGATTCGCACGCGGACGCACCGGGAGCTAACGATGACGCTTCAGGAGTCGCCGTGAGCCTGGAGTGCGCGCGAGTGCTCTCGACCCTCAAGCCGCCGGCGACCATCGTCTTCGTCACGGTGGCCGGTGAAGAGCAGGGACTGAATGGGAGTCGGCATCTGGCCAAGCTGACCCAGGAGCTGGGATGGCAGGTGGAGGCCGTGCTGGATAACGATATCGTCGGCGGCAACACCACACCGGGTGACCGCCGGCAGGACAAGTCTGCGGTGCGGGTGTTTTCCGAAGGAACTCCGGCGGCCGCGACGCCGGAGCAGACCAAGCTCATCGTGTCGCTCGGCTACGAGAGCGATTCGCCCTCTCGCGAGCTGGCGCGTGCCGTAGCGGATGTCGGTGAGACATATCCCGGTGTCGCTGCCGTCCTGGAGTTCCGCAAAGACCGCTTTCTGAGGGGAGGAGACCATACGCCCTTCAACGAGTTGGGAATCGCTGCTGTGCGCTTTACCGAATGGCGCGAGGACTACAATCACCAGCACCAGACACCTCGGACGGAGAACGGAGTCGAGTACGGCGACCTGTTGAAGTTCGTCGACTTCCAGTATGTCTCGCACGTTGCGGCGCTCAATGCGGCCACACTGGCCACACTAGCGAGCGCGCCCGCTGGGCCGACGAACGTGCGCATCCTGACCAACACGCTGGGCAACGACTCCACCCTGCAGTGGCAAGGTGCCGCGGGTGCGCGCTATGAGGTGGTCTGGAGACAGCTGGGAGCTCCTCAGTGGCAGCGTTCCGTAGAGGTGACGCAGCCGGGCGCGACGCTCCCGGTCTCCAAGGATAATGTTATCTTTGGAGTGCGCTCGGTGGACGCTCTGGGCCACCGCAGTCCCGCTGTGGCGCCGCTGCCGGAGCGCTGACGATTGCGCACCTGCGCGGCGCTGCTCTCACTGGTGCTGCTGGCAAGCTGCGGACAGTCGCATAGGGACGCAGCAGAGGAGCGGGTCCTCAACGTCTACAACTGGTACGACTACATCGATCCCGGGGTCGTGCGGGAGTTCGAGGCCAAGTCCGGCATCGCTGTCCACTACAACGTCTTCGACTCGGTGGAGACGCTGGCGACGCGCCTGCTCGCCGGTCACTCCGGTTACGATGTCGTCTTTCCTTCGGGCGCGTACCTCAATTCGCTGATCCCGGCGGGGGTGTTCCGCACGCTCGAGCGCTCGCGGTTACCGAACCTCGCCAACCTGGATCCCGACATCATGCGGCGACTCGCGGCGCAGGATCCCGGGAATGCGCATGCCGTCGTGTACACCTGGGGGATCACCGGCTTCGCCTACGATGCGCAGAAGATTCTGGCGCGCATGCCGGATGCCCCTGTCGATAGCTGGGCGATGCTGTTCGATCCGAAGGTTGCCGCGCATTTCTCCGACTGCGGCATCGGGCTGTACGAGGCTCCCAACGTCATCGTCCCGAGCGTGCTGGCGTGGCTGGGCGAGCAGCCCAATAGTGAAGATCCCAAGACCCTCGAGCGTGCCGGCGCCGCGCTGCTGGCCGTGCGCAGCTCCATTCGCAAGATCACTACGGGCTCGCTGGTCGACGATCTGGCTTCGGGGGAGCTGTGCCTGATCATCGCCAGCAACGGGGACGCGATGCAGGCCCAGGAGCGCGTTCGGATCGCAGGCAACGGGCGGACCGTCCGTTACTCGATTCCGCGCGAGGGGGCTGTCATGTGGTTCGATGTCGCAGCCATTCCGGCGGACGCACCGCATCCCGCGAACGCACACCGCTTCATCGATTTCCTGCTGGAGGCGGCCGTGGCGGCGCAGAATAGTAACTCGATCCGCTTTCCCAACGGCAACCTGGCGGCGCAGGCCCGCGTGCGCCCGGAGCTCAGGAATGCGGCTATCTTTCCCAAGGGCGAAGTCGCGGCACGCTTGATCCCGGAGCTCGCCAAGAGTCCGCAGTACGTGCGCGCGCGCACCCGCCTGTGGACGCAGTTCAGAACGGGGCAGTAGTCTTGTGGCCCCCGCACAGGGGGTGCCCCCGGCAGGGGCCTTTCGATCGAAGGAGAACTCCGTGAAGCGTTGGCTCGTACCTTGGGTGCTTGCGTTGGGCCTGGGCGTGGACCTGGGCGGAGGCGGTCTGGCGGTGGCGCAGCCTCCGACGAATGCCGGGGACGGCTGGATCGACATCAGCGCTCCGATCGATCCGCGGACCACGCCGGTCTATCCGGGCAATGCGCCCCTGAAGCTCGACTTCCTCCAGGAGATCGACCACGGCGCGCAGGTGACGCTGTCCGCCTTCTCTTTCGGAGCGCATACGGGCACCCACATCGATGCGCCGATGCACTTCGTCAAAGGCGGCGCTTCGCTGGACCGGATTCCTTTGGAACGCTTCATCGGGCCGGTGCGCATCGTCGATTGCTCTCCGCAGGCGCTCGCGATCGATGCTGCCGAGCTCAACAAACACGACTGGCGCGGCGCCAAGCGCATCTTCTTCCGCACGCGCAACAGCCGCAACGGCTGGATGACCGACCCCACTTTTCACCCCGACTTCACCTACCTTGCCCCCGATGCCGCGCAGCTGCTTGCCGATGCCGGAGTCGAGCTCGTCGGCATCGACTACCTGTCGATCGAGCGCTTCGGGTTCAGCGAGCCGCAGACCCACCGGATTCTTCTGGGCAAGAACATTCCCGTGATCGAGGGGCTGTCGTTGCGGGAGGTGCCGGCGGGCGACTATGACTTGATTCTGCTGCCCATACGGATCATCGGACACGAGGCGGCGCCGGTTCGGGCACTGCTGAAACGCACGCAGGGACCGGGCCCGCGTCCCCCGCTAGCCTCGGAGAATGTGCACACGCCTCCGCCGGCCTCCGCCGGGAAATTTGAACGCGTCACGGTGCATGGAAATGCCCTGGTCGGAAACCTGGAAGGGGATTCGCCGGACCGGATGGTGTCGGTCTACCTCCCGCCGAGCTATGCGAGAGAGCCGCGGCGCCGCTACCCGGTGCTTTATCTGCTGCACGGCTTCACGGATTCGGACGCTCACTGGTTCGGACTGAACGGCTCTCATTTCGTGAACGTCCAAGGCGCCGTCGATCGGGCGTACGGCAAGGGTGCGCGTGAGCTGATCGTCGTGATGCCGAACGCTTACACGAAGTACGCAGGCAGCATGTATTCGAACTCACCGACGACCGGAGACTGGGAGGCATTCCTGGCGCACGATCTGGTGAGCTACATCGACAAACACTACCGCACCCTGGCCAAGCCCGAGAGTCGCGGGCTGGCCGGACATTCCATGGGCGGTTACGGCACGCTCCGCCTCGGAATGAAGGCTCCGGGGGTCTTCTCCGCCCTCTACGCCATGAGCCCGTGCTGTCTGGGAGCCAACATCGAGCCCGATGCCCGGACGATGGAGCGGGCC
>Ga0207707_10004201_pt1 | contig 12753 bp, 9 predicted proteins | sample KBSC83BmetaG_FD_184336 | JGI IMG/M metagenome (GOLD analysis project Ga0207707, IMG submission 184336) | Corn rhizosphere microbial communities from Kellogg Biological Station, Michigan, USA - KBS C8-3B metaG (SPAdes) (version 2) | ecosystem: Host-associated > Plants > Roots > Rhizosphere ... | reverse complement strand
CGAGATCAAGAGGGCGCAGGGAATGCCGGATGCCGAAACGCACCCGCAGCCTTGCGTGCAAGAATGGTAGAAAGCACGCACGCAAGTCACGACAGGTACGCCGAACATGCCGGCATTCCCTGCGCAATGGTTTACGGCTTATAGCGCGCTCTCCCCGGTGTCCGGGCTTTTTAGCCACCGTCCCCCCGGGCTTTTGAGCCCTAAGGGTTGATCCCAGCGTCGGGAGATCGGGACCACGCGCTTTTGCCGTCCGCGCCAGCGTGCTTCGTCGCCGCACACCAACGCGTCCATCGCTCCCCGCACCCAACACTCGTGACGATCCGGAGCGCCCCTCTTGGTGAGGCGGGATGGGCAGGACCATACGACTGATTTGCACTTCTGAAAAAGCGAAATATTTTCGAGAACGGGATTGACACGATTTCGGATAATCAGCCCGTCGGGCAAATCACCCGTCCGCTGCGGATCGAAAAGCGCCCGGGCAGAACAGAGGTGCCGACGACCCGATGAAAGGTCCCGCCCGGTGGACATGCCCGATCATGTCGGCAATGATCGTATTCGCCACCTGGTTGGTCGGCGACGGGTTATCGCGGCGATGATGACGCATGTCAGCTTCTGGATCGCTTCCGGCGGAATCAACGTCGGCCTGACGACCCGAATGTATTTTGGCGACGAGGCAGCCGCCAACGCCGACGACCCCGTGCTCAACATCATAGAGCAGCCGGAGCGACGTCAAACGCTGATTGCAGCGCGCACCGGGCGCGACGGCCAAACGCTGTACACGTTCGATATTTTTCTCGGCGGCGAGCGTGAGACCGTCTTCTTCGACGTGTGAGGACTCAAGGGAGCAACGAGGCGCATTTGATCACCAGCGAAGACATCCTGAAATCGGTCAGGCGCGGAAAACCACGGGCCGACTGCCCCGTGCCTGGAACCTGGTCGCTACAATCCTACGCGCGCGAACGCCTGTCGGACGGGCATCGGCACAACCAGTTCGGCGACTCCCCCCGCCGGCTATATCGGCTATGCTCCTGACGGCCGAATGTACGCGATCTTTACGCGCGACGACGGGATTACGCCGCGCGATGTCGTTCCAACCGATGCAGAAGGCATCGAATTGATCGGCGGACCAGGGTGCACTGAACGCAACTGCAAGAGGGCCAGCTTGTGGCAGACGGGCTTGAAACGATGATTGACGGGAAAACAAAACTCATCGCCCACATCGGCTATCCGACGGAATCGTTCAAGTCGCCGATGATCTACAACCCGTTCTTCAAGGCCCGAAAGATCAACGCGGTCGTGGTGCCGATGGGCTGCAAGAGCGAGGATTACCCCTCTTTCCTGAAACTGGTCTTCAGGCTTACCAATGTACATGGCGCGCTCATCACCATGCCCCACAAGGTCACGACCCTCCAGCTCGTCGACCAGGCCTCCGTTTCGGCGAAGATCGCAGGAGCCTGCAACGCGGTACGGATCGACGAAAGCGGCACCATGATCGGCGACATGTTCGACGGCGAAGGGTTTGTGCGCGGTGTGCTGAAAAAAGGCCGCAAGCTCGAGGGCGCGAGCGCCCTCGTCGCGGGCTGCGGCGGAGTTGGTTCCGCGATCGCCGCCTCGCTGGCGAAGGCCGGCGTCTCCCGGCTCGGCCTGTACGACGCGTTGCCACAATCCATGAACGGGCTGGCGGAGCGGCTGAAAGCCCACTATCCGAAACTCGAGGTAAGGTCGGGTTCCGCCGATCCCGGCGGATACGACATTGTCGTCAACGCGACACCGCTCGGCATGAAGAAGGACGATCCGCTGCCTCTGGATGTGGAACGTATCTCACCAAGGACATTTGTCGGTGAGGTCGTGATGAAGGAGGAGATCACGTCTTTCCTGGCGTCGGCGCGCGCCAAGGGCTGCGACTACCAGATCGGCACCGACATGCTGTTCGAGCAGATTCCGGCCTACCTCGAGTTCTTCGGATTCGGCACCACCACGTCCGATGAATTGCGCGAGCTGGCGCAGATTCATTATTGACCACGCGGGACGCGGCCGGCTTATCGAAAGAGAGCGGAGCAGCAATATGACACGTTCGATCGCAACAGTCTCGATCGGTGGCGCTCTCGACGAGAAGCTCAAGACCATCGCGGCGGCCGGTTTCGACGCGGTCGAAATATTCGAGAACGACTTTACCTGCTTTGACGGCTCCGCCCGCGATGTCGCACGGATGTGCGGGGATCTCGGCCTGCGCATCTGCGCCCTGCAGCCATTCCGCGATTTCGAGGGGCTGCCGGAGCCGCAGCGCAAGCAGGCCTTTCGCCGGGCGGAAAGGAAGTTCGACCTGATGCAGGAGCTCGGCACCGACCTCCTGCTGGTTTGCAGCAATGTCTCGCCGGTCGCGCTCGGCGGGATCGACCGGGCCGCCGACGACCTTCGCGCACTGGGAGAGCGGGCGAACGCGCGCGGCCTGCGCGTCGGCTTCGAGGCACTGGCGTGGGGCCGCTATGTCAACGATTACAGGGATGCCTGGGAAATCGTCCGGCGAGCCAACCACCCCGCGATCGGAATCATCCTCGACAGCTTCCATACCCTGGCGCCGGGTTTTCCCATCGCCCCGATCGCAGCGATCCCCGCGGACCGGATATTCCTGGTTCAACTCGCCGACGCGCCCCAACTCGACCTCGACGTTCTCTCGTGGAGCAGGCATTTTCGCTGTTTCCCGGGACAGGGAAACCTTCCCGTCAAGGATTTCGTCCAGGCGATAGATGCCACCGGGTACAAGGGACCTTTGTCTCTCGAAATCTTCAACGACCAGTTCCGCGCGCAATCGACCAGGGAGGTCGCCATCGACGGCATGCGTTCGCTGCTCTTGATGGCCAGCGAACAGCCGAAGGCGGACACGGCCCCTGCCCTGCGCCCGCGCGCCAAGGTTTCAGATGTGGCCTTTGTCGAATTTGCCGTCGATCAAACCCATGCCGCTCCCCTGGCCCGACTGCTGCGTCAACTTGGCTTCAAACTGACCGGACGCCACCGCTCCAAGGCCGTGGAACGATGGTCGCAGGGCGACATCAACCTTCTCATCAACAGTTCCGAGAACAGTTTTGCCCGATCGCATTACGTGACGCACGGCTCGGGCGTATGTGCGATCGCATGTGAGGTCGACGATGTCACGACCATGATGAGCCGGGCCGACGTCCTTCAGGCGACCACCTTCCGACAGCCGGTCGGGCCCGGCGAAATGACCATCCCCGCGATTCGCGGCGTGGGAGGAAGTCTCCTGTACTTTCTCGAGCCGCAATCGCCCAACTGGGACGTCGACTTCGTCGCGGTCGCGAGTGAACAGCGCCCCGGTTTTCTCGATCGCGTCGATCACATCTCGCAATCGATGCGGTTCGAGGAAATGCTGTCGTGGGAACAGTTCTATGCCGGGCTGTTCGACGTGCAGCGAGCGCCGCAACTGGAAATCGCCGACCCGCTGGGGCTGGTGAAGAGCCAGGTTCTGCAGAACCGCGACGGCTCGCTCCGGCTCGTGCTCAACGCCTCGACGGCAACCCAGACGATGTCGTCACGCTTCCTCTCGGAGTTCTTTGGAGCCGGCGTTCAGCATATCGCGTTCGCCTGCGAAGATATCTTCACGGCCGTATCTGCCATGCGCGCGCGAGGCGCCACTTTTCTGGATATTCCTGCCAACTATTATGACGACATCGACAGCCGGTACGAACTGGACCCCGGCCTGCTCGGGTCGATGAAGGAAAACGGGATTCTTTACGATCGCGACGACGCAGGCGAGTTTTTCCAGGTCTATACCCACGCCTTCGAGGAACGCTTTTTCTTCGAGATCGTGGAGCGGCGTGGATACAAGGGTTTCGGCGCACCGAACGCCGGCATCCGTCTGGCGGCACAGATGCGGGAGGCGCGCCCCCGTACAATGCCCCGGATCGGATGAGAGGAATATCCGGCCGTCAAACTGTCTCGCGGGCTTCTATGGCACGACGGCGTCATCCGCTGCTATAGTCGCCGGATGCCTCCCATCGCCAAGCGCATCGCGTCTTCCATTACCCGCGCCCGCGCGCTGGCACACCGCTACCGGATGCAGCTCATCCTCGCGCTGCGGGTCACGGTGTCGGCGCTGTCGTCGCTCGCACTGGCGCAGGTGTTGCACCTGAAGCTGCCGCTATGGGCGGTGTTGACCTCGCTGATCGTCACGCAGATGAGCCTCGGCCGCTCGATCAAGGTGGCGAGCGACTACCTGATGGGGACGCTCGCCGGCGTCGCCTATGGCGGCGCGCTCGCGATCCTCATTCCCCATGACAGCGAATGGGCGCTGTTCGCCGTGCTGGCGCTGGCGATCGCCCCGCTCGCCTTCATCGCGGCCTTCAAGGCCAATTTCAACGTGCTGCCGATCACCGCGATCATCGTGCTGCTGGTGCCGAGCATGCAGCATGTGAGTCCGATCGCCTCCGCCATGGACCGCGTGCTCGAGGTCACCGTGGGCGGCATGGTCGGCTTCGTCGTCTCCTTCCTGGTGTTTCCGTCGCGCGCGCATGCGCTGACGACCGACGCCGCCGCCGACACGCTGGAGCTGGTGGCCGAAGCCCTGTCGCAACTGCTGGAGCACCATTGCGGCGGCGATCGGCCCGATATCCGCCGGATCAATGCGGAGATCGCGGCCTTTCTCACCAAGCTCAACGCCACCGGCGCCGAGGCCGAGCATGAGCGCACGGCGCGTCTCACCTCCGGGCCCGACACCGGACCGCTGTTGCGCACGCTCCTGCGGCTGCGCCACGACATCGTCATCCTCGGCCGCGCTGTCGGCTGCGAGCTGCCGGAACCGGTGCAGGCGCGCCTGACGCCGCCGCTCCGGAAGATTGCGCCGCCCGTCGGCGCTTTCCTGCGCGCCAGCGGCGCCGCGTTGCGCGCGCGCACGGCACCGCCGCCGCTGCAGGACGTCGAGCAGGCCTTCGCTGCCCATTCCGAGGCGTTCGACGCCGTGCGACGCGACGGGCTGATCCGGGGCACGCCGAGCGACACGGCCGAACGCTTCTTCGCGCTCGGCTTTGCGCTGGAGCAGATGCGCGAGCACCTCGGCGAGGTACATCGCGTCGTCCGCGAATGGACGCGGGCATAGCCGGGAGGCGCCGGCGCTTGGTTAAGGCGTTCATAACCATAATCACACAATCGGGTGCGTCGGGCTAACGGCGCAGCAATCCGCCTGGCGTATGGTCGCCCATCTCAAGGCGGCAGGAGGACCCTTTCATGCGCAGAATTTCGCTCGTCCCGGTGATCCTGGCGGTCACGCTTGGCTCGGCCATGGCGGCAGGCCCGCGTGTGCTGTCGGTCGATGCGGGCTCCAACGCACCGCGTCCGGTGACGGAGGCGGACTTCGAGAAATACCACGGCTTCATGTTCGACCTCTCCGACTTCGCCGACCGCACCGATTTCGGGGCGATCTCCGGAAACCTGCGCAAGCAGCTCGACGTGGTCGAGAATGTGCGCCTGAGCCCGCGCGTCATCGATTTCTTCCACTCGGTGCCGATCGTCGCCAGCGAAATGGACTGCCTCGATCAAGGCGCCGGCGCCGCCTGCTACGGTCCCCTGGCACCGACCCGCCGCAACCGCACCTCGCTCGGCATCACCACCTGGGATCAGGCCAAACACGAATGGACCAATCCGGACCTGCTGGCGCTCGCGGCTGATTCCGGACGCGGCGTCATCATGCTGCGCCCGAACCTGATGCAGTATGCGGACGACCCGGTGCTGCTGCACGAGTTCATGCATGCCTATCACGCGCGGCTGCTGCCCAATGGCTACGACAACAAGGGCGTCATCGGCTTTTATGCCGAGGCCAAGGGCAAGGAGCTGTTCGGCAAGAACGTCTATGCCGCGGTGAACCACAAGGAGTTCTTCGCGGTCACCGCCAGCATCTTCCTGTCGGGCAAGGACTCGACCCACGAGCCCAACACCCGGGCGACCCTGAAAGAGAAGATGCCGGGTTACTACAAGTATCTGGTGGGCCTGTTCGGGTTCGATCCGGATCCGACGCTCCCCGATGCGCCCGCCTCTCCGGCGGCTCCCGCGACGCCGGTCGCCTCTGTGGCGCCTGCGGCCCCCGCAACGCCTGTCGCCTCGGCAGCGCCTGCGGCATCCCCCGCCTCTACGGCCGCTCCGGCCCCCAAGGTGAACTGACGGCTCTCTGCCAGATCGACGGCGACGCGGGCCGCGTGATTCAGCGGCAGCAAATGCCGTGAAACCGTCGTGCGGGAACCTTATAATAGCGGCATGCGAAACCTGCCTTACCTCGCACTTGCCGCGCTCGCGCTGTTGACCGCGCCCGCTTCGGCGCAAACCGCCGCGCCCGTGGAGCTGCGCATTCTCGCCATCAACGATTTCCACGGCTATCTGCGCCCGCCGCCCGGCGGCATCCGGATTTCCGATCCCAACGACAAGGCGAAGAAGATCTTCGTGCCGGCCGGCGGCGCCGAGCACATGGCGACGCTGGTGAGAGAGCTTCGCACAGGCCATGCCAACAACGTGTTCGTCGCGGCCGGCGACCTCATCTGCGCGAGCCCGTTCCTGTCGGCGATGTTCCATGACGAGCCGACCATCGAGGCGATGTCGATGATGGGCCTCGAGATCGCTTCCGTCGGCAACCATGAATTCGACGAGGGCAAGGACGAGCTGCTGCGGATGCAGAACGGCGGCTGCCATCCCGTCGACAATTGCCTCGGACCGCACCCCTTCCCCGGCGCGAAATTCCACTATCTCGCGGCGTCCACCGTGGTGAAGGACAGCGGCAAGACGCTGTTTCCTCCCTACGAGATCAAGAGCTTTGACGGGATTCCCGTCGCCTTCATCGGGCTCACCTTGATGGGCACGCCGGGTCTCATCTCGCCCGCAAGCGCGGCCGGGCTCGAATTTCGTGACGAGGCGGAGACCGTGAATGCACTCGTGCCGGAATTGAAAGCCAAGGGCGTGGAAGCCATCGTCGTGCTGATCCACGAAGGCGGCCAGCCGACCGGCGATTATAACGAGTGTCCCGGCATTTCCGGCCCAATCGTCGACATCGTGAAGAAATTCGATCGCGCGATCGACATCGTGGTCAGCGGCCACACCCATCAGGCCTATGTCTGCAACATCGACGGCAGGCTGGTCACCTCGGGCGACAAATACGGCACGCTGGTCACCGCGATCGACGTCAAGCTCGATCGCTTGACGCGCGACGTGATCAGCGCCAGGGCCGACAATGTCATCGTCCGCACTTCGATCGCGAGCGACCCCGCGCAGGCCGCGCTGCTGGAAGCCTACGACAGGGTCGCAGCCCCCATCGCCAACCGCCGCGCCGGCTCGGTCACGGCAACGCTGTCGCGCGTGCCCAACCTGACGGGCGAGAGCGTGCTCGGCGACATCGTGGCGGATGCGCAGCTCGCGGCGACGCGCGCCGAGGACAAGGGCGGCGCCGTGATCGCCATGACCAACCCCGGCGGCATCCGCACCGACATCGAGAGAAAAGGCAACGGGACGGTGAGCTACGCCGATGTGTTTGCGAGCCAGCCGTTCCGCAACCAGCTCATCACGCTCACGCTCACGGGCGCGCAGATCAGGGCGGCGCTGGAGCAGCAATGGACGGATGAAAAGCGGCCGCGCATCCTCCAGGTCTCGAAAGGCTTCAGCTATGTCTGGAACGGAACGAAGCCGTTCGGCGAGCGCGTCGATGCGCCCTCGATGAAACTCGGCGCCATGCCGATCGAGCCCGCCAAGGACTATCGCGTCACCATCAACAATTACCTCGCGCTCGGCGGCGACGGCTTCACCGCGTTCAGGGTCGACGGGCCGAAGCAGACCGGGGTCTACGACGACGAGGCCCTGTTCGCCTATTTTCAGGCCAACAGCCCCATCGCACCCGCGCCGCCCATCCGGATCACGCGGACGAATTGAGAGCACACCGGTGCGACAGGCTCGCTTCACCTCTCCCATCGGGAGAGGTCGATTTGCGCCAGCAAATCGGGTGAGGGGTTTCGGTCCCTCGCGAAAGTAGCGGCCCCTCACCCAGCGCTTCGCGCCGACCTCTCCCCGCTGGGGAGAGGTGAACAGAATCCGCGGGCCCCTTTCCGATTGCCCCACAACCCTCTATTTGTTGACGCATGATCTCTTAGGAAAACCGGTTCCCACTTTTCCGGATCACGCGCTAGATTACGCGCTTGTCGTTGGCACGGCTTCCGCGCACCAGGATACTTCATGTCCACACTTCTCTTGAGCCATCCGGCCTGCCTCAATCATCTGACGCCGCCCGGCCATCCCGAGCGTCCCGATCGCCTGCGCGCGGTCGCCGAAGTGCTCGGTGAGGATCGCTTCAAGGCGCTGACGCGCGCCGAGGCGCCCGAAGGCGATCTCGATTCCGTCGCGCTCTGCCATGGCGAGCACTACATCACCGAACTGCGCCACGTCGCGCCGACGAGCGGCCTCGTCTATATCGATGGCGACACCTCGATGTCGCCAGGCACATGGGAAGCCGTGATGCGCGGCGTCGGCGGCGCGGTGGCGGCGACCGATGCGGTCATGTCCGGCAAGCACCCCAACGCCTTCGTCGCCGTGCGCCCGCCCGGCCATCATGCCGAGAAATCGACGCCGATGGGCTTCTGCTTCTTCGACAATGCCGCGATCGCCGCGCGCCATGCGCAGCGCAAATACGGCATCGAGCGCGCCGCGGTGATCGATTTCGACGTGCATCACGGCAACGGCACGCAGGACATCTTCTGGGCCGACAAGACCGTGATGTATTGCTCGACCCACCAGATGCCGCTGTTTCCGGGCACCGGCGCGCGTGGCGAGCGCGGCGAGCACGACAACATCGTCAACGCGCCGCTTGCGGCCGAGGACGGCAGCGCGCAATTCCGCATCGCCTTCGAAAGCGGGATCCTGCCGCAACTCGCCAAGTTCGCGCCCGAGCTCATCATTATCTCGGCCGGCTTCGATGCGCATCACCGCGATCCGCTCGCCTCCATCAATCTCAAGGCCGAGGATTTCGGCTGGGTGACGAAGAAGCTGATGGATGTCGCCGACCGGTCCGCGGGCGGCCGAGTTGTCTCGGTACTGGAAGGCGGCTATGACCTGCAGGGCCTGAAGGAATCGGTTGCCGCGCACGTCACCGCGTTGATGGGCATCACGTCAAAACCTTGAACGTGCCACATTGCGTCCGCAGTGCAGTCTTTACTTCGGGGCAGCTGGCGCCTTGGTTAGCGTAGGATTTAGGGAAATCAGCATGGCCGAGAACACTCTGGTGGATGTGAAGAAGCTCTCCTTCGAGCGCGCGATCGAGGAATTGGAAACGATCGTGAAGCGGCTCGAGGACGGCAAGGTGCCGCTGGAAGAATCGGTCGTTATCTACGAGCGCGGCGAGGCGCTCAAGCGCCGATGCGAGGAATTGCTGCGGCAGGCGGAAGCGCGAGTCGAGAAGATCACGACCGATGCGTCGGGCGCGGCAGCCGGCGTCGCTCCTCTCGACGTACAGTAAGTCTCGCCCTTAACTTTCTGAGAATATTGACAGAAATAGCTCTTGGCGCGAGGGATCGCCTGCTATAGTCCCCCCTTTAGGATAGCCGCCGGGGACTTTGCTCCAAGTGCGCGTTCAAAACCGCCACGTCATCTATGTGCAGGGATATGATCCGCGCGGGCTCGCGCAATACTACCGCATGTTCCGCACGGAGCTCCGCAAGTTCGAGAAGCTCTATCATCTGAAGGCCAAGATCGGCCGCCCGGAGAACATCACCGAAAGCGAGATCGCGTCCTGGACCATCGAGACCAAGGCAGACGAATGGGAGACGCGCACCACCTACGACTTCCTGCGCTTTGAGGATTTCATCCAGCGCGATCTCACGCTGCCGATCTGGCACATCGTCAGCTACACGATCTGGATCTATTTCCGTCTGATCATCCACGGCACCGTCTTCCGCTTCATGAAGGCAAACTGGCGGTTCCTGACCTTCATCACCTATCCGCATATCCTGTTCTGGTTCGAGGCCGCCTGCCTCGCCGTCGTCGCAGCCCTCATGCGCCGAGGACTCGATGCAGCCGGCGTCCCCTCGCCATTCGCCATCCTTGCGTCGGCCGTCCTGTTCTTCGGCCTGCTCTGGACCGTTCTGAAATACACGGAAAAGCGCACCTACCTGCTCTATCTCATGTGCGACACGATCTGGACCTGGGAGTTCTCGCACCGCGAGCGCCCCGAATGGGACCAGCGGCTCGACCGCTTCGCGCAGCATGTCTGCGACGTCGCGCAGGCCAGCGAAGCCGAGGAGATCGTTCTGGTCGGGCACAGTTCGGGATCGTTTCTCGGCACGGAAATCCTGGCGCGTGCCCTGAAGCTCGATCCGTCGCTCGGCAAGCATGGCCCGCGCATCGTGCTGCTGACGCTCGGCGGCAACTACCCGATCGTCGGCTTCCACAAGGCGGCCTCCGATTTCCGCGAGCATCTGCACGAGCTCGCGGTCGAACCCTCGATCGACTGGATCGAATGCCAGGCGCGCAAGGACGTGATGAACTTCTTCGACCTCGATCCGATCGCAAGCCACGGCATCAATGCCGGGCCCGCGCGGTGCAACCCGACCATCGTGCCGATACGCTTCCGCGAGATGATCCTGCCCGAAAACTACAACCGGTTTCGCTGGCAGTTCTTTCGCGTGCATTTCCAGTTCGTGATGGCGAACCAGGTACCGCACGCCTACGAGTTCTTCATGATCGTCTGCGGCCCGGTTCCCCTGCACGAGCGCATCGCGCAGCCGCAAGCCGCGCTCGCGATCGCAACGGGCGATGCGACGGCGCGCGAAAAAGGCTGGAAAGAGATCGAGTCCGTTCCCATCTACCGTCCGGGTGCCGCTGAAATGGGCGGCCGGGAACCTACCGCCCGTGCAGGCGGTTAAGGCCAATCAGCGTCACATGGCCCTCCCCCGGCTGCGCGGGTTGGCTTTGGCGGTCGCTTTGGTGTAATGGTTGCCGGACTATGGGCGTTTTGGGGGCAGCCGGCGCCATATTTCGACAGCGCTAAGCGCTTGAGAAAGCTTACAAAAGGCGCGTGGACGGGGATACGCCGCGAATGTGACAGACATCACGCCGGTCGATCAGGAGCGCCACTAAAGGTTTGAAACCAAGCTTCGATCCGCACGACTAACCGAAGGGACAAAGGCTGTCGTTGCCCGAACCTGAGCAAAACCCATCTCGCGTCGGAGCAAAGGTTCCGGCCCGCAACACTGGAACCATGCCGTGACCTCATACAGTAAAACCCCGCTTCTCGACACCATCAAGACGCCGGAGGATTTGCGCCGGCTCAAGATCGACCAGGTCCGGCAGGTTGCCGACGAGCTTCGCCAGGAGACAATCGACGCCGTATCCGTCACCGGCGGCCATTTCGGCGCCGGGCTTGGCGTCGTGGAGCTCACCACCGCCATCCACTACGTTTTCGACACCCCGCGCGACCGCCTGATCTGGGACGTCGGCCATCAGGCCTATCCTCACAAGATCCTCACCGGCCGCCGTGATCGGATCCGCACGCTGCGCACCGGCGGCGGTCTCTCCGGCTTCACCAAGCGCACCGAGAGTGACTACGATCCGTTCGGCGCCGCGCATTCCTCGACCTCGATCTCCGCCGGCCTCGGCATGGCGGTGGCGCGCGACCTCTCCGGCGGCAAGAACAACGTCATTGCCGTGATCGGCGACGGCGCGATGTCCGCCGGCATGGCCTATGAGGCCATGAACAATGCCGGTGCGATGAGCTCGCGCCTGATCGTGATCCTCAACGACAACGACATGTCGATCGCGCCGCCGGTCGGCGCGATGAGCGCCTACCTGTCCCGCCTCTACTCCGGCAAGACCTACCGCACGCTGCGCGAGGCTGCAAAGCAGATCAACAAGCGCCTGCCGAAGATCCTCGCCAACCGCGCCAACCGTGTCGAGGAATATTCGCGCGGCTTCATGATGGACGGCGGCACGCTGTTCGAAGAGCTCGGCTTCTATTATGTCGGCCCGATCGACGGCCATAACCTCGACCACCTCCTGCCCGTGCTGAAGAACGTGCGCGACATGGAGACCGGCCCGATCCTGGTCCATGTCGTCACGCAAAAAGGCAAGGGCTACGGCCCGGCGGAAGCGTCCGCCGACAAATATCACGCAGTCGTCAAGTTCGACGTCGCCACCGGCACCCAGGCCAAGTCCAAGCCGAACGCCCCGGCCTACCAGAACGTGTTCGGCCAGAGCCTCGTCAAGGAAGCCGAAAAGGACGACAAAATCGTCGGCATCACCGCGGCGATGCCGTCGGGCACCGGCATCGACATCTTCAACAAGGCGTTCCCGGCCCGCACCTTCGACGTCGGCATCGCCGAGCAGCACGCCGTGACGTTTGCGGCCGGCCTTGCGAGCGAGGGCTACAAGCCGTTCTGCGCGATCTACTCGACGTTCCTGCAGCGCGGTTACGACCAGGTGGTGCATGACGTCGCGATCCAGAGCCTGCCGGTTCGTTTCGCGATCGACCGCGCCGGTCTCGTCGGCGCCGACGGCGCCACCCATGCCGGCTCCTTCGACAACGCCTATCTCGGCTGTCTGCCGAACTTCGTGATCATGGCGGCGTCCGACGAGGCCGAGCTCGTGAACATGGTCGCCACCCAGGTCGCGATCAACGACCGCCCGAGCGCGCTGCGCTATCCGCGCGGCGAAGGCCGCGGCGTGGAAATGCCCGAGGTCGGCGTCCCCCTGCCGATCGGCAAGGGCCGCATCGTCCGCGAG